>ERZ1673737.4336-NODE-4336-length-10125-cov-4.394638_pt1 | contig 10125 bp, 14 predicted proteins | sample MGYA00580211_ERZ1673737 | MGnify/ENA primary metagenome ERZ1673737 (study PRJEB41218, sample SAMN15661789) | gut metagenome | host: Homo sapiens | place: Canada: London | collected 2015-08-20/2019-03-30 | study: EMG produced TPA metagenomics assembly of... | reverse complement strand
GTAAAACATATACCACGCCTTCCCTAATTAGGGTTAGGTAGGTGGAGAGGGGTCCGAATATCAAGGAATGGGGGTTCCTTTTAACATCGCTTTATGCGTATATCTGCCCGTGCTATTTATATAGTACATTTCACCTCATACATTCCCGTTCATCACATTGATTTGACCAACACACATAACGTTGGATTGATTAGGTCTCCACCCGAGTAATGGATTTTTCTCACATTAGGAGCTCACATCTTCGATTCTTGAGATTCTTTCGCCGAGACTATCTCCGAAATTAAAGAGATGTTCAGCAGAGCATTCTCCGCAGCCTCATCACCCGCAGCCGCTTTACTCAAGCCTTGACCAGAGCTCAAATGTCTTTTCTCCCATCCCCACCCAGTGAGGTATAAGCCGATGAAGAAGGTTTGGGTACCACCTTTTAGCTGGACAGACGAACGTTCCTCGAGATATTCAAGTTTGATGTTTTTACCCATTATCTTTTTAGCGAGAGCCTCCTTAGAGCGCAAGCCGCCTTTCTGGGGCCCCAGGTTTTTGAGAATTGGCATCCATAAACTGGTCAGCCAATGTTCAGCTACTTGATATCCATTAACCGGATCCGATAGTATGACTGCAGCAACGTAAGCCTCGAACACGTCGCCTTTGGTCTTTGTCCATCTCTTCGATGGGTTGTTGTAATTTGAAGGCACCGCAACCTTGCGATCGAAACCAAAAGTCTCCGCAAATCCCGAAAGGGTCTCATTCTTGACAAGTATCTCCCGAATCTGTGATATTCGACCAGATGGTAAGCCGGGAAACCTCTCCCAAACAAATTTTGTTGCAATCAGCTCAATGTATGCATCGCCAAGAATCTCAAGCCGGTCATAGGTGGTGTTGTTATTGTTGCTCAAGGCTGGATGGGTAAACACAGCGGCTCTCAACTTGTCATCCATGACTGAGGGTAGCGCAGGTGTAGATAATCCATCGATTCCTCTTAGATCGTGTTCGAAGTGACGACTTCCTGGAGCCTGCCGAGTCCTAGTGGAACCTTTATTGGGGAATGGATTCTTCGTCTGACGAAGTTTTTCATCTAGACTTGAGAGTGCTTCCATCACCTCCGAGTCAGCACCAGTGAGGTCGGGGTTGTCCAAAGTCTCCCGAACAAGGCGCTGCAGGAGAAGGAGACGGGAATCGGTGCTAGTCTTCATAGCTGTACTACCATCATCGGCGATAGAAAGCCCAGTCACGAATGGCCGTGCTGAGCGATGTACCTTTGGAAATGTCAGCAATGTACTGAACCGACAAGAGGTGTCAATTGTGACGACGTTATAATAATCACCTTTGGCCTTTTCTGTAGGTTCTGAGTAGCATCGGAATCAGACATGGGACTTGGCCTTTTCAGATTTGCCTTTGATTCTTGTGGCCCTGTCGGGTCCATTGTCTCTTTGCCCCGAGGCATGTTGGGGAAATTGTTCCAGGTATTTTGGAGAAGAGGTAGGCGGTGTTCACCAGGTGATCACATGACCGTAGCAAAGTTCAGCCGACATCTCCGCGCATTCGTGACGAGATCTCTCTATCAGCTGTGTGACCAGCTGCCTCATTCTCCCATTGTCGGGTTTGATTCATTGCAGGAGGAAATATGGCACAAAGTCGGATCCTGGATTTGGTCAAAGTCTGTATACCCTCTCCATGCTCTTGTCCCACTACTCATTAACGGTACTTATTTAGACCCAATGCCGCATATTCTCCCTCAATTTCAACCCACAACGGCTTCGACTGGGAAACAAAGTTTTGAGGCAGCGACTGCGAGGGCCTGCGCTTGCGGCATGGTACCCAAAGAAGACAGTGTCTTTCCGTGACCTACAAAATACATACAAACCTCTTGGATTGACAACATTTGATGAGGCAGAAGATGACCGAGAAGAAGCCATTCAGATGTAAGCACTGATACCCAGCCTCTTAGTGAAGAACCCACTAAGACCCATTGACTTGTAGTGCCAAATTGCGAGGCAAGGGCCGACCGAAGAAGAAACGAACTGCCGCAGGTACTTTTTCCCTCACCTACTCCATACTCAAGGAAACCCAAGTCTTAACGCTCCATAGAATCGCGGTCCGCTAAGAAGAAGAAATAATCTGTTTGCCCACTGAGATGGCTTGACTATATCCGGTGCCCGTTTGAAAGTCAGCGCATAACATCCTCATGCTTGGATGGGATTGACCTTCCACCTTTCTGCCTGGAAACATTTCCACCTACAACCTTATTTAAACCCTTCTGTTCTGATTTTATTCCATAGCCTGGTACGTGTGGGCACATTATTCATCATTTTGTCATTCATTTTTTTGTACACTAGATATTATATAGCTCATGCCACTGCTATTCAGAATCGTGCCGGCTCATTTGATCTTAATATTTTGTAACACAGCGGAATAAGCTCTGGAGCAGCCCTCTACGTCTCAAGTATTGTACGCGTAGGCCTTAAATGTGGCAATTTAAAGGCGGTAAACACCAACAGCCTCCTAATCACGTGTATACCAGTGACCGTTGCCCTCTGCATATTTTGATTTGATATCTTGCCCAGCCAAATCAACGTTTATGATCACTAGAGTCTGTGTTCTCACACCTCTCCAGATTTTGACTTGATTTAACTGGCTTGACCACTGCCAACCTTTATTTTACGTGTCGCCGGTTGAGCGACTGTCAACTCCCAAGCGACCATGAAACCAAGCAAGAACCAGCTTAGAAGGGCAAAGAAAAAGGCTCAAAAGGCTGAGGTGAGACCACATCCATCGCGAATATATTATACGGAGAGGAGCAAAGCTAATACCACCGCAAAGGCTGCTACTTTGCCTGTTCAAGATGAGACACCAATGGAGCCGTCCGCGCCTCTTCCTACTCCTCGGGATACGACAACTGATGACATTGACCTGGTTCCCGAGCCCAGTGACCCATTATGGGAGATGTACAAGGATGTTGCCGGCAAGTTTGACGAAGTCGCAGCGGAAAGCTCGACTTTGAAGGATTCCGAAAAACCCGAGGTATATTTTGATGATGGCGATGAAATTCCCGACGAAGAGCATGAGAATGAGCCCAAGCTCTAGAAAAAGTAACGAAAGGAAATGAACAAACTATCTGTTGCAGAACTGAAGGCAATGGTTAGGAAGCCAGAAATTGTTGAATGGACAGACACATCCGCCCCCGATCCTCGACTTCTCATTCATATTAAAGCCCATCGCAACGTGGTTCCTGTTCCCTCACACTGGTCGCTTAAACGAGAATATCTCTCGTCCAAGAGAGGAGTGGAGAAAGCACCATTCGCGCTGCCAAAATTCATACAAGAAACAGGAATCTCTGAAATGCGCGACGCCGCCTTGGACAAGCAGGAGCAGTCTACTTTGAAGCAAAAGCAACGGGAGAGAGTCCAACCGAAAATGGGGAAACTCGACATCGATTACCAGAAGCTTTACGAGGCATTTTTCCGCTTTCAGACCAAGCCCGAGCTGACTCGCTATGGCGAGATTTACTATGAAGGCAAGGAATACGAAACCAACCTCAAGCATCTTCGCCCTGGTGAACTCAGTGATGAACTCAGGGATGCTTTGAACATGGCGCCAGGGGCTCCACCTCCTTGGCTTGTGAATCAGCAACGATATGGCCCCCCACCTTCTTACCCTGCATTGAAACTTCCCGGCCTCAATGCGCCGCCTCCGCCAGGTGCGACGTGGGGTTATCACCCAGGAGGCTATGGAAAGCCACCAGTTGATGAACATAACCGCCCACTTTATGGAGGTGATATATTCGGCGTTCTACAGCCCCAACAACACGCTCAGCAAGGAGAGCCGATTGAGAAGGACCTTTGGGGAGAGCTGCAGGAATCAGAGGAGTCGGAGCCAGAGAGTGAAGAAGACGAAGAAGACGATGACGAGGAAGAGGCTGATGAGGATGGGATGGAAGCAGATGCTCATTCCCCCAGTGGCTTGGAAACTCCCAGTGGCATGGATTCAACATTACCGTCCGAGTTTGTCGGAGCCGAAAGTGTTTCTGGAGAGTTTGATGTCCGCAAACACCACCGTGGAACCGATACAGAGGAATCTGTGCATCCTAGAAGTGCGTACCAGGTGATTCCCGAGAAACAAATGAATGTGCAAGGCTTTTTCGGAGGCGACAGAGCATACGACCTCACCGGGTCCTCGGGCAAACCTCCTGTTCTTGGGGCAGATGACTCAAGTCGAAAACGCAAGAAGCCTGGGGATGTTGAAGTGTCTGTTGACTTGGATGCGATCCAGTCCAATGATGGCATCAGCAAAGAAAGTCTCCAAGACATGTATGAGACCCAGAGGCAGCAACAAAACCAGCCAAGCTGGGGCTTCAAGGAGGATTTGAGTGACATGATCGCCCAGGAGAGCCGCAAAAGGCTGCGAAAGGAAGAGGAAAGACGGACGAAGCATTGAGTGCTTTTCTATGTTAATTTCTAAATTTCTCCTAGGCGCTTATTTCGTGATGGGCATTCGGGGATTGGCTACGCTGGTGTACTCTAGGTTCCAAAGGCCTCTGGCCTGTAATGTACGGTAGTTCTCTTTTATTTCAGGCCATTATGAGCGCTTAGTCGCTATCCGGTACCCCATTGAAACATGCGAAGAATATCTAAAATGGTATACTGTAGTCGTAGTCACATGCGCACCCCAAGGCGCGTTTCCCAAAAGGGTTTAGCTCACATACAACCTTGAGATCTTTCGGATCTCCAACTCCTTGCGCTCTGAACTACCACACCCGAGACTTCGCACTTAATCTTTGGTCGCCTTTGTGCTCGGCAGGGAAATACCAAAAGCTTTCTCTTCTATTGAGCTGTATCGCTCTAGCCAGAATGGATTGGGATCGTAGAAGGTTTGCAGTCGCAACTTGTACGGTTCAAGATGAATTACTGATGGGTATTACTGCTTTAGATTTGACGATCGAAGAGGAGGAGAAAGCTATCGTCCAGCTGATAGAACAGGCCGTTCACCTTCTCGGGGGTACGATGTTCGTCACAGGCGCTCGCCGCCACGAACCCGCTCTCCACCCCGACAGCGAGCAGACACCTGGGTGCCTCCGTCTAATAGGGGATATGGGCGCCCACGAAGTCGGTCTCCACCGACCTATCGGCGTCGCTCACGAACTCCTCTAGGAAGGGGATTTGGCCCAAACGGCTACGAAAGAAGACGATCACCGCCAAGAAGATTCTCACCCAGAAGAGAAGAAAGGATCAGGTCCCCGCCGGCGGTTTGGCGTTCAAAATCGCCTTTCAATGATGGAAGATCACGCGATTCATCTCGTGGCCACAACAGCCCGAGACGGCCGCGCGACGCAACACCGGGCACTCAGGGTTTCCGACCATCCAGGAGAGATGGCCCACCAGCCCCTAGCCTCGACAAACTCTCTAGAGCCTCTTCGCCAAGAGCGCCCTCAGAAGTTTTGCCGCCGCAAAGTCCAGCACCTGGTCCCCGCGGAGACCGCGCGCCTGATAGAACGAGCCAGGACCGGATTTTATCATCACGACATGCTTCGCCTGCACAAGTCGTCGCTTCACAATCAGAGACTATATCTCAACGTTCATCTCCAGCCGTGGAAAAGGCTGGTTTCGTGTCACAAGGATCACGTAGTCGCTCACCGGTACACTTGGGCCCACAGCGTTCGTCCAAACCACCAGGCCGATCTCCGTTCCAGGACCAGATTCCTGACACGGACTCTTCCATTATCCCAAGGCGATCAGAGCATGGAGAGCGACTATCTTTGAATAATCAGTCACCAGCTTTCAACTCGGAGAAGATGCACGATCAGCACCAGATGAGCGGACCCAGAGTTAACAACATCCCAACCCAGCCCAAAAACCACAGTGCAAGCCCACATTCTCTCCCAACATCAGGGCCATATCAAGGACCGAGGCCGCCATCTAACCCACATCGTGGGGTACTGTCGGCGCCGACTCGCCCTCGCCGTGGACCAGGCTCGCGTGAATCTTGGATGGGAACTCCTCCGGTACGCCGCGGTCCCGCTCCAGCTTCACATGGCCCTCCGGCAGGACCACGTGGTTCTTTCTCCTCAGTCACGGGCGGGGGAAGTTTTCGACATGCCAACCCACGGCAATCCATTTCTGCCTCTGCAGCTCAACCGGTACCCCCGAAGGGGGGCAACCATCTTGCGGGGCTATGTACTATCATACCGGAAGGGAGATGTCTCCCGTCTCTTTTGGAACCTGCTGTAGAAAAGCGGCTGTCTCAGCTTGATACCGACAAAGAAAAACTTCTGGAGCAGATGGCGGAAATGCAACGATCAAAGCGAGCAGAACTTCGAGACTGGGATCGACTTGACCGGGAAAGCTCTATCTGTGCTCTAAAAAGTGAGCTGGCTGAGGGCAATCTCCAGCGAATGGCCGACGAGAGCATCGGGGGTGGAATTCTGTTCTAACGCGCCGAATGTACATTATGACTGGTCAAGGAATGGGAGCGACTGTTTACTCTATACTAATCTATGAACTGTACGATTTCTATACACATTTGTATTATTTGTATTCCTTTTATACAGTAGATCAAAGAGGAGATCCGATTAACTTGGTACGTCTGAAACATGTACATTCTCCGCTTGTTGACGGCCAATCGGTACTTCTCCAGAATGTACTGTACGAATACAGGTCGCGTACCTGATCTGCAGTACTGTAATTACCCTTCCCCTTCGTTTTTTGCTTTCGTGTCAACAACTCAATGCTCTCCTTCTCATCTACTTCCCTACTTTGCTTTGAACGCTCATTCTCCTCACAATGAATATCTTCAGGCTATTAGGTATGAAATCATCTCTTCGGTCAATGCCATATCTGCTAACGCTCCGCAGCCGATTTCTCCCATCTGGCCTCGATCTTCATGCTTCTGCAGAAGATGAAGACGTCGAGCGTATGTTCCTCTGTCGTTTAGCCTGGGACTTGCAACTAATTCGAAATCGCAGAGTTGTTCGGGGTTGTCTTTCAAATCACAGGTGCTATATCTCTTGGTCTTTACCACTCGGTATCTAGGTCAGTTTCGACGTCATCAAAGTCCTTCACCAAAACCTCCATCGCTAACGCGCCAACCACTCGCCAGACCTCTTCTGGACATTCACCGAGTCTTTGTACCTCACCACATTCAAGCTCCTTTTTATCGGCTCCTCGGCCTACGTCATCTACCTCATGCTCAACGATTACAAACCTACGCATGATCCTAATCTCGATACTTTCAAGGTTCAATACCTCCTTGGAATCAGCGCAGTGCTTGCAATCCTCTTCCCACACGATTATCGTTTCTCTGAGGTTAGTGCGGACTTGGCGGAACTCTTTGTCGGCGAACCTGGGGTAGTAGGACTAACGGCATCTCAGATTCTTTGGACCTTTTCAATTTGGTTGGAGTCGGTGGCCATTCTGCCACAACTCTTCATGCTCCAGCGAACTGGAGAGGCGGATACTATCACCACTCACTACTTATTTGCTCTGGGAATTTATAGGGCACTCTATATTCCAAACTGGATGTTCCGCTACCTCACTGAGGCCTCATTCCAGCGTTCCTTCCAACCTGTGCCGATCATTGCAGGGATTATTCAGACCCTTCTCTATTCGGACTTCTTCTACATTTACTACAACAAGTAAGCCGGATTGCCGACACACCTCCCATAGGGATAGAGAATATATGCTGACTTTGATGGCTGCTCAGGGTTCTGAAGGGCAAGAAGTTCTCACTTCCTGTCTAGGTAATCTCATGTCATGGACCGAGGACTTCATAGGATCTTGGATCACTCGTTTCAAGACTGGCGTTTGGCATCAGTTTTCTGGGGCCCATTGCTTATATTTGCTTGGACGCAGTGACCGTCCAGTCATTTCAGATACCAAGTGTGATACCCTCAATCCATGCATTCCCACTGTTGTCTGGGATTGCTGAATATGAACTAATGATTTCATGTTGCCCAATGTATGCATCGACAACCCGGCAACATAGGTCTGCTTGGATAGACCCGTTGGAACCGATTACATGGATCACAGCGTGATCTCATCCAATGTGTATGCAAGCAATGGCTCGAGGTTGGTTTTGTTTTGTATCGGCAGCTGCTCCTATTTCTCGCCATGACCCGTGCAAGCAATAGTCCAAATACGCGGCCTTGAATTGACTTTGTGAGCAACTTTTATTTGGATGTGACATGGAACGTAGTTTCAGAATGCACAGGATTTTTATTTATTTTGTATCTTACTACTGCTCGATTTTTCCGTCTCTCCATACATCAAGGCATAGGGTGACACACCCCGACCTGTTCTTATCCTCCTATTGAGGTCAAGGCCGACGAGGAGGTGTGGAGAGACCTCGAGGCTCCGAACAAGGTACTTTTGGGAAATACACAAAGTATATTCCGGACGACAAGAACGTGAAACCGCGTAAATCAACAAAGGCACTCAGAACTCTCTCTGGGGCGGGGCACCATGAGTCGGAACGTATCCCGTTGTATACGTCAACTGGGAAGGAGGAATAGATAGATCGGTGGTGTACGGGTCCAACGTGCCCGCGATTGAGTGCGGAATGTTGCCCATCGGCTGGAACGACCGTACTCCGTTGCCTAGGGCTGAACGGCCCTGCACACTTTGGTGGCTATCAAGCCAAGCATTCTGGCTGTGCAAATGACCGAAATAGTCAGACTGTGTTCTGTCAGTGGGCATTTGGCCAAAGGTGGATTCTCGCTGTGAAGCCGGAGGTGATGGGAGTTTAGGAGATCGAGGGATCATCTCTAGTCGCGGGGAGCTTCTTCGTGAATTGGGCGGCGTCAAGCGCGAACCTCCGCGGCGCACCTGACAGGTTGGGCAGATCTTTACGAAACGGGAGATCAGTTCTTTCGGCACCCTAAAAGACAATCAGTGGCTGAACAATCATATATTCAAGTTGTGTACTGAGTATAACGTGTCCAAGAGTTGCCTACCATGAGTAGATTCGCCGGACCTGGGCAGAGGTCTTGTCGCGGCCACCGTGCTGGCATTGCTGATGTGCTTTGGTGAGGATTTTGAACAATTTCTCTCGAATCGCAACCGGCTTGCCCTCATGACAGATCATCTTCCTGCACTTTATACCACAACGCCATCATTAGCATCGAATAGCCAGGTTTCCGAGATGACAGAACTTACTTCTGGCGTTCCAGCCTCCATAGCCTGCAGCTTGAACATCTTCTTAACCCAGAACCTGATCTGTTTAGCATATTGTGCACCCAAAGCAACGGATCCCGTACCGAAATTGAGCCGACTCCACCGCCGTATCCTTTGGATCAATCAAGACAGTCCTGATGTTACGGGCTCTTTTAGCATGAATCAATGCTTTGTCTTGCTTCTTGACGGAAAGATCATTGACGTAGCTAGAAGGATGAGGTCAGCTTCGAGTCCACATATGAAGAGGAAATTGCCCATTACTCACTTCTGCATCAACTGATCAAATTCTTTTACATCAGGGAAACCGTCAAGGGCGGGCACCACGGGCTCTGAGAGCTTGGAGAGCTCATTGCGAGACTCTTGACTTTCAATCTCTATTTCGCTGAGTGACATCGGATCGCGAAGAGGTAGATATTTTGGTGCTTGAAGATAGCGCGACTGAGGCATGTATTGCGGAGGATGATGGACCCTGGGATCATCCTGAGTTGTCATTGATGGGATCGAATGTTCTGATGAGTACTGCAGATTCTGCAAACCCGGAGAAAAGCTTGACTGTGGACCGTAAGGTTGCCCAAACTGAGAGCCGTAGGGATTGAATGAATGTTGAGGGAAGTGATATGGGGATCCATGTGCAAAGTCATGATTCTCTTGCTGGCCATATGAGCCTGGCACTGCCAGTTGGTGGTTCATGAGATAGGCATCATTCCCTTCGTTGCGCCTTGCAAAGCTGCTCATGGCTGGTGCCTAGTTTCCGCTCAGATGTCGATTTTGCAGCATACGATCTGTCGAACAAGCCCTGAGTACAATGTGGACAGACACCAAACGACAGAGTACAGTGTAGTGAGACGAGGCGTGAGGAACAGTCACTCCCACCAGTATGACAAGAAGATATCAAGGGGAGAGAGAAGTCACTGGAGGCCCATTTAAGAACGGGGTAGCGATTGCATTAAAAGGACCCCAAAGG
>ERZ1673737.4335-NODE-4335-length-10130-cov-4.571017_pt1 | contig 10130 bp, 6 predicted proteins | sample MGYA00580211_ERZ1673737 | MGnify/ENA primary metagenome ERZ1673737 (study PRJEB41218, sample SAMN15661789) | gut metagenome | host: Homo sapiens | place: Canada: London | collected 2015-08-20/2019-03-30 | study: EMG produced TPA metagenomics assembly of... | reverse complement strand
TAGATAATTAAACAACTAGAGTAGCTTTGTTTGCTGCGATATCTCGCCAATTCTATTCTATTTTTTTTTCTATCTAATGAAAAGGTGAAGTCTAGGGCTTTTACAAGTCCAATGTGGTGTTGTAGACGTCGCTGTTGTGGTTTTTCCTAAATGGGATTGGTAGCGTCCCCCAACCTATGCCATTGTTAACCCCCAAGATTCACATCTCAGATCAGATAGTTTCAATTAATATCAGGATCAAATTAGTCTGCTGAGTTATCCCTCACTTAGCTTTTGCCTGGAAATGATCTAATAACATTAAAAGGCGGGTAGAGCGTCAAACGTTTTACAGTAATCCGCACTTGACCGAGCTGTCAATATATATATCTTTGACAACCATGCTTAAGCACTGCAACTCTTTTTGTAAGAGATGACCAATAGTGTTTCTTGGAAAGCAGACATGCTTTATATATTTACCCAAGCCCCGCTAATCGTTGGTTATAATCGAGCTAGTATGTTGCGAGATACCTTTAATATTAGTGCCATTAATTTAGGTCAAAATTAAAAGGACCCCCATTCTTAGCATTTGGACCCGGTCAGCTCACGCTAGGCCTGAATAGGCCTTAAGCAGTAAGTACATTTCCAATGCATTATTCGGTAAAATTGCATGAATTATTGGCAATACTCATGGTCCGAGTATCGGCGGCCATGAACCTTGGATACTTCCATTTACTACGTGAGGCTCTCATTAAATTAAGTCACCGCCGTTTCCATGAACCACTAGCCTAGGCACTGCCTACAAGCAGTCCTACGCCGCCGCCGGCATCTCAGGCTACGGCCCAGGGTGAGAATGCCTGGTCAGACCGGCTCAGGAAGCGTCGGAGAGTGCTGTGAATAGTCTCAGGAAGCATTGGACATCTTCCCAATTTGTAAATTCGTTAAAATTGACTCCATTTTTTACTTTCCATGCCATTTTTTTTTAACAAAATTTGACGCAGAATAGCTGGATTCCTTCAAATCCGCAGAGTTTTGAATTCAGCATCTATTTCCTATTCGGGACTAGCGCCATGCAGTTGGCATGGTCGATGGTAGAGTACGAAGGCGACTTAATTTTACTAGGGGGCTACATAGTAAATAGAAGTACCTCGGATCCATGACCGCCGATACTCGGGGCGTCTAGTATTGCCAAGAAATGCATGCAATTTTACCGAATAATGCATTGGAAATGTAATTACTGCTTAAGGCCAGGCCTAGCGTGAGCTGACCGGGTCCAAATGCTAAGAATGGGGGTCCTTTTAATTTTGACCTATTACTATTAGATCCGTGAGAGAGTTAAAGAAGGCAAAATACGACTCTCTCACGTCGCTAGCGTCTACAATATTGCCGATAGCCTCACTAAGCCATTAGCAAGACCTACATTCGAAGCATTTCGCGACGCACTAGCATTAGAGAAAGCATTCTAATCTACCTAATAAGAGCCGAGCACTTCCACTACATTTACTACGTTATTACCTCCTTTCTCACGTCTTTTAAAGACATAGCAGCTTCTATACTAAGAGGTGTGTGGAGATTCATGGCTTATCTAGGCATCTCTAGGCATAAAATGCCTGCTTCGCCAAGCATGAAACTTATGATTAGCATTGAACCTACCATATAGAGTATAGTTTAGGAGAAATGCTTCTCATTAAATAGGATCTCTCTCTCATGGAGGAGAGATCAGACCTAAACCACCTCGTTGGCCTTGATATACATGCTTCCCCGTAAATTCATCGTGTAATTTCAACAGAGTAGACAATAAGTTACTTAGCCAGAACAAAAATCTTCTTATATATATTGCCCACCACTTGAGATGGACAATGACCTATCAGAGCTCTCTTTGGAAGTCATTCCAAACCGATCTTCCCCCAATCTTCTGCAAGATCCAGAATACACAGTGCTTACATCTTCGAGGAGTATGCATCTGAAGTATCGATTGGATCGAACAGGGGATTGAGGGGGGGGGGAAACGGCAGGTCGTACCTATTGGGTTTTCATCATATAGGTCATATTTGCAAGTCCAGCTCGCATTGTGACTGTGGTATAGTAGCTAAATGTAGCATGGAGCAAGCCTAATCTCCAATTTCCACCGTAATTACATAACGCGGCGGGCATAGCAGAAGATCCAAATGAAGACGCCGAGGGAAATGATGCATCGCTGTACTGTAATGGGAATAAGGCGGGTATTAGCAGTGTGTGGGATAGATAGATTGGAAGCCGGTGTGGGATCACAGGATTTGGCCATGTGGGTTTATGCAACGCTCTTATGCCGCGCCTTGACCCGTGCGTATGCCTGCTCGATTAGGTCTTTCGGCAAGTTGGGGATATGTTCCCCCTCGGCACTGTCATCTGGGAACCCTGATTTGACAGCCTCGGTCAACTCGTAAGTACTGGATTGCTCAGGGATATCTCCTGGAGCAGGGTTACCGTCGAGGTAACCACCTGACAGACGGAGGAATTGCACCTGCATGGGCGCTAGCCCAACACCAGGCCAGATGTCCGAGGGAAGGAAATCACCCTGGTCGACGCGGAAAGCATCCCGAGCGGCAGCGTCTTCGTCGTGGAGTTGGTCCAGCTTGTGCCGGGTGTCTCGGAGGACCTTTTCCACCCTTTGACGGACGTGCTTTCGACGAGCTACCTCGAGCATAAGGCTATCATAGGCGTTGAGGAAGCCATCATAGAGGGAGTGTAGGTCAGAGAGTTCTGCAAGACCCGTGTTAATACGGTCGTTTTCCTCGTGCCATACTCTGGTAAAATTGTGTGCCTGGGAGATGTAACGAGGTAGACGAGAGGAGGCCAGGGAAGACAGATGGGTGTTCACTTCGACGGTTGCCTTGGAAATAGTCAAGAGCACATCTCGCTGTGCTTGTACTTGCTCAAAGATTGATTCCATCTCGGTGATGCGATCTTGGATTTCCATTACCACATCATCTGCCTCAGGGGCATCCTTGATAATAACAGTGACCATTTCCTGGTATTCAGCGTCTGTCATTGGATCCAGGGGTGCGTTCAAATTGGCATTGATTTCCGCCCCAATATTAGGCATCCCGTCGGTGCCGCGGTCCACACCCGAGGGCATGTCACCCGTGATAGATCGTGCGACTGCTCCTCCACCATCTGTATGTTTCACCGCGGTGACGCAGAGGTCAAAATGGCGAACCAGGGATTCGAGCAGGCCGGCCATTTCTTGGGCGTTGGCCTCCAATGATTGGATCTGACCAGGCATCGACGATAAGGTGAGCAGGCCGGAATCAGAGGCAGAGGATGACGATGACGAGATTGAGACACGGGATGAGGCGAATTTCGTGGCTGTGTGGTAATGTCGAAGTGACTGCCTGGTGGCTTGAAGCTCGTCATCAAACTCCCGATTGGATGTGTCCAAATCAGCTCGTGCTGTGTTAGTGCGGTCTATTGAGTCTTTCAAGGACGCATGCAGCTCTGCCACTCCTCGCTCATCCACGAAGTCGTGGAGGGTCTTCTGAACTTCATCGCCGGGCCTGAATGAAGGGTGAACAATTGTCCCACGCAGTAGATCCAGGGTATCTTTGAGGCGAGCATCAGCAGCGTCAAGGTTTCTCAAGGCAGCCGAGAACTCATCACGACCCCGGTATGAGATTTCCTCCACCTCGGTACGAACGTCGTATAGCAACCGCAGCTGATTATTTAGACCTCGGCGTAGAAACCCTGTCCGGGAGCAGACAATGACGCTCTCCTCCAACGCCGAATGGGACGCAGTCACGATTTCGTTGGCCCGCCACACATGATTTATCGAGGAAAGCGACCGCTTGGCTCCCAGTAGATAAGAGATCAGGTTGTCGACCTGAGGCATGGACTTTTCCTCGTCAGGAGGAGGAATCGACGATGCGGAGGACTCGGATGACGACATTTTCGTAACCAGTGAAAGCGATGGGGTGAGACCAGGGTGAGCAGACACGGCTCTCAATGCCAGAAAGCCCTTGATCGAAGGAGGCTACGAAAAGGAGGGATTCGGGATTCTACTATCAGTTGGAGGCCTAGATCACTTGCACTTGTTGACCATATGAATCCAAGCTGATACAGAGGTGGAAATGAAGGACGGGAGCCCCGGATGCAGGGATGCACGCCGATAAGCTCTTCCCCACCAAACAAAGCTGGGAGGAGAAAAGCGTCTTACCCAGTGGGTCTGGGGCTAGACTCGAGGATGTCTTCTCCACTGTAGGATCACTGTAGCTTCAACCCGAGATTAGCGGTGTGATCCCGTCTGAGACCCCAGCCTGATACATCGGGCGCGAATGATAAGTAGAAGAGAAGTGAAGACTGGGGGAAAGTGTTGATGTGCGAGATGGCGGAGATGTCGCAATCCGGGTCACGTGGCACACCGCCCTAATCACGAATTCGCCTTCCGTCACGCAATTCCCTCTCAGTTGTGGCCGAGCTAACCAAATCCGAACTATTGCGACTATTGCAACTAGACGATTGTGCAATCGCCCTTTTGTTTAAAGTCTCCGGCGATCCCGGTTTGACTGCTGCAACTACTTCTGCAACTCCGTTCTGTGTCGATCATATACCTTCCCTTTCCTCAGGGTACTCGTATCCGCCCGAGTATATAATCCCCCGAATTTCCTGGGATATTGGACGGAGTATTATCCTGAGAGTGACATCCTCGCTATCATCTCTGATCAGTGTTGCACTTCGGAACAATCTCCGAGCGCCGACACGCGCAGTCTACCCTCGTCCTTATCGCTGTATTACACAATAAGGTGTACCCGTCACCTTCACTCAAAACGGCTCTCCTCCCTCCTCAACCTCGCAACCGATCTACAACCATGTCCGACACTCCGGAAAATCGCTTTGCGCAGCAAACCCTGACCCCTGCCGCCACCGTGGGCCCAAGTGCAAATGCCGATTCCAACCGCTCTCCACCCCGCAAAGGCTCTGTGACACAGACATTGGAGGAACGGGCAAGGAAGAATGTTGCGTCTTTCCTGACAAAGTACCAACCGAGGCAATATGCGCCTTTGCGCTCCCAGATCAATACTGCTGCTGAGCATCGCCCGGTGAACGCTAGTTACTGCTACCGTCACCAACCAGATTCGAAATGCAGACGTCAGGCGGATGAGCAGTCAATGACCCGGCTGCAAAGCGACCTGGACACACTTCCTCAAAGTGATCAGCAGGGCATCGCCCATGTCTGGTCCTTGTTTTCCGCTGCTCCAGCCAAGCAGCGCACTCTCATGCTCCAGGGAATCCTGGCTCAGTGCTGCTTCCCCCAACTCTCTTACATCTCTGCCAGCGTCCGCGAACTGATCCGAATCGATTTTCTTGCCGCCCTTCCACCAGAGTTGTCTTTCAAAATCCTTCGTTACCTCGATACCGCGTCCCTTTGCCGAGCAGCTCAAGTGTCTCATCGCTGGAATGCTCTGGCTGATGACGATGTCGTCTGGCATAGGATGTGTGAGCAACATATTCGCCGCAAGTGTAACAAGTGTGGCTGGGGTCTTCCTCTTTTGGATCGTAAACGCCTGCGCGAGGCAAAGCGTGAGATCGAGCTCCGTGCCACCAATTGGGGACACAACCATCCTGCCGGAGGATCCACCGAGAACACGATCAACGAGTCTTGCTCGACGGTCGAGGCTCCTGTCGGTGGAAAGCGCAAGATTGAATCTGACGACCAAAGTACTGCACTGACAAAACGCCACTGTGCATCCCCCGCGCAAGCTCTTGAAGAGGACGAGAGTTATTTCAAGACTCGGTACCGTCCGTGGAAGGATGTCTACCGTGATCGCTTCGTGGTTGGCATGAACTGGAAACACAAGCGTTGCTCTGTTAAAGTGTTCAAGGGTCACCGAGACAGTGTCATGTGCCTTCAATTCGAGGACAACATTTTGATGACTGGATCCTACGATGCCACCATCAAGATTTGGGACACCGATACCGGCGAAGAATTGCGAACGCTCCGAGGTCACACTGCGGGGGTGCGTTGTCTCCAGTTTGACGACACGAAGCTGATCACCGGGAGCTTGGATCGCAGCATCAGAGTGTGGAACTGGCGCACGGGTGAATGCATCTCCAAGTACAATGGTCACACTGAAGCGGTCATTGCCCTCCACTTTGATTGCACTCTTCTGGCTTCTGCTTCCGTCGACCGCACAGTTAAGATCTGGAACTTCAAGGACAAGTCCACTTTTGTGCTTCCTCACCCAGAGGGAGTTAACGCTGTTAAGATCGACACTCCTTCGCGTACAGTCTTGACTGCCTGTGACGACGGTGCAGCTCGCCTATGGGATTTGGACACCAAGACTTGCATCCGACTGTTCCACAACCACATCGGAGCCGTCCAGCAAGTTATCGCATTGCCACGCGAAATCGAGCTAGAAAGCCATCTCGCCGACTGTGAGAACGATCACGTCAGCACATCCTCACAAAATGGCGATGCCGTCAACATCCTCTCCCCCATTTTAGAGGCCAAGTCCCTCTCTATCCAACCTTCGTCTTTCGGTTCTTCCTTCGACCAAGAAGAAAGCCGCCTGGAGCCCCCGCGCTACATCATCACGAGCGGTGTAGATGCCACTATTCGCTTGTGGGAAACCAGCACTGGAAGATGCCTTCGTACCTTCTTTGGGCACCTGGAGGGTATCTGGGCTCTTTCTGCTGATACCCTGCGGATTGCATCTGGCGGCATGGATCGCATGGTGAAGATCTGGGATCCCCGTGTCCCTACCTGTCAGGATACCTTTGAAGGACATAGCGCTGCTGTGAATTGCATTGGACTCAGTGATAGCCGGTTTATCACCGGTGGCGACGACTACCAAGTCCGCATGTACGATTTCCGGGCTTCGTGAAGTCCTTTTTTTCCCCTCTCTGTTTTCTTAGCTACATTTTTCTGGGATGGAACCGGGGTGGTCAAAGTGTGCAATACTCGCGTTCTTTCTTTGTTACTTTTGCATTTCTGATTGATGGATGGGATACCCTGGCGCATTCACTAACAGTGGTTTTGCTGGCAAGGAGGTTGGACCTCACAGCTTACTTCTGACTGCATTACAGGCGCTATTGGGGGTGCTTTTTTCTTGCAGATTTCACCAGACTGACTGGTTTCATGCTAATAACACGTCTTCCATGTTTCAAAAGGCCATAATCAACTTTTTATCAAAAGCATCGCATAATTTCATTGCATAGAGCACTCAGGCTATAGTTAGAAAACACCCGAATGGGAAATGATCGACCAATCTGCCCCAGTGACGTAGTGGCCTCTCACGTCGAATCTCCCATGCAAGGGTCCAGGGGCTTCAATTCTCTCTGGAATTAGCATGTCAACCATTCACGTCGACATTTAGAAATACTAAGGGCATTTTGCCCCCTCACGTCCTTGTCTCGGTCCGATGTTGCCTGTGCTGCATTTGCGTTCGCCTGGGTTTGAGTTATCCACATTATCACGAACATGATACTATCAAATTTACGCCGTATCAGGCGTTGGATAGTGAGCTCCGGGCCTACAATATAATACTATACAGCAAGTGCTAATCGATCTTATAGCTGGGTACCGTCAGTCCAGCATGGCATGAAGAGATGTACGGTCTGCTCGGTCAAGGGAAAGGGAAGACCGCGAAATACCACTCTTGCCATAGGAAAAGGATGTGCATAATTGTCCTCTCGGCAATTTCACTCACAACTATGATTTTGTTCTTCAGTTCTCCAATACTGGCTACTCCCGATGAAGGACTTTGTCCCCATCCTGTTTTGCAACTTACAAGGAATGCCCAAAAAGCTTTCGATACGACTGTGAAACGGCAATCAAAATCATTAAATGAGGCCACTGCTGAATACAAACGTCGATACAACATGCCACCACCTCCTCACTTTGACGCGTGGTACAAATTCGCCACAGACAGAGGGACAGTCCTGATAGATGAATTCGATATAATCTACCACGCACTACTTCCATTCTGGGGTGTTTCTCCAAGCTTGATCCGCGAACGAACAAGACAAGACCTTGGATACAAGGATAACATGTTCATGGGTTGGTCGATACGAGCCGGCAAGCCGATCTACACTGTCTTTGGCGAACGGTACCAGCGCGATGGAATGAAGATGATCATTGACAAGTTCGCGGAATATTTACCAGATATCGATATGGCATTCAATGTTCACGATGAGCCGCGAGTTGTTGTTGCTCATGAACAGTTGAGTCGGATGGTCTCTCTGGGTAGAGAAGCTCAGAATCAGTTGGCTCAGACATCCTCCACAAGGGGTGCATTTTCGAAGCGGGAATATGTATCTGAGTGGATCACATCAGTCTCGACTACTCGATACAACAACCTGGCGTTACAAGAAAATTGGGTGTATTCGAGCATGTCATGTCCTGCAGACTCCCCAGCGAGAAACCTCGACGGGGACCCTCGAGATGACACAGCTTCATACGCCGTTCAGCCTCTGGGTTTTGTTTACAATCACACTGCTTTCAGCGATATATGCAGGAACCCTTCGCTGCGGAACCGTGTAGGTCTCTTCAAGGCACCACATATTTTGAAGCTCACGAATGAGATCGCTCCTGTGTTCTCTGTGTCAGCGCCTTCTTCTTTCCAGGATATTCCAATGCCATCAATGTGGTGCTACATGGATAGAATGTCTTATGAAGAGGACATTGACTCTGAATGGAAAGACAAGAAGCCTCAACTGTACTGGAGAGGAGGCAACAGCGGTGCTCACACAAAGGCAGATACCTGGCGCCACTCTTTGCGACAGCAGGTTGTGGGGAATTTGACTCATCCTACTTCACCGCAATATACCATTAAACCGAACTCAAAACCGCCGGCGTCATCATGTAGTGAGTTTGGCAGTAATGATGGAGGCCTCGAACAAATCCATTCAGAAAGATACCGGGACCATTTCAACATCAAATTTACGGAAATTGATTATTGCGAGGATGACTGCAAATCACAAATTGAACTCTTCGGAGTACCAGCCAGTTTCGAATGGCCGAAAGAAGCATGGCGGCACCGCTACTTGCTAGACATGGATGGCTGGGCATACAGCGGAAGGTTCTATGCCTTCCTGCGCAGTAAGAGTCTACCCATGAAACTCTCAATCTTTCGTGAATGGCATCAAGATATCCTGGTCCCATGGGTCCATTATGTGCCCCTCAACAAGGATGTCGACGAAGTTCCCGAGTTGATTCGATATTTTGAAAATGATCACACTGGACGAGTCATTGCGCAGACTATGGCTGAAAATGGGAGAATATGGGCAAAAAAGGTTCTTAGAAAGGAAGACATGGAAGTCTATATGTTCCGGCTTTTCTTGGAGTATGTATTTCCCTCATCTTGCCTTTATTCGAGACTAACCAAGAACAGATTCGCTCGGGTGCAAGATGATAATCGGGAAATGCTGGCGTACAAGGAGTGAGGAAAGTGGGATCCGTCTACAAGCGAGTGTGTCGTGTAGTCCAGACCAAATGTATGTAACCCGATTGGGCTTAGTAGATGAGCCGCACAAAGTTTATTTTAGGTGCAGCCAATGACAGGCCAGACAAATCTCATTCTGTGGATTACAGTACGGGTGCCTTCGGTTGACGGCTTCCAATGTTTGGGCATGCAGTGTCCATCTCCCTATTATTGCAAAGATATTCCCGATTCTCAATACACGATCATGTGGCGGCTCCAAATCGGAATTGCGGTACATCAAACCCAAGGTATATTTCTGACACACCATGCTCATACTGACGGCATAAGGAAGGAGTCGAAGCAAGAAATTGAAATCAAGCGGACGATCACGTATGCCGAAGCAGATCCATGAATGAAAGGATGACTAGGCAAACTTGGGGCTGCGCAACCTTACTTTGGGAGAGAATATACTTCAACGTTCACAGTTATTCCCGTTACGGCGATCCTCTGTCCTCGATGGGAATAATAAACAAACCTTGTCACTACAGGTGAGTCAACTCGCTCCTAGTCTTTTGTCGTCTCGCTTCTTTCCTCATCTCATCCCGCTGTCTATCCTCGACAACGGCTTTTATATAGCAGAAAGCACAAAGGATCCATTTCTCATCCAAAATAACCAGCGTGAACATGGCATACAACCAAAAAAATATCCACCCTGATCCAGTATGGTATGATCACGTACCCGCACCAGGTGACGGT
>ERZ1673737.4334-NODE-4334-length-10130-cov-40.564268_pt1 | contig 10130 bp, 10 predicted proteins | sample MGYA00580211_ERZ1673737 | MGnify/ENA primary metagenome ERZ1673737 (study PRJEB41218, sample SAMN15661789) | gut metagenome | host: Homo sapiens | place: Canada: London | collected 2015-08-20/2019-03-30 | study: EMG produced TPA metagenomics assembly of... | reverse complement strand
ACATGTTGGACACTTCGGTCGCATAGTCGGCGTCCTGAATACGGGACTGCGCTTCAGACAGGTTGGTGGTGGTGTTATTCAGGTTGGTGACCGCAGAATCCAGACGGTTTTGAACGGCACCGAGGGAGGAGCGGAATTTGTCGACTTTAGCGATTGCGGCATCCAGTGCTTTTAACGGATCGGCTGTAGCGGCTCCCGCCACTTCCGCTGCACCAACAGTTACCGCCGCCGCCGTACCGGTAATGGCTACAGTGGCTTCCATGTATTTACCGGTTGCAGAATCAACGACCGCATATTTAGTACTGTTAGACGCGGTGTCAGTGTAAGACAGTAAATTGACTTGTTTACCCCCAGCATCCTTGACATCCGCAGCAGCAATTGCTGTACCATCAGCAGCCGTCAGTTTCGCCGCGCTGAAATCCGCCATGCCGGACACGGTAAATCCTTTCAGATTCAAAGTGGTACTGTCGATTTGTTGCAAGCCAATGCTGATCGTCTGGTTATCATTGGCACCAATCTGAATCTTCATCGAATCGTTTTTCGACAGCACGTTCACACCGTTGAACTGGGTCTGACCAGATACACGGTCAATTTCATCAAGACGGGATTTGATTTCGTCCTGAATAGAAGACAGGTCGGAATCAGAGTTCGTGCCGGTAGAGGCCTGAACGGTCAGTTCACGAATACGCTGCAAGTTGTTGTTAATCTCTGACAGCGCGCCTTCAGCCGTCTGCGCCAGAGAAATACCGTCGTTGGCGTTACGTGCGGCCTGAGTCAGACCTTTGATGTTAGAAGTAAAGCGGTTAGCAATCGCCTGGCCCGCGGCGTCATCTTTAGCGCTGTTAATACGCAGACCAGAAGAGAGGCGCTCGATAGAAGTCGACAGCGCAGACTGGTTTTTGTTGATGTTGTTCTGAGTGATCAGCGAGAGGCTGTTGGTATTAATGACTTGTGCCATAATTCATTTTCCTGTTTTCAAGTCTACGGTTTAAGTATTGGGCTTCCACCCTTCGGCTTCGTCGCCGTCAACCCTGTTATCGTCTGGTCACTCACAACCTTTAGAATTTTTTTCTAGCGGTCGAAATACTCCCCTTCCTCGTTGCTGTTCGTGCCATTAAGGCAAAAAATAAATCGTAAACTTTACCCCGCTTACGCCGATAACCCCGGTATTCGTTCTATACACGTCGCATGATTAAGGAAACTATATGGCTAGTATTTCAACGCTTGGGGTTGGGTCGGGGCTGGACTTAAGCAGCATCCTTGACAGTCTGGAGGCGGCAGAAAAATCTACCCTGACGCCGATATCAAAACAGCAAAGCTCTTACACCGCGAAACTGAGCGCCTACGGGACGCTGAAAAGTGCACTAGAGAGTTTCCAGACAGCCAACACAGCACTGAATAAAGCCGATTTATTTACCGCCACCTCAACCACCAGCAGTTCATCGGCTTTCAGCGCCACCACCACGGGCAGCGCGATTGCTGGGAAATACACCATTAGCGTTAGCCAACTGGCGCAGGCACAGACGCTGACAACAAAAAATAGTCAAAAAGACAGTAAAGCCGCCATCGCCACCAGCGATAGCGTACTGACCATCCAACAAGGCGGCGGTAAAGATCCGGTCACGATTGATATCAGCGCGGGTAACTCGTCACTTTCCGGCATTCGCGATGCCATTAACAACGCCAAAGCTGGTGTCAGCGCCAGTATCATCAATGTGGGAAACGGCGAATATCGTCTGTCCATCACCGCTAACGATACGGGCAGCAATAACGCTATGAAACTTAGCGTCAGCGGCGACAGCGCCCTGGAAAGTTTTATGGGTTACAACGGAACGCCGGGTGATAGCAGCAATGGCATGATTGAAAGCGTCACCGCGCAAAACGCCAAACTGACAGTCAATAACGTTGAGATTGAAAACAGCAGTAACACTATCAGCGACTCACTGGAAGATATCACCCTCAACCTGAATGACGTCACCACCGGTAATCAGACACTGACCATCAGTAAAGACACATCCAAAGCTGAAAATGCGGTTAAAGCGTGGGTGGATGCCTATAACACATTGCAGGATACATTCAGCAGCTTAACCAAATACACCGCTGTCGATGCCGGAGCTGAAAGTCAGGACTCCAGTAATGGCGCATTACTCGGTGACTCCACACTGCGTACCATCCAGACTCAGCTTAAAACCTTGCTCGCCAATACTCACAGCAGTTCAAACTATAAAACGCTGGCACAGATTGGCATTACCAGCGATGCCAGTACCGGCAAGCTGGAAATCGCGACCGACAAACTGCAAACGGCGCTAAAAAATGATGCCGCTGGTATCGGTGAAATGTTTATAGGTGACGGCAAAAGTACTGGGGTAACCACCGGCATTAGTAACAACCTGACCAGTTGGCTCTCTTCCACCGGGATAATCCAGGCAGCAAAAGATGGCGTCAGCAAAACGCTGAATAATTTGACCGACCAGTACAACGCAGCCAGTGAACGTATCGATACCTTAATGACGCGCTATAAAGCCCAGTTCACCCAATTAGATGTGTTAATGAACTCGCTGAACTCCACTAGTAGCTATCTGACACAGCAGTTCGACACCTCAAATAGCAACTCGAAATAATCTTCAGGAGAGACTATGTACGCGGCAAAAGGCACCCAGGCCTATGCACAAATTGGCGTCGAAAGCGCCGTAATGAGCGCCAGCCAGCAGCAGCTGGTCACCATGCTATTTGATGGAGTGCTGAGCGCACTGGTTAGAGCGCGCCTGTTTATGCAGGATAACAATCAGCAAGGCAAAGGCGTCTCTTTGTCAAAAGCGATCAACATCATTGAGAACGGACTGCGGGTGAGTCTTGATGAAGAGAGCAAAGACGAATTAACCCAAAACTTGATTGCTCTTTATAGCTATATGGTCAGGCGCTTGCTGCAAGCCAATTTACGCAACGATGTCTCCGCAGTCGAAGAAGTGGAAGCATTAATGCGCAATATTGCCGATGCCTGGAAAGAGTCTTTACTCTCCCCTTCTTTGATTCAGGACCCAGTCTGATGAACCATGCACCGCATTTGTATTTCGCCTGGCAACAACTCGTCGAAAAAAGCCAGCTCATGTTACGCCTGGCAACGGAAGAACAATGGGACGAACTCATCGCCAGCGAAATGGCGTATGTGAATGCGGTGCAGGAGATTGCACATCTGACTGAAGAGGTTGACCCGTCCACCACGATGCAGGAGCAGCTCCGCCCGATGCTGCGCCTGATTCTCGACAACGAAAGCAAGGTAAAGCAGTTATTGCAGATTCGGATGGATGAACTGGCGAAACTGGTCGGTCAGTCATCGGTGCAAAAATCGGTGTTAAGTGCCTATGGCGATCAGGGCGGCTTTGTGCTGGCTCCGCAGGATAACCTCTTTTGAATCTGAACGAGTTGATGGCTCGCGAATAATCCGATTACGGCTACGCTTCTAATGTTCCCCTTGAATGGAGTCGAAGAATGCGTAATCCCACGCTGTTACAATGTTTTCACTGGTATTACCCGGAAGGCGGTAAGCTCTGGCCTGAACTGGCCGAGCGCGCCGACGGTTTTAATGATATTGGTATCAATATGGTCTGGTTGCCGCCCGCCTATAAAGGCGCATCGGGCGGGTATTCGGTCGGCTACGACTCCTATGATTTATTTGATTTAGGCGAGTTTGATCAGAAAGGCAGCATCCCTACTAAATATGGCGATAAAGCACAACTGCTGGCCGCCATTGACGCCCTGAAACGTAATGACATTGCGGTGCTGTTGGACGTGGTAGTCAACCACAAAATGGGCGCGGATGAAAAAGAAGCTATTCGCGTGCAGCGTGTAAATGCTGATGACCGTACGCAAATTGACGAAGAAATCATTGAGTGTGAAGGCTGGACGCGTTACACCTTCCCCGCTCGTGCCGGGCAATACTCGCAGTTTATCTGGGATTTCAAATGTTTTAGCGGTATCGACCATATCGAAAACCCTGATGAAGATGGCATATTTAAAATTGTTAACGACTACACCGGCGAAGGCTGGAACGATCAGGTTGATGATGAACTCGGTAATTTCGATTATCTGATGGGTGAGAATATCGATTTCCGCAATCATGCCGTGACGGAAGAGATTAAATACTGGGCGCGCTGGGTGATGGAACAAACGCAATGCGACGGTTTTCGTCTTGATGCGGTCAAACATATTCCGGCGTGGTTTTATAAAGAGTGGATCGAACACGTACAGGAAGTTGCGCCAAAGCCGCTGTTTATTGTGGCAGAGTACTGGTCGCATGAAGTCGATAAACTGCAAACGTATATTGATCAGGTGGAAGGCAAAACCATGCTGTTCGATGCGCCGCTGCAGATGAAATTCCATGAAGCATCGCGCATGGGACGCGACTACGACATGACGCAGATTTTCACTGGGACGCTGGTGGAAGCCGATCCTTTTCACGCCGTAACCCTCGTTGCCAACCATGACACCCAACCGTTGCAAGCCCTCGAAGCGCCAGTCGAACCGTGGTTTAAACCGCTGGCGTACGCCTTAATTTTGTTGCGGGAAAATGGCGTTCCTTCGGTATTCTATCCGGACCTCTACGGTGCGCATTACGAAGATGTCGGTGGTGACGGGCAAACCTATCCGATAGATATGCCAATAATCGAACAGCTTGATGAGTTAATTCTCGCCCGTCAGCGTTTCGCCCACGGTGTACAGACGTTATTTTTCGACCATCCGAACTGCATTGCCTTTAGCCGCAGTGGCACTGACGAATATCCCGGCTGCGTGGTGGTCATGTCGAACGGGGATGATGGCGAAAAAACCATTCATCTGGGAGAGAATTACGGCAATAAAACCTGGCGTGATTTTCTGGGGAACCGGCAAGAGAGAGTAGTGACCGACGAAAACGGCGAAGCAACCTTCTTTTGCAACGGCGGCAGCGTCAGCGTGTGGGTTATCGAAGAGGTGATTTAAATTCATCCCCGGCGGCAAGCCGGGGAGATTTCATTACGGCAGTGGCGTCGGTAACGGCGCTTTATCCAGCGCGGCGGCACACTCTGCCGTCGGGCGATCCACACGCTCCATCGTCATACCATCGTACTCAATAGTGTTACCGTCACGCTCAACCTCGTACAGCTCACGTTTTACGGTAACGTTAGTGAGATCATCAGACATCAATGTCAACTTACCCGGCACGGCAATCACCCGCTGCCACTGACGGCAATCCAGGGTATCGCCCTCTTTAGTGACAATCAGGCTGCCTATCGCTTCCGGGCTGACCAGCGCACGTTGCGGCCCTTTGGTCTGCCAGTAGCCCGCCAGCCAGTCCGGCGCGGGGGTTTTCACGACATTGTTATAGTTTTCGACTTCGGCACAGCCCGCCAGCAACATGAGCGCGCCTGCAATTGCGAGTTTTTTCATCATTCGTCCTGCATGAGAAGAAAAGAGGATTGTGGCATTAAAGCCCTGATGTCGCCAGCCTTTCCAGGTTCAGAGAGAAATTTGATCTAACTATTATTTTTGTGAATTATTACCCCGAAAATAAATTTGCATGATGTATGATTCGCGACTCTTGTTTCAAACCTTCTGAGTTCAGAGGCTACATTCATGTCATGGCAGCAATTCAAACACGCCTGGTTGATTAAATTCTGGGCACCCATCCCTGCGGTCATCGCGGCGGGTATTCTCTCCACTTACTATTTTGGCATTACTGGCACCTTTTGGGCTGTCACGGGTGAATTTACCCGTTGGGGCGGTCAGCTCCTGCAGCTGTTTGGCGTCCATGCTGAAGAGTGGGGTTATTTTAAAATTATCCATCTGGAAGGATCGCCATTAACCCGCATCGACGGGATGATGATCCTCGGTATGTTTGGCGGCTGCTTTGCCGCAGCGCTGTGGGCCAACAATGTCAAACTGCGCATGCCACGCAGCCGTATCCGCATTATGCAGGCCATCATTGGCGGTATTATCGCTGGTTTTGGCGCGCGTCTGGCAATGGGCTGTAACCTGGCGGCGTTCTTTACCGGTATTCCTCAGTTCTCGCTGCATGCCTGGTTCTTTGCCATCGCCACTGCCATTGGTTCATGGTTTGGCGCACGCTTTACCCTGCTGCCCATCTTCCGTATTCCCGTGAAAATGCAGAAAGTTTCTGCCGCCTCACCGCTGACGCAAAAACCGGATCAGGCGCGGCGTCGTTTTCGTCTCGGGATGCTGGTCTTTTTCGGTATGCTGGGCTGGGCGCTGCTCACGGCGATGAACCAACCAAAACTGGGGCTGGCAATGCTGTTTGGCGTCGGCTTTGGTTTACTGATTGAACGTGCGCAAATCTGCTTTACTTCGGCGTTCCGCGATATGTGGATCACCGGACGTACCCACATGGCGAAAGCAATCATTATCGGTATGGCGGTGAGTGCCATCGGGATCTTCAGTTACGTACAGTTAGGCGTTGAACCCAAAATCATGTGGGCGGGACCAAACGCGGTAATTGGTGGTTTACTGTTTGGTTTTGGCATCGTGCTGGCAGGCGGCTGCGAAACCGGCTGGATGTACCGCGCGGTAGAAGGCCAGGTGCACTACTGGTGGGTCGGTCTGGGCAATGTGATCGGCTCGACGATTCTGGCGTATTACTGGGATGATTTCGCTCCGGCGCTGGCCACCGACTGGGACAAAATCAACCTGCTGAAAACCTTTGGCCCGATGGGTGGCCTGCTGGTGACATATTTGCTGTTGTTTACTGCGCTGATGTTGATTATCGGCTGGGAAAAACGCTTCTTCTGCCGTGCGGCACCGCAGACTGCTAAGGAGATCGCATGAAAAATATCGTTCCTGATTACCGCCTTGATATGGTGGGTGAACCCTGCCCTTATCCGGCAGTCGCAACCCTTGAGGCGATGCCGCAGTTAAAAAAAGGTGAGATCCTGGAAGTGGTGAGCGACTGTCCGCAGTCGATCAATAATATTCCACTGGATGCGCGTAATCACGGCTATACGGTGCTGGATATTCAGCAAGACGGGCCAACCATTCGTTATTTAATTCAGAAGTAATCCCTCATTCCCGCTGTGGCCAACAGCGGGAACATCGTTACCTCTGTATCACATAGATTTTACCCGCCCCCTCTCCTATTCTTTTCAGTATGATCTCAGGAGGTTGCTATGTGTGGACGCTTTGCCCAATCCCAAACGCGTGAAGATTACCTTGCGCTTCTCGCGGAAGATATTGAACGCGATATTCCCTACGATCCCGAACCCATTGGCAGATACAACGTCGCGCCGGGAACCAAAGTTCTTCTGCTCAGTGAACGTGATGAACACCTTCATCTGGATCCGGTTTTCTGGGGATATGCTCCCGGATGGTGGGATAAACCGCCGCTGATTAACGCCCGCGTAGAAACTGCGGCCACCAGTCGTATGTTTAAACCGCTCTGGCAACATGGTCGGGCAATCTGTTTTGCCGATGGCTGGTTTGAGTGGAAAAAAGAAGGCGACAAAAAACAGCCTTATTTTATCTATCGCGCTGATGGACAACCTGTTTTTATGGCCGCGATAGGTAGCACACCCTTTGAGCGCGGTGACGAAGCCGAAGGATTTTTAATTGTCACTGCAGCAGCAGACCAGGGTCTGGTAGATATTCATGACCGCCGCCCGCTGGTTCTGTCGCCAGAAGCTGCACAGGAATGGATGCGGCAAGAGATTGGCGGTAAAGAAGCATCAGAAATTGCTACCAACGGCTGTGTGCCAGCAAACCAGTTCACCTGGCACCCGGTATCGCGCGCGGTAGGTAATGTCAAAAACCAGGGCGCGGAGTTAATTCAACCTGTTTGTTGACATCCTCCACAGGCAAGAACGGCGTGCCCCGCCGCTAAAATGTTACGAGCGCCATTTACATCGGCGTTCGCTGTATATCCACATACCTGGCATCTGAATTTACTTTGTGACAGGCGGTTCTCTTTCGCTGTATGACCACAGTACGCGCAACGCTGGCTTGTATACGCTGGCGGAACAGCAAGCACCTGACCGCCACGCCAGAGCTGCTTGTACTCAAGCTGGCGGCGCATTTCATACCAGCCCTGATCCAGTATCGAACGGTTTAAACCTGATTTTGCCCGGACATTGCGCCCCGGCTGGCTGACCGTACCCGCTGCTGACTTTGACATGTTGCTGACCTTCAAATCCTCAATGACTATCATTGCGTGGTTTTTGCTGACGGTCGTTGTGACTTTGTGAAGGTAGTCCCTGCGGATATTTGCGATACGGGAATGCAGTCGCTGTATTTTGCGTTTCTGCTTCTGCCAGTTGTTGCTGAATTTGACCTTGCGGCTTAACTGTCGCTGAAGTCTCGCCAGCGTCTTCTGGTTTTTCTGAAAACTGTTTACAGGCTCAAAGACTGTGCCATCTGACAGCGTGGCGAGTTTAGCCACGCCAGCATCCAGCCCGACCATTGATGCTGAAGGGTGAACCGGAGTTGATACTTCACTTTCTGTCTGAATACTGATGTACCACTTACCGCAGGACTGGCTGACAGTGACATTTTTCACAACACCCGTGACCTGACGGCTGTTCCGGTAGCGCATCCAGCCCAGTTTCGGCAGAAAAATACGGCTGTTTTCCTGATCGAGCTTAACGCCCTGCGGGTAGCGGAATGCATCATTCTGTCCCCGCTTTTTGAATCGGGGAAAAGCAGCCCGCTTCCGGAAGAAGTTTTTGTAAGCCCGCTCAAGGTCTTTCAGTGACTGTTGCAATGGCTGTGAGGGAGAATCTTTAAGCCATTGCGTTTCAGTGGCATTTTTCCACTCAACCAGCCAGGAAGCCATTTTCCCGTAAGGGATGTATTTATTACCGGCCTCATGATTCTCATTCTGACGTGCCAGAGCACGATTGAAAACGAAACGACATGCGCCTGCGAAGCGCCTCATTTCACACTCCTGTTGACCACCTGGTCTTAACTGGAATTTAAATGCCTGTAATCGTTTCACAGGTCAAATGATACTTTGGTCTGTGAAAAAAGAAACCGATATCCGGCGTGGAAGGCATTGTGTTTTCCTGATGCATGTTCACCTGGTCTTTGTCACCAGATACCGACGCCAGATTTTTGACCATGACGCGACAGAAAAACTACGCACTTACTTTTCAAATGTATGTGCTGATTTTGAAGCTGAACTGGTTGAAATGGATGGCGAACCAGATCACGTCCATTTGTTAATTAACTATCCTCCCAAACTGGCGATATCCAGTCTGGTAAACAGCCTCAAAGGCGTATCGGGTAGGTGACTGCGACGAGATCGACCAGATATTGCAGTCAGGTATTACTACAAAGGCGTTTTGTGGAGTCCTGGCTATTTTGCCAGTAGCTGCGGAGGTGCGCCAATATCCGCCATCCGTCAATACATTGAACAACAGCAAACACCTGGTCAGGTGGAAAACCGCGCCGTATATCCCCGCCCTGAAGGACGGGGTTTTACGGCGCACCGGATAAACCAGGCCAAGCGTATGCTGGTTGATCAAATAATATCCGCCAAGCGCAGCAATATTAATATTCACCTGCAATGGGTCGATATCTGGCTTAAAAATATTGTGTTTCTTCCCTTCATCCAATAAGGATTCCATTAACTGCAAGTGCGCATGGTTAATTTCTAAGAGACGCTGTGATTTTGCATAATGCACACCTTTACTTTGATTTTCACTATGCACAATTTTTAAAAACCAAGGATTAGCAATATAATAATCCCATGTAAAATCAATAATTTTCTCAATGGCTTTTTGTGGCTGGCTAACCTGCTGATTAACGAATACACCGATACCGACAGCGTAGAATAATTACATACCGCACAACAAGAATGGTAAGGCGTGGAAGTCATTTTCTCCCCGGGTGCATCGTTATATCCATAATGAGCGATTTTTGATATTAATATCTTTCACCATCCGCTATTTTCACCACTTCAGAAAACAAACTTATTTTTATTAATATCAATTCTTTTTCTTTGAACATTCAGCTGCGATATTTGTAAAAATATTAAACAGGTAACATTACAATGACATTACCAACCACTATTTATTCATTTCCTGCATATTTATCTCGTTTTTCGTCCACCGACAAACCAGTAAAATTAAAATTTCATCAATACGCACGCG
>ERZ1673737.4332-NODE-4332-length-10132-cov-9.401508_pt1 | contig 10132 bp, 8 predicted proteins | sample MGYA00580211_ERZ1673737 | MGnify/ENA primary metagenome ERZ1673737 (study PRJEB41218, sample SAMN15661789) | gut metagenome | host: Homo sapiens | place: Canada: London | collected 2015-08-20/2019-03-30 | study: EMG produced TPA metagenomics assembly of... | reverse complement strand
TCAAACGACCCATGGTCGATTTCTCAGTTACTTTAAAATTGGTCTAGTCTAATTTGACCAAAAAGCAACCATTGGAGTCAGTATACAATGCTTCTTCCAGTTTGTCAACTAGGAAATTCAAGAAAATTGGTCTAGTTAAGGGAGGGTTAAGAAAAACCTATCAACATCTTGGTTGATAGGTTGCTTTTTCTACTCTTCAAATCCATTCCGCTGACTCAACTTACGGAACCAATGACCAGATTTTTTGAGGGTTCGTTTTTGACTTTCGAGCTCCAACTCAACTAAACCATAGCGGTTCTTGTAGCCATTGAGCCATGACCAGCAGTCAATAAAGGTCCAGATCAGATAGCCTTTACAGTTGGCACCATCTTGAATAGCCCGGTGGAGCTCGCGAAGATGGTCTTTGACAAAGTCAATCCGGTAATCGTCTTGAATCACTCCATCCTTGCGAAATTTTTCCTCTCCTTCAACTCCCATCCCGTTTTCGGTCAGGATCCACTCGATATTGCCATAGTTTTCCTTGATATTTTGGGCAATGTCATACAAGCCTTGCTCATAGATTTCCCAACCTCGGTGGGGATTGATCTTGCGACCTGGCATGACATAGGGTTCATAAAATTGTTCAAAGAGTAGGGGAGATGCTGGATTTGGAGCATAACGAGGAGCCGCCACACGGAGTGGTTGGTAATAGTTAACCCCTAGGTAATCCACCGTATTTTCCTCGATCAAGCGCAATTCAAAGGGATCATAATCCGGTAAGAGATCGCGCTCCCGTAGGATCTCCACTAATTCTTCAGGATAATGACCAAGAACAGATGGATCTAAAAAAGATTTGGCTTGAAAGAGCTCGGCAATACGCGCAGCTTTCACATCTTCTGGATGCTGGCTCCGAGGATAGGCTGGTGTCAAATTGAGCACAATCCCGATACGGTAATTAGGATCCACCTCATGACAGGCCTTAACTGCTAGAGAGCTTGCTAGCTGGGTGTGGTAGGCTACTTTAACAGCTGCTGCTGCGTCTACCTTATGAGGAAAATGGGCATCATAAAAATAACCAAATTCTACAGGGACAATAGGTTCATTAAAGGTGATCCACTGATCGACCAGATCTCCATAGGTCTTGAAACAAAAACGCGCATATTCCTGGTAAGCATAGGCGGTTTCTTTATTTTCCCAACCATCCCCTTGCTCTTGAAGAGCCATCGGTAAATCAAAATGATAGAGGTTGACCAAGAGGTGAATCCCTTTTTCTTTAATCTTTTCAAAGACACGGCGGTAGAACTCAACACCTGCTTGATTGATCTCCCCTCGTCCTTCTGGGAAAATACGTGACCACTGGATAGAGGTTCGAAAGGCCGTGTGGCCGGTTTCTAACAAGAGGTCCAGATCTTCTTCCCAGTGTTCATAAAAAGTCGATGTTTTCTCTGGTCCTTGCCCTTGATAAAAGCGGTTGGGCTCGACCCTATACCAGTAATCCCAGAGATTGTCTCCCTTTCCATCCTGGGCTAGACGTCCTTCTGTTTGAGGCCCCGAGGTCGAACTCCCCCATAAAAAATCCTTTGGAAATTGATACATGTCCTAATCCTCCTCATTCTACTAGCTCTATTGTAGCGAATCCTCCCCCAAAACCTAGGCACAATTTACAGTCTTTCTTACGCAGATTAAAGAAAAAGCCCCTTAGGAAAAATTCCTAAGGGAGCTGGTCCTCTTTATAATTGAGTCACGACATATTCAAAGAGCTTGCGATCTGCTGGGCTCTTGTCAAAACGCAATTCTGGATGCCACTGAACTCCGAGGAAACGGCTCTCATCTGTGGATTGAACGGCTTCTATGATGTCATCTTTAGGATCCCGCGCGATTACTTCTAAGCCATCTGCCAAGTCTTTAATACTTTGATGATGGAAAGAATTGATGCGACTGGTCTTACCATAGATCTCTTGCAGGACCGTCTGATCCTTGGTCACCAACTCTTGACTGGTGTACTGACCTGGATTGTCCTGCCAGTGGTGTTCAATATCTTGATACAGAGTTCCCCCTAGAGCGACATTATAGAGCTGGGTCCCACGGCAGACGGTAAAGATCGCTTTTTTAGCCGCACGCGCTTCTTCAATCAAGGCCAACTCAAAGAGATCGCGTTTCAAGAGGTAGTCATCACTGTCGATGGTGATTTCTTCTCCGTAAAACTTGGGCAAGACATTTTGTCCACCGGTGATGATGAGCTTATCAATCATCGATATGTAGTCTTTGGCCAAGGCCGCATCTCCAATCGGCAAGATCAAGGGAATCCCTCCTGCCTCTTTGACCGCTTCGACAAAACCAGTCGCCGCATAGCTCATGTTCGCGTCTGGATCATCTGGGAAGGGTCTTTCATTTCCTGTAATTCCAATCACTGGTCTTATTTTCATGCTTATTTCCATATTCTTTCATTCATCTTCAAGGCTTATTGTAACACAATTTCAAGCCAGACTCAATGGAGATTTTTTTGAAGAGACAGTCAACAATTAGAATGAAAGGACTCAGCCATCTAACTTCTGTCAATAAGAGGCAATTCTGTTTCAAAGCCCCTGAGGATTCTTAAGTAGTTACTTTTCTTTAAACCACTCCATCCCTGGGGAATCCAGTATAATCTTGGTCAATTGTTGGGGGTTTTCCTGAGTCCCATTGATAATCCAGTCGACAATAAGTCCTGTCAAACCAGAAACATACATGGTAATAGCATAGCGCTCTGGCATTTGATAAGCTGCCACAATGACTGGTCGAGAACGTGGCGTAGACTCAATCATCCCCAAGATAAAATAACGAATGTTGTCTGCAAAACGAAAGCTTGGATTTTTTGCAATTTCAGCAAAAAAAGCACTGTTCTCTTGGAAATAAGACAAGATGGCTTCTAAGGCTTCTTTGGGATAAAAGGTTTCTTTCCTCAAAATCATACGAACCGTCGTTATGGTTTCTTCTTTTAATTGCTCTAAAAAATCCTGTTTATCTAGGTAGTGCAGATAAAATGTCGAGCGGTTGACACCCGCTTTTTTAGTTAACTGACTAATCGTTATATCCTCTAAACTTTTTGTAGCCAAAAGCTGAATGAAGGCTTCTTTAATATCTGACTTAGTTGTCGTTTGTCTCTGTTGCATACGAACCCCTTATTTCTACATATTGTTGATTAAAGTATATCTCGAATTTTGAAAATGTCAACTATCATCTGATATTTTCAGTTATGATTATCATATTTTCTTCGTTATTTCAACACATTGTTGTTTTCTGTTGTAGCAATCGTATTTAAAAAATCATAAAATAACCTTCGTAATTATTCAACAGGTTGTTGTTTTAGCAGCTGATAATTTTTAAAGGAGACAAATACACATGGCGTATATTGAAATGAAACATAGTTACAAACGGTATAAAACAGGTGATGTGGAAATCATCGCAAACAATGATATCACTTTCGAAATTGAAAAAGGGGAGTTAGTGATTATACTCGGTTCATCAGCCGCAGGAAAATCAACTGTTCTCAATATTCTTGGTGGTATGGATACCAATGATGAAGGAAAGGTCATCATCGATGGGAAAGACATCTCCAATTATAATGCGAAACAATTAACAGCTTATCGTAGAGACGATGTCGGATTCGTCTTTCAATTCTATAACTTGGTCTCAAACTTAACGGCCAAAGAAAATGTAGAGTTGGCTTCTGAAATTGTCGCAGATGCTAAAGATGCGGAACAAACTTTGATTGATGTTGGTCTAGGAAAACGCATCAACAACTTCCCTGCACAATTGTCTGGTGGTGAGCAACAACGGGTCGCTATCGCTCGCGCCGTCGCAAAAAATCCGAAGATTCTCCTCTGTGACGAACCTACAGGAGCCCTGGATTACAATACTGGAAAACAGGTCTTGAAGATTCTCCAAGACAAGGCTCGCAATGAAGGAGCTACCGTTATCATCGTCACTCACAACGGGGCGCTTGCACCGATTGCTGATCGTGTGATTCGTATGCATGATGCGCGTGTTCAAAGTATTGAACTCAATGCCCATCCACAAGATATTGATAGCCTCGAGTACTAGAAAGGATGTCTCATGAATCGTAAAACTTATTGGAAGGACGTGAGAAAGTCTTTCTCTAGTTCTAAAGGACGGGTGGTTTCTATTGCTTCACTCATGGCCTTAGGTTCTTTCGCTCTTGTGGGTCTAAAGGTGACGACACCTGATATGCAACACACGGGAACAAGCTATTTTACTAAACACCAAACAGCTGACCTCACAGTTACTGGTAGCTATGGACTGAACCAGTCAGATCAAGACCTCCTAAATCAAGTCTCATCAGAGGCAAAAATTGAGTATGGTTACTTTAAAGATGTAGTACTGAAAGGTTCCACTGATGCCTTTCGACTATTTTCAAAACCAAAAGATATCTCAACTTATGAGGTTGTAAAAGGAAAACTTCCAAGTAAGCAAGGTGAAATTGCTCTTTCTTCAGTCTATCAAGATAACTATAAGATCGGTGACAAAATTGAGTTTTCTGAAAAAGAGGGTGACAATGGTAAGGATGTCTTAAAAGAACACACCTTTACCATCACTGGCTTTGTTCAGTCTTCTGAAATCTTATCAAGTGTTGACCTCGGTTCATCGACAGCTGGTAGTGGGGAACTCAAAGGGTATGCGGTTGTTCCTGAATCTAGTTTTGATTCCGATGTCTACATGATTGCACGCTTAGCTTACAAAGACGTCCGTGGTGCTAACCCCTATACCCAGGATTACACTGACAAGGTTTCCAAACATGAGGATGAGCTCGAAAAATTAGTAAAAAATCAGCCTGCTAACCGTTTGAAAGAATTAAAAGCTGATCCACAGGCTAAGATTGACCAACAAACAAGACAACTTCAGAAAGCAGAAACGGAGCTTAACAAGAAACTAGAACAAGCAAAAGCTAGCGGTCAGGATAAGAATCCTCTTGTCCAGGGACAATTGACTCAGGCACAACAAGAAATCACTGACAAGAAGGAGCAAATAAAGGAAGCTCAAGAAAAAATCGATAGCATTGCTGAACCAAGCTACGATGTCTACACACGTCGTGAAGCTCCTTGGTCAGAAGGTTATGTTTCCTATGAGACCAACGCTTCTGTTTTTCAAAACCTCAGTAATATCTTCCCTGTTATCCTCTACTTTATTGCTGCCTTGGTTACCTTCGTCACGATGGGACGCTTCGTCGAGGAAGAACGGATTAAGGCTGGGACATTTAAAGCTCTTGGCTATCAAAATAAGGATATCATTCGTAAGTTTATCATTTATGGATTTGTGACGAGCATGATTGGTACTGCTATTGGGGTTGCTGCTGGACATATTCTCCTTCCAACTATCATATACAATAGTTATAAAGAGCGGATCCTGCTCGCACCGATTGAGTTACACTTTTATCCATTTAAGACTCTTCTAGCTATTGTGCTTGGTCTTTTGTCCACAGTTCTTCCTGCTTTCATGGTAGCCAAGCGCGAATTAGGAGAAAAGCCAGCCCAACTTCTTCTTCCAAAACCTCCAACATCTGGTTCTAAGATTCTTTTGGAGCGCATCACTCCACTTTGGAACCGGATGAACTTTACACAAAAAGTCACTGCCCGTAATATTTTCCGCTACAAGCAACGGATGTTCATGACTATTTTTGGTGTCTGCGGTTCCATCGCACTTCTCTTCGCTGGACTCGGTATTCGTTCTTCTATTGGAGACCTTAACACACGCCAATTCCCTAACATCATTCGCTACGATATGATTGTCGCAAACAAGGATCATCTGGATGAGCAGGAAAAGGAAAATATCCAAAAATTAATTAACGATAGCAAGGTCAAGGAACATCTTTCTATTCATTACGAAATGCTTTCAAAAGTGGCAGGAACTAATAACGATCGTCAAGATATCACAACCCTTGTGGTCAAAGACAAGGATCAAGAAACTCTACAACATTACATCAAGCTCAATAATCGTGAAACTGGTCAAAAACTCGATTTGACCGACAAAGGGATTATTATTTCTGAGAAATTGGCAGACTTAGCTGGCGTTTCTGTAGGTGATGAGTTAACCGTTCAAAATAGCCAAGACAAGGATATCAAACTCAAAGTTGCTGGTATTTCTGAAATGTATATGGGTCACTTCATCTTTATGAATGAAACTACTTACAGAAATGCTTTTGGTAAAGAGGCGAGCCAAAATGCTACTATTCTGACACTGAAGAATCACTCAGACAAAAACGTTGAGCAAATAGCCAGTCAATTTATGGAGCTTGATGGTGTCAAAGGGGTTGTTCAAAATACTACTCTAAAGGCACAAATCAAGACCATCGTCAACTCCCTTAGCCGTGTTATGGCAGTATTGATTGGGATTTCTGTTCTTCTTGCTTTAGTTGTTCTCTTTAATTTGACAAATATCAATGTGGCAGAACGTATCCGTGAGTTATCAACCATTAAGGTTCTAGGCTTCTTTGACAAAGAAGTGACATTCTACATCTATCGAGAAACCATTTATTTCTCTATCATTGGTATCTTGGTTGGATTCGGACTTGGTTGGGGATTGCATCAATACATGGTAGAGGTTATCCCTCCTGAAAATATCATGTTCAATCCAGGTCTGAGCTGGCTCATCTATGCCATCCCAACACTTGTCGTCATTGTCATTCTGACAGGTCTCGGTATTTTTGTGAACCAACACCTTAAGAAAGTCAATATGCTCGAAGCCCTAAAATCTGTTGAGTAACATATGAGATAACCTAATAAATAAAACGGAAGAGTAAGAATAACTTTGTTCTATACAAAACATTCTCAAGTTATCAACTTGAGAATGTTTTTAGTTCTTAATTAAACCTTCTTTTACCAAAAAGTCACGCGCTACTTTGGCAGCAGGTTTTCCTTCTACTCCCACTTGGTAGTTCATTTGACTCATTTGGCTCTCTGTGATTTTACCAGATAACTTATTAAGAATACCTTCCAATTCTGGATGTTTCTTAAGAAGAGCTTCTTTCATGAGGGGTGCTCCTTGGTAAGGTGGGAAGAGGTGTTGGTCATCCTCTAGAACAACTAGATCATATTGAGCAATTTCTGGGTCTGTTGAATAGGCATCTGTTATTTGGATATTGCCTTGTTGGATTGCCTCATAGCGAAGGGCCGGCTCCATGGTAGCTACATTAAGATTTAGTCCATAAACTGATTGAAGCCCTTTGTTTCCGTCCTCACGGTCGTTAAATTCCAACGTGAAACCAGCTTTAAGCTTGTCCTGAACTTTCTTGAGATCAGAAATCGTCTTCAGATTATACTCTTTTGCAATCTTTTTCGGAACAGCAATCGCATAGGTGTTTTGATAAGCCATGGGTTTGAGCAAGGCTAGATGATCTTGTTTCCTTATACCATCACGCGCAACCTCGAAAACTTCTTTGGAGTCGTTGCTGACTTTAGGAGCTGGTTGCAAAAGAGAACTTGTAATGGTCCCTGTAAATTCTGGATAGATATCGATATCACCCTTTTTAAGCGCTTGATAAAGGAAATCTGTCTTCCCAAAGTTAGGCTTAACCGTCACTGTCATGTCACTATTTTCCTCAATGAGAAGTTTGTACATATTCATGAGAATTTCAGGCTCAGGCCCCAATTTCCCAGCTACGACTAGATTTTCTTTTTCTTTCTGAGGAATCATGCTTGGAGCGTAACTCGCTCCCAAACCAAGGAGCATCACCGCAAAGGCCGCAACAATCGTACGCAACTTTGCCTTTTCCAACCATTTGAGAATAACATTAAATAGAATGGCCAAAATGGCTGATGAGATTGCGCCGATTAAAATGAGACTAGCATTTCGACGATCAATCCCCAAAAGGATAAAGGAACCCAATCCTCCAGCTCCAACAAGAGCGGCTAAAGTCGCTGTCCCAATGATCATAACGGTTGCTGTACGAACCCCCGATACAATGACAGGCATGGCCAGTGGAATTTCAAACTTCTTGAGTCGCTCCCACTTGGTCATTCCAAAAGCAATCCCTGCCTCCTCAAGACTAGGATCAATGCCGTTCAAGGCTGTGATTGTATTTTCCAAAATCGGGAAAATCGCATAAATGACTAGAGCTGTAAGGGCCGGTAAGGTTCCAATCCCCATGAAAGGAATGAAGAGACCCAACAGAGCCATTGAGGGAATGGTCTGGAAGATACCCGCAACTTGTAGTACCCAGTTCGCCGCTTTTTTGTGGCTATTTAGATAAACCGCCAGCGGAATCGTCAGAAAAATAGCAACCAATAAGGTCAAAAGAGACAATTGTAAGTGTTGTCCAAGGGCTGTAAGCCAGTCCGCAAAACGTTCTTGAAAAGTTGTAAATAGTTTAGACATGGTGAGCACCTCCAAACAAATCTGCGACAAAGTCTGTCGCAGGCGCTTGTAAAATTGTTTCAGGGTCTGCTACCTGACGAATTTCTCCATCCTGCAAAACTGCAATTCGATCCCCTAATTTTAAGGCCTCATCCGTATCATGGGTTACGAAGATGGTCGTCATGCCGAATTCTTTATGTAAATCTTTTGTAAGAGCCTGCAACTGCTTGCGAGAGATGGCATCCAAGGCTGAAAAAGGCTCGTCCATCAATAGAATCTTTGGTTCCCCAATGATAGCTCGTACTATGCCAATCCGCTGTTGCTCCCCACCAGATAATTCACTAGGCATGCGATTTGCATACTCTGCAGCAGGGAGCCCCACCTTATCCAAGAGTTCTTCTGTCTTAGAAGTGATTTGTTCCTTGCTCCATCCCTTCATCTCAGGAATGAGAGCAATATTTTCCGCAACGGTCAAGTTTGGAAATAAGGCAATGGCTTGAAGGACATAGCCGGTACTGAGACGTAACTCCCGTTCATCATAATCCTTGATACGTTTCCCATCCATATAGATATTGCCATCTGTCGGCTCCAAAAGACGGTTAATCATCTTGATCATGGTGGTCTTACCAGATCCTGAAGGACCCACTAGCACCATGAATTCTCCATTTTCAATGCGGAGATTGACATCTTTCAAAATGTCCTTTTCCGTGTAGCGCAAGGCTACATGTTTGTATTCAATCATGTTCTTCCTCAATAAGTTTTCTGTCTCTAAGAATATCCAATAAGCTACTTGCCGGATGGTCTAGGACTTTTTCGACATCTGTTGAAACTCCGGCTTGCTCCCCAGCTTTAATCGCTGTATAGGTACTGACCCAAGCATCGTACTCCCAGTTTTGTGCTGGCCATTTTTTCCGAGACTCATAAGCTTCTTCTACTGATTCATCTACATACGTGATGGTCTTACCGGTCTCTTTTGAGAGAAGCGCTACGATCTCTTCCATGGAAAGTTCCTCTGGTCCTGTTAGATTCAAGGTTTGATTTTCCCATTTCTTAGCATGTGAGAGAATCTCCGCTGCAACACTAGATGTGTCCTTACGGGCAACAGCTGACACACGGCCCCTGCCAGCCGGACCACGAATTTCTCCATTTTCAAGAGCAATATCTATCAAGAAGTCCAAGTAAAAATTATCTCTCAAAAATGTATAGGTGAATCCTAACTTCTTGATATAGGCTTCCGTCTGGGCATGATCTCGAGACAAGGTAAAGGTTGCTTTTTCATCTGCTCCGTAAAAGGAGGTATAAACGATATGCTGCACCCCCGCAAGCTTGGCGGCATTTAAAAAACTCGTGTGTTCCTCAACACGCTCTGGATTTTCCCGAGCAGAGACCATCAATAAGACATCGATACCCTTTAAGGCCTCAACCACCTCTGGAGTATTGGCATACACTATTTTACGGATTTCTGCAGACGCGTAGACTTTTGCACGCTCTGGGCTTCTTGCCAGATGGATAGAAGCAATTCCCTGCTGATCGACAAGATCAGCCACATAAGAGCCTAATTTCCCTGTTACACCTGTTATTCCAATCATAACTGTTGCCTCCTTTCCCTAGATGTCATTTTCTTTAGCTTTTAGATTTGTGATAATCCGCTCTTGATAGGCTTCAAATTCTTGAATTTCTTGATCCGAAAATCCTTGGTAGAAAATCTCACCCAACTCTTTACTAACGCGGTCACCGATTTCTTTTTGCGCCCAACCGAGGTCTGTCAAAGAAATATATTTTTTCCTTTTATCCTGCGTGCAAG
>ERZ1673737.4330-NODE-4330-length-10133-cov-4.124628_pt1 | contig 10133 bp, 9 predicted proteins | sample MGYA00580211_ERZ1673737 | MGnify/ENA primary metagenome ERZ1673737 (study PRJEB41218, sample SAMN15661789) | gut metagenome | host: Homo sapiens | place: Canada: London | collected 2015-08-20/2019-03-30 | study: EMG produced TPA metagenomics assembly of... | reverse complement strand
CATCCGATGCTGGCCAAGATGATACCCATTATCCGTCGAGAAGAAAATATAAGTATTATCCAATTCACCCAACTTATCCAACTTCTCCACCAAATTCCCAATCATATCATCAACAGCCTGTAACGCGCGCAGCCGGCACCGTTGGAACTCATCAATGTAATCGATAACCGTCTGGTTCAACTCAGGCACATTATTCACCCAGCTAACCGCATCTTCAATAAGCGTATTGAAGCTCTCGTCCCGCGGGGCCTTGAGATCCTTGAATAGATCCGCATGCCTCGGCGCAAACTCCGGTTCACCGAACCAATTCGCATTCCGCGTGGAATCATGCGATCCATTCGAGTGCGGCGCGTTCGGCGCAACGGTTAACATCCACGGTCTATCCTGCTTGACTGCTTCGTCGATGAAGCCTTCGGCTTTGGAGGCGATCACGTCGGTCGAGTATTTGCCGTCGTATTTGACTGGTTCGTTGCCATTGCGTGTCATGCGTGCGTACCAGTATCGGTATGTGTACGGGTCTAGCAGGAAGTCTGAGCCGTTGAAGCCTCGCGCGTAGGGTTTGTTGTAGTTGTCTTCTGTGTGTGCGTTCCAGAGCTTGCCCACGTAGTATGTGTTGTAGCCGGCTTCTTGCATCCAGAGTGGGAGGTAATTGTCGTTCCAGCCGGCTGATACTACTTTTGGGTAGCCACCGTAGGGGAGTCCCACGTCTGTGACATTGGTGTTGTGTGGCATGCGGCCTGTCCAGAGGTTTGCGCGGGATGGGCAGCATAGGGCGATTGAGCAGAAGTGTTTGGAGTAGCTTGTTCCTTGTTCGACGAGGGTTGACTATATGTGTATTAGAATTTGCATAGATAGATTTGAGTTAATATGGTAACTACCTGTAGCTTGGGCATGTGCTCCAGCCCACCGACATACTTGCCCTGGTCATCGGTCAGGACAAAAAGGATGTTGGGTTGCTTGGCGACAGCGAGAGTCGCTAGTAGCAGAGCTCCCAGTAGTAATTGCATTGTGAGAAACTTGTTTTTGCACTGGAGCTTCTATGACCGAGACTTGGGGTAGCTATATATGCCTATTTAGCCTGCGTCATCGTGGATCAAGACACGGCGTTGAGCTCTTGTATCATTTCTCCACAGAATTGCACAGTGACAATCCCCTGCAGCTATCTGCAATCATATGAGAGAAAGTAAGTTGGGCCGATCATCGTACGTCGTGTATGTACAAGATCGGCAGTCGGCAAAGGATAGACGAAGGAAGATGGAGACTGTGGGCTTAATAGACGGGATATGCGGGAGGGGTCGGTCGATCAAGTCAATAGGAGGAGCTTAGGGCTTAGCTAAACCATGCAATACCTACAGTAGTGTGATTGCGAGCTTTGTACGTGAATGATGCGACTGTAGATGAGGTAAGGGTGGGTCTCTATCACGTCTTCGGCACTATTTGCTTATCTAACTTTATGACTCGAATAGATTCTAAGTTATATAACTTATGAAATGCCAAGCTCATCTATATTTTATCGACCTTGGAACCGACAAGCTTAAAGTCACTTCGTTTATACAGGCCAGTCACATGACTTTGTCTATACTTCAGATCAGAGCCCCGATAAAAAAAAATAAGTCATCGTCTGGCTTCGACCGGAGATCAAGCGTTACTCCAGAATTAACCAAATGGTAGGAATGAGGCAGACCTAGCGTCCAAGAGGAGAAGAATAAGTTGGTAATGATAACAGCTAGACCCAATGTCCGCCTCACCTTGGTATCGCATATAAAACTATTTCTATTTAGGAACATTTCAAAGTGAGATTAGACTGATTGTATCTTATCTCCAGTACTCTGACTTTACTCGACAATAGGGTGGCAGAGCAGATTTCAAGTGGGCCATGTCTATCTATAAAAACAAGTCTAAACTCTCTCTAGCTTCTAGCACTGATCAAGTCGGCCGCCTTCTCCGCAACCGCATACACAGCAGCCTGAATATTCCCATTCGGTTCAAGAGGGAAAATACTTGCGTCAACAACTCGCAAGTTCTTCGTGCCGTAGACCTTCAGCTCGGAATCAACCACACCTCCACTCTCCTTTGGTAACATGGCGCACGAACCCGCGGGATGGAAGCAAGTAAACAAGCGTTCCTTAACGATTTCCTTTGCGTAGTCCAGATTGCTCAGGTTCTTTGCTTGTTCAGGCATCCGTTTTCCTGGCTTGAGTAGAGTCGAGAAGGGTGCAGTCTCCACGACACGGTCCAGGAACTGCAGTTGTCTTGCCATAATCTCAAGGTCGAGAGGGTGCGAGAGGAAGTTGGGATCGTAGGTTGGCTTATCTTCACTCTTTCCAGAGGAGATATGGACTGATCCCCGAGAGAAGGGGTGGCTGTTCAAGACCAAGACGCAGATGTAGTTTTCTGGGAGTATTTTAGCCAAGACATCGGAGAGAGTCGTCTTGTCGGCGTTCATCTGGAGCTGGAGGGGCATGTAGAGGTAGTGTGAGGAAGCGTCATCATTCTGGAGAAGGATCTCGCGGAGGTGGTCATATTGCACTCGCAGGTTGGCTGGGACATTTTCGTTGTCGAGGTGCGTGGAGAGGAGGTTGTCAATCTGCTCTTTGGGGACAGCACCCTTTCCATCCACGAACGGAAGATAGGCCATGCTGAGTGGCATGCCTGACAATGGGCCACCGTGCGTCTCTTCATAGAGCTTGATCAGTGCCTGGACGACATCTGGATTACGCATGATATCACCCGAGACCTGGTTATCCGCAACCTCGAAATTGATAGTAGAGAGGGCGTGGTCTTGTAGATTCTCGCCTACGGCCGGGTTGTCAATAATGACTGGGATATTGTGGCTCTTGAGAAGGTCTGCATTTCCAATGCCAGAAAGTTCAAGCAACTGAGGAGTGTTCAAGCTGCCTCCGCAGAGAATCACTTCTTTCTTGGCGGCGATTTGGTATATATTGTCCTGAGACTTTACCTGCACGCCTCTTGCAATGACGTCTCCATCTTCTTGGGCAAGAAGAACATGCTCGACAGTTGTCTCTGTGAGCAGTCGCAGATTTTTCCGCGCCGCAACCTCGGGGGTATAGTAAGCCGCCGCATATCCTCTTTTGCCCGTCTTCGCATCAAGGGTTAGCGGGCTGGTAAAAGCACCCAGATTTTGGCCTTGGATGGGATCGGCATCTGTCTGCCAGCCTAATTGCGCAAATGTCTTGTCCCATGCCTTGTTGAATTCCCCGTACACATCCGGCAGAGACACAGGGACAGGCCCATCAGATCCTTGGTTCTCAGTCTTCATGTAGCGATTGATATCAAGGAGCTCTGCTGTGGCCTCGCTGGGTGGAGTGTAGGTGTGGAATTTGCGAAGGTAGGGTGCCATATCCTCCGCACCCCAGCCTGCATTCCCCAGTGCCTTCCAGCTCTCAAAGTCCGATGCAGTGGGATACACGGCCACTGAAAAGTTCATGGCAGACGAGCCACCGACGACACGACCGCGGGGCTGGCCAATTTGACGGTTGTTTACATGGACCTATCTATTATTAAGTTCTGTACATGGAAGAGATGCGACGGGAGCAATACCTGCGGAACACTCATATAATCCCAGTCAAAGTCCGGATTGCCATACATTGTACTCAAAAAGCCAGGAGTGTCAATACGGGGATCTCCCATACGATTGGCGCCTGCTTCAATAAGGAGGACATTGACAGAGGCGTCTTGGCTCAGTCGGTTGGCCAGGACAAGACCGCCAATGCCTGCGCCGACAATAATATAATCATAGTCATCCATGTTGAAGCTTAGGAAGATGGATTGATAATTGTAAACACTCAGAAAAGCTCAGAAAAGCTCAGAAAAGCGAAAGGGGTGAACTTCTAGACTCCGGAATCAGTCCAGCTCATGAGAAAAATAGCCCTAACCTGCCACGAATAGCCCTTGGCAAGTCTAGTCTCCTGCCTAGAGTTGACTAGACATGACTAGAGCTGGCGGGGACTGTCATCTCATCAGGGCATTGTCTCGCATTTGGCAACAGCTAGTGTTTTAGCCCCCAATCTTGCCAATCACAACGTTAGCCTCAAATCCCGAAGCTCCATCGGGATTAAAAGTACGGCCCGTAGCCCAACGGCCCCTGTAGGTTGACATAAAATTATTTGTAGCTTAACAATTGAGTCTGGTCTGTTTATTTTAAAGTATCTTGGTTCGGCCCATTCGCAAATTATGTCCTGTCGAAACAGGGATGTCAGATCCTTGAACTATGCATCTATACAATGTCTTCACATACCCCATCGTCCGTGACGGTCTCATTGCCAATACGATCCTGGTCGCCGTCGCTACCATTCTGGTGATATTACGATTTGTGTCGCGCCATATTCGAAAAAGCAACATATGGTGGGATGATGCATTCTGCGTCGCTGCCATGCTGCATACATACGGAATGCTAGCAATGCAATATCACTATGCTCGACTTGGCATGCGACACCATATTGGAACGGTTCCGCCGGAGAATACAGTGATCATGCTGAAAATGCTCATCAGTTACCAACTTGTGTATTACAACGCCATGGTCCTTGCCAAATTATCCTACCTCTTTCTCTATCTGCGCATCTTTGTGACCAAGGAGTTCCGCATTCTGACGTGGGTATGCATGGGGTGTTCTGCTGCATACTGGACTGGAAGTGTGCTTCAGGTCTTTCTCCTTTGCACGCCATTTGAGAGAAACTGGAATCCGGCGTTACCAGGTCATTGCGCGAACCAGAATGTCGCGTTCACGACAATTGGAGTGTTCAACCTTCTTACAGATGTGATGATTATGGTCTTGCCCATCCGGTTCATCTGGAAGTTGCAGATGTCCATCGCAACTAAGATGGCATTGTATAGCATATTTGGGCTGGGTATATTGTATGTTATCTCTCTATCCCGTCTTCACAAGATACTAATTGAACAGTATTTCCTCCATCACAATCATCCGCATTAAAGTCCTCACAGCAGTCGATTTCACCGATCTTCCATACTCCATGATCTGGGCTGCCTTCTGGAGCGTCACTGAGCCTGCGCTTGCCATTGCAAATGGCTGCGCGCCGATGCTCCGGCCAATCCTTAAAGCCGCTTTTCCATCTCTGTTTGCTACTGCCAACGCTGAATACACCACCAAGCCGGCGAGCGGTCCTATTCTCAGCAAGAGTAATACGTCGAAACGGATCGATGAGATGGATAGCGAGTTTCCGCTCACGCGATTGGAGGAATCAAGATCAAGGGACGATGATTCATTGAATTATCATTCGCAGGATGATCGCTCGCATGTGCATCATACTCCGAGGAGTGTTGTTGGTCCTAAAGGGCAAAGGTTGTATACTACTTAGCTTCTCAATTTAATATGTTCAAGTTATAATGATTGCCCAATACACCTCTATATAATCCTTGGATAGGAGCAAACAATGTAAAACCGACGTCCAAATACTATGTTTCCAATGCACCGTGCATCTATGCGAGATATCTGATCAATTTGGCCTGGCAAATAAGGCATCAACAATAATCTCACGTGGGCAAAGATTGTCAATCAACTTCAATGTTGACTCGACTGCATGTTCAAAGGGCTTGCCCCTATCCTGCCTAAAATGGACGAAATAGAATCCTCAAAGATCCCAGAAGTCCTCACTCTATATGCCATCCATTGCCTACTACCCGCAACCCTACTGTTGACGACACCAAAGCGATCAACCGTCCGCTACCTCTCAATTCCATGCTCAATATGGATTGCGTACAGAGCCATAAACCTAGCAGCAGAACTAGGTCCTGGCTTTATATGGTGTGAGTTCGCACGTCTGACATTGTCTATCGTCCTCCAATCTTTCAATTGGTTACTTCTCAACCCGAAAGATGTCAATGATCTACCCGTCGAAGCTGGCCACGGTGTCTCACGTCTTTATTATGTTGCTCGGCTCTTTTATCAGCCGAGGGGGATTCGTACCCCCTGGCAGATTAAAAATGCGCCACAGCAACCGGGTTATTATCGACGCAGGGGTCTAAAGGAGCCCTCGCGAGGTCGCTTCTTGGTTCGTCAGTCGGTTATTGCTGTTTGGCAGTATCTGGCGCTGGATCTTTTTGCTACACTTGCTTTGCAGCAGGCGTTAGAGCAAGAGGAACATGGGGCTTTGCCGTCGGTGGTTCAATGGGGTCTGTCTGTTGAGCAATGGATTGAACGGCTCATTTCGAATCTCGTGGCTGGGTTTGTCGTCAGTCGTATTCTCATTGACTTCCACCATCGGGCTTTTTCTATCATTGTTGTTGGGCTTGGACTTGACTCGCCGTCTAATTGTCCGCCCTTGTTTGGAAAGGCTGGGGATGCTGATACAATGCGAGGGTTTTGGGCGTAAGTTCTTCTCTAGAATCCTACGAAAAGAAGGAGAATGCTAATAATACATAGGAAATTTTGGCATCAGTTGCTACAACAACCCCTTACCTCCATGGGTACTTCCATCACCCGCGACCTACTAGGTCTACCATCCAGGTCACTGTTAGGACGCTATACGAACGTATTCGTCGTGTTCTTCCTCTCAGGAGGACTTCATGTTGTCCTTGATTTCGTGCAAGGAATTCCAATGCAGGAATCCGGGGCCATATTATTCTTCGCTACGGCTCCAGTAGGACTCCTGATTGAAGATGGGATCAAGGCACTTTGGAAATCTCTGAATCCACCAGACAACAGTGTGCCTCGGCCGATGTGGCAAAGAACTCTTGGTCTTCTCTGGGCTATGGCTTGGTTGGGTGTTACATCGACTTGGTACTTCTATCCGCAGATGTTGAGGCCGCAAAATCAGGCATTGGTTCCCTTGACTTTGGCAAATCAGGTGTCGCTTCCTATGTTGGCGGGGATTGTGCTCGTTGGCGGTGCTGTGATAGCATTCGTTTTCGAGGTTGAGGTATAAAGCTGGGAGGTTTCTGTATCATGTGCAGCGGCTAGCGTTTACATCTGTTTTCATATCATAGCATGAGGGCTAGCCGGGCTCTTTCGTATACCCTTGCCGTATAAGTGGCAGCAAATAAACACGTTTAAACAGGGATTTATCAATCATAAATCAGGTCGCCTAGAGGCAGGGGATCTTTGATTTTACCCAAGAACCGGAGGGTGGGAAAAAACAAAAGACATCAATCGTAGTGAAAATCGGGTAGTTATGTATGTACAAAGCGCAACATGCAAGAAGGGCGAAGTAAACATAAGGCTGATCGAGGTATTTGAGAGCAAAACACGGAAACTGAACAACCAAAGCGCAATGCTACGGGAAAATAAGAAAATAACAGTCACAAAACCGAGAAATCAAGGAGCATACCCCGGGGCATTTAAGCAATAAATGACGGGAAACATGTATCGCGTACGCGCTCAACTCAAGCATCGTACCCAGTGCCATCGTACCGCCGCGCTGGAGCACCGTGGCTATTTGTTGTGTGGAAGTCTTGGCTGTCCTCTCCAAGTGCGGATTGGTACATCAAGGCCTCTTGGGGCCAATCATCGATTAGCCCGCTGTCCTGTGTTCCGGGCCGTGTTGGATCGGCATGTGCTGTGCCAATTGTGGGTGCAGTACTATAATCCCATCCCTGCTGGCTAGGCAGCGATTCTCGTCCGGTTGAAGGCCGCTCACTGCCAGGGGGAATGAATCCTTGCGATTGCGGCGCCATAGGAGTGTTGGCCATGTCAAAGCTGAAACGGAAGTCGCGCTCTGCGCCGGTGCTGCCATCCACCCGGTCCAGCGTGTCGTGGTGGGAATCGTCAAACTCGGTCACTAGCGTGGCAGACTGGGGTTCCTTGACGTAAGGCACGGTGGGATTAGGCTGTGGGACAGGGGTTGCAGCCACCGCGTTATCCGTGGTAGTATCAAGCTCATGGGGCATCGGTGGAGGCACATCGTTACTATAAGTAGCTTCTGGGTGGATGGTTTCCTCCAGCGTCACTCCAGCGGGTGAGCGGGGAAGAGGATCAACCTCGGGATTCATGGTTGAATGGCGAATGCTGTTGCCCATGGTGCTTCCAGGCTTGGAGATTCTGCTCATACGATGTTGGGGCATCTCTGCGAATGGATTGTCGGAGCCCTCCATATCGCGAATGCTGAATTGAGCAATTGTTCGCAGCTTCCGGGTCACCCACGAAGCCAGAACCTTTCCGCGCTGCTTCTCGCCTAGGCGAGAACGAGGGAAGTCACCGTGAGAAACGAATGCAACAATATCTGCTACAACCTGGTGCTCATTAAGAACGGCATCGACGATGACAGGGACGAGGGAGGCCAAGTATGCCTTGCGAGTGACTTCAACCACGACAACAATCAAGCCACCAGCTTGGAAAATGGCGCTATAGATCATGTTAGCATCAAGTTGTTCTACAAAAGTGTCAATTACTTACCATCCTCCATTGACAATGTTGCGATGGCACCTCTCCACAGAGGATTCAATGTCCATCGGGAAATGATTCAGTCCGTTGACTTCAAAGGTCTCACCAATGCTTCCAAGAAGGAACAACACCTGCATCTCGACCGGCTGACCACCAGGACCAATCGGCCGAGTAACAGTGTGAAGGAAACCAAGATCACCGGTCCGGACATAAGGCACGCTGGGATCACCATCCGCAACGCGGCCATTCAACCGCTCGGAATCAAACTCTTGCTTTGATTTGTAGAATCCCTGAGCACAGGCATCAGATTGGACCCAAATCTCACCGTACTCGCCGACGTGAGCCAGTGTACAGGTTTCCGGGTTCACAATCGCGATCTGTGTGTTGACTGGTACCATACCCGAGTCTTGCAACAACAGCGCGGTAGGATCTGCGTCTGGGTCGACAGGGTAAATGAGACCTTGACGAAGGCTTCGCAGGTCCAGCCAGAGCTCGATTGGCTCAATGCACATGTAAGATCTTGTGGTAACCATGGGGTTGAGAACGTGCGAGTAAACGACGTTGATCGCAGTGCGGTCCAGGCTGGCATTAGCGAAATGTAGGCGTACTTTGCCGTCTGTGCACGAATGTTAGCTTATATTCCATGCTCCCATGGTGCTCATACATACAAACATCCACTCTGGGTCTCCCTTCTGCGGAGATCATCAGGTTTTTCAATTCCTGAAGCTGGAAGCCCTTTCCTGCCATAGCACTCATTGCGTAGTCCAGCATTTGGCTAGTGGCGTAAGTGTCCTTGACCTTGTATCGAGCGAGGGTGACGAAGAGGGTCATTGGATTTTGTGCAAAGTCGACAGGCGAAACAAGATACGTAGGGGCACCTAACACATTAGATCAGGATCTTTTGACAGGATTAGCAAACTTACCGACGAAGATACCCATCAAGCAGGTGTGAAGGAATCCAAGCCCCAGTGTACTACGCACACTTCCAAGTACCGGCCTCGAGCTGGTCATCTGGCAAGTCTCCTTCTGAACCTTACACATGCCCATGATAGTTTCGTGAGAAATATTCACGGAAATTCTTCGCTGGTCTGGTGTCCAATAGGTCCAAACAAGAGCTGGCTTATTTCCTTGGAGCCAAGTATCTTTCACAGTGTAACCAAGTTCACGACATCCGTGAGACTGTTTGGAGGGCTTTGTGGTGTTGTAGATTGCAGGAACGCCAATTCGAAGGACCTGAGCAGATTGCTTGATGTGTTGCGAGACGAGCTTTTGTCTCATGACATGGTCAACTTCCGTGTTAACAATGATTGCCTTGACGTTGAAGTCACTGATTATGTGCAAGAATGCGGGGGCATCCTCTGAAAGACGGTTCTGATCAATGGGTGCCATAGGGATGACAACAGCGCCCAAGCAGAAGCATGCATGGATAGCATAGATGTAGTCTTCCGAGTGTGTGTACATCAAAACGAGATGATCTCCTGGTCGCACCTTGACCTTGTTCTTCAGGTAGGTTGCTACCGCGGAGACCTTCAAGTCAAACTTCTTCCAAGTGATACCCTTTCCTTCCTTTCCGCGGCCATCAATAGAACAGTATGCAAGTTCTTCGGCTTGACGGGAAACTCGCCAGTGCAGAAGGTCGACAATAGTGTTGAAGTTGTTCAATGGCGTGGATGTTCGGTCATCCATCACAACATCACGATAATCAACACCGGAGTACTGCTTTTCTTGGTATGCAAGAATGTCCTGTCGTGATGATAGGGCAAGAGGAGACCAAATG
>ERZ1673737.4323-NODE-4323-length-10140-cov-3.896381_pt1 | contig 10140 bp, 10 predicted proteins | sample MGYA00580211_ERZ1673737 | MGnify/ENA primary metagenome ERZ1673737 (study PRJEB41218, sample SAMN15661789) | gut metagenome | host: Homo sapiens | place: Canada: London | collected 2015-08-20/2019-03-30 | study: EMG produced TPA metagenomics assembly of... | reverse complement strand
GCTGGTGGTCTGGGCGGGAGTGCCAGTGGGCTCAACGCCGGAGTTGCCGGGGCAGTCGGTGACAGTGGGAGCGCAGGAGGTGATGGTAACCTCGTCAGTCTCGTAGACGGTCTGGTCAGCACCGGGGGCGGCAATGGCAAGGCCGGCGAAGAAGGCAACAGTGGCAGCAGTGAAACGCATTTTGAATATATGTACGGAAAACCGGGTGATTGTTCAAAAAGGTTATATAAAAAGCTTAGCTTTTGTAGAAAGAGAGTTGGTAGTTGGTAAAGAGTGGAAGACCGAAGTCGAAGAGAGTGACTGGATGCTATGCAACGAAGTGTGTACTTGGAGAAGAAAGAAAGAAGGGAAAGGAGGGGAGGCAGGGGGCCTTTGTATGAACGGGAGATTAGTGTCAAGATCAGCACAACACGCTTTGCCCCTAAAAAAAAGGGGAAACACTGTTCCTGAGTGTGTACTGGGTACTTCACTGACACTACATCCACACCGTATCCTGGCAGGTACCGGTTACTCGGGCTCTGTGCTTTGTCTGTTTCGCCATGACCAGATGAGTGTAATTCTGGACTAGTGTGGGCTAGCGTGGTTCTGGTAATGCCGATCGCGCCATTAAAACTGGACGTTGAGACAGGATGTGACAGTACAGGTCATGGGATCTATAGAGCCCTGATATCGAGTACACTGCAATGCAACCTTCTGTATACATCTGTTGTCTCGACTCTTTTCCTGCTGTAATTTGACCGTTTCTACCCAGCATAATAAACACAATGACGCTGTTTCAGACCGCACCGACGATCCACTACCAGTTCCTGGCGTCCCAGTTGCAGTTCCCCCCGTGGGTCCCTATCTGACTCCACTTACCCCTGAACAGCCCGCGAATATGTTTTGCCAAGAACCGTATTGTGCAAGGGAGAATCCACGATGATGTGCACTTTACCTGCGAAATTGAGCTTGGTCCTTACTCCGGATGTTCATCTAAATAGGGAACCAAACACTGTGTGGCTCTATGACTGGTGCTGCGTCTGTCGGAGTAAATCACCGAGACATGGTATTATTACAGTCCCATTACTTTCCTTTCGTTACGTCGTGTGGAGCACTAATAATGGGACTGTACTGTGTCCTCCGGGGCACTGGGTATATCGTCGACCGAGATTGTCTCGCTTTGTTAACTCCCTACATGTACAATAATAGAACATGGTATATTTTACAGGATAGAACTGCTTATAACTATCAACGCCATATACCCACACGCTCCTGTCCATATATTAATTAATTAAGCCCGATAAATCCGTAAGCGAAGAACCCTCGTTCTCGCTCGCTGACCCAATCCCCCCCGCAACGGGAAGGTCTCATGCGCTTTATGGCGGAACAACGGTTAGACCGCATTATTTACCTCCGCGTAAAGTGCTTAACGAAGCTTACTCGTGGGAGCCCCCTTGACAAGCCACCGGGCTATGGGAGGTGTGCTCAAGCGTATGTACATGTACTTTGGAAATTAGATCGAGGTCTAGCCACCTTATTGGGCGTGTCCCTGGCGTGGCGCATCGCTGTGTAATCTCGTTTCGGTCACACCAGCAGCCTGGCCTTCTAGTTAATGGGGCTTAGAGCGTTCAATGTGGTTGGAACCCTGGCCTATTGCAGAGTATCAATGCGTTGTGGTGTCGATCTTCATCCTGTTCCTGAGTCGAGACCTCGGATCAGGCACTGGAAGCGGTTCGACCACCAGTCAGGGCTAAGGCTAGCCTCGATTCCATGTATGGTGTTTAACCAATTATCATTTAGCCCGGATTTGTCGCCATGATTGTGGTTGTTTTCTTACATGTAACCAAAATCCAGGATAGGGGGGTTACATCTAATAGTTCAGCAACAAAGCAGTCCCTGAGTCCTCGTGGCGCCCCCAGACTCCACATGCCGCCAGTGAAGTCTTGCCCCTTTTTCAATAGATCGGTCGGGCTTGACTGTTGTTTTTTTATCAACCCCATACTTATTTTTGTACTATGTTTAGCCTTCTTTTCTAACTTTGTGGAATAATTATTGGTGGGGATATCTGATACGTTTGTTTCTCTAGATGATATTATGAATAGGGGGTGTTCGTGCGATAATAATAGCTGTGGACCTGGACCTCTTCCGAAGTTCAACCTGCCTATACAGTGTGTGCTATCATCTTTCAAATTGTTCTCCGGTAAGACAGTGTGTCTGCTAGAGCCCATCCCTGATCCTCAGGGGCAGTGGCTTGCTTTGCCAACTCACCGCTCATTCAGAATTTCGAGGCTAAGGAAATATATTGCACGTTCACCTCTTTTGTTCAATGTGTTTGATATGAATGTGATCACCTGCCAAATGAGAGCGTGATTGACCCAAGTGGACTCAATTGCGTGCTGTTCAATGCTTTCAAATCCGCCAAAATATTCATGGCTCACCGAAAACACTCACCCAACTGATGCCTGAGCAAATATAATTATGACATCCCTAACGTACAGCGACACGCGACAATATTTCAAGACCATGTCATGGTTCGACCTCGAAGTCACAATCACATCTAAGCGACTTGTGACTGCGGAATTCCATCTGATCGCCATCCATAATCAGGTGTCAAGCAATTCCGCCGAACGATCAGCAGCAACGCGTCATGTCTGGCGCCGAGACCACGAATCTGCGGCAACAAAATTGGAGCCGCGGAATTATAGTTCCTAATAAACCTGTACTCGCTAATATTCTGCCCTTTTTATCTTGGTCTTGATGGTGCAATGTGTGACGACAATGTGACACGGAGCCAGCTCAAGTACCGACATGTCTTTGGACAATTAACGTTAGGTACTTTGCGCGCTGCCTTTTGAATAACATGGTGCGGATTTGGATGATATCGAAGGCTTTCACTTGAGAGACTTGGTAGCATTTTTGACTTGGGAGTGAACCGCTTAGAATTCATCGCAGACCGATTCAAGATTTTACCTCATCTCACACGTTTGTCCTAGGCCCGGCAACAGGGCTGCATTTTCAATTGATCAATATTATAGAAACTGTTGCAGACCATAGATGGTTTTCAATAAATATACTTTTGTGATCCTTTTTTTGCTTCTGCTCATCGACGGCGTGGGCGGCTATTCAGCGGTCTGTTCACATATATTGTACTGTACATTACCTGCACCCTCGGCTTACCGAATCTCCAAATCAGCTGGAGTACGATTCGGTAGAAGATTTAACAGGCGTCTCTAATGAACCCAAATTTGTGATATCACAGCCACACCCATGATCGACTATATATCAAACTTGACCTAATCGGGACTGACCGATTTTGAGTCAGACCAAAATAGACCTGTATGTAACTAGAAGCATTCTTAAACATTTTCCAGATCCAATGTCCAAAACTATGTGTTTTTGCCCGATTTTCAAGGGCTACAGTGTGCTGTACCGAATTTGCTGGACCTATGATGACATCGGATCCATTGCGTGGCCTCAGATGTGCCTTGGCTAAGCCACACCCAAGGGATATATCTCTAACTTCATGGCCCCTCGAATGACATAAAAAGTCCTACATAGTTTTCTGATACATCGTTTGTGATTTAATCCCAAAGATTGTAGTAACCTTGGATTGGACGTGCTGCAAGGATAACAGTATGTAGGGCGAAGTATTGGGTGAAGTATAAAGCGAAGTATATGGGCAAGTGGAGAAATGAGTTGGCAATGATGTCGACGCCACAGTTTTCTGGCTGCAAATGTGCCCAGCGGGAGGCAATTGCGGCTCCAAGGCAACAATATATCCGATGTTTCTATACTTGTGTTGGGTAAACGCCTATGTTCGTGCTTCCGAACCATGGCTCTGAGCACTCAATCTCTTCACTTCTCTTTCAAGTAAATATCAATTTGTTCAATTTGTTCAATATGTTCAGATTATCCTCAGAATAGGATAGAACAGACAACCGCGATCGTCATGTTTCAGCTGAAGCGCCTTCTGAAACACCGTGGCCCCACTGCCCGTAGGACCCGAGTCTCTCGGCTGTGTCGCTCTATTAATATTCGACAGGTTAGATGTCATATGTAACTTAGTACGTACTGTGTCAAAGATCTTATATAGGTGGAGTGGAAGGTCACCTGCTCTCGGCAACCTCGCAACTTCAAAGGGCCTTATCTCTTACAGTGTACTCCGTACTTTTTCCCTCTTTACCCCACCTCTCTCATTCTCTGTCTTCCATCCAGGACTCGCGGTCCGTCGACGCTGTGGCTACTCTCGCTGATCCGAACGAGTTGTTCTTGCCTGGCGAAAGGCAAAACAATCTCGCCATGTCCTCCTCCGTCCCTCTCCTTCGACCGCCCGTCCCTGGCGCCCGCAACAACAACGGCAGCCCGCGAGCTCCGAAGCTCACGTTAGGCATTCCCCCCTCTCCAAGCGCCAAACCTGTCAATGGCAACGGCGCCCCCGCTCCTGCGCTTCAACCTTTGCCTCCACCTCAACTCCAGCGCCCGGCTGGGCGACCAGGACGACCAACACTGCAACTGTCGACTCCCATGGGCAGTCAGCAGAATGTCTCCCAACAGCCAACTCTCATGCCGAACGGACGACCAGCTCCGCCCCCGCTGAGCACGAATGGACTCGGAGGTGGTTCCAGTTTGGAGGTGAAGACCGTCGGACCGGCGTCTGCAACCTCTGCCAATTATTCGTCCGCTAATAATCTCTCCATTCGACAATCTGGCGGCGACTCGTCAGACCCTTCGTCGGCGATTGGTTCGGTGTACTCAGATCGCGATGGTGTGTCGATGGAACGCGAAAACAGCGTGAATGGACTCCTTCCCGATCTGGATAAGCTGTCTTTGGAGAAGGGCCGCCCCCTCGATGTTGATGACCTCGATGATGAGGGATGGCATGCGGCCAGTGAACAGGACAAAATCGTCGAGTTGGGTAGTCTAGGCGAAGGTGCCGGCGGGGCCGTCACCCGATGCAAACTCAAGGAGGGAAAGACCGTGTTCGCATTAAAGGTATGTCCTTTTGGCGAGTCGAGAATGCGCCCAGCGAGACTAATGCGTCTATTTAGATCATTACTACAGACCCAAACCCAGACGTCAAAAAACAGATTGTTCGTGAGCTGAATTTCAACAAAGATTGCGCCTCCCACCACATCTGTCGCTACTACGGTGCTTTCATGGACAAGTCTACCGGCACAATCTCCATTGCCATGGAGTTCTGCGAAGGTGGCAGTCTCGACAGCATTTACAAAGAAGTCAAAAAGCTTGGAGGTCGCACTGGAGAGAAGGTTCTCGGCAAGGTCGCCGAAGGTGTCTTGAATGGGTTAACCTACCTCCACAGCCGCAAGATTATCCATCGAGGTACGAACTATGGTGCGCTCATGTGATACAGTGACCGGTCAGCTAACTTCCATACAGATATCAAACCATCCAACATTCTCCTATGCCGTGACGGCAAAGTCAAACTCTGTGACTTCGGTGTTAGCGGTGAATTCGGTACCAAGGGTGACGCCAACACCTTCATCGGCACTTCTTACTACATGGCTCCGGAACGTATCACTGGTCAATCATACACGATCACATCCGACGTGTGGTCTCTGGGCGTGACTCTGCTCGAAGTCGCGCAGCACCGATTCCCCTTCCCTGCCGATGGGACTGAGATGCAACCCCGTGCAGGTTTAATAGACCTTCTCACATATATTGTCCGCCAGCCAATTCCCAAGTTGAAGGATGAGCCGAACAGCGGCATTCGTTGGTCGGACAACTTCAAGTACTTCATCGAATGCTGGTGAGTGTTCCCTGGAAGCCGGTCTACTTTATAATACTAACTGGAATCCCAGTCTGGAAAAAGAACCTCCTCGACGAGCAACTCCCTGGCGGATGCTGGAACATCCATGGGTACTGGACATGAAGAACAAGAAGGTCAACATGGCAAACTTTGTGAGGCAGGTATGGGATTGGAAGGAGTAAAAACCTAAGGATCCCACCGAGACCTCCCAGTCTCGCATTGCACTGCATTTTTAGTTCCTCTTTTGAGTATAGGTGGCTGGAACCCTAAGGATTGACCTGGCTGTCAACACCACTCTAACGACCCATTCGTCACGACTCATCCAATGCTTTTTGTGCTTTCCGCTTCTCTTCCCTCCCGGGCCGGAACTCGCGGAGTCTCCACAACTTTCTCATACCCTATCATACCATCTTGCTGTTTTCTCCATCTTCCAGCGACACAGATTTCATCGCCTACGCTTCACCTCCTACGATCCTTTACGGCCTGACTCTCCCGCATTGCATTCCTTCCAATATCCCCATCCCTCCGTGGTCTCTCTCTCCCTACCTCTCTCCTTTACTTACATTACATTACCTCTTCCATTCTCATTCCCTCCCTCATCTCTCTCTTCCTTATCCATGGGATGGACCCCCTCTCTTTCCATTTGCTATTCTAGTTTCTGGTTGCTCCTTTCCTGTGACATTTCGAGCCTGGACATATCGGTCATCTTGGTATATCGCTTTCTTCTTTTTCTTTTACGTGTATAGCGCTCTTTCATTGGCTCCTGTGTCTGATTTAGGGTTTTACTCATCTTTGCTTTGCATCATCTTTGCTTTGCACTGGATGCGGGAGTGTATGCAACGCATTGGAAGCTTCCTTAATACCATTGCATCTGACTTCGGGTTACGTCGATATATCAGTGCGTAGAAGCATACATAACTTATACCGTGGCTACCTCCTTGTGATTTACATGTCTACGAGAGATACACAATAAAGCCTCCAAGGAATTTTTCTTAAGATTACATATCATATCGTTGCTATCATAAAGGCTACATACAGTCCCAATCTCAATCCGAATATGAATTGTAGAGCGGCAAAGCTATATCCGTATCCAACCATCAGGATCTCTGTCTCTGTCTCTCTCCTCAGACACATATATGTCTATCATGTTACTTGTTCACAGGATCAGCACCCAATACCCACCCAATACCACTAACCAAACCACCAGTCACCATATTGCTAACCATATCCCTCTTCCGAACACGGCTATCGCTATCCGGCGACAACGGACGATCCCCGTCAGCCGTGACTTTGAAGTTCGAATTCGAACCTGGGCCCGAAGCCGTTGAATCGGCTGCTCCACGAAGGGGGAAGGCGTTCTTATGCAAGGCAAGGGCTGCACCACGCGCAACTTCGAATAGACCCATCGGCGCCTCGTGGTGCGAACTCATAGCTGCACGGGCGCGTGCACGACGTGCGGCGCGTTGCTGCTCGGTATCGAAGGCGTCGCGCTCTGAATCCGAAGGTCCGAACCCGCCTGGGACGGATGAGAGGGTGTCGCCCTTTGTGTCCCAGAGGTCTTCTTCTTGTTGTTCGCGGGCGCGGAGGGAGGAGAGTTCTTCGTCGCAACGGCGCCAGGCACCTAGGATTTCGGGGAGGGGGTCTGGGGAGGGGACGAGGACGAGGGCTAGGGAGAGGAGCTCCATTCTTTGGGAGAGGTGGGTGATTTGAGATTGGAGGGTTGGGGGTGGGTTGACTGGGGTTGTGGAGCGGTAGCGGCCAGCGTTGTAGACGGCTCGCCAGGAGATGTCGTCTGGGACGGCGGGGGTTGTGAGGAGTGGGGAGGAGGTTGAGAGGAGAGATGGGGGTGTTAGCCTGGTGAGGATGTAGGAGTAGGCTGTGCCGAAGTCGTTTGAGGATAGGGCGGAGGCGATTGCCAGGGAGGTGATGCGACGCTCGGCTGTGAGGATGATGGATTCCTCTGAAGGCTTCTGGTGAGATGGTTCATTCTCGGCTTCAGCTGTGGTGTTTGTGGGTACCCCTGCGGCTACTAGGTTGCGCCCGATAGATAGGAGATCATCCAGTTTGGTGTAGCTCTTTGCATTTTGCTCCAGGACCTTCTCAATCAATACGAGAGGGTCATGGTGAACGCGGATGCTGACAGGCTGGAAGGGGACACCATGTTGGAGAGTCAGGGAGTAGAATGAGAGGGCGTGGGTCGCGGCGATGAGAGCATGGATCTGTTTGAATCCAACAGAGCCGGGGAAGTGTGGTTGGAATGCTTGTAGTCTGGAGTGTTGTCAGTGTCATGGTTCGTAATTTTTCGTACAATAGCGCTTACATGTCGTAGGCCCTCTTCATTCCTCCGCGGGTTCGGTTGCCATTGCTTGCGTTGTCATACGCAGTGAATATAGCATCTTGGGCCGCCAACTCCACTTGGGTTGCACTCAGCGGTGCTGCTTTGGAGTCGGTATATAGGTCCACGGCCAATTGATGTTCTGGGAATGGTATCAGTATCAATAGTAAACAGTGATCATCAGTGAACTTACCTCTGGCCGCCAGTAGAGCCTTCAGGATTTCTGTTTCCACCGTGTCGCGCGGAATCCTCCAGAAAAGTCCGTGGTAAACTGAAGGTTCATCCCAAACCTCTGACTGTCCCGCCTGCCAATCTCGAAGCCAAAGCAGCCGTTCCCGGACCGATAGCCATTCTTGATATGACCTGGGTTGCTTCACGGTCGAGCTGACCACGCTCTTAAGCTCTGCCAGTTGCATCTCCTCGGTGCTGTGAAGGCACATGTTTGCGGCAACACGACAGGGAACCAGATGACCAAGTTCGGTTAATATGCGAAGGGAGATAAGTAAGGCGCTGAGGAATGAGATCGATGAAGGCGACGGCTGAGTAAGAGGATTTGTCGGTCTCAAGAGGGCGTTCTGCAGTAGCGATGCCCGGGAGGTCGAGGAAATGGAATCGGTATCATAGTAAATAGATGGCAGCACAGACTCAGAGCTTAGGTATGAGCTTTCCTCTAGGTCGAGCAGCTTGGCAACACGCTCCAACACCTTGAAAGAGCCCTTTAGCACAGCCATCGAGGAATCCGCATGCGCATATACCACAGAAAGACCGGATTGGCCGTATCGTGTCTGCAGTTCTTTCGCTTTTTCCTTCGACATTTGCGTACCGGGTTCTTCATACCCTCCCAAATCGACATCTGACGGTCCATCCCATTGTGTGAATGCGCCCACAACACTGTCATGGTCCACAAGACTCCGTGAGAGGAGCCATTCGTTCACGTGTTCCCAACCAGCCAATTCGGCGGACTGAGTCTTTGAGGACCCTTCGATGAAAGACACTGAGTTCTGCGCAGCAGCCTCGTTGAGTCTCCGCCGTTTCGATCGGCTACCACCGTAAAGCCAAGGTCCAATTAGACCTCTCAAGTTATTAACCAAGTCCATGCTGCTTCCCTCGGAGCTCATCAAAGACAGGAGAATGTTGACAGCCATCTGATCGTCCATAGACTCTAAGATCTCAAGTGATATTGTCTCGTTGCGGTGCGCATAGTATTCATAATTCAGTCGAAGCAATGGTAATAGGCTCGAGATTAGCCAGGTTCGAATAATTGGCGAGTGTTCGTAGAACGGCAGAACGAGTTCGAGGACGAGTGGTTGGAGTGCTGTTTCCGAGTCGATCAGATGCGCCCGATGTATGATAAATTGAGTCAGAGGATCTGCAGAGGCGACATCCTCTTCCTCGTCGGGGCGTTGTAGTGGTCGTAGATTAAGCTTCCGTACGCGCTTTCGGGCTACCGATTCGGACAAGTCTTGAACGGCCGAAGTATCAAGCGACCGCTCTGCGGGCTCAATATTGGAGCTATTGGCTAGCTTTTGAATTACCGAAGCGTAGTGAGAGGGCTCTGTACTCTCCGGGAGGAAGGTCAGGATAATGCGTAGGAGGCGCTCCAGTGGAAAACAATGAGGAAACTGCGCCTGTAGAACGGGCAAGTCGGCCACGTTGCCACCTGCGCAGAGGATCGTGGCTAGCAGGATAGCGTGCGCGTCCGACAACTCGAGAGCCATGATCTAAAGAGTCGAGACAGTGTGAGGTGGCCTCATAGTTGGTGACGGTGTTGCATACGGCGGGGCGCACAGACCAAGTCGGAAACGAAAGGGAAGAGTTGCATCCGTCGGCCACTTCATCACCACCTTTTTTGCGGTCTCTGTGCCTACCACCAGCTCAATTACCTCCTTCTACACTTCACAATGGCCTCCGGTTACGGTCTCAACGGCGGTATGTGACATCTCACCCTGTTCCCGAGGGATCAGCCCGGGTCCGCGGCCATGAGCCCTCGGATCACAACATGCGCAGCCAGTTACCTCCCCCCGCCAATGAACCCGGCTAACACACTACTGCGGCTTCT
>ERZ1673737.4321-NODE-4321-length-10142-cov-6.091107_pt1 | contig 10142 bp, 9 predicted proteins | sample MGYA00580211_ERZ1673737 | MGnify/ENA primary metagenome ERZ1673737 (study PRJEB41218, sample SAMN15661789) | gut metagenome | host: Homo sapiens | place: Canada: London | collected 2015-08-20/2019-03-30 | study: EMG produced TPA metagenomics assembly of... | reverse complement strand
CCGGTGGGCATCCACATAATTGCGGCGGCCCGGCAGGTTCCGGCGGCGCAGCAGGTTCAGGTTCCGGCTTGGGCTCAGGCTTGGGTTCCGCGGCCTTCTTTTCCGGAGCGTCCGCCTCGTCGCGGCCCGTTTCCTCGGGGACCTTCTCCGCGACGCCCGACGGGTCGCTGCCGCCCGAGACATCCTCGGGCGCCCAGAGTTCGGCATAAACCGTCTCCGGAGCCGTATTCCACTGGAACACGGTGAAGAGACCCGCGAACAGAGCGCCGTGAACCGCCACGGAAAGAATGGCGGCAGGGAGGCTGTCCTTCCGGTCTTCCCGGCGGAAGCGCTCGCGGGTGATCTCTTCTTCGGTGAGCTTGATCATGGGGCGCGCTCCTATCGCGCGGCGGCGGAACGCTCCACCTTGAGGGAGAGTCCGACGCGCTCGACGTTGGCAGCCTGAAGCGACTTCATGACGTTGACGACTTCCTCATAGCGGACGTTCTTGTCGGCCGCAATGACGACGGGGGTCTTGGGGTCGCCCGCCTGGGCCTCGCGCACGGCGGCGACGAGCCCCGGCATGTCCGTGGGCTTCATGTCCTTGCCGGAGCGAAGCGACATCCGGCCGTCCGGATAGACGATGACCTCGACCACCTTTTCCGGCGCATTCGAAGCCTTGTTGACCGAGGGGAGATTCACCACACTCGGATTCACGAAAGGTGCGGCCACCATCAGGATGACGACGAGCACGAGCATCACGTCGATGTAGGGCACGACGTTGATTTCGGCCATCAGGCCGCGGCGGCGGTTGCTGGAGCGAAGCGGCATGGCAGGTTAGCTCCGCGACTGGCGGTCGAGGATGTTGAGGAACTCCTCGCTGAAGCCCTCGACGCGGTTGGAAAGACGGCCCGTGCGGTTGTTGAAGTAGTTGTAGGCGGCAACCGCGGGAATGGCGGCAAAGAGGCCGATTGCCGTGGCGACGAGCGCTTCGGCAATGCCCGGAGCCACGACGGCGAGGCTCGCGTTCTCAAGGCTCGAGAGCCCGGTAAAGGCGTTCATGATGCCCCAGACCGTGCCGAAGAGGCCGATGTAGGGCGAGGTCGAGCCGATCGAGGCGAGAAGCGGAAGCCCCCCTTCGAGGTGGTCCATTTCACGCGTGAAAACGGCGCGCATCGCGCGCGAAACGCGGTTGACGACGTCGCCGCCCGAGGCCGGCGACTGGCGTTGCTTCATGAATTCATTCATGCCGGCAGCAAAGATGCGCTCCTCCATCCCGGCGGCATCGCGCGAGCGGTTGGCGGTTTCGAGGAGCTTCGTGAGCTCGGTGCCGGACCAGAAGCGCGACTCGAAGTCATCCGTCTGGCGCGTGGCGCGCGTAATGGCAAAGAATTTACGGAAGATCACGGTCCAGCTCGCAAGCGAGAGCACGATCAGGATGGCAAGAACGATCTTCACCACAATGCTCGCATTGGCAATGAGCGTGAGGATCGAAAGATCGGCGGTAGCGTTCATTTGAGGGAAAAAGAATGTTTAAGGAGAAAGGAAAAATCAGTTCGCAGGGGCCTCGGCTTCATCGAGAAGCCGGCAGATGCGCTCGTAGAGCTCATTCTTCATGGCGGAGGGCGCAAGCGTCGAGCGGCTCACGCACCCGACGCGAACTTCGCCCTCGGTCACGAGCTCGCCCTTTGCGTTGACGACGTTCTGCTCGAAGACGATGGAGGCGCGCCTCAGCTGCTTTACGCGCGTGACGACCGTAAGGTCGTCGTCAAGGCGCGCGGCTCTCCTGTAGCGGATCGAGACGCTCGCCGCCACAAAGAGCTGCCCGTCGGGGTTCGTGAGCTCGCCCGCCTGCGAGACGGCAAGCCGTTGCATCAGGTCTGAGCGCGCGCGCTCCATGTATTTCAGGTAGTTGCTGTGATAGACGATGCCGCCCGCATCCGTATCTTCCCAGTAAATATGAACGGGAAAGCGGGCTGTAAACTGAGACATAGTGTCAGGGAAAAGCTGAGAGCGAATCTTGAAGTAGGTGCCGCGCTCATTGGGGGCGCAAAGCATCCCGTAGTATAGGGGGTTGACCGCGGTGGACGAGCCCTGAAAGGGCCCGGCGGCAATGTTTTGCAATAGAAGAGAGGCATCATGGAGAGAGGCGTGAGGCGTCGAGGATGGATTGAGCGGGCGGCGGACGTGAGTCCGGCACTCTCCGTGGTGCTCTGCACCGCCGCTGCAGTGCTCTCGGCCCTTCTTCTCGGCCTTCTGCTCCCGGAGGCTCCGACGAGTCCCAGGCCGCTCTCCGACTATGGAGAGAAAACGCTCTTTACGGCCTTCGGCTCGAGAAGTCCGAGAACGCTTGATCCGCAGAAATCCTATTCGTCGGACGAGACGGCTTATACCTATGCGGTCTATGAGCCGCCCTACCAGTATGCGTATCTCAAGCGCCCTTACGTACTCGAACCCCGGACGGCCGAGGCCGTTGCGGCGCCGCTTTATTTCGACCGCGACGGGAAGGAGCTCCCGCCCGACGCCGATCCCGCCCTGATTGCGGAGTCGCGCTACGAAATCCGCATCCGCACCGGGATCCTCTATGCGCCGCATCCGGCCTTTGCGAAAGGCCCGGACGGGAAATATCTCTATCACGCCCTCTCTGCTGAGGAAGCCTCGCGCGTGAGAAATCCCCTTGACCTTCCGAAGGCGGATACGCGAGAGCTTGTGGCCGCCGACTACGTGAACGGCATCCGCCGCATCGCGAGTCCGCAGGTGGCAAGTCCCATTTTCGGCACGATGAGCTCGCGGATTGTCGGATTCCAGGAATTTCGCGAGGCGCTCCGTCAGAAATGGAAGACCATGCGCGACGCGGGGGCTCCCTCCGATGCCTGGCTCGACCTCATGAGCATCCCGTTCGCGGGCGTTGAGGTAATTGACCGCTACCGCTTCCGCATTCGCGTGAAGGGCAAGGACCCGCAGTTCTCCTACTGGCTTGCGATGACCTTCTTCGCGCCCGTGCCTCCGGAAGCGGAAAAGTTTTACGCCCAGCCCGGACTCCGGGGCAACAATGTGTCGCTCGACACCTGGCCCGTCGGCACGGGCGCCTTCCAGATGAAGACCTTCCTTGAAAACCGCCGCCACGAGCTTGAGCGCAATCCCCTCTATGCGCATGGAACCTATCCCTGCGAGGGCGAACCTGGCGACAGAGAGGCCGGACTTCTTGCCGACTGCGGTAAGCCTCTGCCCTTCGTCGACCGCGTGGTGTTTGAAATCGAGAAGGAAGCGATGCCGCTTCAGTCGAAGTTCCTCGCGGGCTACTACGACAGTCCCTTCATCGAGCGCGTCGATACAGGGCTCGGGTACCTCGTTGCCATGGAGGACGATCCCGGAAAGGCAAGCCTCTATCGGGAGCGCGAGCTCAAATTCCCGAAAACCGTCCAGACGGGACTCTGGTACCTCGGCTTCAACTGGCTCGATCCGGTGGTCGGGGGCGGGAGGACCCCTGAAGAGGCGGAGCGCCACCGGTACCTCCGTCAGGCGATCGCGATTGCGGTTGACTGGGAGGAAAATATTGCGATCTTCCAGAAGAATCAGGGGATGCCCGCGCACGGACCGATTCCTCCGGGGCTCTTCGGCTGGCGAGACGACGGCCCCTCGGCCTTTAATCCTGAGGTGTATGAGAAGGACGCTTCCGGAAGAGCCGTGAGAAAGCCGATTGAGGAGGCAAAGCGCCTTCTCGCGCTCGCGGGCTACCCGGACGGGCGGGACGCCAGGACGGGCGCGCCCCTTGTTCTCTATTTCGACTATCAGAATGCCGCCCAGGGCGGCAGCGCCTATCTTGAGTGGTATCAGAGGCAGTTCAAAAAGCTCGGCATTCAGCTTGAAATCCGTGCGACCGACTACAACCGCTTCCAGGAAAAAATGATGAAGGGCGCGGCCCAGATCTTCTTCTGGGGGTGGAATGCGGACTATCCGGATGCGGAAAACTTCCTCTTTCTCTTCTATGGACCCAACGGTAAGGTGAAGAACGAAGGCGAGAATGCCGCGAACTATGAGAGCGAAGCATTTGATGCGGCGTTCCGCGAAATGCGCTTTCTTGAGGACGGACCCCGGCGGGCCGAGCTCATCGATCGCATGATCCGGATTCTGCAGAAGGATGCGCCGATTCTTTTCGGCTACTTCCCGCCCGGAGCTGCGGCCTACCACGCGTGGGTGGGGAATGCTAAGCCTTCCGGCATGGTGCAGAACAGCCTTCAGTATCTCAAGGTCGATGAAAAGACCCGGGTCGAGCGCCTGATCGAATGGAACAAGCCCGTTCTCTGGCCGTTCGGGCTCCTCGTCTTCTCTCTCCTGATGCTCCTGAGGGGTGCGGCGGAGCTCATTGTGCGGCGCGAAAGCCTGAGAATGCGTCCGCTTGAAAGGAAATAAAGAGACATGCTCACCTATCTCCTGAGGCGCATCGCCTACGGCGTTCTTATTCTTTTCGGCGTCAATCTCCTCACTTTCGTGCTCTTTTTTGCCGTCAATACGCCCGACGACATGGCGCGCCTCAATCTGGGCGGCCGGCGCGTAACGGCCGATGCCATCGAATCGTGGAAGGCGGCGCGCAGGCTCGACAAGCCTCTTTTCTTCAACGGCGAAAAAGAAGGCGCGGAGAAGCTCACGGACACGATCTTCTTTGAAAAGAGCGTCCCGCTCCTTGCGCTCGACTTCGGCAGAAGCGACAGCGGCCGCGACATCGGGTATGAGATCTCCACCCGCATGTGGCCCTCCCTCGCGCTCGCGCTTCCGACCTTCATCCTCGGACTCATCGTGATGGTTTCCTGGTCGCTTCTTGTGGTCTTCTTCCGGCGAACGAAGGTGGAGGCGGCGGCGATCGGATTTTCGGTTTTTCTCATGTCCATTTCCGGGCTCTTCTACATCATCGTCGGGCAGTGGCTCTTTTCAAAGGTCATGCAGATTGCGCCCGTCTCGGGATGGACGGACGGGCCGGGGATGGTCGCCTTTCTCGTCCTCCCGGTGCTGATCGCGCTTTTCTCGCGCCTCGGGAGCGATACGCTTCTCTACCGCGCCATGTTCCTCGAGGAAATGGGGCGCGACTACGTCCGCACGGCGCGATCGAAGGGGCTGACAGAAGGCGAGGTCCTGAGGCGCCACGTGCTCAGGAATGCCCTTCTTCCCATCATCACCTCGTCCGTTGCCGTGATCCCGATGCTCTTCATGGGAAGCCTCATCATGGAGAATTTCTTCGGCATCCCCGGGCTCGGGAGCTATACGCTCGACGCCCTCGGCGCGCAGGACTTTTCGATTGTCCGCACGATGGTGTTCCTCGGGACCCTTGCCTACATTGTCGGTCTTATTCTTACGGACCTTGTCTACGCGTGGGTTGATCCGCGCATCCGCCTTTCCTGACCGAGACTCTCCGAAGCAACCGAATCATGCTCCCCGTCATTCTTCCCACGGACATCGTCGCCTGGCTCCTCGTCGCCTTTCTCGTCTGGGCCGTTTATTTCGTGCGGCGCTCCGAAGACCTCTCGCGCCGCTGGAGGCGCGCTTTTGCGCGGCCGGCTGCCGCCGCTTCCGCCGCCATTCTCGGAGTCTTCCTTCTGACGGCGCTCGCCGACAGCATTCACTGGAGGGATGCTCTGCCTCCGGCTCCCGGCGCCTCTCAGGATGCGCCCGCGGCCTATTCGGCGGAAGTGAAGTCACTCCTTGACGCCTTCATTCTTGAAAGGCTCGGCGCGGCAGGGGACGAACGAAGCTATTCGCGCCCCTTTGCAACGCATGAATTCGACCGCACGACCGTCATTCGGGACGGGAAGGCCGTTCGCGACTATCAGCCGCTCATCCATGCCGGAAAGCTCCCGCCTCATCGGACAAAGATGGTGGAGATCGCGAGAAGGACGCTCATTGCCGCTATTGCCGGAGGCGTGACGGCGATTCTCGGCTGGATCTTTATCGGGCTCTTCATTGCGCACCGGCGGGGAAGGACGTTTGCCGAGGCTATGAAAATCATCGGAAACCGCGACGGGAGCTTCCTCTGGCGGCCGGCGCTTCTCACTCTCACCGTCTTCTGGCTCCTTTTCGTCTGGCTCCTTCTCGTCTGGCCGGGCTGGCACGTTTTCGGGACGGATGCGGTCGGCAACGACGTTCTCTACGAGGCGGTGAAGAGCATCCGCACGGCCGTCGTGATCGGGACGCTCGCGACCCTAGCAACGCTCCCCTTCGCCGTGACGCTCGGCATTGCCGCGGGGTACTTTAAGGGCCGCGTCGACGACGTGATTCAATACATCTACACGACCATCTCCTCGATTCCGAGCGTGCTTCTCATTGCGGCCTCCGTCCTCATGGTGCAGGTCTTCCTCGACAAGAACGACGTGTGGTATCAGACGAGCCTTGAGCGCGCGGATCTGCGCCTCATGCTCCTTGCCGTCATCATCGGCATGACGGGGTGGGCCACGCTCGCGAGGCTTCTGCGGGCGGAGACGATGAAGCTTTCGACCCTCGACTTCGTGACGGCCGCGAAGGCCCTCGGCGTCAGTCCCTTCACGATCATGCGCAGGCACATCCTTCCCAACGTCATGCACATCGTGCTCATCGTGACGGTGCTCGATTTTTCGGGGATCGTGCTTTATGAAGCCGTTCTTTCCTATGTCGGTGTCGGCGTTGATCCGGCGATGCACTCCTTCGGCACCATGATCAATGCGGCGAGAAGCGAACTCTCGCGCTCCCCGATGGTCTGGTGGAACCTCGCGGCAAGCTTCATCTTCCTCGTTGCGCTGGTGCTTCCGGCCAATCTCTTTGCCTCGGCCGTAAGGGATGCCTTCGATCCGCGCGCCGCGGCGAAGAGCGCTCCTCAGGAAGAAAAGAACGAGAAGGAGGAATCGTGAGCGACAAGCCGTTGCTTTCCGTCAAGAGCCTCTCCGTCGACCTTCCGCTTGAAGGCGGAACGCTCCATGCGGTGAGGCGCGTTTCCTTTGATTTGAAGCGCGGTGAAACGCTCGCGCTCGTGGGCGAATCCGGCTGCGGCAAAAGCATGGCCGCCTCGGCCCTGATGCGGCTCCTGCCGGAAGATGCACGGACCCCGACGGGGCGCATTGATTTTGACGGGACGGAGCTCCTCTCCCTTATGGAGTCAGAAATGCGCGCCTTCCGGGGCGCGCGGATCGCGCTCATTTTTCAGGAACCCGCAACGAGCTTTAATCCGGTGATGACCGTTGGCGCGCAGATCGTGGAAATGATCCGGGCGCACCGGAAAATGACTTCGAGTGAAGCTCGGGCGACTGCCATTGAGTGGCTTCGGCGCGCGGGCGTTCCCGAGCCCGAACGGCGCTTCGACGCTTTCCCGCATGAACTTTCGGGAGGCCTGAAGCAGCGCGCAATGATTGCGATGGCGCTTTCGGCCGAACCCGACATCGTGATTGCCGACGAGCCCACCACGGCGCTCGACGTGACGCTCCAGGCGCAGGTGCTCGATGAACTGAAGAGGCTGAAGCGCGAGCGCGGGCTCACGCTTCTGCTGATAACGCACGACCTTGCGCTCCTCCCGGGAATCGCCGACCGGGTGGCCCTCATGTATGCGGGCGAAATCGTTGAAACCGCGCCCACGGAGGATTTCTTCCGTGCGCCGGAGCACCCCTATGCACGGGCGCTTCTTGCGGCGCTCCCCCGCGGGGAGAGTCGCGAAAAACGGCTTCACCCCATTGAAGGGACGGTGCCGCTTCTCACGCGCACGCCGGAGGGCTGCGCCTTTGCGCCCCGCTGCCCCTATGCAGAGGGCCGCTGCAGAGGCGAGGCGCCGTCGGAGAGAGCGCGAGGCGACGGCCGGGGAACCGTGCGCTGCCGGCGTGCAGGAGAACAATCGGCCCCAAAGTCGAGGAATGACGGCGAAGCGCTTTCTGAAAGTTCTGCAAAGGAAGCAGACGGGGCGCTTCTCGAAATCCGGCATCTCTCCGTGAAGGTAGAGCCCAAAAGTCTGCGGGACAAAGCGGCGGAGCTTCTGCGGAAGGCGAGGCCCCGCGTGATCCTTCCAGACCTCAGTCTTGAAATTCCCCGCGCCCGCACGCTCGCGCTCGTCGGCGAATCGGGGAGCGGAAAGACAACGGCGGCGCTTGCGGCGCTCGGGCTTTTGGAGAGCGGACTTCACGCGGAAGGGACTGTTCTCCTTAAGGGCGAATCCTTCCGCGCTGGTGCGCAGAGGCCGCTTCGCTTCCGGCGCGCCGTTCAGGTGGTGTTTCAGGATCCCTTCTCGTCGCTTGACCCCCGCATGACGGTCGAGGAACTCATCGGCGAAGCGCTCATCGTCCTTTGTCCGGAGCTCAATGGAGAAGAGAGAAGCGCCCGCATCGGGCGGCTTCTCGACGAAACGGGGCTTCCGGCCGGAAGCCGCACGCGCTATCCGCATGAATTTTCGGGCGGACAGCGCCAGAGAATTGCGATCGCCCGGGCGCTTGCCGCCGAACCCGAAATCATTCTGCTCGACGAACCCACGTCGGCGCTTGACGTCTCCGTGCAGGCGCAGATTCTCAATCTCCTTCTGAGGCTTCAGAAGGAGCGCGGGCTTTCCTACCTGCTCATCACGCACAACTTCGGCGTCGTCGAATATCTCGCGCACCGGATTGCCGTAATGGCAGGCGGCCGGATCGTGGAGGAAGGATCGGCGGTGCAGGTGATGAATTCGCCCCGGGCCCCCTATACGCAGAGGCTTCTCGCAAGCGTGCCGAGGATCCGGCTTCCTTAGCTCTGCGCGAAGAGCGAGGCGCTTCCCGGCGCCGTCGGCGGCGTGAGTCCGAAGTGTTGCCAGGCGAGGAGCGTCGCTACTCGGCCGCGGGGCGTTCGCTGCAGGAACCCCTGCTGAATGAGGTAGGGTTCGACCACGTCCTCGAGCGTTTCGCGGTCTTCGCCGATCGCGGCCGCAAGGTTGTCGATGCCGACGGGGCCGCCAGCGAATTTTTCAAGAATCGTGAGGAGGAAGCGCCTGTCGATGAAGTCGAGCCCCACCGGGTCGACGTCGAGCATCGTAAGGGCGGCTGACGCCACCTCGCGCGTGATCGTGCCGTCGTGCTTCACTTCCGCATAGTCGCGAACGCGCCGCAGAAGTCTGTTCGCGACGCGGGGTGTGCCGCGGCTTCGGCCGGCGATTTCGGCAGCACCCTCCGGTTCAATCGCCACGCTGAGGAGCTTCGCGGACCGCCGCACGATCGTGGTGAGCTCGTCCTTATCGTAAAACTGCAGCTGGTTGACGATCCCGAAGCGCGCGCGAAGCGGGTTGGTGAGCGAGCCCGCGCGTGTGGTGGCGCCGATCAGGGTGAAGGGCGGGAGGTCGAGCTTGATCGAGCGCGCCGCAGGTCCTTCGCCGATCATGATGTCGATCTGATAGTCCTCGAGCGCCGGGTAGAGGATTTCCTCCACAACGGGCGAGAGGCGATGAATCTCGTCGATGAAGAGCACGTCGTTCTTTTCAAGATTCGTGAGGATTGCCGCGAGGTCGCCCGGTCGCTCGAGCACAGGGCCCGAGGTCTGCCTGAGATTCACGCCCATTTCAGCGGCGACGATGTGGGCGAGCGTCGTTTTGCCGAGACCGGGAGGTCCGAAAAGAAGAAGGTGATCGAGCGGCTCCCCGCGGCGGCGGGCGGCTTCGATGAAGATCTGAAGCTGCTCGCGCACGGCGCGCTGGCCGACGTAGTCGGCGAGCTTCGTCGGACGGAGCGCCCGGTCGATGTTCTCTTCGTTGGGGTTTGCGCAGGCGCCTTCGATGATGCGGGTATCAGAGTCGGACATGGATGAAAGGGCGGAAATCGTCGGTAAATTCTGGATGCGGACAATCGATCACAGAGCCCTGAGAAGAGGCTCAAATTCGATCGGCAGGCGCCCTCTCTTTTTCAGGCGGCCTGAAAGGATCGAATAATGATCTCAATCATTTTTTTGTAATTGTGGCACAGACGAAAACAGGCGTTCATGGTGTAATTAAAGTTGCACATAAAACAAACCGGATGCCTCGCCATGCAGTATAGCAACCGCACGGACAGCCTCCATCTTGCCATTCAAATCCTTGTTATTAATTCAGCATCGATATAGTTGACAAATGGTTTCAGCTATGCTATACTTGATAAATGATTTACGGAATTAAATCTACCGCTACTCTCGACGGTCGCAAGACCACTCCTGAAGCCCAGCTG
>ERZ1673737.4315-NODE-4315-length-10155-cov-15.007624_pt1 | contig 10155 bp, 6 predicted proteins | sample MGYA00580211_ERZ1673737 | MGnify/ENA primary metagenome ERZ1673737 (study PRJEB41218, sample SAMN15661789) | gut metagenome | host: Homo sapiens | place: Canada: London | collected 2015-08-20/2019-03-30 | study: EMG produced TPA metagenomics assembly of... | reverse complement strand
TTGGCCTGGTCGCGATGATGTCTGCCGAGTTTGCCGCCTTGAGCGTCGTCGACCTGCAGCCCAATCTGTCGGGCCTTGGCGCACGTCGCTGCGTGGGCGGCCTTTCCAAGACGGCATCACTGGCTGGCATTTTTGTGGGCTCGTGGCTGGTTTCCTTTGCCTCGATGACGATCGCGATTGGCTACGTACGCCTGGTCGTGGGCGTCGACTTTGGCGGGCGCGAGGGACTGTGTCTGGTGGGCGGCGCCGTGTCCGCGCTTGCCGCCACGGGCCTGGGACTCTTTGTGGGCACGCTTCCCGTTAAGGGCGGCAAGGCGTCCAAGTCGGGCATCCTCACGGGCTTCGCCACCACGTGCGCCCTGTTTGCCGGCCTTTACGGCGAGCCGGCGATGGCGCTTGCCGACGATGTCGCCCGCGCCTGCCCGGCCGAGTGCTGGCTCAACCCCGTCAAGCTTATCTGCGACATGTTCAATCGCCTGTATTTCTTTGAGGACCTGGAGCCCTTTGCCGTCCGCGCCGGCGCGCTCGTCCTGATGGCGCTGCTGTTCGTTGCCGCCGCCACGCTGATCTTTGGAAGGAGCCGCTATGAGCACCTTTAAGACCGCGCTTCGCATGGCGCTGGCGCACCCGTTCTACCTGCTCATCTATACGGTGTTCATCTCGCTCATGGGCGTATTCATCGCGGCATCGGTGAGCTGGAACTCGTCGCAGCTCACCGAGTACAAGCCCTACGACACCAACGTGATCGTGGTCGACCGCGACAATAGCGACCTTTCGCGTGCGCTTGCCAAGCATCTGGGTTCGCGTTTTGAGCTGGTCACGGGCGTCGGCGACGACACCTACGACCTTGCGGACGCGCTCTCCAAGAGCAACAGCGCCAAGGGTAGCGCCGACTGCGTGTTCTTTATCCCGGAGGGGTTTGAGGGCGACCTTGTTGCAGCCGCCCGCGCGGGGGAGTCTCTGCCCAAGCTCGATGTGACCTACGGCGCCGGCACCATGGCAGCGGCGCTTTCGTCTGCCGAGGCCTCGCGCTGGATCTCGCTCGCGGGCGCTGCGACGGCCCTAGAGCCCGCCGCCTCTAACGGCGATGTCGCCAAGGCCGCCGAGCATGCGGCCGCGAAGCGCGCCGAGGTCGAGATCGAGCAGGTCAAGGTCGACTCGACTGCCGCCGCCACGCTCGAGTCGTATTTCAACTTTGGCGCGTACGCGATTATCTCGTCGGTCATCGTGTCGGTGGGGCTGGTGTTCTCGGGCATGAACGAGCCCGAGCGCGTACGTCGTATGGATGCCGGCCCAATCTCCGAGCGCCAGCGTTCGCTTGCCGTGTTTGCGGCCGCCGCCGTGCTCACCGTCTGCATCTGGTTTGTGTCGAGCATGATGGGTGTCGTGGGCTTTGCCGGCGCGGTCGCCGAGGTCGGCGTGGGGCGCGTGTGCCTGGCGCTGGCAGCAACGTTTGCCCTGGCGTGCACGCCGCTGGCTGTTGGCTTTGCGCTTTCGAGTCTGGGCGCGCGCGAGGAGCTGCTCAACGGTGTGGGCAACCTGCTTGGCATGCTCATGACGTTTTTGGGCGGCGCCTGGATGCCGCTGTCGCTGATGGGCCCGGCCGTGCAGACCGTGGCGCACTTTGTGCCGACATATTGGGTGAACGACGCGATCGGCAAGGCGCTTGCCTCGGACCTGACGTCTGCCGCGCTGGGCGACATCGCCTGCGATCTGGGCGTCACCGTGCTCTTCGCCGCCGCCATCGCCGCCGTAGGCCTCGCCCTCGCACGCGCCAAATCCCGCGCCTAGCCACCTAGTCATTGGGGACGTTCTTAAACTACTCATTGGGGACGGACTTAAATGACCAAAAGTATTCATTGGGGACAGACTTAAATGACCAGCCATCGGGGGCAGATAAGGAGCGTCTCCAACTGCCGGGTGGCGAAAGAGTGTCCCCAACAGCTAGTCGTTTAAGAACGTCTCCAATGACTAGTCTTGAAACAAATTCCCGCTCTCGCCCAAATAATAGTTCACCTGGGTTTACTATTATCCTATTGAAGTAGCATCAGGCTAACAATGGGGGGTAGCATGGCGACAAAGCAAGCCTATGTCCAGGTTAAGGATCTCAAAAAGCACTACGGCGATGGAGATGCACGCCTGACGGTGCTCGACGGCATCGACACGTCCATCAACCGCGGGGAGATCTGCGTCATGCTGGGGCCTTCGGGTTCGGGCAAGTCGACGTTTCTTAACCTGATCGGCGGCCTAGAGGATGCCGACGCCGGCTCTATTCTGGTGGACGGCTGCGACCTCACGGTGCTCAAGCCTACCGATCTGGGCGAGTATCGCCGCCGTGAGCTGGGCTTTGTCTTTCAGTTCTACAACCTGGTGCCCGATCTGACCATCAAGGAGAACATCGAGGTCACGGCGCACCTGTCCAAAAAGCCGCTCAACATTGACGACCTGCTACGCTCGCTGGGCCTCTACGAGCACCGCAACAAGTTCCCGCGCCAGGTCTCGGGCGGTCAGCAGCAGCGTTGCGCCATCGGTCGCGCGCTCGTCAAAAACCCGGGCCTGCTGCTGTGCGACGAGCCCACGGGCGCGCTCGATTACAAGACATCCAAGGAAATCCTGCAGCTCATGGAGGACGTCAACCGCGAGTACGGCTGCACCATTATCATCGTCACCCACAATGCTGCCATCGCCCGCATGGCCAATCGCGTGCTGCGCCTGCGCGACGGGCGCATCATCGAGGACGAGCTCAATGAGTCGCCCGTCGCGGCTGCCGAGCTCGATTGGTAGGCGGCGCCATGACACCTCTCGCAAAACGTCTCCCGCGCGAGCTGCGCCGCAATATCGGCAAGTACCTGGGCATCTTTTTGCTTATGTGCGGAAGCATTGCCCTTACATCGGGCTTTTTGCTCGCGGCGCATTCCATCGGTTGCCTTATCGACGACATGCGCGATGCGTACACGATTGAGGACGGCCGCGTGACCACCTCCTTCGAGGCTACCGACGATCAACTCAAGGCTGCCGAGGATGCCGCCAGTGACGTCGGCGGCGTCACGCTCTACAAGAATTTCTCCATCGACGCCATCATCAAAAAGGCGTCCGGCGACGACGGCACCAAGCGCACGCTGCGCACCTATGCGCACCGCACCAAGGTCGATATCGCGTCCTACTGTGAGGGCAAGGAGCCCAAGACGGACGGTGAGGTGGCAATCGACCGTGTCTTCGCCACCAACAACGACCTCGCCGTGGGCGATAAAGTCGAGCTCGAGGGTCGCACCTACACCATCTGCGGCATCATGACCCAGCCCGATAGCCAGGCGCTGTTCCTCAACAATTCGGACTTTACGGTGAATACCATCACCTATGGTGTGGCCGAGGTCACCGACGCCGGCTTTGCCGCGCTCGAGGATGCCGGCGGCGCGCCCGCCTATACGTACTCCTTTACCTTTACCGATCGCGATCTCTCCACCGCAGACCGCACCGACGCTGAGCAGGATATGGTAGAAGCGCTCACCGATGCCGATGCACGCGTGGATGACCTCATCGACACCGATTCCAACCAGGGCATTGGCTATGCGCGCGACGACGTGGACGGCGACTCCATGATGTGGATGACGCTGCTCGACATCATTATCGTGATCATGGCGTTTGTCTTTGTGGTCCTTACCGACGCCACCATCGAGGAGGAGAGCGCCATCATCGGCACGCTGCTCGCCAGCGGCTACCGTCGTCGCGAGATTGTGCTTCACTACCTGGCGCTTCCCGCCATCGTAGGCGTGGTCGCGGCGCTACTGGGCACCGCTCTCGGCGTTGTGTTCTTTACCGAGCCCATGCGCAGCCTCTATTACGGTTCGTACAGCTTGCCGCCCTTCCAGGTGTACTGGAGCTGGGAGATCTTTGTGAAGTGCGCCGTGGTTCCTGCCGCCGCGCTCATCCTCATCACGCTGGTGGGTCTGCTTCGCAAGATGGGCAAGACGCCGTTGCAGTTCCTTCGTCACGAAGCGAGCGGCAAGTCGGGTACCAAGCGTGGTATGCAACTGCCGGAGCGCATGGGTTTTGTCTCGCGCTTCCGCCTGCGTATTTTCCTGCGCAACCTGGGTAACTTCGCCACGCTGTTCGTGGGCATTGCGTTTGCCTCGCTGCTGCTGCTCTTTGGCCTGGCGATTCTGCCCACGATGACGCACTACGCGGACAACCTCGAGACAAGCCTGGTCGCCGAGCACCAGTACACGCTCAAGGCGCCGCTGGAGCTCGAGGGCACTGCCGAGGAGCGCGAGCAGTGGTCGGCACTCGAGCGCTTGCAGTCGGTTGACGGCGCGCTGCTTTCCGCCGCCCAGGATGCCGATGACGAGCTCGACGACGCGGCCGATGCGGCGCAGGCGGTGGCCGATGCCGCGGCCAGCGCTCCGTCTGCCGAGAGCCTGGCCGCAGCGCAGAACGCGCTTGCCAAGGTTCAGGACAAGAAGAATGCACTCTACGCGCGCCTCGATGACCTTGCCGATGCCCTCGGCTGCAACCGCGACGAGGCCATCGACCTAATCGACAAGGCCTCTAAGATCGACGCCGACAACGACGATATCCACCCGGTCAATACGACCGACAACGGCGCGGGCGCAATCGCGCAGGCCGAGAAATATGCCGTTTACCAGCTGCAATACAACCGCGGCGATGGTAATGGCGAGGAGACGATTTCCGTCTACGGCATCTCGCCCGATTCGCGCTATTGGAAAGACCTCAACGTCGGCGATGGGCGCGTCGTCTTTGGCGGCGGTCTACTCGATAAGTTTGGCTGGAGCGAGGGCCAGAAGGTCGCGCTCAGCGACAAGTACGAGGGCGAGCATTATTCCCTTGAGTACGCGGGCAAGGACTGCGTTTGGGGCTCAAAGTCGGACATGAATATCTATATGAGCATCGATGACTTTAACGAGCTGTTCGACAACGACGCCGCCTACTTTAACGGCTATGTGAGTGACGAGAAGCTCGACCTCGATGCTCGTTACTTTGCCGGCGACACCACGTCCGACGACATGCGCGCCGTGGGCGACCAGTTTATAGGCATGATGAGCAAAATGATCGGCATGATGGTTGGGCTCGCGGTGTTTATCTTCCTGCTGTTTATGTACCTGCTGACCAAGGCGGTGATCGACCACAGCGCCCGTTCGATCAGCTACATGAAAGTCTTTGGCTATCGCGATAGCGAGATCTCGCATCTGTACATCCGCTCGATCACGCTGTGCGTGGCGGCGTCGCTCGTGCTGAGCCTGCCGGTCATTATTGGCTCGCTCACGGCCATCTTCCGCTCGATGCTGCTCGCCTACAACGGCAATATCGAGATCTACGTGCCCGCTTGGTCCATGGCTGCATGCGTCGGCATTGGCTTTGCGACCTACCTGGTCGTGGCACTGCTGCACACGCGCTCCATCAAGCGCGTCAGCCTGGCCGAAGCCCTCAAGGTGCAGGAGTAGTCGTTTAAGAACGTCCATTACAGTCGAAATTGTCAGCCCGGGACCGTCTCGGGCTACGATTGAGGCGCGCCCAGAACGGGCCGCCGACCGGGCGCCCGCGCACGGCCGAACGTCCCTGCCCCCGAGAGGGCCCGTTGGGTGCTGCCGGCGCGGGACGCGCCGCCCCCGACGGCTGATAGGAAAGTGCCGGGCAGGTGCCGCGGCTGGTAATGTGAGTGCCGAGGGGGAGGCCATCCGGTCGAACGACTACCGGAAGGATACCACCGTGAAAGCGCCATCCACCAGACCCGCGGCCGTGCTCGGCCTGGACGTCGGCAAGTCATCGCACTGGGCCTGCCTGATCGACCGCGACGGGGAGGTGCTGGCCAGCGCCCCCGTCCGCAACAGGGAGGCCGAGCTCGACGCGCTGTTCGCCTCCGCGCCCGCCGGCACGCTCGTCGTCGTCGACCAGTTCCGCAACATAGGGTCCCTCGCCGTGAGGCGGGCCCGCGCCGCGGGGCTCGGGGTCGCCTACCTGCCCGGGCTCGCCGCCAGCCGCGCCGCGGGCCTGTTCGCCGGCGAGGCCAAGACCGACGAGCGCGACGCCGCGGTGATCGCGCGGACCGCCCTGGGCGTGCCGGACTCCCTGTCGGGGGTCCCGGGCCGCGGCGAGGCCCTCGAGGCCGCCCGCGACCACGTCGTCGCCTGCGCGACCAGGGACAAGAACCGCCTGCGCGCGGTGCTGCTCGAGTCCTGCCCGGCCCTCGAGGCCGAGACGGCGGCGCTGCTCGAGGGCGACGAGACCTACGCGTGCCTGCTCACCGTGCCCGGCATCGGCCCGAGGACCGCGGCGCAGCTCGCGGTGTCGGTCGACATCGGGAGGTTCCCGGACCACGACCACCTGGCCTCGTACTGCGGCATAGCCCCGAGGGTGAGGAGCTCCGGCACGTCGGTGAGGTCGGTCAGGGCGTCCAGGCGCGGCGACGCGAGGCTCAAGTCCCTGCTGATCTTCTCGTGCAACAGCCTGGTGAGGTCCTCGGGGCGCTACGGCGAGTACTACCGGGCCTGCAGGGCGCGGGGCATGGGACACGGGCGGGCGCTCAAGGCCGTCGCGAGGAAGCGGCTCAGGGCGATATACGCCGTGATGCGCGACCGGGTGCCCTACCGGGAGTAGCCCCGACGGTTGACAAAACTATAGGAACACCCAATGACTAGGTGCCGTACTTGACTTTAACTCTGCTTTAACTGGTACCATCCTCTATGTCTGTAACGCCATATAGACCGAGGGGATAGATCTATGACCGCAACTGCACCCGCAGCACCCGCTAAGGTGTACTTCACCAACCTGCGCACGCATGCTCGCGAGAGCCAGCTCGACAAGCTCAAGCGCCTCATCCGTCGCGCCGGTATTGAGCAGATCGACTTTGAGAACAAGTTCGTCGCCATTAAGATTCACTTTGGCGAGCTGGGCAATCTGAGCTTTTTGCGCCCCAACTACGCTCGCGCCGTCGCGGATGTCGTGAAGGAGCTGGGCGGCAAGCCCTTCCTCACCGACTGCAATACGCTCTACGCCGGTAGCCGCAAAAACGCGCTCGAGCACATCGATACCGCCTATCAGAACGGCTTTACCCCGTATGCCACGGGTTGCCAGATCATCATCGCCGACGGTCTCAAGGGTACCGACGAGGCGCTTGTTCCTGTCGAGGGCGGCGAGTACGTGCACGAGGCCAAGATCGGCCAGGCACTCATGGACGCCGACATCGTGATCAGCCTCACCCACTTTAAGGGTCATGAGCAGGCCGGCTTTGGCGGTGCCATGAAGAACCTGGGCATGGGAGGCGGCAGCCGTGCCGGCAAGATGGAGCAGCATGCCGCCGGCAAACCGAACGTCGCGACCGAGCACTGCATTGGCTGCCATGCCTGCGAAAAGATCTGCGCGCACAACGCCATCTCGTTTGACGACATCCGCGAGCGCGAGCTTGCCAACGGTAACACCCGCACGGTTCACGTCGCCGCTATCGACCACGATCGCTGCGTGGGCTGCGGCCGCTGCATTGCGGCATGCAACCAGGACGCCATCAAGCCCGGCTATGACGCCGCGGCCGATGTGCTCAACTGCAAGATCGCCGAGTACACGAAGGCTGTCGTCGACGGCCGCCCGAGCTTCCATATCTCGCTTGCTATGGACATCAGCCCCAACTGCGATTGCCATCCCGAAAACGATACGCCTATCGTCAACGACATCGGCATGTTCGCGAGCTTCGACCCGGTCGCCATCGATCAGGCCTGCGCCGACGCCGTCATGGCGTCCGAGCCGCTGCCCAACACCGAGCTCACCGATAGCGCGGCCAAGATGGAGCACAACCACGAGCATCTGGAGGGCGAGCAGGCGCACGACCCCTTCTGCATCACGCATCCCGACACCGATTGGCGCGCGTGCATCGCGCATGCCGAGAAGATCGGCCTGGGCACGAGCGAGTACGAGCTCATCGAGGTCAAATAGCGCCTAGCTATTGAACAAAACAAGTGCCTTTGTGGCGTAAGTCGAGCAAAAGCCGCCCGCGAGCACAGTGCCCACGGGCGGCTTTTCGGAAGTATGCGGCAAATTCTGAGACTGCCGAGCACACGACGTTTTTTGGCAACAAAACCCCTGATAAATTGTTGGTAAAACTGCGGTCTGGTCGGCAGTTCCAGATTTTGCCGCATACTTCCGAAAATAGGGGGCCAGATAAAGCCCCAGACGTTGCTTTTTACCTAAAAATACTCGTCGAGGAAGTCGTTGACTGTGTTCCAGTAGAGCTCGGGGTCAACTTGCGCACTCTTGGCGTGGGTGGCGCCATGGATGGTGAGCTTTTGCTTGACCTTGCTGGCGCACGCGTCGTAGTTTTGGTCGAGCATGTCGTACGGCACAAAGTTGTCCTGGTCGCCGTGGATAAACAGCATGGGAACCGTCGCGTGTTTGAGTTGCTCCTCACTGCTCGCCTTATGAAAGTCGTAGCCCGCGCGCACGTTGCATACCAAGTTTGCTACATCGAGCAAGGGAAAGCTGGGCAGGCCGAACACGTCCTTGAGCTGCAGAGAAAACTCGTCCCAAACACTCGTATAGCCGCAGTCCTCGATAATGCATTTCACGTTTGCAGGCAGAGATTCCCCCGCGACGTTCATGGCGGTTGCCGCGCCCATCGACTCGCCAAAGACCAGGATGCGCGCCTCGGGGTCAGCCTGAACGATTCGCTCGATCCATGCGACGATGTCGAGGCGCTCGGGCCAGCCCATGCCGATATAGTCGCCGCCGGAGCGTTCGTGGGCGCGGGCGGCGGGTGCGAGTACGTTCATGCCGCGGTCGTGGAATCGCTTGACGTATCGGGCCATGCCGATGGGCTCGTTGGTATATCCATGCAGGCAGACGGCGTAGTCGTGCGTGCTCTCCGAAGCAGCAAAATACCAAGCGGCAAGCTCGGTTCCGTCATCTGCGGTGAGGCTGCTGCTCTCGCGATTCTCTTTAAACCACGCCCGCGCCTCGGTTTCCTCGGCATCCGGCTGCTCACCTTTTTTGTCGTTCTTGCTATCCTGCATCATCTTCATGGTGTACGGCGCTTGGGGGTTCAGGGCAAAGTCAAACAAAAAGTTGCCGGCAAACCCCAGCAGCGCAACGACAACCACCAGTGCAACGATGCCGACTATCTTGAGCTTTCGATGGGAACGTGCGTTTTGAGCCATGCGGTATTCTCCTATAAGATGTTAATACATCAACATTTAATGCAAGCGCATTATGGACGTTCGCCGTTGATGCGTCAACAGGCAAAGAATGGGTAAACAAAGGGTCACGTATGGTGCAAATTTCGCACGTACCCAGACGCTTTGATATAGTGTTGAGAACTCTTTACGTTGGAGGATGTAACCGGCATGTCCGATTCGAGCGACAGTTCTAAGCCGCGACCCAAGACCGCGGCCGTTCCACACTACACGGTGGGCGAGGAGATCATGAACTCCGTCACCCATGGTGTCGGCTGCCTGCTGGGTATCGCCGGCCTGGTGCTCCTGATCGTATTCGCTGCCCTGCGCGGCGGAGGCCCGGCCCACATGGCCGCGGCAATTGTCTATGGCGTCAGCATTATCCTCGAATATCTGGCCTCCACGCTCTACCATGCGATTCAGCCCGCGGGCGCCAAGCGCGTGTTTCGCATCATCGACCACAGCTGCATCTACCTGCTCATAGCCGGCAGCTATACGCCGTTTTGCCTCATCACGCTTGCAAACGACGGCGGCCCTGCGCTGTTCTTTGCCGTATGGGCCATCGCCATTATCGGCATTGCGCTCGAGTGCTTTTTGCGCGAGCGTCAGCCGCACTGGGTAAGCGGCCTGGTCTACCTGCTGATGGGCTGGCTCGTCGTCTTTAAGCTGCCCGAGCTCGTGGCGCTGCTGAACCCCGTCGCGCTTGCCCTGCTCGCCGTCGGCGGCGTGTGCTATACCGTGGGCGTGCCGTTCTATATCGCCAAAAACGTGCGCTATCTGCACAGTGTTTTCCACTTGTGGGTGCTCGCCGGCAGCATCTTCCAGTTCATGGCGGTGATTCTCTTCGTAATCTAGCGACCATGCCCACGGCCCCGCTCGTACGGGCGCCGGTGCAATTGCCGTATCCGCCATCAACGTTTTACCTTAACGTCCCGAATCTTGGAGGTTCGAGAAACTCCCGATGGACATAACCATCTCCCTT
>ERZ1673737.4314-NODE-4314-length-10156-cov-4.598456_pt1 | contig 10156 bp, 9 predicted proteins | sample MGYA00580211_ERZ1673737 | MGnify/ENA primary metagenome ERZ1673737 (study PRJEB41218, sample SAMN15661789) | gut metagenome | host: Homo sapiens | place: Canada: London | collected 2015-08-20/2019-03-30 | study: EMG produced TPA metagenomics assembly of... | reverse complement strand
CAACATCTCAATTTCCAAGTCACTCACTGTGTAGAACCCTGACTTCCTATGGGATCTTAGTCACTACGTCGGTGGCTGGTTATCTTCAACTGCCCCATTTATCCCGGTCACATTTTAATCTCAAGCACTAGTTTTACATCGATGAACTGTTCAAACAAAAAGGCTTGTTAAGCAGACGCAACCGACAGTCTATATCAATTCTTCCCACAGACCTACAATTCGGAACGCTTGATATCAAGGCCCGAAACAAAATGAGCGACCTCTAATCCACTGCGCTATTCCCATTATTCTAGACGAGGTTCGTCTGGAAGAAGTGGGTGAGCTTGTCGAAGGGAATGAGCTCGGTGCGATCGTAAAGGTCAACGTGGCCAGCTCCGGGCACCCAGAAAAGCTCCTTCGGCTCGGCCGCGTTCGCATAAGCGTCCTCGCTAAACTCGCGCGAGTGGGCCTGGTCACCAGAGACGAAAAGCATCGGACGAGGTGAGATGGTCTCGATGTCGTTGAACGGGTAGAAGTTCATGAACTTCGTGTTACTTGAGAGCGTTGGGTGTGTTGTCAGCTCCGGTGTGGTGTCCCGAGGCGTAAACTCGCCACGGGAGGTACGGTAGTAATCGTAGAATTCACGTCCGACCGCAGTCGTGTTTGCCGTGAGGTGATTCGGGGTTCCGCCGGTGTACTGAACCTCACCACCATCCACCTCAGCCCAGCGCTGGTTCGCCGCCTCAGCAATAATCTCCTTACGCTGCTCGACGTCTTGGGAGTGGCGAAGCCCGTGGCGGGCGACAGCACCCATGTTGTACATGCTGGAGGTCGCGATGGCCTTCATGCGCGGATCGATCTTCGCCGCGCTGATCACGAAAGAGCCACTACCACAGATACCGAGAGCGCCAATACGCTCACGATCCACATTTGTGAAGTTTTGCGAGCCGAGGTAGTCAACTGCGGCACTGAACGCCTCTGCGTAGAGCTCGGCGGACACTGCGTTGCGTGGTTCACCTTCGCTGCCTCCCCAAAACGGGGCATCCAGCGAGATTGTAACGAAGCCCTGCTCGGCCAATTTGGCGGCGTACAGATTGGCGCTCTGCTCTTTCACTGCACCCATGGGGTGACCGACGATGACGGCCGGCATGTCGGCACTGCGATTGAGGTTGTTCAGAATGAACATGTTACCGGCGACAGTAGTCCGATATTGAGTTGGGAAAGTGACCGGCTGGACCGTCACATTGTCACTGCGGTAGAAGTTATCTGCTCCGTAGGACATATTCTGTGCCATTGCCGAGATCGCGTTGCCGATGGCCATGATGCCGAGCATGGCTGTGTTCCCTTTGTGGATTTTCATGGTGTTGTTGTCGGCTGGGAGGAAAGTCTGTGAGATCACAATACGAATTTTTGAGAATAGGATGCTCTCTGCCTCCAGCGACAGACCGTTGGTCTTATAGTTGGCGGTGGGGTGATTTTACCCTGCCAAGTCCTGTGTCCCTAATATTGAAGTCAGCGTCCGAGATTAGAAATACACTATGTCTCTGTAGGATATAAGTTACCGAAGCCACGCGTCACTGATAACATTATATGTGAACTAAACAAGCTGTTGAGTACTGAATGTTATGCTTGGCGCATTCCACATGTAATCAAATGGCTTTCATTCTTCATGGAGCCTTAATGTAAGGTTTGGCGCTAATGCAAGATGCTGACACCTTAACCTTGTTCCTTGGATGTTGTGTCTCCACTAGGTATTCAGCCATCAAATGTTACACATACATGCATTCTCTAAAAATTACCTTCAATAAAAGTATTCCACAGTAAATGACGATAGATATGCGTCATCAGAGAGCTGTTCTGAGTAATATTCCTCATTACGATAACAAAGGGAAGCTGAGTCCAACATGCGGTGATGAATTGCATAATATAGTAGCCTGATTCTGTTACTGCATGCTGACAATAAGTGAAGTACCTGATCCGGAAGTCGTGAAACCGGCATAGATCGTTGTCCATGTTCATGTCCCTTAGATTTGACGATCGACGTGGGATCGGTCCATACTCAGAAAGGGTAATTCTACCCGTTTGACTTCTCACGTCTTCACCTTATGTGGCTGAGCCGCCACATCTATATGCCATACGGAGTACTCCGTGGCCTCTAGTGGCTGACTTGGCTTCCGTGTTCGCTCAGTGGCCTGGTAATGATCTTCATCCATGACGTTCTGTAATCATGCTGCCTAATTACTGAGTCGAGATGTCCCGCCGAGAAACCATTGGCAATATCATAGCCACAGTGGAGGGCCTTTCTTTTTCCGCCACTGTTATGATTGGATGGGAAGTATGAGCATGCAGCCAGTTGGACACGCCAAGCTTTTAGCTACGTATGAAGTCTTGGCTCTCCCGGCTCGGACATAATGGGAACAGCTTGAACTCGAGATTAGAAATTCCAACAACGGGTAGCAATACGATACTTAACGCTATATCGGCTAGGAACTCACAATTGCACTTCCGAAGCAATTGACATATATACAGCCATAGGGCATAAGCCCTTCACACTCATGAGCCCTGTTGTAATAACACTTTTCCCCCCTCTACTGCGAAGGTGATAGCATATTCGATCAGCCGAATTATTGTTCTCTTTGGAGCTAATACGGATGGAAAAGACATGGTGCTCCTCTTTGCTTTTGTATCTCTGGCACTAAGTACGGTAACAGTTATTTGCGCCATTATATGCATCATGGACTTTGATCGGGGCTTCAAGAGGATCAATGAATCGAAAGGCAATGCTGCACGCGAATCATACTACTTGCAGCCTTCTGATATAATCCCCGACCAGACGCGTTACACTTCACAACCTCCCTCGCGTCTCACACTTGATTAGCGTTGGCAATATAACTTAGAAGATTGAATGCATGGATACATAATATTTACTCAGTACACCGCAGAGTACTTGCAAACTTGAGATCGGCGGGAAGATCTGCCAAAAATATATATTTCGGCAAGTAGGTGATACCTCGAAACTTATTAATTTAAACATTCTTCTTCACTTCGCATCCTACGTGGGGCCCATGACGTTTTGGCAACACGGAGGGTAGAGAGACTAGGAAAAGTCTCATTGCAGAGGAAACGCAATGTTATATAATTGAAAATAGATTTGGTTTAATCTCAAGTGATTGCACTAAATAACTAACCGAACTAAGACTTGTAATGACAGTGGGTTACCGCTGATGCGGATTGAACGGGAACATAAGAAAACACATCGTAGACAGGAATGACAGCTGGATTCAACCTCAGGATAGTCACTGCTTCTACACTATAACAAATAGTCCATAGTCACTGACACCCTGCTGTGGCTGTGATGACCTATGAGCCTGTAAACCCGTGATTGATTGACATACCGGGGTACTTCATTGAAATTTCTCATGGCTGCCTTATCACGGTATTGTAGGCTATTAGCCAACTCAATGAGGCCGCTCCAGTCACACATTCGGGTTGGGCTACGATCGTGGCTGCCATCCAGTTTGACCAGCGGGCTGCTCACGCCATACTCCGGGGTTGCCCTGTTGCTGTGGCTGCCATCCAGTTTGACCAGCGGGCTGCTCACGCCAGACTCCGGGGTTGACCTGTTGCTGTGGCTGCCATCCAGTCTGCTGGTTATGCGGCTGTCCCTGCCAAGCACCATGGGTGTTGCCTTGGTCGGCAACCTGATCTTGGCCAATGTTGGACTGAACGGGGAATTCTGGGTTCGGGAACCCTGTCTCGCCGGCATTATGTCCAATGGCCCCGATATCCGGCTGCTGCTGGAACTTGGATCCATTGCACATAACTCCATCGGGAGTGAACTGGCATCCCTTTCCATAGGACTCAGTGGGACAGAACTGGAATTCCATGCACTCGCCAGAGGCAATAGCACAGTGTTTACCATTGAATCTCTGCGTGGGAGGGCAGCGAGGCTCTGTTACTGAGACACAATCTTGGGTAGCCTTGTCATGTGTGGTGCCAGGTGGACATTGAGGGGGCTGATCTGCGCTGCATTTGTTGCCGTTGAACTTGAAACCTGGCGAACACTGGGGATCGATGTTGGAGAAGCAGTTCTCTCCGTCGAGGTGGGTTCCGTCAGGGCAGAGAGGCTTCTCACCAACACAGGCCTTGCCATTGAATACAAGATCTCCACAATCAGGGGTGGCACCGGAGATACATTGGCCGTCCTTGAGGGTGAACCCAGGCTCACAGTGTTCTTCGACGATACGGGTGCACCTTCCACCCTTCCAGAAGAACTTTTCAGGACATTCGGGTCCCTCTGAACTCTCACACCGCCCATTGACAAGACGTTGATCGGGGGCGCAGCTGGGCTTTCCGTAGACGCAGTTCCCGCCTTGCAGTCTAGTATTGGGAGGACATTGAGGAGGAGTCGCAGTAAGGCACAATCCATCTCCGTTGAGTACAGATCCCGAAGTACACTTAGGGGAAACATTCGAAACACAGCGGGTACCATCGAATGATGAATCATCTCTGCACTTGGGTTGGCTCGCAGTGGTACAATCTCCACCTTGATAGATTCCGTCTTCACATACGATGCCACCTTTACCCACACAGTGCTTGCCATCCCAAGTGGCATTTTCATCACAAGTTGGCTCGGCATAACTGACACATTTGCCTCCTTCAATATTGGTGTTTGGGGGACAAGAAGGAGGGCCTCGAAGCACACAGTCACTACCGATAAGAACCGTTCCTTGTGCGCATTCCGCCTTCTTTACAAGGGTGCATTGATTTCCGTCCAGATAGCTGTCTTCAGGGCACCGAGGGGAGCTTTGCAGAACGCAGCGAGTTTTGTCCAATTTGAAGTTTGGCGGGCAGTGTGGTTGAGGATTGGAATGCTTCTCACACCGGTTGTTGATCGGAGTGCTCCCATCCGGGCACTTGCCATCAATCGCCTTTGTGAGACAAATCTTTCCGTTCCAGGCCATGTCGAGCGGGCAGCAGCGCGATGAGCCAGCTGCGTTGCTAATGGAGAGGATTGTGCTCGTATCACACTGCAACTGACCAGTGTAGATGCATTTGTTGTTGTCCAGCTCCGTCTCGGGTGGGCATTGAGGCATTTCGATAGTAGTACACGATTGAGTTTTGGGGTTGAAGCTGCTACCATCGCGACACTGAGGTCCGATATTCGAAGTGCATTGTCCGTTTCGAGGAGTTGTGTTCTCTGGGCAACCTGGCACCTGCTCCGAGATGCATCGTGTACCGGTCGTGTCGAAGGAAGTTCCTTTGGGACATCTGGGGGGCTTCTCATCAACGCAGACACCATCTTCCAGCTTAGAACCATCCGTGCACTTGGGCCCGTTGAGTGATGCACAAGACCTTCCGTTGAAGCGTTCACCATCTGGGCAGACAGGGGGTCCCTGGGCAACGCAAACATTGCCTTTCGAAAGATATCCAGGCCCACAGCTGGCACCCCCTTCCAGGACGCAGTGATCGCCGTGCGGAATGGTTCCTTGTTCGCAGGTAGGGGGCTGGGTGGTAACGCAGAGACCATCCTTGAGCTCATATCCAGCATCGCAGGTTGGATTCGTATGAAAGACACACTTGTCTCCAACACGAGAGCTACCATCAGGACAGATGGGCGCGCTCAGAATACAGGCATGACCATCAAACTCCGTGCCGCTGGGGCAGCACTTGACATGCCCAGAAGCCTGGTCGGTGGTAGGTACAATATCGTCGAGGGTATATTTTCGGAGGGCGGTCTGGCCAGGGGAACTAGACTGAGCCTGGCAGACCGAAACTGAAAAGAGCACAGTAAAGACCGCCTGGATCTTCTTCATCGTGTCAATGAAAGATCTGAATGACTGAAGGAGTGCCTACAGCCAGGTGATATTGTCAACTATTTATATCTAAATTTATTCCAAGATCTTCGCTTTCGAGCGAGCCACAGGCCTTTGCAAAAACGCCCTTTGGTGAACTTTGTCATCCTGTAATGTCAAAAACCCCTCATTCTTTTTGGTTGGACAGATAAATTGCAGATGATTCGCCGCTCACACCATTTGGGGGAATACATGAGGGCTGTGAAGGGGTGTAGCGTGTAGCACTGCATCAAATGCCTCAGCCGACAATGGAACTGAAACTGAGATGTGAAGATAATGGAGCTAGTGATTTTTCAGCTACATTGTCTATCAATATTGGTCTGGCGTTACACGGCAGTTGAGAGCTTGGGGCTAATCCCACTAATGCAGGTTTCTGCAGCTTGGGAGAACAGCCGAGTACGGGGCCCCGGACGATCTCGGGGCCCAGGAGTTTGTGTAACCTCCCTTTATTATATTTTAACTTTTATATTTTTATATTTTATTTTTGCTTCTTTTGTTTTCAGACGTATGAGAAGCAATCCTGGTACATAAGAGGTATGCAGGGAGGTTGAGATAGGTCTCAGCCGTGCTGCAGAAATTTAACCTGCATCCGTGGCCTACATGGTCTCGACACACTGTAATAATACATTCATCGTCGAGAAAATGCCACCTGGTGAGACTTTTGTTTGCAGTGAATATCTACAAGTGAAATCATCTGGGGCCAAGACCCGACGTACGAAGTGAAAATGAGCCATCATTTAGGTTATGGGACGGCCCGAGTCGCGATCATCACTAGTCGGTTCCCCACGAAATGCAGTCTATGCAGGTTTTGCAGATTATGGATTGCCGGCACTTGGCTCAGCCAGCCACGATCCAATCTTGACTTGCATGTGTAACATTGATGTTATGAAACTTGACCATGTAATTTACCCTATGCACACTTACTACATGTCTTACGGGACCATAATACCAATACGGCTTGTTTCGAGGTCTGTCAGGATGTATCAAACTAGCCCCGTGGTCTTTTGTTCGCCGGGAGCTACGACAGAGAGAAGATGGACTATTATATTAGGGTTCCCACTGACTCGGTCGCATTGGCCCGTCATGTACAATCTTGCTTCTATTTTCTATGAAACGATCAAGATCAAGATATTGTAACTACTAGCTTGGTATACCCGCTAGCTAAAATGAAACAAATAGTGACAAATGTCCCTGGCCTGACTAGGTGTAAATCCCCACATGATCAATTCCACCGTCATGGTCCGGCATGAAGAATAATAGCAATAGCTGATAGACCGCTATTTGACAAACTCTAAGGCTGTTGGCCAGTGGTACATCGTCAGCAATCATAGACAGTTTTCAGACGGATTGTAAGGATGGTATTCACTGTTGGCTGCGAGGGTCTCGCCTGTATGAGTTTGTCGTAGCGTCTCGCCACCTGGTGGATCATTACACAAAGCTAAGTATGCTCTGTGTATTCAATTCAAGTCGATGTAGACTATGAGGGATTTACGATCTATAGTGACGTGCCGTGGTGGATCATTTGGTAACGGGAATCGAGTAGCTAGGCATTCCATAGGTACAAGGATAACGTAGTGTAAAGGAGCAAGGGAGAGTGCAATGTGAGTAGTGCAGGGCCTAGTCAATTGTGGCGAGCTGAAGAGCGCTTTGGCAGCAATAGAGCTGCAATTTTGACGAGATCAGCCACAGCCTTCCCCTTGTTGGACATTGTGGTGCGTAGTGGAGGTCAGCCAGCATGAAGCCGAGACAACCAGGCAGGAGAAGAAACGTATAAGTACCTAGCTCTTTCCCAGCCAATTCTCTTATATCCATCCTCATCTCATCCCATCATCTCTAAAGCAAAGCAAAGCATTCCAACCACTTCCAACGTTTTCACAACCAACGTACAGTACGCTCTGCCGTTGGACATCATCGGTGACTGGGTACTAACTATCGAATAGACTCATCAAAATGAAGTTCTCTGTCGCCACCATCGCCGTCCTGGCCACCGCTGTTACCGCTCAATACGGCCAGCCTCAGCAACAGTTTGGCCAGCAGGCCCAACAGCCCCAGCAGTACCAGTCATTCCCTCCTCAGCAGCAGTACGGTGGATACTCCGCTCCAGCTGCTCAGGCCAATAAGTACTCTCCGGCCGAGTACCAGGAATGGCACAAATGTGTTGACAGCTTCCTCGATGGTTTCAACCTCGGCAAGGACGGCAGTGCCGCTGGTTGCCAATACTGGACCTGTATCGAGGGTGTCGCCACCAAGTATGGCCGAGGAGGTGCTCTTGCCACCGCTGGCAACCTCGTTAGCAAGGCCTGCGCTGCTTCTAGCTTCCTTCCTGTATGTAAACCCCCCCTCCTCGCTCCCATATGCATTTTAGTTGCTGACCAACATTTAGCACTGGATTTAGGTCCCACCTCTAAGTGGGTGAAAAGAGATAGCACCTGATTCCAGTCCTACCGAACATACCACGCCGTCTCACATGTCACATAAGGCTCGTCTGGCTGAGGTGCTATTGTTCATTATGTCTTGCCTTGGTTCGGGTTTTTGTCAGATGAATATGTCTGTTTTCCCCGTTCCTTTATGTGAATACAAAGGCTATATATAGATTTATCGCTCAATGAAACGTTGTGGTTTTTCGATTTGCTATTCTACTGTGCTTGTGAGTAGAAAGTAAGTGATTACGGATTTAATTAAGATTCCTATCATTTGATGGAAAACATAACACGAGATGGTAATGATACTAGGCCGTTATAAGAAGAAGCTCAAAGTGTGTTACATTCATCATACAGAGCAGACAAGTTCCTGTTCCCGGGACTTGCTTTAAACAGTGTTCGGGTTTGTACTTACATTCTATGCAATCACTTCCAGGACTCACTCTGATCTAACAAGACAAAAAAACGACTTCTGGCCTTAGCCTTCACTGGGTACTCTCCGGTTAAGACCAACACGCTTAGGGGAAGTGGAAGTTTCAGCCATTTCATGGATCACATGAAGCCAGCATTGAAGACTTGCCTTGCTGACATGGAGCAGAGTCAGTTCAACTTTGACTGTCGAGGGGCTGTCAATGATCTCAAAGACAAAGTGAATTGGTAGGTATCAAATGTTGACCTAGAGAATGTTGAAAGGAATGGGGGTGCGTTTTTATCCGGTTTAGTCGGAGACAAAGTTCGCGCTTCTGACAAGAATTGAGAAATGAAACGATATTTCAATGTTATTCTTGTTGAAGAGAGAGCCATCACAGCACTTTTGGATGCAGTACCGGTAAATTGTACACTATTATGGGGGCATACCTCAATTGGCTCAATTAATCAGTTTTGTACACTCATATTTTGGTAGCTGCACGTAATCATCGGTTGTCCAGCTGTTGCTCGCAACTAATCCCGAGATCAGTGCCGGGACGCGGTAGACAAACGGCAATAAACGAATCGTTACTTGCAAACAACATCAACGCCGGCCCAATGACTACACAACTACATACCGTGAGAAGATCCTCCCTATATGTCGATATTTAAAACGGCGCGTAGGACGATGTCCTACGTTGTATATATACCTCCACAAACGATATCGAAAGACGTTTAAAGATTCCTTTTTTCTAAAATAAACGAGTATTTCAAACTTTACACACAATAATTATGATCAAATTTATGTGAAATCGAACTCGGTCTAACTATTTTCTTATTTTTATTTCTAAGTTTACAGCATCTTTATTCGTGGAAACGAAACAGTAGGACTGATAGAAGATTGGCTGTTTCAGCAGAAAGCATGAATAAATTCAGATACCCTTTAAACGATATCTGCTCTCTATCTAATCAAAGAGACAATCTTGAAACATACAATGTGGGAAATAGAAGCTGAATCGTTGCCTCAGGTAGAGTTCCTTGAATAACGGATCGGCATGCCAAGACAGTCCAATTCTTCACCTCTCCACTATACCACCTCGCTAAGATCGTGTTTTCCATTGCCACTTGGAAAATACCCACAAAAAGAAAAGAATTTAATTGGCCAGATCAAAAGAATACGTGATATTTATTAGTCACGTATACCTTATTAACCTCGGGATGGCTTGACTTGGAAAAAAAAAACCTCCATCTGGAGAAAGGGGCAATTGGCTTGACCAAACGTGGTACGGTGCGGCAATTTCTGATTCTGAAACAAATTGCTGAAAGAACACTGTGGAATGCTTAATCCATACAGTAGCCCGGTCAGACAAGCTTCCCTCGCCTATGTGGAGAGACTCTAGTCGCAGGCTCTGGGTATTATTGTCACTATCGCAGGTAATAGTCAAAGAATACCCAGCTATGCGGATCTAAGGAGCTGTGATGTCCCACTTTATC
>ERZ1673737.4312-NODE-4312-length-10159-cov-8.457047_pt1 | contig 10159 bp, 8 predicted proteins | sample MGYA00580211_ERZ1673737 | MGnify/ENA primary metagenome ERZ1673737 (study PRJEB41218, sample SAMN15661789) | gut metagenome | host: Homo sapiens | place: Canada: London | collected 2015-08-20/2019-03-30 | study: EMG produced TPA metagenomics assembly of... | reverse complement strand
TATCATAACTCATATTATATTTGTTAACTTATTTAATAATTTTCATACCTTTATTGTTAAGTTCGTTTACTATAAGTATAGACAAAAGAACTAAATGATTAAATTAATTATTTATAAGGAGAAATTGAATTCAATATTTTGTTTTAACTATCTATATATCAGAAAAACTATACAACTATGAATATTATTAGAAGTGATATGAAAATCTAAAATAGATGAGGGGAGCATTTGTCTACACTTTAAATCAAGAGTATAGAATATTGATTTTTAGATATATCTATGATATATTAAAAAAGATTTTAAAAAATCTATCTTAGAAAAGTTTTTATGGATTAATTATACGCTTTTTTATTACCAATATTTAATATTACATAATTTAGAGAATTAATACATTTAGGAATAGTACTTTATTTAAATCCAATAGGCGTATATTTAGAAAGTGTTGTTAGACTTATAATTGCATAAATACATTTAATTCTAACTTCTAATTATATATTAAATTTATTAAAATCTAAGAAGACATTTTTTTAGCTAAAATCTAAGATAGACAATAAGGTAAAATATGGAATGAAGAAAATTTATAACAAGTATAATCGTATTTGTAATCACACCACTTTATATAACGTGGATGTAGACTACATTACCTGTTGGTTTGATTCTAAAAATATGAATTAAAGATGCTATACTAGGGGTACTTATTGTAAATATGGTAGATGGGGCTATAGTATCTGAAGTTTCCCTTCATATTATACAACCTATTACAATCTAAAATTATGTAAACAAAAAAGGAGAAATATTATGGGAAAACTATCTGTAATAATACCTGCATATAACGAAGAACAAAATATCGATAATATTTCATCTGTAGTATCCTCTCTATTAGAGGACAACAATATTGAGTATGAAATAATATTTGTAAATGACGGTTCAAGAGATAATACTTGGGAAGTAATATCTAAAGCATGTAACAAAAATCAAAATATTAGAGGCCTTAATTTTTCAAAAAACTTCGGTAAAGAAGCCGCTATTTTTGCAGGGCTTACTTATGCTACTGGTGATTGCTGTGCTGTTATAGATGCGGACTTACAACATCCACCACAAACTTTAATTAAAATGTACGAAAAATGGCAAGAAGGATATGAAATAGTAGAAGGAGTAAAGGCTTCAAGAGGTAAAGAGTCTTTCTTACATAAATTAGCTGCAAAGAATTTTTATTCATTAATAAGCAAAGCTACAAATATAGATATGTCTAGAGCTTCTGACTTTAAGTTATTAGATAGAAAAGCTGTAAACATACTTAGAGCAATGCCTGAAAAACATATTTTCTTCAGAGCATTATCATCATGGGTTGGGTTTAAAACTACATCAGTTGAATTTCATGTTCAAGAAAGAGAAGCAGGAGAATCTAAATGGTCTACATATTCTCTATTTAAGTATGCTTTAACAAATATAACTTCATTTTCAACTGCACCTATGCAAATAGTTACTTTAAGTGGAATAGTATTTTTATTATTTTCATTAATATTAGGAGTTCAGTCACTATATAAAAACTTTATGGGACAAGCCTTAGAAGGTTTTACTACTGTTATATTATTATTACTTATAATAGGAAGTATCCTTATGTTAAGTTTAGGAATAATAGGATATTATATTGCTAAAATATATGAAGAAACTCAGAATAGACCAAGATTTATTGTTTCAGAATCTGCTAACTATGATGAAATATTAAACAGAAAAGGAAATAGTATATATGAGTAAAATATCAGAGATATATATAAAGTATAAAGAATTTATACTTTATATAGTATTTGGAATACTAACTACTGTAGTTAGTATCTCAAGTTACTATGTTTGTAGTGAAATTTTAAATATACACTATTTAGTAAGTAATATTATTTCTTGGGTATTAGCTGTTATATTTGCTTATTTTACTAATCGTGTATGGGTATTTGAAAGTAAAAGTGAAAATATTAGTGATATTCTTAAAGAGATGTTCACATTTGTAAATTGTAGATTATTATCTGGAGTTGTAGATATGGCAACAATGTTTGTGCTTGTTGGGGCTATGCATATTAATGATATGTATGCTAAAATCTTTACTCAGTTTATAGTCGTAATATTAAACTATGTGCTTAGCAAATTAATTGTATTTAAAAAATCTATTAATTAATACTTGGATTAATAAAGTTTAATAAAAGTTATTTAGGATGTTAACTTGAATAGATACATGAAAATATAATTCTGTTTGATTATCATAACTAATTAAAAGATATTAACAAGTAGCTAAACATATATAGTCGGATTTAGGAGGCAAAATGACAAAAAAATTTATATATGAAATTAAAGATTTTATAAAAAGTGAAAATGCAATTTATTGCTTCATTTCATCGTTATTTTTCGGAATGTTGTCATATATATATTTCTTTACAAATAATTTAAATAATTATGATAATATAGCGGTTACACCATCTGGATATGGAACAGGAACTAGTAGTGGAAGATGGTTTTTAAGTGTACTTGGAGATTTTATAGGAGAAGTATGGGGAAATTATAATATTCCTTTATTCAATGGAATACTATCAATACTTATATTAGCAGTAACTGCTTGTATGATAAATAAAATTTTTAAGATAAAGAATAAGTGGTTATGTGCTTTAATAGGAGGCATTACAGTAGCATTTCCGCCTATAGCTAGTGCAATGTTTTTCTCGTATACAGTTGGTTATTATGCCTTAGCAATATTTTTTGTTGTTTTTGGAATTTTTTTAATAAAAGAGTTTAAGATTTTAGGATTTATACTTGGATCACTTTTATTCTCATTTTCTTTAGGGATATATCAGGCATATTATCCACTATGTGCATCTATATTCATACTATTATTAATAAAGATGTGTATTGATTCAAGATATGAATGGAAAGAAATAATATTAACAGGATTTAAGTTCTTATTTTCTTTAGCATTAGGTTATATATTATATAACTTATTTTTAAAATACTATTTATACATAGATAATATAACATTAAATTCATATCAAGGTATAGACCAAATGGGTAAAATAGATATTTCTTTATTACCAACGCAACTTAAAGAAATATTCAAATCGATGATTCGATTAACTTTCAAAGATTATCTATCAATAAGTGGAACAAAAATAATACAAGATTCATTCTTAGGATTATATATCATAACTTTTATTGCATTAGTATTAAAAATTATAAATAATATATTAAATAAAGAGTCAATACTTAAACTTATATTATTAGCAATATTTATAGTATTATTACCAATAGCTATTAACTTTATAGTAATAATGGTACCTGCAGGATCTATATATACTCTAATGCAAATGGGATTTGTTTGTATTTTCTATTTAACTATTATATTAGTAGATGATCTAGATTTATTAAATCATAAATTTAGTATATTAAATAAATTTAGTATATTAAATAAATTTAATATAAATAAAATTTTATTAGGTTTTACTATAGCTATAGTATCAATAGCAACAGTAAACTATGCATGGCAAACCAATGGAAATTATCGTGCGTTATACTATGCTAATAGTCAATTAGAAAATTATTATCAAACTTTATTTACTAGAATTAAATCAGTAGAAGGCTATAAGCAAGATATGGAGATTTGTTTTATTGGAACAGAGATTGATGATAAAACATTTAGTAATTTTAAATGGGACAATACTCCTTTTAAATATGGAGGAAATGGATCACCATTAAATGCATATTCTAGAGCTTCAACTATAGCAAACTATTTTGGATATTCAATTATTGAAATTAAAAAAGATAGTGAAGAATACAAGAAATATGAAAAGGATATAGAGAAAATGGATAAATATCCAAACTCTGACTCAATAAAAATTGTAGATAATAAAATATTTGTTAGATTTGAATAATAGATAAATCTAATAATAATAAATATTTTAATAAATCAACTATATAATTAAAGACAAAAATATTAATTCCAGCAGAGTATTCTGTTGGAATTTTTATGTATATAAATTAGTATAATTTGAATAAAAATATAGAATATGATATATTTAGAGGATAACGACAAATTAATGGAGGATAAATAATGACTGTAAAAAAGGCAATTATACCGGCAGCTGGTTTAGGAACAAGGTTTTTACCAGCAACTAAATCACAACCAAAAGAAATGCTTCCAATAGTAGACAAACCAACATTACAATATATAATAGAAGAAGCTATAGAGTCAGGAATAGAAGAAATACTTATCATAACAGGAAGAAATAAAAAATCAATAGAAGATCATTTTGATAAATCCGTAGAATTAGAATTAGAATTAGAACAAAAAGGAAAAGATGAAATGTTAGAAATGGTAAGAAATATATCTAACATGGTAAATATACACTATATAAGACAAAAAGAGCCAAAAGGACTTGGACATGCAATACATTGTGCAAAAAGCTTTATAGGAAATGAACCTTTTGCAGTTTTATTAGGAGATGACATCGTTGACTGTGAAACTCCTTGCTTAAAGCAATTAATAAATGCTTATGATGAATATAAAACAAGTATATTAGGAGTTCAAGAAGTAGCTAAGGAAGACACTTGTAAGTACGGAATATTAGATGTAAAACATATAGAAGATAGAGTATACAAAGTAAAAGATATGGTAGAAAAACCAGCTGTAGAAGAAGCTCCATCAAACGTAGCTATACTTGGAAGATATATAATAACTCCAGCAATATTTAATATATTAGAAAATCAAGAACCAGGAAAAGGTGGAGAGATACAGTTAACTGATGCCTTAAAAACTTTAGGGAAACAAGAAGCAATATATGCATACAATTTTGAAGGTAAAAGATATGATGTAGGTGATAAATTAGGTTTCTTAGAAGCAACTATAGACTTTGCTTTAAAAAGAGATAACTTAAGAGATGACTTACTAAAATACATGAAAAACATCATAGAAAGGTAGTGATGCAATGGCAGTTTTAGTAACTGGTGGAGCAGGATATATTGGTAGTCATACATCAATAGAGCTTCTAGAAGAAGGATATGATGTAATAATAGTGGATAATCTATGCAATAGTAATAAAATAGTACTAGAGAGAATAAAAGAGTTATCAGGTAAATCTCCTAAATTCTATGAAATAGATATAACGGATAAAGAAAAAATGGAAGTTGTATTTAAAGAAAATAAAATAGATTCAATAATACACTTTGCAGCACTTAAGGCTGTTGGAGAATCGGTTGCAATGCCTATTGAGTATTATTCAAATAACGTAATAAATACTTTAGTATTATTTGAACTTATGAAAAAATACAATGTTAAAAACTTTGTATTTAGTTCATCAGCAACAGTTTATGGAGACCCTAAGACGTTACCAATATTAGAAGACTTCCCATTATCAGTTACAAACCCTTATGGAAGAACTAAGCTTATGGTAGAAGATATGCTAAGAGATATATGTTTTGCAGATAAAAGTTTAAATGTAGCAATACTTAGATACTTTAATCCAATAGGTGCACATAAGAGTGGTAGAATAGGTGAAGAGCCAAATGGAATACCTAATAACATAATGCCATATATAACTAAGGTTGCAGTAGGTCAACTTCCATACTTAAATGTATTTGGAGATGATTATGATACTGTTGATGGAACTGGGGTAAGAGATTATATACATGTACTTGACTTAGCTCATGGTCATGTTAAGGCATTAGAAAAGTTATCAGAAAATCCAGGGCTTGTTACATATAATTTAGGAACAGGTAAAGGATACAGTGTACTTGAGTTAGTTAATGCATTTTCAAAGGCTAGTGGAAAAGAAATACCATATAAAATAACTGAAAGAAGACCAGGGGATATATCAGCTTGTTATGCAGATCCAACAAAGGCAGAAAAAGAACTTGGTTGGAAAGCTAAGTATGGAATAGATGAAATGTGTGAAGATTCATGGAGATGGCAAAGCCAAAATCCTAATGGATATAAGAAATAGAGAGAGCTTAAATTTAGCTCTCTTTTTATTTGTAAAAAAATTTATCTATAAAGTGCTAAAAAAATAAGCACTTTATTTTTTTTCGTCAAAATATACATAAAAAAATATCACAAAAAACTTTCAAATGTTGAAAACACCAAGAACAACACTAAAGGAAAAACAATAAATTTATCAAAATATTAAAGAGCGAAGAGGGGGGAGTAAAATTGAAACAAAAAATAAAAAAGTGCATAACACTAATGCTGGCAATAATATTAGTAGGTGTATCTATACCTGTAACAAAGGTAGAAGCAGCAACAAATCATCTAATAATAATCAACACAAAAACTAATAAACTAGGGTATTTTGTAAATAACAAACTAGTAAAAACATTTCCAGTAGCAACAGGAAAAGCAAGCACACCAACACCAACAGGAAAAAGTAAAATCGTAAATAAAATAAAAAATAGACCATACTACTCAGGGGGGATACCTGGTGGAAGCCCTAGAAATCCACTTGGAGATAGATGGTTAGGATTACATATAAAAGGAACTTATGGGACAACTTATGGAATACATGGAAATAACAATGAAAGTTCTATAGGAAAGCATGTATCTGGTGGATGTATAAGAATGCATAACAGTGATATAAGATGGTTATTTGATCAAATACCAAATTATAGTGATGTAATAATAAAAAATAGTAATCAAAGCTTTAAGCAAATAGCAGCAGAATATGGAATAAATGTAGACGATGGGACAAGTAGTAACAGCAATACTGGATGGAAAACTATAAATGGTCAAAAATATTATTATAACTCAAAAGGTGAAAAAGTAACTAACTGGCAAACAATAGATGGAAAAAAATATTACTTTGGCGAAGATGGAGTAATGAGAATACAATTTAAAATAATAGATGACAAAACATATTTCTTTGGTGATGATGGAATAATGAGATTAGGTTGGCAAACAATAAATAACAATAAGTACTACTTTAACTCTAATGGAGCAGCTCATAAAGGCTGGAGAGATTTAGATGGAAAAAAATATTACTTTAATCACGAAGGAATAATGGTAAAAGGACTACAAATAATAAATGGAAAAACATACTACTTTGGTAATGATGGAGCAATGAGAACTGGATGGCAGACAGTAAATAATAATAAGTATTATTTTAGTTCTATAGGATCGGCTCATAAAGGTTGGAGAGATTTAGATGGAAATAAATATTACTTTAATAATGATGGAATAATGGTAAAAGGAACACAAATAATAAATGGAAAAACATATTATTTTAATGAAAATGGAGCAATGCAAGCAGTAAAATAATATGTTGGTAGAAATGTATAAACATTTATAGTAGACTTATGAGTAAAAATAAAACATCCTAGGGGGGTAAATGTGCAATACTTAAAAATAATGATATTGTCAATGTTACCTGTGGCAGAGTTAAGAGGAGCAATACCTATTGGAATAGCAATAGGTTTAAATCCAATAGGGGTTTATATAGTAAGCGTTGTTGGATCTACACTAGTATCAATACCTTTAATATTAACATTTAGGCATATAATACATTTTTTAAGAAACATAACAATATGCGAAGGTTTAGTAAAAAAAGTTGATAGAAAAATAGAAGCAGGAATGAAGAAGTTAAAGAATGTATCAATACTGGGAATTGTACTATTTGTAGGTGTGCCACTTCCAACAACAGGAACATGGACGGCATCTGCAATAGCATCAATTTTAAAGATGAGAATAAAAAATGCATTATTAGGAGTGCTACTTGGAAATATGATGTCTGGGATAATAGTATCAGCATTAGCACTACACTTAATATAAATTTCTATAAAAAGAGTATCGCTTTAGCGATGCTCTTTTTATTTTATAAAAATCTAGTCAATATAGTTAAAAATAAAGTATAAAAAAATTAAAAATATTGTTTAAAAAATAACTAATCATAAAATAAAAAAGAAATAAAATGTAAAATAATGGTAAAAAATGCAAGTGAAAATAAAAAATAAACATAACAAAATACGACATAAATACGACAAGATTACGACAAAAAGCAACAAATGGTAAAAATAGACTTAAATAATGAAAAATCAAATGATTTCCTAGAAAAAATATTCAAAAATGCAAAAAAAGCTATTGACTTTTGTATAAAAATGTCGAACGAAAATTGCATAAAATTTGTCAAAATATATTGAATTACCCAAAAATGTATATTAATATAGGTCCTGTGAGAGATACGAATATTAGGATGTTATTAAATAAATACAAAAGATATTCGGAGGAAATTATATTATGAAAAAGAAAATGGCAATTATAATGGCAGGGGCAACAGTTGCTACTTCAGTAGCACCAGCATTTGCTGCACAAGAAAATCAAATAACTCTTAGAATAGATTCTAAGAATGAAGCAGCAGTAAAGGAATTAACTGATAAATTAAGAGAAGCTTCAGAACTTAAGTATGAAGATGCTAAGTTAGAATCAACTAAAAATACTAACGTATACGATATAAAAGTAAATGGTCAAGCTTTTGTAAATGCAAGTGAATTAAACCAAGCAATATCAAAATTAGCTGAAGGTGCACAATTAACAGTTACTGTAAAAGATAACGGACACCAAATATTAGATGGTAAAGTTGTAGATTACACAATAGAAGAATATACTTCAGTAAAAGAGATATTAGATGCTCTTCAAGGTAAGGGATTATATGTTACAAATACAACTGATGCTGTAACAATAAAAGAAACTGAAAAATCAACTGCATCTGTAGTTGTAAGACCTGGAGATAAAAAATTAGATTTCACTCAAAAAATAAAAGATGATAAAAACCAATTAATAGGATTTAAAAATGAATTAACTAAAATAGATGTAGCTGAAACTATGGTTATAACTGTTAAAAATGTTAATGAAATAGATGTAAATGATTTATTTGATGGAGTTAGATTCACTTCAGAAGGTATGGAATTAGTAGAAGCTTTAAATAAAGATAGCCAAAGTAAGATAGATGGCTTACCAAGTATGCCAGGATTTAATGATGAAGCTGATGGATTAACAAGATTAGAAATAACAGTAAATAATAAAATTGTAACAGTTGCTGGTGATTTCGGAGCAATGAGAGAATTCAGAGCAGCATTAGTAGATAGAGCAAATATGACTATAAGCTCATTAGCTGGAGATGACAGATTTGCAACTGCTATAGAAGTAAGTAAAGCAGGATTTGAAGATGGACAAGCTGATGCAGTAGTATTAGTTGGACAAGATGCAATAGTTGATGGATTAGCAGCAGCACCATTAGCAAAAGCTAAAAAGGCTCCAATATTATTAGCTAAAAAAGATGGATTAACTGAAGAAGTAGAAAAAGAAATGTTAAGAGTTCTTGGAACTACAGGTTTAGAAGGTAAGACTATATACATAGTTGGTGGAGAAAGTCAAATATCTAAAGAAGCAGAAGCTAAATTAGCTAAATTAGGAACAAAAGTTGTAAGATTATCAGGAGATGATAGATACGAAACATCTTTAGCTATAGCTGAAGAATTAACTAAAGAACAAAAAACTTTAAAGCCTGCTTTCGTAGTTGGTGGTGAAGGTGAAGTTGATGCTATGAGTATAGCTGCACATGCTGCCAAAGAAGAAGCTCCAATAGTTGTAGTAAACAAAGATGTAGTAAGTGAAGATGCTAAAGAATTCATGGCTGACAGAGAAATTGTAGTAGTTGGTGGAAAGAGTTCAGTATCTGAAGAAGTTGTAGCGGAATTAGATGTATTAGATAAAATAGAAAAGAATGTAAAGAGATTAGCAGGAGATGATAGACAAGGAACTAACGCTGCTGTTATAAATGAATACTACAACAAGAATCATACTACAGCATTCGTAGCTAAAGACGGATATGTTGGTGGAAAGAGCCAATTAATAGATGCTTTAACTGCTGCTCCTTTAGCTGGAAATGCAGGTGCTCCAATAGTATTAGCTACTAATAATGTAACTGTAGAGCAAAAAGAAGCTGTACAATCAAACTTAAAAGGTGTTAAGAAGATAGTTCAAATAGGACAAGGTATAGCTGATTCAGTAATAACTAAAATAGCTGAAATAGTAAAAGGTAACTAATTAATATAGATTAAAAGCGTAAACATAATGTTTACGCTTCAGATTGTAGACAAAATAGCCATTTTTAACTTATATAAAATGGCTATTTTC
>ERZ1673737.4311-NODE-4311-length-10161-cov-3.972096_pt1 | contig 10161 bp, 9 predicted proteins | sample MGYA00580211_ERZ1673737 | MGnify/ENA primary metagenome ERZ1673737 (study PRJEB41218, sample SAMN15661789) | gut metagenome | host: Homo sapiens | place: Canada: London | collected 2015-08-20/2019-03-30 | study: EMG produced TPA metagenomics assembly of... | reverse complement strand
GATGCTCTGAGGCAGACTTTAATCTCAGACATCCCAACGGTGGAGTTTATATGACAGAAACGATTGGATAGATAGACAGCAATCGGGTTTATTGCTCTTGCCAGGCACTACGGGTTGCGAAGGATAGTGCGGTCCATGATCATTGAATCCGACAGAGTTCCCAAATACATCTTGATCGTCCGAGTTCAGGATCGTTTGAATCCAGCATCTTCGATTTTCCTTTCCTCGTCCCATTTCGCCTAATTGCGCAGGGTATTGGGCAGCACCCATACCATACCGGGTATTCCTCTAGCGCTACCATAAAAGTGACTAGAGAGGCCGGCAGATTTCTGTATCCTCTTGGTCGTTGCATTCTCTGCCACCGCAAGCCGGTCGTGCGAGGACCATCCCTCTACGCTGACGAGTATGGCCAACCTCGTGTCGACGTATACAAACCAGGGCCGGTGGGAGGAGACCGAGCAGCTCGAGATGCGGGCGATAGAGACTCGTAAGGCAAAGCTCGGCGAGAACTATCCAGACACGCTGATCAGTATGGCTAATCTCGCTTTCACCTGGGAATTTTTAGCTAACGATGCTGAAGTTATCAATTTGCTGCGACGTTGCTTAACCAAGCAGGAACAAAGAATCGGCCTGGACCATCCAATTACTCGTCTTATTCTGAATCAGTGTTGAAATGAGGAACGAAGGGCTTAAATATGTATGCCTACATAAGCTAGATAGTTGAATTCAGAGGAACGAGCAATTGAACTTATTACTTCTGAGGGAGTACAAGTGACTATACACATTGCGAGCTCTAAGCTGACTGGAAATCGTCTCGGTTCTTCGTATACATCGTGCAGGAAATATTTCCGACGATGCGGCTTGGTCCCTAATTGCTTATATCACAACCTGCACAATGAATATGGGTGGGGGAAAATGGCACTTAAATTAGGTATTTATAGTCTGGTTTGACCTCAAATAATTACAAAAGAAAAGGAAAAGAAAAATGAGAGAGGAAAAACTAGGCCGTGGTGCCCTCACGACCAACCCAAACTCAAAGCGAGGATGAAAAAGCAGAACGCAGATACCGCCAATGACAAAGGAGATGCTTTTTGCTAAACTCTAGAGAACGTCAGTAGTAGTGACCTAGGTGTAGTCCCCTTCCTTCAGCCTCAGAGCAGGGCTTTTCCGTGTACCACGCATATCTAAATTGTCTCATATCTCAGCACACTCCACGTCTGCCTCAGAACCTTCTGCGGATGAAAATCTGGCACGATACTATTTCGTCGTTATCCCAAAGAGCGATTTCTTCGGCACTCGAGCCAACCAGTACATAAACAGTGCCCCGAAAATATTGACGACGATGAAGACGATGAAGATGCCAAAGTTCCTCCATCGCTGGCTATAGAAAGCGTTCACACCTGCCAAGTAGATATTGGTCTGTTTGATGGTGCAGTAGGTGCATAAATCAGTCGCATTTGGGTCTTGCAAATATCCACCAGCAGCATTGATATAGTCTTGCAAATACTGGCCGCAGTTCTGCCCTGTGGGTGGGGCAAAGTGTAGCAGTTCATTTGCGGCGCAAACTACATCTGTATTTGCGACGGCGGTAGTCATCATACCCTGGACCATGTAAGTGAACGGTGACACTCGGTACATGAAGATCCAGAAATGCGGAAAGTCTTTGGGGCTGGCTAGGACACCACAGAAGATCAGACACAACATGAAGAGCAAGTTGGCGAGATTGCCACCGGCCTCTGCTGTCTCCACGCCGGCGATGATGAAGTCGGTGAAGGTACATGTGAACATCATGAATGCCCACAGGAAGAGGAAAAACAGTGCACCTCGCTCGGTGACTTGGTGTGCAGGTTCGGCATTTTGGTAGAGCCCGATTGGGTAATAAAAGCAAAGGAACATGACTACTGCCATCAACGTATTCCAGGGGATCTCCACGAGGATTTGAGAAAGCATGAAGACCTTCCAAGAGTAAACTTTCGAAGGACGTTCACGGACCTCATAGAGCGATCTTTGGATGACGAAATACGGCATCGTCTGTTGCACTAATTGGCCAAAAACAGTCAAGAGATTGAAAATAGCAAACATCTGGTTCTGGAGTCCTTGGACGGTATTAGGGGCCTTGAAGAATGAGAACCCTAAGAGATGAACTCTGTTAGCGCAGGACTTTCGTAAAGAATTACTAGCAACTTACCAATAAAGGCAGAGACCAAAGTGACGAGAGAGGCCTTGGAGTATATATAAGATGGAGTACGCCAGTACTGCTGGACAACCCGGTGGGTAACCTCCCAAAGCTGCAAGCCAAACGGAGCAGCGAATTCTTGTAAACTTGTCTGGGCCTTGGCTTGAGTTCCAGTAATATCTCTACGGTCAGTTCGCAACCGCTGGAGTTCAGTCTGGACGGCTTCGAATTCAGGACTTTGCCGCCAGGTCGCGTGCCAATCAACCTTACTAGTTGAGCCTGGAGCAGCGCCAATAGCTTCGAGCATCCATTCTGCGGGGTTGGCGCCAGAGGGGCAGGGAAGAGCACCATTTCGTTCAAAATAAGTTATCATGTGCCTGGAATTCCTGCCAACGTCACCGAAGTAAACGGTTTTTCCTCCTCTTGCCAGCAGAAGTAGCCGATCGAAGCGTTGGAAGAGCATGGATGACGGCTGGTGTATGGTACATAGGATGGCCTGCCCACTCTTGGTGAGCTTTTGGAGGAGATCAAGGATAGCCCAAGAAGTCTGGCTGTCCAGACCAGAGGTCGGTTCGTCAACAAAAACCAGGAGTGGTGGCTTAGCTGCAAGTTCAACACCAATGGTCAATCTCTTGCGCTGTTCGACATTAAGACCTTCACCAGGAACCCCAACAACGGCATCAGCATACTCTTCCATATCTAGGAGCTTGATCACTTCATCCACATAGGCAAGCTTTTCTTGCCGGGAAACATGACCTGGCTGACGGAGGAGGGCACTGAAGTTGAGGGCTTCTCGAACAGTTGTAGTCTCTAGGTGGAGGTCTTGCTGCTGGACATATCCGGTTTTCCGCTGGAATGAGGCATTACGGGGATTCCCATCCACAAGCATTTGGCCAGTGATCACTCCCATTGATACTCGATCGGCCAAGCAGTCAAGAAGGGTTGTCTTGCCAGCGCCGGACACGCCCATGAGAGCCGTTAGAGTTCCTGGCTTTACCCAGCCATCCACATTATCCAAGATCCGGCGAGGTTTACCTTTGATATTGACGTCATAACAGACATTGCTGTAAGAAACAATGGTTAACTAATGCTGAAAAGGTTCTGTGGTAGGAGAGCGCGAGGATGGAGCGTTGAATTAACTTACTTCCAGTGGAACACGCTGGTTGTCTCTCGGATGGCAGCGGACTCTGCATCAGACATACTTTCGGCTGCCTTGTCTGCTACGGCGATATGTCCCGAAGTAGGCGGAATGCCGATCTCAGCATCGCTTTTACTCTCCTTAAACTGCGGTGGTCTGTGTCCTCGACGGAAGACGAGTACTTCACCTTCAGACTTTTTCGCAGTGACAAGCTCCGTGAGCATCATATACAGAGCATGGAAGAATCTAATAAGCTCTTAGCATATCGAAATGGTACATCTAGTGAGTGGAGGAGGGACATACATAATAAACCCAATCACGATCCCAATGTTTCGCCATTTATGACTAGGGTCGTACCGGAAAGAAGCTTTAATGTAGTCTGTTCCTTGCACATACAGACTCCCAGAAACAGAGCCAACAGAGGAGCATATGCGATTTTCGCTGCTGATATTTTCATACCCAGAAACTGTGTTGCTTGGGATGAACGATGTGCAAAGGTACTGGCGACCAGCAAACTGTTCTCGGATTAGCCTCCAAGCAGGCAGCAAAACGAAAAGAAAGAAGGACGTATAGGAGGATACAGACCTCGTTGATCATAAGTGATTCGAAAATGTATGCCATGGGATCGATGTAGTTGATCCACCGCGACCAACCCAGCATATAGTCGATAGGAATGACGAATCCAGTGAACATGACGAGGGCCAGGATAAGAACGGCGGCTGGTACCATGGCTTGTGACAGGGTGCGGGAAGCAGACGCAATGGTGCGAAAGATGCCAGACATTGCTAACACCGCAAGGAAAGACGTGAATAAGTAGAAAAAGAAAGCCCCTGGTTCACGGCGAAGATTGCTCATAAAGTCTGTTTAGATGTCAGAAAACCCATTCCCCTCTGGCGCGTATAAACCCACAAATAATCAGATTGAACACGAGGGTGTTCAAAACCTTGTATGGCATGTCCATCAAAGCTGAGGCAACTGCTTCCGCGGAAGGATGATAAAAGGCATATCGATCATGTTTCTCGACAATTCCACGTTGGGCATACAGAGTGAGAATTTCCAAAGCAGAACTGAAGGCGTTCATTAAGACGGCAAAAAATAAAAGAGCAGAACGTTGAAAGAAACTTCCCGTGGTCATGTTCAAGTTATAATATATGGAGGAGACAATTAACCCCATAGCAATATTCGCAATCAGCTGGCCAACAGTGATCGAGGGATCGCCAAGGAAGCGTCGATAGGCACGCCACAAGCACAGGCCAATTTGCTGCTTATACGACAGAGTATAGGGGGACTTCGCCCGCTGGCCCTTAGCTTGCTGCTCTCTTTTCAGGGCGCGGAAGGTCTGCGCATCGGGTCCGTCAATGGGGTGTTCAACCTTGTAGGCGTCAATCTCGGCCTGCAACCACTGGTAAGCCTCACTGTTGTGCCAGGCGGCAGCGAATTCATCCGGCGTCCTGGGGGCCATGTTTTCATATCCGGCGCGGACCAGACGCTCCCGGGGACTAGTCATGGAAGTTAAAAAGTCGGGGGTCGTCTGACGTTCAGGGCATTCAAAGCCGAGATTGATAAAGTACTGGCGAGCCTCATCAGCTCGACCAAAGAAAATCTGCCGGCCTTCGTACAGGACCAAGGCTTTGTCGAAGAGATCGTATGCGCTCTGCGGCGCTTGATAAATGGACACGGCGCAAGTCGTCTGGAAGATTTCGGTCTGAAGTCTCAGCGTCTTGCAAAATTCAATCGCGTTCGCGCTGTCTAATCCTCGTGTCGAATTATCCCAGCATTGAAAAGGTGCCCCTGAAAGAGCTGCCTCAGAGATCGTAACTCGCTTCCTCTCCCCGCCGGAAATACCCCGAACGTACTCGTTGCCGACCCTCGTGTTCTTGGTGTGACTGATGCCAAACATCGCCATCACGACATCCCTGAGATGATCAGAGAACATGGATGGAGTCACACCAGAGGGTAAATGACGTGGAGTGCGGGCACGTGAAGCAAAGGTCAGAGTTTCGCCAACCGAGAGCATAGGAAAGTGAACGTCGACTTCAGCGGTATAAATCGCGTCACCCCGGTGTTGGGTGTGCATTTCCTCCGCAGTAACTCCCTGATAGTTGAAATACGCCTGGTTGTCGACAAAGAGGCCGTTCGTCTCCCCGGCAATGGTTTTGAGGAAGGTACTGCATCCGGATCCTGGAGGCCCTAGGACCACTAGCATCTCTCCCCTATGCACGACGCCATCGAATTTGTGCAGGATGGTAGCGCGGCTCTTAGAATGGCCCAAGGTTTGGCGGGCGAGGCCAACGGCCTCCAGCCACACATTCCCGACGTTCTTCTGGTGGCGGCTGCCAGCGCTATAACCAGAAACCGTCATATTTTGGAAGCAAACACCGCTGGTCCGGAACGAGCCACCACTCGACGCGACCTTGTCGACCTGCGCCCTGGCCCAGGCGCGGGCATTAAAGCTCGAGCTATTGGGATCCAAGCAGGAGTTTGACTCTGTCTGCGCTAGGAAGACGCTCCCATTTCGGTTTTTTTGTGACTCTGATGTGAAAGTGCGAGCAAGATCTTGGACCAGACCGTGCCTTCGCCCTATTTCCTCGATATCATCACCCGAGTCGGTCCCCCCGTCTCCACCTACCTCGGTTATGGAAGTTTCGTGGCCTCCGCTAACTTCGGAGTTGTAGTTGCTCTCAGGTGCCTGATGTCCGGTTAAACGGCTGTGCGTGACCTGGGCCGTGCGATCCTCATCGTCGGGAGTGTCGGTGCCTATGACCAACATGATAGGCAACTTGCCAAAGTCCTATATCTGTGCTACTAAGAGTCGTCTTGGCAGGTTACAGATAGCGGTACAAAAACGATAGTGAGGGTTGTAGAGAAGGGGAAGCCCAGGCCTCCCTAAATAGAAAACTTACAGCAGCGACCAAGTCCTTGTCCGGATACGACGACATCCCAATCGAGCTAACCCTGTAAGCCTCTAAATGCGCCTAAACTAATTGAACTAATTGCTTTGGTCCGAGTGAAATCAGATTGGTCCAATAGACTTTCGACGATGCTTCCGCTGAGTAAGCGCATCAAGTAGCTGGTTAACAACCGTTCCGAATGGCCTTAACCAAGTCATAAGCGTCCACTGAATTCGGCCACTTAAGTTGTCTGGATTTAGGTTCGACACGGCCATCGGCAGACCGGAAAACAGGTCTTCCGGTGCAGGCAGAGTGGCGTCACTGGGGGATATAAAACGTGTCGGAACGGCAAGATACCTCCCGCGCTGACTCAGTGCATAGTTCCCTCTCTTTGCATTTCATCTCGGGTGTTTTGGCGGCTTCTTGGCGGCTTTTGGCATAGGTACTTGCTCGGATAATTTTTATCGCCAAAAGAATGGCAAGTGAGCACCCGGATTCACGCCTCCGGAGGATAAATAGCAACGCTTGCGATGCTTGTTCTCAAAGAAAGGTACTGTTAAAGACTTTCCTCGCTTTACATGGTTCAATTTCTCTAATATACTGTGGAACTTCCTACAGATTCGATGTGACAAGGCATACCCGAATTGCGATTGGTGTACGCACCAAGGCGCCCCTTGTACTTTCACTAGAAAGTTGCGTAGGCAAGGAAAGGTCGTCATTCGAAATATGAACCAGGTTTGTCTATCATTCCCAGAGCTGGAATATTACTAATGCAGTTGAATTTAACCAGCAGAGGGCAGCTCGATTGGAAGAGCGTATCTCGTTCATGGAAAATATCCTCAGCAATAAACTCGCGGACAACTTCCTTGGAAAACCAATCAATACATCAGCAGAAAGCGATGCAGATCCGAGCCAAATGAAGGGGTTATCATCCATCCAGCCGGGTTTCTTTACGCTTGCTGGCAAGGGAAGTTTAGCTTACGATAAGTACGGATGCTGTGATTCGGACCCTACCACGATCATACCACAGGCGCGGAAATTGGTACAGTCAGTTCTGGGCCATTCAGTGAATCTTCAAGGTCTTTTCCAACCTAGTCCTCCTTGGCAATGTTACGAATCAGAGCATGTGCGTCAAGCCCTGCCGGTACCACGTTTGATGAAACTCCCAGACATCAGCATTATCAATGACTGTGTGGCGGCATACTTCAGCTCACCTATACGCTTTTTACTCCCAATTATAGATCGGACTCTCTTCAAAAACACAATCAACCTTGCCTTCTCGGCGTCATCGGCCGATTATCCAGGAACCTCAACTGCTAGAGCATGCATTTGGGCGTTCCTATCCTTGTGTTCGATACTGAACTTTCCTGTGGTACATGTGCTGCCCGTCAACGCTTTCACCCTTGCCACGGAAGTTGAAAATTACATGCCTCGTATTCTCCAAGAGGACACGATCGACGGGCTCCAAACACTTCTCATGCTGGTACGTTGCCAGATATCAATCAACCCTTGCGGAGGACATGTGCCTCTGACCTTGGCTCTACGAATTAGCTAGTTTTTCATTCTTCCTCTGGGAACTTGCGGAACGGACTCTTTCTAGACTCTCTCGTGGCCCGATTAAATTATAGATTTGGTGCTCACGTGAAGTCTCCGCCAGCATCTGGTGAATTCTTCCACGAGAATGATTTGTCCCCAGTGGATTACCATCTCCGCAATCTGTTCTGGATTGCTTACATATTCGACAAGGAGTTGTGCATTCGGATGGGTCAACCGGCCGCTATTCAAGATGAAGCTTGAGACCTAACCCTCCCACCAGGCTACGAAGGTCAGCTCGCGGCATTAGGATTGGCTAGCGAGTGTGATCAGCTAGAACCAAGAGGCCACTTGTACCCGGCTGATCTCCGGTTAGTCAAGATCAAGTCTCGTGTCTATAGTGCAATTTACGGGCCGGCAGCTCTGCACAAGCCGGACGCCGACCTCTTAAAATCTATTCGTGAACTCGACGAAGAGCTCGAGCAGTGGAGGCTGTCGATACCTTTACAATACCGACCCAGCCTTTCAAGGGCCCCACAGCAAATGACCGATGTCAGCCATCATATAAGAATGCATACCGTCCTCCTCCAGGTCGACTATTATCATTGTGTGGCAATTCTTCACCAAGCTTGCGGCCGATCCAAGGCATGGACTAGCGGTGAGACCAATGGAGTCGATGGGATCGGAAAGAGCTTTAGACTCGCGGTGGAATCGAGTCGATCATCTCTCTTATTCCTCAGGAATGTTCTGCCTACACTGCCGGAGGGAACTTTCTGGTAAGCTTGGAATCACTCTTGGGCTTCACCGTTGTCAGTGAACAACGCTTACGATCGTCTCAGGGTTCTTATGTTCTATCCATTGTCGGCGTGTTTGATGATATTCGGAAACCTCATTCTTTCCCCTTTGGATTCCCGAACTGCGGAGGATCTCACACTGCTCGATTCGACCGCTTCCTTAATCAGAGGGCTCCCTACGAACTCCCGGTCAGTACATATGAAGCGCCTGGTGGATCTTGTCACAGAACTCAGTGGACTTGCCAAACTTGCCGTCAGTGAGGCACGAATAGATCAGCTCCTGTTCTTGACATAGCAGGAGGATTCTCGGATACAGGTTGATAAGCCGATCATTTTAGAAATAAACTAATTTACCCGGAATGAGGGTCTAAATTGCTTTCATCATATTACGTGCCATATATTTACCTGCGTCTGTATACTGTGCCTGAAATCTTCACAAAGATATAGGATTTGGGAACATCGCCCAGCAGAGGCACCAGGGGACGAGAATAAAAGAGAAGCGAAGGACAATGGTTTTATCCCATGAGATAAGCGATTTCCGGTAATGACGTCTTCAATAGACTCTCAGTAGGTGAGGATGCTAAAGCTGATATTTTCATTGTTTTTGGAGTTCTATTTTCATTTCCTCTCTTTGGAAATGGCCTCAGGGGTGGCCTGAGACCTTGAGTTGCCAAGCCTCTCACAATGTCACCTAAGACTTCAATGCCTTTCATGTCATAATAAGCTGGGTGTGAGGTACTTTTTCATGGTAGCAATACGTAAATTGCCTTCGTCAAGAATCGCTTTCGAACATGGCCAAGGGAAGATAGAAACTTCCCGAGTAGTTCTCGATTCCATAAGAATGAATGAACTGTTCCGACGTATACGTCAAGCACTCCCATGCGAGGATAATATGCCTATATTTCACACACTCAAACGGTCTATCTACATACAGTACACCCTACAAAGACGAGATGGTCAAGTAAGCAAAGCGAGGCCTATCTTCATTTGATTAGGGAGTGGATAAATACAATACAAAAGGCATCCCTCATAGCCAATCCATATTAGTCAATTCGCGAGCCCAGACAAACATGGGGACACCACGAAGACAACCAAATTCAAAGATAAAGCGGAATGCAAAAAGACACATCAATTAGATACGAAAAAAGCAATCCAAGCGCATTCCCATTTATAGCATCAAGCTGAAGAAAACAGCAAAAGATCCCAGTACCAGGCTGGTAGCGACCGACAGGCTGGACGCCGAGTTGAATACTGGCGAGGCGCTGGCCGAGGCACTTCGACTAGCTGAGGCGTATCCGCTTGCTGAGGCTGTGGCCCAGGTTGCGGATGCGGGTGCTGGGACGATGCCTGTGTTTGCTGGGGAGGCGCCGCTTGGACCGGCGGGGACGAGGCCGACTGTTGCACCTGCCGTAGCGCCAGTGCCTGTAGCTGTGTTTGTGATAAAGCTGACTGGGGGGACTGTCAGGGTGTAGGTTGAGTAGGTGATTGTGGTGAAGGGGACGGCTGGGGCAGAAGTGAGGGGTGCAACTGGGGTGAGGGTTGCTGGGATACCAGTTGCGTCGACGTCGCTGGGGATAGCGACTGAGGGAACGACTGTTGGGGCGAGGGTGATCGTTGAGGGGATGGCGG
>ERZ1673737.4310-NODE-4310-length-10163-cov-4.035912_pt1 | contig 10163 bp, 7 predicted proteins | sample MGYA00580211_ERZ1673737 | MGnify/ENA primary metagenome ERZ1673737 (study PRJEB41218, sample SAMN15661789) | gut metagenome | host: Homo sapiens | place: Canada: London | collected 2015-08-20/2019-03-30 | study: EMG produced TPA metagenomics assembly of... | reverse complement strand
TCTTTTTTTCTTTTTTTTTTTTTACTGTGGCCCCTGCTGTGCAGGAAGTGGGCCTGCAAATGTGTTCCGGGCTGTTGCCGTGTGGATGTGTTTTGCAGGCATATCGAGATCAGCTGTGATTCGTATATATGTAGCAATGACGTGTAAGACGTGGCCCTAATAGGTTGAGGTTTACACTGCCATATCCTGGAATATGAAATATGGAATACTACAGTCTATGGTGGACATCCAAATCCAAGACCCCTGAAATGGCCAGTTCTTGGCTTTGAGCCCTAAGCACGATCAGATCCGCCCGGCCACGTTGTGAATGGTGGCTCAACCACTCGTTTCCTGATCCGTGACACAAAGTGGGCTTTAATTTCTTTTCATTGGATTCTGAAATTGGCGTCAATCTTGCCCGGGAATATAGTAGACTGGTCATATCTCCACTCATAATTGAAACGTCAACCGCATGAAAACTCCGTTCCGCACCCAAGGCCCCAATGGACGGTACCTAGCTCCACGCGGGTTCAACGCTTGGGATTGCCGAGCTTCCCGCTCAAAGACATGCATGTTCTGGTTTTGGTGGCGCCCTTTTATGGACCGATGAAACAGGTCCACAAAACGTTGAGGCACTCGGATCGATACACTACCATTAGCTACATATTGGTTGGCGCCCACCCCTCTTTTTCTCAGGTGATACTGGAGAATGACCTCGAATGCTGATCCTGACAAAAATGCAGGTAGCCTAACACACGCACTATGGCCCAAGTTCCTCTTTTCAGCCAGTCCGAATGATTGGTGGAGATGTCTATTTTGGGGATAACATGGACCAACAAATAAACAGTCCCTGCACCACTATCTTTGTATATTAGGTAGACTGTACAGTAGTAGAATAAGATTGCTCACCTTTAGGTGGCAATGATGCATCTCCTGCATCATGTACATGTACTCCGGATAGGAGAATGTGTGCATGAGAATAGCCGGGTATGCGTACAGTAATGTAAACTTTAGGAAGGGGTCCGCCAAAGAGTATGACGGTCTATTTTCTACACTCCACTTACCCCCCCTGTATGTAGAAAGCTATCACATTGTAACCCTTGCGTAACGAGTCCAGTAGGGGTAATAAAATAGTCACATTCTCATAGCGCTCAGTCTGAGGTATTGGTCGCAGATCGGTCCGAATCGTAGGTCACAAAGCATTCCACGGGCGGTTAGAGGGCCAAGGTTCTTGACTCTTTAGTTTTTCTGTAGAAGCGAAAAGAGTAACTAGTCCTTCTTAGGTCTCAAACAGGGCCCTAGTACGTACTATAGATAATTAATAATTGTAAATAAAATAAGTCTAAAAAAAAAGAAGAAAAAAGAAAGGAACACGGGAGTAGCCCCAGACTAGGCCCGTGTGAGGGTCCATTATACTCCTAGTCCTACTGTATTCATGTACAGCTAATGTATGAATCTTCCCCATGTTCGCCTCAAAAAGCATATTCCATGTTCCCACAGGTCCGATCCCCCCCACTTTCTACTCCCTATTTGCTGCACTCCGGAGTATTCCTGGCCCTGGTCGAAACGGTAGAACTGCCCTGATTCATGGCTTCGGTTCCAGGTTACCTTTTATTTGCGTCTAGGCTCCTTTAGTGTCAACGTCGTGTCATCTTAGCATGTGCTGTGGGATCGTAGATCAGGCTCCCTAGATTCCTTTTTATAAGCCCTGCCTTGCCTGATCTTCATACCTCACTCTCTGTTCCTGAAGGAACATTGGCCTTTCACGTCCCACCTTTTAATTTTACCCTATATTTCCACCTACGTAAGCTGTTGCCGCCACCATCATACTGACTTTATATACTGACTCCATTTCCCCTCAGGTCTAACTATACTCTTGACTTCTTTACTTCTCTTATATGGCCAATTACTACTGTCAACCACAGCCCTCTTCGACAGGCTCCCAATGGTTTCAAGACAATGCAACTTATAGCCAAACCATGCATGATCTGGTCCGTGCCTTCCCTCGGCCGAGACACACTCGGGTCATGAAGCCTCGTAGTGCTGGCAACAGTCCTTCAGCAATGAACAGACGGCGGTCGACCGTCAGCCAGAATGTGATGCATGGCATGCCTACTCAATATCAGACCTCCTTGGAAGAAGCCCTCCTTGCCTCCGCGGTCCGGAAATCTCGCCCGATCAGTTGGCACCCATCATCGGCAAGAACTCGGGGCCTTTCAAACCCGCAATGCATGCCCGATTACATCTCGGACAACTACGCCGGCATCGGTCCTCTCCCTGATCAGTACTTGACCTCAGCAGTCTATGGGGGCGACGATTTCATGTCATATCCCATGACGGCGGATCCATCCTTCTCGCCAAACAGCTACTTCCCAGTCTATTCGGACATGCAAGAGGAGTTGCCACTCCCGCAACAGCCCACGACACTCGCAATGACTGGCTCGCAGGTCGAGCCGATGCCATGGGACGTTACCGCCATGGCAACCGATTTTCCAGCCATGTCGCAGCCGGCTTCCGACAACTGGACCTTGGATATGCTCTCCATGGGAACCAATATCCCCCCACCGGAGACAACCTGCCCAAGCTATGTCAGCGTCCCATCGCCCGGTGAAATGAGCGGACCATCAACACCCGACTTTCTCCCGATTCAACAGTTCGAAGATCCAATCCAACCGATCGCCGTGCCAAAGAAGGCCGGCAAGCCCGAGGAAGAATTGGTCGGTATGGGTCTCTACAACCAGCCCAACGGAACATTAGCCCGGGCCCCACAATCAAAGTCGGGCAAGGGTCTCAAGCTCGAAGAGACATTCACGCCTTCCGACGAAGACAAGGATGACGAAGCGGACGCAGAGGCCGAGAGCGTCGGGCAGCAATCGCCCCAGCAACCAGTTGTCTCGGATGAACTTGCCCCGGTCCACCAGTCGACTTTCATCCCCAAGCAGCAGCCCAAGCAAGCTCTGAACCTGCTGCATCGGTCTTTCTTCTTCGAACACGATGACGCTGATCATCATTCCATGACTGCTCAGCCATTCGCCGCCTTGAACCAACCCTGCATGAGCTACGGCTACGGGTGGATCTGAGCCGGTCGCTCGACACACCTTTTTGTTTGCTTTTTATCAACATTTTTAGCTTAACAGCGGCATAGCGTGGAGTTTATTACTATTATTTTGTGGCGTCGGATACATGGATACCCTGGGACGATATGACTCGTATCCCATTACAATTTTGTTTGGGAATTGATCGATGTACTCAAACGATCTGACATACAAGTTCGCTGAAGAATATTTACTACTACATCCCACATAACTCCTTTCCTTGTAAGATACTTAAACCCGTTTGTTGATGGACGAAGTATACAATCCTCTACTCTGATTGGCCAGGAATAAACAAGCATCGGCAAAATCTCCCCAAAGGAAAAACCATCTGCCGAGAATATTTCGCAGCGAACCATCAAGCTCGAAAAGTCATGCAAGCATAGCAGAATTCATACAACTTCGAATTTAGTTGTTTGATTCCGGGCAGCAGGGATGGCAAAGGTCATTTTCACGGCTTGGAAGTCCAAGTCTGAACTACTGGACGTGCGGAATGAGTTTTATCCCACGTCGTCATGTGAAGGACCCGATTTGCGTGCTCATGGCTGTGCAGTGGTATGTATGACTGGATTTATTCAGATAGGGCATTGATCACTGATATTTACGTCTATCAAGGTCGAGGCTTGGAAGCTGCGTGGCAATGTGCCGCATCACGTCGAGGCTACTGCCTTGTTAACAGATGCCATTCTCCATGATGATGCCCAGAGCAATTCCATCTTCTCTATTCGGGCGACTTATTCCGCTGCTTTCTGTCGGTGAGTATCATCGGCTCTACTTCCCTTATTTCTTTTTTGTTGAGTCTATGAAAATACATTTATTCCAACACATAACTGACACCACCTACAGCTTCGTCACCGGCCTGGTAGACACCAAAATCCACGGCGTGCGCCGAACAATGTTCCAGCGCGCAATGGATCTAGGCCTCCCAGCCTCATTCGTGGAACTCCGCCACGAAGCAACCCACCGCGAGCCACCATCTCTCGTTGTCCTGCGCAAGGCAGCGCAGCGCTCGCTCGAGTGGCTCTGGGACAACTACTGGGCTGGTATTGCCGATGCAAGCTACGCGCCTGTATTGGACCATGACGATGGTGCATCTGTCAAGGCCGCTCTGGAAGATGCTTTGCAGCCTCTTTGTGGTGCGGATGCGGGTGGGCAGGCCGTTTCTAAGAAGCGGAAGCGCGATTTCGGTGTTTCGGTTGCTATGCAGCTTGTCTCTATCTGTAATGTTTCTGCCGGTGCCGTTAGGCTTTTGTCGGAGGTTTTGCTTGAGAGGGGTGTTTTGGTTCCTGCTGGAAGGAAGTGAGTTGATCATCTTGCCCGTGCCTTCGGGATACTTGGATATGAGGGATGGACTTGTGTGCTGACCTTTTTTGTGAACTTTAGGCTTGGAGAGTCTTTGAATGATTCTTTCAGAGAATGGGACCCTGTCCTGCAGAGGGTTGCTGAGACTCATCCTTCGTTCTTAAGGCACCTGACAGAAGATATGGTCAATGATCTCGCCTTCAAGAACCCGGCCGATGCAGCTGAGAGTCCGCTATCTGAAGCTATGTATCTGTGGCTGTCTCATATCCTCACACATTCGTTCTGGGAATTCCACAGGCAATCATGCCCGCAAAGCTATGTTATACAAGCTTGCGATGAGAGTCAACACCACTTTACGAAATTGTTGAGTCGCCATTTAAAGAAGCAGGCCGATGGATTCAAAAAGGCTCCAAGCTCTCGATCTGCTACCAAGAACCGTGTCTCGAAAGACAAATCTACCAGGAATGGTTCATCAGGTGCAGGCTTCCAGCTCTCAGAGAAGCTGCAGCAGCATGGATGGGGATTCGTGGAAAAATGGGATAATCGGCCTCTGGGCGTCGTATCGAGTAATTAGACAGAACTTGTAAAAGAACAAAATGAACATGCTGCTGGCAGCAATTGAATATAACAAATGTCTACTAAGTTATATGCCAAGGAAAAATAGTTCATCCGGGTGACGTTGCTGATCCGCGAGCTGCCGCTTCTCGTTGCGTAGATCTGAGCACGCCCCTCAGCAGCATGATCAGTGATTGCTAAGCAATCTGGTCTCCTCTGATTTGCTGCTGAACAAGACCTCAATAAAATGTAATGCGCTAGACATGCTCCAGTACCCTGTTGTAGCTGTCTGGCGGATAGTAAATCTGCATTGACCGATAGCGAGCCAGATCGATCTCCTTGAGGTAAGCTCCCAGGAAAGTGCATCAAGATGACGACCACCATTCCTTGTACTCATGGAAATTCAGCTCCTTTCTCGCGCAGAAATTAGAGTCTTCCACCTCGGTGGCTAGCGATCCATGATCTCATGTAACTGGATCGACCCGCCTCCAGAGCTGAAGAAAGAGCGACTGTGGAACACATAAATAATGTTAGCCTAAATCTGGACAGCTTTGAAAGTCTCTCTGTCGTAAAATTGGTAATTGAGCCATGACAGGTCAGGAAAATTCTCTCAAAACATGCGAATAAATGTACACGTTGGACCAAGCAAGGCCAATCGTGATTATAGATTTGTAGTCAGGAAGCACATCCCGAAAGCCAGAGACGTCTTAATCCACCTAGCGCAGCTTGTCTGTCAATTGTTACGAAATAGTGAGGCTTTTTATCGAATCCCAGAGTATTTTTGGCGTCTCCCGCAGATCTCAGAGGGTTCATCTGGAAAAAGAAAAGGGCTCATGTTACTCCGTGTGATGCGCAGGTCGTGATCAATACATGTATGGGATGAGAGGTGGGAAATATCTATAAGAGCGGCCACAAAATAAAAGAGTGTGAGGGGTAAACATTGGAAGTGCCTTGATATAGACTGAACGCTAGAGGCCGTTGACTTATAGAGGGGTGGCAGGCTGTCACGTGCCACTGAATGTATGCCCAGACTGAAATGTACTTACCCAGCTTGACTCCAAGTCTCACAGGTGAAGCTTCCCCCACATTCTGATTGCTTGTAATGAACTTCTTAAGGACTCGGTTATCTGGATCTACTTCGCCTCTCTTCGGATCTCAGCTCAGAGCCATGCATATCCAATCAATTCCCATGTGTATGTTGGGCTCCAGATCTTCAAGAACACCGTGTCGTATACATCAACATTGGAACTGTGTTTGCTTACTCTAGCTTTGACATATAGGGACAGGGAAGGGCAATAACTATGCCTACCTCGTGACCGATGAGCCGACCAAGAAGTCGGTTATTATTGATCCTGCCAACCCGCCTGAGTGAGTGTCCTGCAGATTGGTGTTGGGATATCTAGGCATTGCATGTGTGCTAATTTGTTTCTACTGGCAGGGTTGCGCCGGAATTGAAGTCTCAGATTAGTGCTGGCAAGATTGATCTGACAGCCATTGTTAACACTCACCAGTATGTTGAGTCTCTTTGAATGAGCTGGGTGGAATCCAAATTTACTGACAATTCATAAATAGCCACTGGGATCATGCTGGCGGTAACAATGATATTGTATGCATGATCTCTTGAAATGTTAGGTCTTGTTTTCCACGCTAACTGTTTTACTAGCTGAAACAATTCAAGGGACTCCAGGTCATCGGTGGCAAGGATTGCGAGTCTGTTACCAAGACCCCCGGGCATGGTGATGAGTTCAAGATTGGAGATCGTATCTCCGTCAAGGCATTGCACACTCCTTGTCACACGCAAGATAGCATCTGCTACTACATGCAAGATGGAGACCAACGTGTTGTGTTCACAGGCGATACTCTGTTCATTGGTGGTATGTCTGCTCTTTTTCCCCCTTCCATGATTGTTCAATCCCTTGATGAACTCGTATATTGACCTTTGAACCAGGATGTGGGCGATTCTTTGAAGGAAATGCAAAGGAGATGCACAAGGCCTTGAATGAGACCCTTGCAGCTTTACCAGATGACACCAAGGTTTATGTAGGTTAGCCCTCTTGCTTCTGTCGAGATGTATGCTGACATCTTTCAGCCGGGCCACGAGTACACCAAGGCGAATGTGAAGTTCTGCATTGCTGTCTCTCAGACTGAGCCGATCAAGAAGCTCCAGGCGTTTGCCGAGCAGAACCAGCAGACACAAGGGAAATTCACCATTGGCGACGAGAAGGTAGGAACCAATTGGATTTTATCGTCTTCGGTCGAGGCTGACAGTTTCATAGCTCCACAATGTGTTCATGCGTGTCCATGTAAGTTCTATGCCCTTTACTCTTCCATTTGCTGGTGCTCATTCCATATATTCAGGACCCCGAGATCCAGAAGGTTACTGGCAAGACCGATCCGGTGGATGTGATGGCAGCACTGAGAGAGATGAAGAACAACTCATAAAGTATCAAAGTCTAGTTAGCGTAAATCGAAGGTGTACATCCTATTACTGTCTCCGTTCCGATAGATGTTTCGGCGAGAGCGAGCTATCCCGAGGTCTAAGTAATCTGCCTAGCTAAAAAAAAGCAAACAAACATAATATCCCGGTGTTTCTCTAATTAAACAATTTAACCCAGAAGTTCGGACAAACCCCGACAAGATGTGCTGTTGTTCCAATGCCGACGTCATACCCACCTCCCACCATTCCACGCCAACCCACCGCTCCCTAGGTCGACTCCACCACAATGAGAGAGTGAGAATCTGGACAACTCCAGTATTTCAGCGCGATGGACAAGGCAGCTGTGGATGATGTAAGTGGTCATCATTAGACTGAGATATCCCAGGGACTGATCAGTATCAGAGCCATGGAGGGTCGAGCGACACAGAGGCTCAGAACCATCTGGAGGTACGTTGCCACAGCTTCTTAACAACTTCCAAACAGTGATTGACTCAAGCCCAGGTAGTCTTCTACCCCGACTCTAACCACCGCCGCAAGTCCTCCCTCGTCACGATGGAAAAACCCAATGTCCTACCCCACCTAGCCCAGAACGACATGACGACCGCCTGTTACGTCCACAATCTCATTGCAAGCGAATGGACAACTCCCGCCAAACATCCCCAGGGCATAGAAGAGGACGTGATTCGAACATTAAACGAAGATGATGAGCTCGCGGCCAACCTCAAAGCTCCCCAGCCGGAAACTCTGTTGTCTATTGTGGACGACGGGACCAAAGGCAACATCAGACCAGCACCGACAATCATTGAATCTCGACATCTGACGAAACGGCAGCTCTCAGATATGGCCTATAATGTGCGCAAACTATCTAAGAAGCTGGGCAGCATCAGACTCAAGCTCACAGTCAAGAATGTCTTTGTGGTATGCAAGGCGCAGGACGAATCACTGGTTAGCCTGACTCGGAAAGTGACTAGGTGGCTACTCTCTAAAGACCGAGACTCCCTTTACGTGGTCTATGTTGAGCGCCGACTGGAGACGCACCCGGATTTTGGAGCGCTGCAACTAGTCGAGGACGAGCCCTCTGCGCAGGGCAGGCTCAAGTACTGGGATCCTAAGCTTGCGCATGAACGCCCCCATCTGTTTGATTTTGTGATCACACTCGGCGGTGATGGCACTGTTCTCTACACCAGCTGGCTGTTCCAGCGTATCGTGCCGCCGGTGCTTTCTTTCGCGCTGGGCTCATTAGGCTTCCTGACCAAGTTCGACTTTGCGGATTACCAAAAGACACTTGAGACTGCGTTCCGGGAGGGCGTGGTCGTCAGTCTTCGATTACGGTTTGAATGTACCATCATGCGCAGCAAAGCGCGCGCTAAAGACCCGGATGCGCGAACTTTCTCAAAGCGCGATTTGGTAGAGGAATTGATTGGAGAGGAAGGGGAAGACACATTGACGCATACTCCGGATCGAGTGTATGAGATTTTGAACGATGTCGTCCTCGACCGCGGGCCAAACCCAAGTATGACGATTCTCCTCCGTTTTGGTATCCAGTGTGAGGTTCCCACAGCAGTAATTGCTAACCGTCTTCTCTGCAGCCATGTCTCAAATTGAACTCTTCGGCGATGATGAGCATTTCACCACCCTGCTTGCAGATGGAATCTGCATTGCTACCCCAACCGGCTCGACGGCTTACAATCTTGCTGCTGGCGGGTCTCTTTCTCACCCGGAGAACCCTGTCATTCTTGTCACCGCAATCTGTGCTCATACGCTATCCTTCCGGCCGATCATTTTACCAGATACCATTGTCTTACGTATGGGTGTACCGTACGATGCGCGGACAAGCTCGTGGGCTAGTTTCGATGGACGCGAGAGGTATGTTGCTGCATATGTATATTATGCTAGGATTCTATATCTGATTGACCTTCTACTCCAGAGTCGAGCTACACCCTGGCGACTACGTGACAGTGTCAGCGTCAAGATATCCCTTTGCCAATGTCTTACCTCACAGTGGGCAGGGTGAAGACTGGGTGCATAGTATTTCCAAGACGTTGAACTGGAACTCGCGACAAAAACAAAAGAGTTTCAAGTAACAGGGCTATTGGCAATATGCTGCGTCGCCTGGAGACATGATTTCTTTGACCATTTTGCGCATTTTCTGTCTGAGTTTGGGGATTGCTTTTTTGGACAGCCACCGAGTGGCTAATTTACGGAGTACATATGGGTTTCATACTAAATCTAGGCCAAATTTCGCCTGATTGGGCGCTGGGCTTTGGCTAACAAATTTACAAAAAAAATCTTAACTTGATATCGATTCCTTGGACACACATAGCTTCAACACGTAACTTGACTTATTTTTAATAGTCCTTGTGACATAAATACAATTATTGTCCTTACTGTATGTTTCTATTCACCGGGTGGACTCTTATTATTTTTTTTTTTTTTCGCTAGAAGCTTCGTATGGGTCAACCAGCTGGTTTCCGGGGCAGCTCCGCTCGGCCCTATAAAAGGCCTTCGCCGGCCCGAAAACTTTTTCCTTCTTCATCTTCCTCAGTCTCTCGACTGCGAAGTTTTATGTTGGCTTCCACGAGAAAAAAATCCACTTGAAGTACATTATCGCCATGTACTTCTTCTACTGACTTGGTAAGTCGCAGACTTTTTCTTCATTCTCCCTTTGCACCCATCAGCCAACGGCTATGCCGTTCGAAGATGAAAAACTTCCTACATTCGCAGTTTCCACGCTAGCCGTCGCTTGAACCCAATCAAGGCGGCAATGGGCGGAATATCTTCCTTGGATGTCTGAGAAC
>ERZ1673737.4308-NODE-4308-length-10166-cov-4.629414_pt1 | contig 10166 bp, 8 predicted proteins | sample MGYA00580211_ERZ1673737 | MGnify/ENA primary metagenome ERZ1673737 (study PRJEB41218, sample SAMN15661789) | gut metagenome | host: Homo sapiens | place: Canada: London | collected 2015-08-20/2019-03-30 | study: EMG produced TPA metagenomics assembly of... | reverse complement strand
TCTGACTGTTAATCAGGAGGTTGGAAGTTCGAGCCTTCCCGGGGACGTTCCTTTTTTTTTATAGAATCCTATCTCAGGATATTTTTGCGTTTTATTCGTGTTTCTCTATTTTTCTTTTTGCTTACTTTGTTTCGTCTTGCCCAAGTGACATGACATGGGTGAAACAAAATGCGGCTGTGATGCTATTTTGGACCATATCTAAATGCAACCTCGACTGCGGCCACCCATCTGGATATTCGCATGGTAGCATGAAGATGTCGATCTTCTCTGTTTACGATGTCAGGCATTCATCATAGAAATAGCATCCTGCATACTGCATGTCTCAGTCCTGCCAACACCTTCCTGGTCAACCCCACACTGACCTTCCGCCTCATTGCACCGGTTTCTCAGGCCATCTACAGCGGAAGTATCGGGTGATGGTGGGCCCGAGATGAAAGCCTCCTATTTGAGTGTCAGCTGGGTGTCTCTAAGACCTGCACCGGGTACAAGCGGTGGTGATGGTAGGAAATAGAATCAACCTTGGCGGGAGGCCTGGTGATCACGATATATAAATCACCATGTGAGGCAGCTGGAAGTATACAATCCAGCAAAACATTCAATCCTTTTCAAACAGAGAAAAACAACCCTTAACTATATCACCATCATGAAGTCCATCATCGCTTTCACCTCCGCCTTCTTGGCAGCCCTCCACCTCGCCGCCGCCGCTCCCACAGTGGCCGCCAGAGCAGAAACCGTATCCGTTTCCTATGACCCCAAATACGATGTGCGCGAATCGTCTCTGACAACTGTCGCCTGCTCAGACGGAGAAAATGGTCTGATCCCTCTCGGATACAGCAACTTTGGCTCTCTGCCAAACTTCCCCAACATCGGTGGTGCCATTACCATTCCGTCCTGGAACAGCCCTAACTGCGGCAAATGCTACCAGCTGCACTACTCCAACGGCAAGATCGACAAAACCATCAATGTCCTTGCCATTGATGCTGCCCCGGGTGGCTTCAACATTGGCCTCCAGGCTATGAACACCCTGACCAATGGCCAGGCTGTACAGTTGGGCCGTATTTCCGCCACTTACGTTGCGGTGGATGACAGTGTGTGCGGAATGTAAGGACTGAATGTACGTAGCATACGAAAATAGTGGTATATGAGAGCTGGGATATCATGGGATAACTTGGTGGAGAGTTGCGAATATTCATCTAAATTGATTCATCTATACAGTTCATGTTTTACATAGGAGGCTCAATCAAGTACCTCCAGCATTTCTTCTACACGGCCAAATTTACTCCGGGGCTTGCCCTTTTGTTGACCACGTTCTTTCTCAGCGGCATCAATCCTTAACCAGTCCTGCCAGGATGTAGGCCGGAGACCGCGGCGTTCAGCCTCGGCCTTCACTCCATCCCAGCCGAGCCCACTGCCCTGTTCAGGTGCATGAAGCAAGGACTGGGAGTCGACACGATTTGCTAAATCCTGGGCAAGGGTATCTGCTGTAGTAAAAGCGTCGGTCATAGTTGAAGCGATTACACCCGTAGGACCCCTCTTGACCCAACCAGCACAGTATAGACCAGGTAGGGTGGAGATCAGAGATCCATCTGGAAGTTCCTCAGGTGCTCCCTTGCCCGAGAGACTTGTCACGCGACCGAAGCCATCGTTCGGGATGATTCCGCGTCGGGTATCGAAGTCGATACCGAGATCATCTAGCCCGGGGAGAGGAAGCGATTTATAGCCAACACTGCGGAAGAACACGCTGGTTGGGAGATTAACCTGCGCACGCTTTCCGCTCGACAAGTACTTCGGGAACACTTTTGAACTGGGACTATGAGGATCGGAAGGATCGAGCTCATTGCGAGAGAATCTCGCATGAGACAGTTGGTAAGGGTACTCTGGGGCCCAGCATAGCGAGTCGGGCGCAAGTAAAAAGTCTAAAGACCACGATCTGGAGGCTTGCTGAGGATCATTGGCTGATCCTTTAGCTAGAAGCTGCATTAGGCGCTTCTGCGCCCGGGGCAACGCCGAGACCACATCGTCCGGCGGAAAGACATCCTTCGGGATCGGGTCGAATGAGACACCCGGAAGCTGAAGCATTTCACGGACTTCTTTGATAGTAAATGCGGCCTATGTCAGAGGGTTCAGCAATCGGAATATAAATAGCCAGTCCAGTGTGACTCACCTGTAGCGGTCCGCGACGCCCGACAACTCGCACTCGTTTAATGCGACTGGTAGCAAGTTTCTCTAGTGCATAGTCTGCGATATCGGTCTTGCGGAGTGCATCGACGCCCGAAAGAAGAATACGGGCAACGTCTAGTGCAACATTGCCCTGTCCAACGATTACAGCATCCTCCCCGCTCGTTAGGTCGGGATCGAGATCCCGGTGCTCAGGGAGACCATTATACCACCCCACGAAGGCGCGGGCTGAGTGTACATTCTTCAGCGCCTGCTCGCCAGGGATCCCTAACTCCTTATCCTTCGCGGCTCCGTAGGCAAACAGAATGGCATCGTAGTGGGGTTTGAGGGCAGAAAGCGGGAGATCGTTGCCGAGGTCGATATTCCCGACGAAGTTGAAGCGTGAAGAGGTGGCTACTTCTGTGAATTTATCCTCGCAGTTCTATGAAACCGTCAGCCTGATTCTATATCTTCAATATGTGATCCTTTATCAGATCGCTGTGACCGTGACTCACCTTGACTTCGGGATGATCCGGTGCAACGCCATACCGAGCAAGACCAAATGGCACAGGAAGTTTCTCGTACATGTCCACTATCGCATCTTCACGCTTACCCAGCAGTCGATAGGCTGCGTAGAACCCTGCTGGGCCAGAGCCCACGATAGCAACACGGACTGGTCGGCCGGTTTGCGCAACATAGCTGTTGAAACGCCTCGGGAAAATGAACCGAGAAACAAAACTCTCATGTCGTAGAGGCCGGTAAGCAGTCCGCGCAGTGCATTGAGCACATACGAAGGCCCCGTTCAAGCGCATGATGCATAGTTAGAGACACCGCGGAGACGAGCGGAGATCAATCTGATAACGCACGTGATATCAGTTGCCCGGCCGACTATCTTGTTGACTCGCAGCTACGCATCTCAGTCACATCTCGTCACATTCCAGCCTCATTCTCCATCGACATTCCTCTCACTCTTTTGCGCGTGGATGCCACGAGTATCTTTCAGTCGCTACCATGGGGAGATCGTCGCCTCCATTCCTTTACGATCGTCCGTCCGCTTATAGCTTCTATGGTCCGACCGACAACGCCTTCAACCCGAAGGCGGCGACCGAGGCGAGCTGGACTCGTCCAGCTCCAAAGCCCAAACCAACAGGGCCATTGGTAAATTTGAATAGGCACCCTGATACGGTATGTGCGATCCAGAGATTCAATGTGGATTCTGCTAATGGTGGATGCAGTGGGGTTCCTTTAATACGGTCAGCTCTTGGACTCCGATGAGCCCCTACACTAAGGATCGCGTCAAGTGGGCACGCATAGCTCAGCTCACACTACGCGTCCTTACTCTATTGGGAGCTCTTGGGTCCCTGTTCTGTTCAATTGTTATCACGGGAGCTGCAGCGACTGTTATTTGGATCATTCGCGTAGGCGTACGTATATCCTATCTGATTGGAAGTTCCTCTGCTGACCTGGATATCAGCCAATTGTCTCTATCCTTCACACCATTTATGGTATTTGTCACCATGCTCGCTCTCCTATCACCCGACCCTCCGGTTCACAAGCCGCATATGGGCTGTTTGCTTCGACCCTGGACTTGGGACTCATTGCATTCTACGTGTTTACCGCATACATAGCGTATGGCGAGTGGACATCCAACGCATACAATTGGGGTACTATGTTCAAAAACAACGACATCACTGTCAAGTTGTCCGAAACTACCTTCATTCTGGCCCTTGCAAATGGCGGACTACATCTGATCTCCTTCTTCATCTGTATTTTCTTCGCAATCACCTTCCGCAAGATCTCTCGTCTGCCACCAGACATGAACCCACTTGAAGACAACTTGACTGCGCGCCCCCGCAAGGGTAACCGCGAGAAGGCGGATACAGATGAGAAGCATCTCAGTCAATCTACCCTCAACTCCTCTATGGAGGATCCTCTCATCGGACGTCCTCGTAGTATGCCATTTATGCACACACGTGAACAATCCCTCGGAGGTGGTTCCAACCATGCAGGAATGGATATGATGAATGACCACCGACAGTCGCAGCCTTCATTTTATCAGCACCGTCTGTCTCACCTTGAATCCCCCACAGAGCCTCATATGGAACCCTCCAGCCCGGAGATGCTGTTTCACCAACCCGAAAGCCAGCCATACGATATTACATCGCAGACACCCGCACCCGCTCCAGAGTATCGAAAAGTTGCGTCGCATGCCCCGGAAATTATCGATGCTACTGCTCAAATGCGTCATTTGTCATCCCGCACTGCCGATAGATCGGACAATGCCAGTCCACTGTCTGACAATTGGGTAGCATACTCCGAACGCTCTCAATCCCCGATGAGTGAAGCTCAAAATGGGAACGGAAATACTCTTCGCCAGTCCTCTTCTGTTTACAGCCGTCGCAGTAACACATCTACCGGTAGCGGTATTCGTGATTGGTTTGCCTATGGTTCTAAACCTGCCCCCAGCATTGGAAATGCTATTCCAGAAGATGTTCGAGGAGAATATGCATCTCTCGCTACGCATGAGTACTACGGCAATTATGGCAGCCAACGTGAATTGGACGTGGGTGACCAGCGCATGGATATCTTCCCTGATCCTGAAGAGCACAAAGATGACATGGACGACGAGCACAATGGCTCTATTCCATTCAACCCCCTCATGCTCAACCCACCCACTCCGCAGCCTATTTTAACTGAAAAGCCTGAGGACACTGATCCCGTGAGACGCATTGTTTTGAGCGACAACCCTAACTTGTCCTACAATGGTAACGCCCAGCCAGTTTCTGTTCCCCACAAAGACGCCGACTCCCCTCCACCCGGGAGCAGATTTTACGGTGAGCTGGATGTTCCTGGCAAGCCTGGACTGGATACCACCCGCGAGCCCAGCTATGATATTATCAGGAAACCAACCAAGCTTAAAAAGAAGCGCACCAAGAAGATGTCAGCCTATGAAGCCCTCAAGAAAGATGAGAGTGATGGTGAAGATGGATATCTCGCACCTAGAGCCCTGAACGCTGCTGAGGGTGATCGTCAAGGCCGCGTCGTGAGCAATTCCGGCGCAGACACCGCCAGACCTAGCATTGCCGCTGGCGTGGGTGCTTCCCTGTCCTCGTATGGAAGTTACATCGCCGGTCTGGGCGTTGGCCGCCGCCGCGATGTCAGCGGCAAGGTCGCCGAAGAAGGCCGAAGCGAACCCTTCGTTGAGGAGATGCCCACCCATACCCAGAACCAGACTCCCGGCGCATCGCCAGTTCGGGCCGCTGGATGGGCCCGCTTTGCCGGACTTTGAATATGATATCACATGTATTTTCAGGAGTTTTTGGGTTGTCTTTATGAATGGCATGTAGCGACTTGTTTCTTTGGGGACTCCGATATCCCGCTTTCATTGGTTCAATTTTCATGGGAATATGTTTGGGTATTGTTCGGTGTATTAACTTAACGTTATGATTTCATTATTGTTATATGTAGTTTCGGATCTGTGAGCAATCCAATTGAACAATTGCTTATGACAATGTCTGCCCTTATAGGAAGCATTAAAACTCATAAGGCATATGAATCAGATCTCGGAGTTTTCTGATAATCTCCAGTATCTCGCATGACGAGTCTAGAAGATTCTATGATGTGCAAGATAACCAACCAGTTTGCTGAAGATGCATGCTGCGTGAAAGGCACGCGTTCGGCGCTAGTGGGGTATCATTTGTTCAAGTAGGCTGACCGGCGACAGCCAGGAGACATAGGTAAAAATATAGTACATAGACCAGAACCAGCTCAGTAGAGAGATATATTATATATCAGAAGAAGAAAGGGCAGGGCAGCGCGCTATGAGGGAACACCCTCGTATTCCCAACCTTCAATGATGCGCTTTCCTCGTCGAGAATTCCGACGGTTGGCATTGCACTTGACAAAGAAAGTCAAGGCTGTAATAATGAGAATGATAATACCAGCGATTGCAGCAACGAGCACAGTTCTGTGCTCGAGTTCCTGCGGATCAGAGGTATAGGGACAGCTAGCCTTAGGGCCACCGGAAACCCAGCAAGAAGTAACGTCAATAGAATTGAAGTCGATAAAGACCTCACGAAGAGCGGCGTGCGTGGAAGCTGGATTGATATCCGTTTCCGACAAAGAAAGGAGGTGTTTATAAAGATATTTGTTTTCGAGACCTGTGCGCGGTACAGCGAAGCTCGTTCCCTCTGGACATGTATCTGACACATTAGAGAAATATGCAGACTCATCCGACAGGACCCAGGAGAAGGGCGAGTTGCCAATTCGACAAGCACCGCGCCGCTGCTCGGTGCAGTTCGTGGACCGCCATTGGCCGTTGGACGTGAGATCCATGATGGCGCAGCGGTCATACTTTGGATCACCCTCACCACCGCCATAAGTCGCGTCGCGGGGCTCCCCCAAGGCCCAGGCCCAAGATGTCGAAAGGGAGACATTGCGGTAGTGTTCAATATTAGTGTCGGCAGTCTCACCGAAGAGAGTGGCGTTGAGCATTGGCGACATCCCACAGGATGTGATGTCGGAGAGGACGTTTAATATTGACGCCATTGTATCGTATGTGGGAAGACCATCCGGGATTGGAATGCTATTGGACATTGCCCATGATGAATTGGCCTGGGACATAACCGTGGCCTTCGGTTCATATAGACAACCTGATGTGAGGGTGCCGTTCGTTGTGGCGGAAACATCCACCGCGGACGTCAGATACCCAGGAGGAAAGATCGAATCTTCATCTAGAGACAAATCGTAGTCCGCCAGCTGAGGATCCACGGAGCCGTATTCGATAAGTAGACGGTCACGCTTAGCTAGCTGGATGTACTTTGATGATGGCCAGCCATCCGGGGTGCTTTGTTCGCCTGCTTCATTCTCATGAATAGTGAAGTACTCTGTGATTGGCATGTAGCTCTGATCGACCTGATACCAGGACTGATTCAAATTGCTGCGGTCTGCTGCCAGTTGGGCCGGGCTGTATATGAAGTCTTTGAGGGCAGACCCAAGGATCCTGCCGACTCGCTCATCTTCTGATGGCAACTGATCTCCAGTGATCGCAGAGGCCGGATAATCCGGTGCCGAGTCACTCGCCGCGACATGAAGATTGAGAACGAGATAGGTAGTATATACGGTTAAGCGCGCATTGGTGTCTTGGAAGTAACCCCCGAGTATCTGGGCTAATGTGTACGGGTTCAGATCATTGGTGCACCTGTACGGTCCTAGCTTGTAGAGGGTATCCCCGTGTGAATCGTCATATCCAGTAATAGTCGCAGGCTCCGCATCAGCTGTTGAGGTCGTGGCAGCTGTAGTGATAGTAGACGTTTGAGAGGTACTGCTCACAGCGGACGTCTCCGAGGACACTATCACGTCGGCCTCGGTTGGAACAGAGACCGGACAGAAGGACCAACTCCTACGGTCCACCGACCAGTACAGGTCGAGACCAAGGCGCCGGTATCCGATTGCTAGCAGATTCGAGAAACATTGAGACGCGGCAGTTTTATCATATATGCCATTTCCAAAGCAGGCCGCTGACAGCGACACCGCGGGGTTTGTCACGAAGTTGAGTGGGATCTGACCGGCGACATCGCGTTCACTCTGGCTGAATTAACACTGTGTTCGTGTATTGCATAGAGACACTCACTAGTAGAACAGCTACCCAAGTAGCGTTCACCAAGGTGGCCGACGAGTCATATGAAACTGACATGGGGGCTCATAGTGACTTGATACTCTACTTGTGAGGAAGGGAAGAGCTGCGGGCCGATCACCTGAGTCAATCTGGCCACTTCTCTTTCTTTCTTTCACCAACTCCCCCCAACACCACCACTTTCTTTTCGGCTTTCTGTTCTCCGTATTTACCCAAGTTTAATCGCCTGTTTTAATATTCATTATGGCCGCGCCCGGCCCCAGTCCCCAGCAGATGGCGGCCATGCAGCAACAGTTCGCCGCCGAAGCCGCCAAACGAGGGATGACGCCTGAACAATTCGCCCAGAAGCAGCGCGAACAACTGACTACCGACGCCGAGAAGCTCGGTCTGACTACTGAGCAGTATGTCGCGCAGTTGCGGATGCGAGCAATGCAGCAACACCAGCAGCAACAGCAACAGCAAGCCCAGCAAGCTCAGCAACAGGGTGGACAACCCGGACAACAACAGCAACAGGGCCAGGCCCAAGCACCCCAGCAACACCAACACCAGACACAACAGCAGGTTCCTGTGAACCCAAACAACCCTCCCGACCCAAAGGCGATTGCAGTCGCCAACTGGCTGCGGTCGCAGAACCTCAAGCCGCGCACATGTATCATGGACGGCCAGCGCAAGGACATGTTTAAGGGTAAGCAACAATCTGAGCCCGTGTCAGTATAAATAAGTCAGACCAAACTAACTATCTCCTTTTTATCCAGTCAAGCGAGCAATCCGTGCCATTGAATCTCCCGCATACGCCAAAGCTGCCGCAAAGAAAAACTCCCTCCTACCCCCCGTGACAGACCGCGCCTCAGCAGAGAACGTATTTAAGCTTCTTCCATTGTCCCTGCTAGCTCTCCGAGTAAGCAAGGTCGACCCGCATGCAGGCCACGACCACGCCAAACCTAAGAACCGCACCAAGGGTCTGTGGACTGTCAAGATTGAGCAGCACCAGGAAACTGACCCAATGATGCACTACGTCTGGCTATACGACGGCCCGCAGTGGAAGCAGAAGGCCATGGCCGCCGCGGTCGTTGCTGGTATCTTTGCTGTTGTCCTCTTCCCACTCTGGCCTATCATGCTGCGCCAGGGTGTGTGGTACCTGAGTGTTGGCATGATGGGACTGCTTGGTCTCTTCTTCGCCATGTCTATCTTCCGTCTGATTCTGTTCTGCGTTACCGTGTTCGCTGCTCCTCCTGGTCTCTGGCTCTTCCCCAACTTGTTCGAAGATGTCGGATTCTTTGACAGTTTCAAGCCTCTATGGGGCTGGCAAGAGGTAAGCTCGGTTCTGTTTTCTCCCATAGGACCCAGTATAGCTAACCATCTATCTTATCTATAGACCAAGGAGAGCAAAAAGGCCAAAAAGTCCAAGGGCAAGGGCAAGGCGTCTGCTCCCGCAGTCACCGAAGCCGCAGCCCCTTCAGCAACGACTGCCTCAGCAACCACAACTTCTGCCGAACCAGCTTCAACTCCCGCGGCTGCCGTGAAACGAGATCTGAGCGCGCGGGTGGAAGAAGAGACAGAGTAGTGTCTCTATATTCCGAACAATATTCAAAGCTGTTGGATCGCATATGATCAAGGAAGCGGGTTTCAAAACTACTTTTCGCGAGTATTGTATTTTAACAGGATTCTCATGGCGTCTAGGGCTTGCATGTATGAATGGATTTCATTGCGCCTGATTGAGCAATGGCCCTACACGTAGATACAGTAAGACCGCGTCCATGTACAGTATAGACAGACATTCACACTTATATCTGGTAAAACAACGGGCAATTTCATGCATGATCTCACCCACGCCTACAATCAACAGCAAAACACAGATAACATGGACAACGTCTAGATGCCTAGGCTAAAATATGTGTATGAGAATTGATTGCAGATACCTATAATCGACGACCAAACAGCCAGCAAACTAGACGATAGCCTCCCAACTCTCTTCGGCCAGAGATACCCCCAGACCCTAACCCACAGTGACATCTCCAAAACAAACATCCTCGTCCACGAAGACACATTGGACATAATCGGTATAGTAGACTCTTCTCTAGGCAAAGTACCACCTTCGGCATGGAACAATATACTCTGACCCTAATGACGGGATACATGAGTCTAGAAGGTTAGAGTAACTACCTGCCGAGAAAAGTTGCACAATACAATCTGGGAGGAGCCCATGAGCATCCGTGAGTTAGAAGAGGATGATTGTATACGTCGGAAAGGGATCCATGATGTAGCGCAGATGGCTGCTATACTTGGCACAGTGCTTCACTATGTGTTTGAGCGTAACTCGGATGGTTCGCCTTCTGAAGAAGTGGCGAGCTTGAAAGGGTTGTTCATGTTTTTG
>ERZ1673737.4307-NODE-4307-length-10168-cov-3.231484_pt1 | contig 10168 bp, 7 predicted proteins | sample MGYA00580211_ERZ1673737 | MGnify/ENA primary metagenome ERZ1673737 (study PRJEB41218, sample SAMN15661789) | gut metagenome | host: Homo sapiens | place: Canada: London | collected 2015-08-20/2019-03-30 | study: EMG produced TPA metagenomics assembly of... | reverse complement strand
GATATCTTTGAGTAATTTAAAGGAGATAGTAAAAGCCCAAGGTGTAAATAATAAAATATATGTAGTGGAGAATCAAATGGTTTTTTCCTATCTATGTGAGATATTTAGAGATAAAAAAGTATCTTTACTATGTACATCTGGACAATTTAAAACAGCTTCTCTATATCTTATTGATTTACTTTGTCAAAGCTCTAATGAAATTTATTACTCAGGGGATTTTGATGGGGAAGGGTTAGAGATGGCACAAAGGATAATTAGGAGAGGCAAAGGGAAAATAAAAGCTTGGAGATTTCAAGTAGAGAATTATATAAAAATAGATTCTCAAAAGGAAATGAGTGAGATTAGCTTGAAAAAATTGGATAAAATAGATGAGGAAACCCTATTAGAAGTAGTGAAAATAATGAAAAAAGAGAAGAAAGCTAAATATCAAGAGAGTCTTTTGGAGGAGTTAGTAAAAGATATTTTAAAAAGTTGTTAAAATAATAAATAGGGCTGCTGCAATGCAATAGCCCTATTTATTATATATTATTTAATACCTTTTTCTGAGAAATATTTTTCAGCACCTGGGTGTAATTTAATACTCATACCTTCTAATCCTGTATCCTCTTTTATAAATTCTCCTACTTTATGAGCAGCTTTTATTCTATCACTATTAGCATACATAGATTTTAACATATTATAAACCATATCTTCAGATAATTTAGAGCTTACTACAAGCATAGATTGAACTGTTAGTGTTTGTGCATCCTCTTTTTGAGTACTATAAGTTCCACCTTTGATTTTATAATCAGTATAGTAAGAGTATTTTTCTTTTAATTTATTTGCTAAGTCTTCATCTATATTAACAACTTTAACATCTCTTTGAGTAGCTAAGTCAACAATTGCTGATGTAGGAACTCCTGCAACTAAGAAAGCAGCATCAATTTGCTTATCTCTTAAACCAGTAGCAGCTTCAGCAAAAGATAGGTATTGAGGTTTATAATCTTTCTCTCCTATTCCAGCTGCCTCTAATATTTGTACAGCATTACAATAAACTCCACTTCCAATAGCTCCAATAGCAACTTTTTTACCTCTTAAATCTTCTATTGAATTGATACTATCATCAGTGGTAATACATTGGATAGGCTCACTATATAAAGTAGCCATTCCTCTTATATTTTCTATTTTCTTTTCAAATAATTCTACTCCATTTTCAGCATAAGATGCAACGTCATTTTGAATAATAGCAACATCTATATCTCCTTTTTCCAACATATTTACGTTGGCAACAGAAGCTCCAGTAGATTCAGCAGTAGCATTTACTCCTTTTATATTAGAGTTCCAAATTTCAGCAAAAGCTCCTCCTAAAGGATAATAAGTTCCAGCTGTTCCCCCAGTACCTATGTTGATATAAGTAGTTTGTTCTCCACCACAAGCTCCTAATCCTACAACCATTGCTAATAAAGCTAATACTTTTTTCATAACAAATCCCTCCTAATTTAATTTTGATTTTTTACTTTGATAAATATAAACTACTACAATAATTACAATTCCTATGATGTCAGTTAAGAAACCTGGCTCTAATGTTAAAACTCCAGCAATTATTAGGAAAATTCTTTCAAGCATATTCATATTAGTTTTAAAATATCCTGTCAATCCTACAGATACACAAGTTATACCAATAATAGCTGTAATAATTTTTGGAATAACAGTTATTCCTGGATTAATCATAATTAACTCTGGACTTAAAACAAACATATATGGTATTAAGAAAGCTCCGATAGCTAATCTAGTTGCTTGTAATCCTGTCTTCATAGGTTCTGACTTAGCAACTCCAGCAGCAGCAACAGCAGCAAGACATACAGGTGGAGTGACATCAGCTATGATACCAAAATAGAAAACAAATAGATGAGCAGCTAACACAGGAACTATTGGCATTCCAGTAGCATCATGAATAAGTAATATAGCTGGGGCAGCAATAGTAGAAGTTATGACATAGTTAGCTGTAGTAGGAACTCCTATACCTAAAATTAATGAAGTAATCATAGTAAATAATAGAGTCAACATCAAATTTCCATTAGCTACTCCAACTAAGATAGAACCAACTTTTAATCCTAACCCTGTTTTAGTAACAACACCTGTAATAATTCCAGCACAAGCACAAGCAGCAATAACAGTTAGAGCACTTTTAGCTCCTTGTACCATTCCCTCTAATATATCTCTAAATGATAATCTAGTCTCTTTTTTAATAGCTGCACAAAGTATAGTAGAAGCAACAGCTCCAAGAGCAGCATAGATAGGAGACCAACCACTACTTAATAATCCGATTACTGCAAAGATCGGTATGATTAATTGACCTCTAGCTTTCATAACTTTAGAAAATTTTGGGATATCTTCTTTAGGTAATCCTTTTAATCCCAATTTTTTAGCTTCAAAATGAACTCCAATAAATACTCCTAAATAGTATAAGACAGCTGGAATAGCAGCAGCTAATATAACTTTAGAATAAGGTGTTCCTGTAATTTCAGCAAGTAGGAAAGCAGCGGCTCCCATTATAGGTGGCATAAGTTGTCCACCAGTAGATGCAGTAGCTTCAACAGCTCCAGCAAACTCTCCCTCATAACCTAATCTTTTCATCATAGGAATTGTAAAGCTTCCTGTTCCAACAACATTGGCAACAGAACTTCCAGAAAGAGTACCCATACAAGCACTTGAGATAACTGCTACCTTAGCTGGTCCACCTGGAGAGCTTCCAGATATAGAGTTAGCTAAGTCTATAAAAAATTCTCCCATTCCAGTTTTTTCAAGATAAGCTCCAAACAGTAAAAACATAAATATAAATGTAGAAGAAACTTGAATAGGTAATCCCATTATTCCCTCTGTAGTATAGAAAAGGTGTTGAACTAGCCCAGAAAGATTTACACCTCTATGTCCTAAAGCTCCAGGAATACTTCTTCCAACTAAAGCGTATATGATGAAAGCAATAGATATAATAACCATAGGTAAACCTATAACTCTTCTAGCAGCTTCTAAAACTAAAAGAATTGCAATTCCACCGACTACCATATCAACTCCATTTATAAGACCTTGTCTCATTACAATATCTTTAAAGAAAATGACCACATATAAGCAACAAGCTCCAGCTAGTAATCCAAGTATACAATCTAATGGATGAAGACTATATTTATCCATCTTTGAGCTAGTAGGATAGAGAAAAAATACTGCTGTCAATCCAAAAGCTAAGTGAATAGAACGAGCAATTTGAGCATCAATCCCCCCTCTTATAGAGTAATATAGTTGGAATACAGTAAAGCAAAATAGTAATATCCAGATTACTTTTCCTTGAAATCCAGACAGCACTCTAAATCTAGAACCTTTGTCATATTTTGCTAGTAATTCATCAACATTGTTGATGTTGTCCTTTGTAGTATCAGTTTTATTCATAACTCTCCCCCTTTTGAATTTTATATATTTATTTAATAGTTATTGATATTTTTGTAGGTTTATTTCCAAGTATATCATTAGATAGACTATATTTTTTACCATTTACTCTTAAGTAATGTTTTGCAATAGGAGATATAACCATATTGATATTTTTAAAACTTCTATCTGTCTTTAATATCATCTTTCCATTTTTTATTTCCAAGCTTCCCTCTTCAGGAAGAAAAGGTAATCCAACTCCATAAGAGCTGTACTCTGTTTTTATTAATCTCATCTTATCATCATCTACCACAAAAAATTCTTCAGCCTCTGTTTTCATTACAGAATGAGTATAACCTAAGGAGAAAGTGTTGTCCTCTAACTTATAGGTATATACTTTTTTATTAGTTAAATCATTTATTTCTAGGAGATATGCAGTTTTAAGATGAGAGAGTAGAAATAGTATGATAATTAGAAAGAAAAAAGAGATAAAAATAAGTTTTTTTCTTTTTATTAACAAAATAAATCACTCCGTTAAATTTAATATATTTTGTATATCTTCTTTCGATGCTTGAATAATACCACTTTTATACTAACATGTCAATAGATTTTTAAAAAAAATTTTTATAAATCTTTAAAATGTATTTTTTTTATCAAAATAGTAAGTTTAGAATTTTTATATCAGTTTTATAACAAATTATTTCGAAAGTGAGAATTTGAAAAGAGGTTAAAAATGTGATAGAATATCTAAAAAATAAAGAGATAATTATCAAATAAATGGTTGGGTATGATAATGAAAGGTGGGAAAATGGTAGAGCAAGAATTAGAGAAAAATTTAATAGGGCAACTATCTTCACAAGGATATGAAGTAATTAGTATAAAAGATGAGGAAGATTTAGTAGTTAATTTTAAGATACAGCTTGAGAAATTTAATAAGATAAAACTAAGTGATTCGGAATTCAAAAAGATACAAGTACATCTTGCAGGTGGAAGTATATTTGAGAAGGCTAAAAGACTTAGAGATAAATTTGAACTTATGACTGATAAGGGAGAGATAAAATATATATCCTTTATAGATAAAGAGTACATGGAAAATAATATCTTTCAAGTAACTAATCAAATTACTATGAAAGGACAGTATGAGAATAGATATGATGTAACTATTTTGATAAATGGACTACCACTTACACAAATAGAGCTAAAAAAAAGAGGAGTACAATTAAAGAAAGCCTTTTATCAGATACAGAGATACCAAAGGCACTCTTTTTCATATAAGGCACTATTTCAATATATTCAGATATTTATAATCAGTAACGAAGAGAATACAAGATATTTCTCTAATAATGGAGAGTTAAGATATGAGTTTACTTTTCCATGGACTGATGAACATAATCTAAAGAAAAATAGGTTAGTAGATTTTACTAAGAGCTTTTTAGATAAAAAACACCTATGGAGTATGATTACTAAATACATAGTAACTAATGAAACTCAAAAGGCACTAATGATATTAAGACCTTATCAATACTATGCAGTTGAAAAGATAATTGATAGAGTAAAGAATTATCCATCTTTCAATGGATATATTTGGCATACTACTGGAAGTGGAAAGACCCTTACATCATTTAAAGCAAGTCAGATAATAGCAACTCTTGGAGAGATAGATAAGGTAGTATTCTGTGTAGATAGAAAAGACTTAGATTATCAAACAGCTAAGGAGTTTAATGCCTTTGAAGAGGGAAGTATCAGTAAGGTAGAGGATACAAATGAGTTTGTAGAAAAGATGGTAAGTGGGAATAAAAAAGTAGTAGTTACTACTATTCAAAAGCTTAATAATGCTATCTCTAAACCTTATTATTTGAAGCAGATGGAGAAGATAAAAAATAAGAGAATAGTATTTATCTTTGATGAGTGCCATAGGACTCAATTTGGAGATACACATAAAAGAATAGATAATTTCTTTACTAATAAGCAATTTTTTGGATTTACAGGGACACCAATATTTGCTGAAAATGCTGTAAAGTATAGAACTACTAAAGATTTATTTGGAGATTGCCTACATAAATATACAATTAAAGAAGCTATTGATGATGAGAATGTATTAGGATTTTCAGTTGAGTATTACTCTACATTTAATCTTAAAAATAAAGATGGAGATGATTTATCCTCTGATGAGATGATAGAGAATGGAATTGATACTAAAAAAGTATATTCTAATAGGGAGAGATTGGAAAAAATAGTTGATTTTATCATAGAGCATCACAACAATAAGACATCTAGTAGAGAGTATCAAAGTATCTTTGCTATAAGTAACATAGATACATTGATTGAGTATTATCGCATTTTTAAGGAGAAAAATACAAACTTAAAGATAGCTGGAATATTTACCTATGATGCCAATGTGGATTTGGCTAATGATGAGGGAACTTTTGAAGTGGAGGGAGATGAGTGTAAACATCCTAGAGAATATCTTGATGAGATAGTAGCTGACTATAATAAGATGTTTGGAGATAATTTTAATCTAAATGCTGACAATGGATTTAATAGTTATTTCATAGATATTTCTAAGAAGGTTAAGGAGAGAAAAATAGATATACTACTTGTAGTAAATATGTTTCTTACAGGATTTGATAGCAAATATCTAAATACTCTTTATGTGGATAAAAACTTAAAATATCATGGACTTATACAAGCTTACTCAAGAACTAATAGAATACTCAATGTAAACAAACCTCATGGGAACATAGTATGTTTTAGAAACTTAAAGAAGAGAACAGATGAAGCTATAAAGTTATTCTCTGATGAAAATGCTATTGAAACAGTACTTATGAAGAGCTATAGTGAATATGTAGTTATATTAAATAAGTACTTAGAAACATTGAAAGAACTAGCTTCTAGTTCAGAAGAAGTAGATAACCTAGAAACAGAAGATAACAAATTAGCTTTTATAGAAACTTTTAAAAATATATTAAGAGTGATGAATAAGTTAGAAACTTTTAGTAATTTTGACTTTAAAGATTTTGATATTACACAAGATGATTTTGAATCATATAAGAGTAAATATATAGATATGTATGATACCTTAGTAGGAAGTAGAGTTAAAGGAGATAGAGGAAAAACTTCTGTAATAGATGAGATAGATTTTGAATTAGAACTACTTGCTAAAGATACAGTTGATGTAAGCTATATAATCTCTTTAATTAAAAATCTTGATAATAGAGAGAACTCTTTTGTAAAAGATGTGGAGTATATTTTAAAAACTGTGGATAGTATTCCAAAATTAAAAAATAAGAGAGAACTTTTAGAAAGATTTATAGAGGAGAATAGAGAGATTTTTTCTATTGAGTTTAAAGGGAATTTAGAGGACAAACTACAAAAATTTATGAAGAAGAAAAGAGATGAAGCTATTTTAGAGATGGTAGCTGAGGAAGAGTTAAGTTTTGGTAAGGTAAATGAGATTGTTGAAAAATGTGAGTTTACAGATAAAAAACCAGATTTCAATGATATAAGGTCTTCATTAACTGGAAAAGTAAGTGTTTTGAAGTTAAATAAAAAGATACAAGGTATTCAAGAGAGAATAGAGAAGATATTAGATAGATTTAACTTTTTTAATATGTAATATTGGGGGAAACTATGAAGATACAACAAATATTTAATGAATTAGTAGATTTAAATGATACAAATTATAGATTTCATTTAGCAAAACCATCAGGGGAATATATCCCTTCCGAAGCATTAGCTTACTCAAAAGAATCTTGGTTAGGGTGGCAAGTATATAAAGGAAATAATAAAAATAGATTTCCTTATCCTGTGAAATATATATTTAGTTTTGCTCAACTATCAGGTAATGAATTTATTTTTGGAGGAATATTTGAAATTTTAGATAGAGAGGGAGAGGAATATGAGGTAAAATATATTGATAAATATGATGAACTTATAGGAAGAGTTATTTTAACTTATACAGGGGCTAATACAAGAGGAACTGTTTTCAGACCTAGTCATATTTTAGAAAATTCTGAAATAAATGAAATTTATAAAGTACCATATAAAGGAGAAAAATTTTGTGGAATAGAAAATATCAATCATACTTATTATCAATTAAAATTAATTTATGATAATAAATTAGAAGATTGGAAAAGTGTACTAAGTAATATAAAGGGAATTTATCTTTTAACTGATACCAAGACAGGAAAACATTATGTAGGCTCTGCTAAAGGAGTAGATAGTATATATGGAAGATGGAGTAATTATATTTATGGATTAGATGGTGGAAACTTAGGATTAAAGGAATTAATAAAAGAAAAAGGAGAAAATTATTTTAAAGAAAATTTTAAATTTTCAATACTAGAAACTGTTAGTATGAGTTTTGATGATAAAAGCATAGAGGCAAAAGAAAGTATTTGGAAAGAAAAATTATTGAGTAGAAAATTTGGATATAATAAAAATTAATAGGAGAGAGATAATGTCAGAACATCAAACAGAGTTAGAAAAAAGACTATGGGCAATAGCCAATGAACTTAGAGGAAATATGGGAGCTGATGAGTTTAGAAACTATATACTAGGACTAATATTCTTTAAGTTCCTATCAGAGAAGATAGAGAAAACAGGAAATGATATTTTATCAGAAGATGGGATGAAATTTGGAGATATAGAGGGAAAAGATGAGTATATAGAAGCTGTAAGAGAGTATTGTGTAAATAGTATAGGATATTTTATAGAGCCAAAATATTTATATGGTACTTTAGCAAAAAGGGCAAAAAATGGGGAATTTATCATAGAGGATTTAGGATTAGCTCTTAAATATATAGAGGACTCTACTAATGGACAAGCTAGTAATGATGACTTCTCTGGACTATTTGGAGATGTGGACTTAACATCATTAAAATTAGGAAAGACAGTAGATGATAAGAATAAGATGATTTCAGAGGTAATCAAACACTTAAATGAGATTAATTTTAACTTTGATGATACAGAGATGGACGTATTGGGAAATGCTTATGAGTATCTAATAGGTCAATTTGCAAGTAATGCAGGGAAAAAAGCTGGAGAGTTCTATACACCTGCACAAGCTTCAAAACTTTTAGCTATGCTAACAACATCAGGAAAAGAGAGAGTAAAATCAGCATATGACCCAACATGTGGTTCTGGTTCACTACTTCTTAAAATAGCTAGATATACTGATGTAGCTAGTTTTTATGGACAGGAATTAAATACTACTACTTATAACCTAGCTCGTATGAATATGATACTTCATGGAGTAGGATTTAATGACTTTGAAATAAGACAAGGAAATACTTTAGAAGACCCACAACATTTGGATAAAAGATTTGATATAGTTGTAGCTAATCCACCTTTCTCACAAAAATGGAGTGCAGATGATAGCTTTTTATCTGATGAGAGATTTTCTTCTTATGGGAAATTAGCTCCAAGTAGTAAGGCTGACTTTGCTTTTATTCAACATATGATTTATCAATTAGCTGACAATGGTACTATGGCTGTAATAGTTCCTCATGGAGTACTATTTAGGGGAGCAAGTGAGGGGGTAATTAGAAAATATCTACTAAAGGATAAAAACTATATAGATGCAATAATTGGACTACCTGCCAATATATTCTATGGTACATCAATACCTACTTGTGTAATAGTGGTTAAGAAAAATAGAGAAGCTGATGATGATATCCTATTTATAGATGCTTCTAATGAATTTGAAAAAGCTAAAAATCAAAATTATCTAAGAGATGAAGATGTAGATAAGATTGTAAATACCTATGTAAATAGGGAAGAGATAGAAAAATACTCTAAAAAGGTAAGTATGAAAGAGATAGAGGAGAATGATTATAACCTTAATATTCCTAGATATGTAGATACTTTTGAAGAGGAAGAGGAAATCAATCTTGATGAGGTAGTAGAAAAGATAGGTAAAATTGATAAAGAGATGAAAGAAATAGATAACACTATTAAATCTTTCTGTGATGAGCTTGGAATAAAAGCTCCTGTAATGTAGCGGAGGTTATTGAATGGAAGGGTTAATAAATATAATAGGTGTTGTTATAGGTGCTATATTAGGTGGGATTATTTCATTTTTTAGTAATCATTTTTTAGAGAAACAAAGATTTAACAGAGAGATAGCATTATTAAATAAAAATAAAATAGATGAAGCATATATAAATATTTTTAATTCTTTAAACTTATTAAAAGAATACTATGAGAAATTTATACATACAGGAAATGAATTTAAAGAAAGTAAAGATTATAAAGAATTTGCTCCACTAAATAAAATGACAGAGTTTTTTAATTGTGTTAAACAAAATGCTATTTATATAGATGATAATCTTAATGATAAAATTGAAAAGTTAAAATTTAAAATTTTATTACACAATAATGTAGCAATAGCAGTACAAACTTATCCAGAAGAATTTAATGGAAGTGAAATTGAAAAATATTCTCTTGAAGCACTTGAAGAAATTGAGAATATTATCAAATTTATAAAGAAAAGATTTGAAGTAAAGTATGATAATACAAGATAAAAAATGGAGATATTATTATGAGAAAAGTACCAAAATTAAGATTTAAAGAGTTTAGTGATGAGTGGGAAGAGAAAGAAATAAATAAAATTTTGATAAAAGAAAAAAGTGCTATGAAGATTGGACCATTTGGAAGTCAATTAAAAAAAGAAACATTTGTAGATAAAAGTTCTTTTAAAGTTTATGGACAAGAAAATATTTTTGTTAAAGATTTTTTTATAGGAGATAGATATATAACAAAAGAACAT
>ERZ1673737.4305-NODE-4305-length-10172-cov-4.949194_pt1 | contig 10172 bp, 4 predicted proteins | sample MGYA00580211_ERZ1673737 | MGnify/ENA primary metagenome ERZ1673737 (study PRJEB41218, sample SAMN15661789) | gut metagenome | host: Homo sapiens | place: Canada: London | collected 2015-08-20/2019-03-30 | study: EMG produced TPA metagenomics assembly of... | reverse complement strand
CACGTCATTACAAAGCACCCCGAGACCGGCCTAAAATTCTAGAGTTAATACAATTGAGCATATACAACTTCGGGTTGGAAACTTACGACGGGGATAGAACAGCATTTAGCGGCTCGGCCATCAGAGGCACAAGCAGCCTTGAGATCGTCCAGGCCGTTGTAGGATCGAGCTTAGCGAGAAATCGTTTAGAATTTTGGCGGAAGGCAAAGCAAAGTTTCATTTGTTTACTCACGCGAGGACTTGCAGTCAAGGTCCGCCACGTTAAGTACACCAGTTCTGCAACACTGTGCTTGGGAATAGAGCAGACCTCCATTGCAAATGGGTCCATCGTTGCCGCCACCGTTGCCGCCAGCATTGAAAGGCACAGCCAGAACTGGAGCCAAAGCAAGGAACATGGTAACAAGATGCATGTTGATAATGCGAAAAGTAATGTTGGTTTCGGAAAAATCAACTGCCTGGTTCCGCCGGAAGATAGAAGATAGCCGTGTGGAATTTTTCTTGAATAGTTCGCTGCTACGTCCTCAATCTTATTTATGAGTGCCGCCGTGATTTGTCACTGGCTGCGACAAGATTAATACCTGCAAGCAGCGAAACTATTTACGACCTCATGTGACACTATCGAACTCTATTCAAGATTTAAGGCAATAAAACAACACGCAACAAGGAAACAGGAAAGATTTTCGGTCTGAATCTGCAGTTTCAATATTGGGCGAAGAAGCTGCTGTGTCGCAGCCCGTGATGATCATTCTGTTGGTGCTATGTGGGGTGGAATCGGCACGTTTCCAGGAACTGGATCGAATCAAGCCAGGACACTCCAGTAAGCGCAGCACGGGATAGCCAGCCAGGTCCTACGGTTTGAAAAACACATTTTGACAGTATCACTTCGAGAGGCTCCTGCTGCCTGCTGTTTCAAGAGTATGAAAGGAAAATATACGAGGTCGCATTTTGTTGCTGCCATGGTGAAAGTACCTAGCAACCAACTTTTCTTTGAGGTCCGCAGCTTTGAGATAGGCCCCAAGCTCCTAGGAACTGCGAGATCGCCAAGTCACATGCACTTCATAATACCTAGCGTCCGGCAGACTATTCGCCCGAAACCACTAGTGACGCGCGCTCCGCACGCTGTGGCCCTGAAACGAAATAGGGTGGAAAGTGACTCAGAGTTAAGTGAAAACATGAACGTCGAATGCTTGTTTTCGATACTGTAAGGCGAGACGCATGTTCGCTAGGATGAGCCAATTATAGGCGTGCCCAAGTCTCGCAGCGTAAGGCATGATTGGATGAGCACACATACAGACTATATGCGTAAACCGAAGTGGATCGAAGAGACATAGTGCCCCACTACAGGGGCGACTGAGCATTAGTCTGAACTAGACATCTTTTGTATTGACTCGTTGCAGGGGGTTATGAGCTCTAACATCTGAGGCAAGAAAGGAGGTTACCTGATTGTCTTAGTACCTTGTACGAAGCCGTCCCCTTCCGTGTGGCCGTCTGGTGGCAGCGATCACAGGACATATAATACATCGACTGGCAAGTCTGGGCATATACAGTGGTGTATCATAAGTATCTGACCTCCGGTACTTCGTAGTTCTCCTTGTACGCTGACCAATGCTGTATGGATAGCTAGGGATCAAGGTTCGATAGTTGTATTTAATTAGGTATTGAGGCATTGCACTGCAAGATAAGGTTTGTTTCGGCAAGCTGACCACTAATTCGTATTCTGTAGTGTCACTGCATGTAAATCTTCAGACCATTCAGTAGGGCCCTAGCATAAGCATGATACGTCTTAAAGTGGTCTCACTGCTGGTTTGAGAAAGAAAGCCAGTGGAAGGTTTAAAGGTTTGTGACACCCTTTAAGTATGTAAGACGTGGAGACGAATAATTGACGTTAGGGAAAAGGACGCAGCTAGATAGAATTATGTTACGGCCTTATCTTTCATGAAGCTATTCCCAGCTGACATAGGGTCTTTGGTGAAACGGCAGCTATTCACCGGGTGATCTGTACTGAATCGGGAAGGCCTGTTCATCACATATTCACATATTCGCCTCTCTCATGTTAGACAAATCCGTGTTCTCCCTCCTTGTTTGTTACGAAAGAGGTCTTGTCCTCGTATTTGATTTCAAATCATGTTGAACAAGAGATGGGGGTTTCAAGAGGGAAGACGGTGACCTAAATAGAATGATACGAGATCGATTCTTAAGGGTTCCTCAAGAAACCGTGTCGCCACAATCTGACTTGGTTCTTTCTTCCCTGTCTGACTGATAGGCCCTCTAACCTGTACAGTAGACACCTTAGCAAATTATTCGTTTGGAATATCATTCCTTCATCCACCGCATAGAAATACATGTGCACAGATAGATATAAGGAGTGATCGCGCCGCTCATGGAAGAATATTAACCTCTTTGATATTTGACCAGAACGGTCGGAACTAGTGGTGGCGAACTCAATTTCAGGCAGTGGGAGCACAGCACGATATGCGCAGGAGGGGATTCCATAAGACTGGCACGAATAGCTATTAAAGCACCACGAAATTGTAATAAATTGATGGTGATTCATCTGTATACATGAAAATAAATAGAAGTAATGCCGTATTATCAAACTTTTTATCGCTTTTGACTAAAGGTAGCTAGTTAATGTAAGGTACTGTAGATTCTTATATGTTTGTTTCCAAAATATATATTTGAGTAATAGCAATTGCACTATGCATAGTAAATAAAATACTCAAGAATACAGGGCAAATCTACATAACTTATGTAAGTGACGAGACTAAGCTATTTGTCTTGTTTGAGGAGCCTCCGAGGGTCCAAGGTTAGGCCGCAAATCCGCCCCGCTTGCGGTTCGGTGCGAGGGTAATGCGGGTGACCCGCGTGGTCACAGCCAGGTCTAGTTAGTGCAGTGGTCGCGCGACTTGGTGATTCTACCCTAATTCTCACCCTATCTATAGCGCACTTAACCTTCTCACCCCCGGTCGCGCAACTTCAAAGCTGCGCTCACCCTAAAATCACCTAGGCGACACCCGCCCGACTATCGAGCGTATATAAGCCACACGTAGCAAAGCGGTTAGGTGTGTGACTACGAGGAAACCACCCCGATCTATATAGCCTATCTTAGTCTACATCCTATATAACTTGATCTAATACTTAAACAAGTACATACGACCACAGGGTGTGGAGAACAGGGCTTCCCGTCCGCTCAGCCGTACTTAAGCCACACGCCGGTAAGTTAGTAGTTAGGTGGGTGACCACTAGCGAATCCTTACTGTTGTATGTTTTTGTTTTTGTTTTCGCACTCTCTTGCTTCTGCTTTTTCTTGTTTTATCGAACAGCGAGAATGCTCACACCCGGGGTGAGGGCAGACTCAACCTGAACCACAGTCGATTGAAACAGAGTGCCAACATAGCTTGTTGCTTTCTAGCTTTTTCTCGGTGCAATTATTATGCTTAGACCGTAGCTATCGGACTATTCACTAGGCTCTAAGTCAGATAGCAAAGCTATTTGTAAAATAAACGAGAATAAGAAAAGAGCCTGAGGCATTTTCCTAAGCGACGGTTCTGTAAGGAAGATTCTCTTCCAATGAAAAGAAGGGAACATCAAGGAACGCAAAGAGACCGATAGTAAGCCGAGAACTGGGGCCCGCCTTAGTGATGTTGTATCCACTTGGTGAACCCGGAGCGAGAGCGAAACGTATTCCACTGTCAAATCTGTCAAACCGGTGCAAGGACAGACCAGGGAGTTCCACTTAAAAGCTACGTGTAAGCCTAAATGTATAAACTCTATGACAGGGCTCAAAATTCTGAGATCACTAGCTACAATAGAGCACTGAAGGGCATTGTGGTATAGAAAGACGTTGTAGTAAACGAGCCTCCGGACTGTGTAACGGCAATGACAATGAACCCCCTGAAATCTCCACAAGGCTTTGCGAAATGAAGGAAAATTGTGCTAAAAGGAGAAACCCCCGAGGTATGTGGGGCCCTTCGCGATCAGCAGGGGTGGCAGGTAACGCTACGGAGTCCGAATGTAAAGTTGCGAAGATCGTTCGGGAATTTCCACCGTAAACATACTAGGCTCAGCTGTTTGTGGGTACAATTACCGTAGATCTCCACGAGCTAGTTGAGGCCGCGGCATTTCTTCAACGGCTTTTGAGAAAACGCACAATGCATACGAGTTATCCATTTTCAGGGGAAAAGACACTCGTATAAAAACCGTGATGGTATCCCTGCATGCAAATCGCAGTTCACCCATAGTCACTCTTTATTATTATGATTCTTTCCCATTTGTTTGGCCTGCTGGTCGCCACGGCCGGCGTGAGCACGGCCGTCAACATCACCGGTTATGAGTATGTCGTTGTTGGATCCGGTGCTGGTGGTGGTCCTCTGGCTGCCCGCCTCGCTTTGGCTGGCCACAAGACCCTTCTCCTTGAGGCTGGTGATGATCAGGGTGAAAATTACAATTATACTATCCCTGCTTACTCGGCCAGAGCCTCCGAGGACGAGAAGCTTTCCTGGAACTTCTTCGTGCATCACTACGAAGATGAAGAGCGCCAGGCTCGCGACTGGAAAACGAGCTACGAAACACCCGATGGCGAGTTATACACTGGCCTGAATCCTCCAGAGAACTCGACCATGAAGGGAACCCTCTATCCTCGGACAGGTACTCTCGGTGGATGCACTGCTCATAACGCCTTGATTGCAGTCTATCCCCACCAGTCTGATTTCGAATTCATCTCGACCCTTACCGGCGATAGCTCTTGGACACCTGACAACATGCGCAAGTACTTCACCAAGATGGAAAAGAATGGTTACTTGCTTCCCGGAGCTAAGGGTCACGGCTACGAGGGCTGGCTGTCGACCGAGACGGCGCCCCTTAGCATTGTCTTGGAGGACCCCCAGCTCTTGAGTATGCTCACCGGCGGTGCTTTTGCTCTCGGTAACCTCACCGATAACATCATAAATATTGGCACTCTGTTGGCTGGCGACGCCAATGCTGATGCTAAAACCCGTGACACCGAGCCTGGCTACTATCAAATTCCTATCGCGACTGATGATGCCCACCGCAATGGTCCTCGCGAATTCATTATCGCTGTTCGGGATGCCAAGAATGTCGATGGCTCCAAGAAGTACCCACTAGATGTCCGCATGAACACCCACGTCACCAAAGTGACCTTCGATGAGAGCACCCCGCCCCGTGCCACCGGTGTCGAGTTCCTCGATGGCGAGCACCTCTACAGGGCCAGCCCGATGTCGAAGTCGGCTCTCGCCGGTATCCCCGGTTCCGCCAGTGCTTCTCGTGAGGTTATTGTCGCCGGTGGAGTGTACAACTCTCCCCAGATCCTCAAATTGAGTGGTATCGGTCCCGCCGATGAGCTCAAGAAGTTTGGAATCGAAGTCATCAAGGATCTCCCCGGTGTCGGCACCAACCTCCAGGACCACTACGAGATCTCAGTGCAGGGCAAGGTCGAGGAGGACTTCTCCTGCCTAGACAAATGCACCTTCAGCATTCGCGACCAGGAAGACCCTTGCATCAACCGCTGGGAGACTCCCATTCTCGGTGACCGCGGTATCTACTCATCCCCCGGTCTCGCCGCCACCATGCTCTACAAGAGTACCACAACCGACGATAACTTCGACATCTTCTGCTTCGGAGGACCCGTCAACTTCCGCGGCTACTTCCCCGACTACAGCATTAACGCCACAGACGAACACAACTGGTTCACCTGGGCCATCCTCAAAGCTCACCCGCGCAACACTGCCGGCACTGTTGCCCTGCAGTCCGCCGATCCCCTGGACATGCCCAAGATCACCTTTAACTACTTCGACACCGGTGTCGGCGACTACGCAGCCGACCTCACTGCTCTCTACGACGCCGTCGAGCTCGCCCGTGACGCGTTCAAGCGCCAGCTCGTCAACATCACGGAAGTTCTCCCCGGTGCTGACGTCCAATCCAAGGAGGATATTGAGCAATATGTCAAGGATGGCGCTTGGGGTCACCATGCCTCTTGCACTTGCCCCATTGGTGCTGATGATGACCCTATGGCTGTATTGGACTCCAAACTCCGTGTTCGTGGTGTCTCTGGTCTCCGTGTCGTTGATGCTTCCGTTTACCCCAAGATTCCGGGTACTTTCACGGCTGTGTCTACCTACATGGTTGCCGAGAAGGCTGCTGATGAGATTCTCAGTGAGCTTAATGCCAGCTCTTGATTGATGTGGACGAATGGAATGTGAGATTTGATTGGATCGGCCCTCCTTAGGTGGAGCTGTATTCGTTGTGAAGCGATTTTATGTTGTGTATTTTTAATAGATCATTCATTTAAGACGACAGGTTTTGTATATAATTCAACTTAATCGGTTGATATACGGGACGGAGAGATAAGTAAAGCATAGTCATTAATATTGATCGGGGTATATTTACACAACCTGCTAAGGAACCTGATAGTTACAAGGCGGGCAATTCAAGCCAAGGGTTAAAGAACTAGAACAACAGGATGGTAGCCTCAGGGCAAAGAGCGCGCAAAGAAACCGAACCTCTTTGCTAGCCCATGAGAAATAACTGAGAGCAGTCAAGCGGAAAGTGGCAAAGCAGCTCTAGTCCGGCCCATCTTAACTTTTCCTTGTTTGCATTATTAGTATTCAAATCGTATACCTCGTGCCACTAAACCATCCTAGAAAGAACTCTTGGGAAGGTTCCCCGCGCTAAACCTTATTGGGCGTGCATCTGCGACGGTCTAACCCCTTTGGGAGGCACAGAGCCTACGCCATCCTAATCGAGGCAGGATATCGGTACGTATAGAACGATCCCGACGGGGCAAGATGCCGAAAAAATAAAAAAGGTCGGCATCGCATATTTCTGACCTTTGAGGTTCAATTCTTCTTTCTTACTCAGTCGCCGAATCCAATCAATCTACACATAAAGCAACTACCACGAATACACTCACCACAACCACCAAAGTCCACCAACAGCTTTCAAACATCCAAACAAACCTCCAAAGCCAAAATGCCACCCAAAAACCCACACATAACAATAATCGGCTCCCTAAATATCGACTTTGTAACAACGACCCCCCGCTGCCCAGGCCCAGGAGAAACGCTCACAGCAACCTCGTTGAGCGTGCTAGCGGGCGGAAAAGGCGGCAACCAAGCCGTAGCAGCAGGCCGCGCCTCATTTACATCAAAAGAGAAACAAGATGTAACCGTGAGCATGATTGGCGGCGTTGGTGCCGATGATCCATACTATACCACGCTCCTCCAGCCAGCACTGGAGAAATCGGGTGTTGACACGAGATCGATTGAACAATCTGTTACTGCGCAGACTGGGTCTGCGAGTATTATTGTTGAAGAGGGGAGTGGAGAGAATCGAATTCTTGTTGTTCCTGGTGCGAATCACGGTGGGTTGATGGGGGATGTGGATGGGATTGTTCATGTTATGCAGCGGTCTGAGGTTGTTGTTTTGCAGGGTGAGATTCCGCGGGAGACGACTGTGGGTTTGTTGGGGTATTTTAATGGGAGGACGGGGAGGGGCGAGGCCCAGGTTGTTTTTAACCCGGCGCCTGTTTTCCCTGAAGGCATTCCACTTTCTGCGTTGCGTGGTACGGCTGTTTTGATCATGAATGAGACGGAGGTTGTGCAGATGGCGAGGTCGATTGCTGGGCTTCCTGTTATGGGGGATGTTTGTGTTGATGAAGATCAGTTTGACCCTGCTGAGTTTGCGGGGAAGTTTCATGAGATGGCTGGGGTTGAGGTTGTTCTTATTACGCTTGGTGCTAAGGGTGTTTATTTCTCTACTCGCGCTGGGAAGTGTGGGACTGTTGCTGGTGTGAAGGTTGCTCAAGTTGTTGATACCACTGCGGCAGGGGACACTTTCGTTGGGTATTTCTCGACTGCTGTGGCGCGGTTCCTTGCTACTGGGAAGGGGTTGGACGAGTTTGAGGAGATCGAACAGGCTGTCTCAGTGGCTAATGCTGCTGCGGCAATGTGTGTGCAGCGCCGGGGTGCGATGCAAAGTATTCCATTTGCTTATGACATGGAGTGAAGTTGAAAATAAACGGGCACAAGATGTAAATAGAAAGTAAACGGCGTTTCGGGGTATAGTTATGAAATCATATATCAGCTTCATCATCAAATTCCTCCTCATATCGTGCCATATTCCACGATGCTTGTAGCGCCTTAGTCTCCCGGTCAAGATTTATCCCCGTCGTGGCAGTGATCCTGGCTAATCGTTCCAACAACACAACTTGTTGCGACTCATGTGTCATATCGCGGGCAATAGTGAGAAGACTCGCAATTAAAATCGGATCCCATTGCTCTGGGGAATCATTGCTTGCTGCAATCCCAGCTATCGACTGTGCATGCCAAATATGCGAGGTGTAACACCTAGCACCTGGAAGGGATTTCAAAAGCCGTGGTTTGTGTGTCAATAGTAACAGAGAGGTAATATGGTAGACAGCATTAGCGACCAGCGCCATTGGCGTCGTGTAGATAAGAATCGGGAAGGACGAGTTGTGATCAGGATCGATTTGATCGGCCTCTCCACCTCGAATATCCACAATCTGCTGGACATCTACTGGGCGCTCGTTGTACCATTTCTGACAGTCTGTCCAGAGGAAGGTCCATTGGGAGAGGAAGTGTGATTGTCGGAATGAGGGGAATGCGAGTTCTGGGGCCGTTGCATGCGGAGACGGTATTTCGGGGTCTCCGTATATCAGAGACAAGCAATGTCCGAGTAGACATAGAATATTTTTGTATGCACGGTTGACGGTTTGGGGCTGGATTTGAGATTGTGGGTGGTGTATTAATGTACCGTCGCGTCGCAGTAATGATCGAAAAGGAATGAGCGGTGGCTTGGAAGACGAGATGCAGCCTGCGAGATCTATAACAAAACAATGGTAAGTTAGCTGATATTATGTTTGGAACAAGTCTCCCACATACCGACTCGAAAGTAAAGCCATAACAACGCCTCTCCAACCTCTTCTCCCAGACCAGCCTGGGATGAAAAGTCACATCCTTGTTCTATGCTGTGCATAAGAATATTCCGCCACTGCTGTGGTCCAGCAGGCAAAACATCTTGAAGCATCAAGAGTGTTTGACCAGCATGTCTAGTCAAATCAGACTCGACCGCAAGACTCTCTTTCGCCTCTTTCCGGAACTGCCGACTATTCTCAACATCCTCACTGGTCGCCAGTGGCAGAAGGAGTCTCTGACCAGCAGAGAGGGAAAGCACCGCAGCTTGTAAAGCCCGATTCGTCCGCGAAAGCAGCAACACTTGAAGTCCGAATGGGAGCTCAGGATCTCCGGTGTCAATCCACGGACCAACATGATAACGAAAATGTCGCAGCAGATCAGTTTCTTGGCTTCCATTTGCGAGTAGCCCCTGACGCTCGATTGTCTGTGAACTGGCAACAGAACCCACATGTCTAAAGTAGGGAGGACTAGTCATGAACCGGGCATCTGGCGTGCTCCGTCTTCCAACAAATGGAATTGGAGGTTCTGAGAAATCAACACTCGGCACATCAGCCGATAAAATGCTTTGAAATTCAAAAGCCCGACCATCTCCCGTGTCATCATGGCTTCCAACTGATGACTGCAGACCATCAGCGAACGCAGGATTGTCCTGTGCCTCATCTGGTGGAGGCTGCTGCTCCTTCGATTTGTCTTTACTCCCAGCTGCAAGAGGCGAGTCATCAACAAACTATACAAGGTTAGCACACTGTTCGTCAAGTACTTCTGGTCCAACTTGGAAACTGGAATAGCACACCGTGATAGAGCTATACCCTTGCCCCAACCCCGACCCATGCGCAAGGCCAGCCCTAGGCGAAACAAATGCCAAATCAGCCCCATATTTACAAGCAAATCCCTTAACCTCACAATTCGCACATCTGGGCTTCTGCTCATCACCTACAGCAACAGCGTCAGTATCGAGTATCGAGTATCACGGAGTACCATCACCGGAACGTCCAAGCACGTGACACGTACATTTTCTTCTGCGCCTGCGACACGTCAAACAACCCGTCCTCACGCGCTGCTTGGCTGCCGGCGTGGGTTTCCTGGGCATTTTGATGTATACATGTAGACACCGTCGAGAGAAAAGAAGGGAGCGGAGGCTCCTCAGTTCTTGATTCGGAGATGGCCGTGATTTGGCTTTGGCGGGCGCCACCAATGGGGAGAGTCGAGCCGAGTGTGGGG
>ERZ1673737.4301-NODE-4301-length-10180-cov-4.503605_pt1 | contig 10180 bp, 6 predicted proteins | sample MGYA00580211_ERZ1673737 | MGnify/ENA primary metagenome ERZ1673737 (study PRJEB41218, sample SAMN15661789) | gut metagenome | host: Homo sapiens | place: Canada: London | collected 2015-08-20/2019-03-30 | study: EMG produced TPA metagenomics assembly of... | reverse complement strand
TGCCCATAGTGCTCTTCCTCGGCACGATTATTCTCACTTGGCGAGAACAGCCGCGCTTCGGGCGAAATCCTGTCAATAGCGTTCGCGGTTGCCGGATTGCCCGAGGGATTCATCGAAGACGAAAAAAGCCCGCGGCCGCATGGCGCGCATGCAGCCGCAGAGCTTTATTCATTCAAACTGTCCCCCTGAACTGAAGACCTCAGGCCTCCGGCTCGTCCTTCGCCGCGCTTCACTCTGATCAGCGGTTGCTGACCGGAAAAGCCTCCCGCAGAACTTCGGCCTCCTCGCGCACATCTCAAGCGGATCTACATTCCGCGCTATGGATCCCCGCAGCAGCGCTTCGGCTGCCGGGCGGATTCGTTATTCCTTCGTGCGTGCAGGCGGAACCGTCGTTCCCGGATATGCTTTTCTCCAAAGAGGTCGGGCCGCGGCAAAAGGGTGCACAGAATAACCCGCACCCTTCATTTTTTCAACTATTTTTCCGGACTTTCTCAGTCCTTGCCTTCGCCCTCAACGAAGCTCTTCAACTTGTCGGCACGGCTCGGGTGACGAAGCTTGCGAAGCGCCTTCGTTTCGATCTGGCGGATGCGCTCGCGCGTCACGTCGAACTGCTTGCCGACCTCCTCGAGCGTATGGTCGGACTGCATTTCAATGCCGAAGCGCATGCGAAGCACCTTGGCTTCACGAGGCGAAAGACTGTCGAGCACCTGCCGGACGGTTTCCGAGAGGCTCGAATTCTGTACCGCCTCCGCAGGCGCCACCGTCTGCGTATCCTCAAGGAAATCGCCGAGATGCGAATCGTCGTCGTCGCCGATCGGCGTCTCCATTGAAATCGGCTCCTTCGCGATCTTCATGATCTTGAGGATCTTGTCCTCAGGCATTTCCATCAATTCCGATAGCCGGCGGCTGTCGGGCTCAACGCCGGTTTCCTGAAGTTCCTGACGCGTGATGCGATTCATGCGGTTGATGGTTTCGATCATGTGCACCGGAATGCGGATCGTGCGGGCCTGGTCGGCAATGCTTCGCGTGATCGCCTGACGAATCCACCAGGTCGCATAGGTCGAGAACTTGTAGCCGCGGCGGTATTCGAACTTGTCGACCGCCTTCATGAGGCCGACATTGCCTTCCTGAATGAGGTCGAGGAACTGGAGCCCGCGGTTCGTGTACTTCTTCGCGATGGAGATCACGAGGCGGAGATTGGCTTCCGTCATCTCTCGCTTGGCGTTTCTCGCTTTCGCTTCGCCCGTTGCCATCTGCTTATAAGTATCGAGAAGCTCGTCGACCGTCATGTGCGAGGACCTTTCGAGCTCCGCGAGATGCCGCTGCTCCTCTTCGACATTGGCGCGCACGTGAAGCACGGCCTGAGCCTTCGCCGGGAAGGCCGCCGCCACGTCGTCCACCCAGCCGATGCGGGTGGCGTTCGGGATGAAGTTGGTGAGGAACCAGTCGCGCGGGATGCCGATCTTGCGCACGTATTCGTCGTAGACGGCGCGCTCGCTCGCGCGTACGTCTCCAATCGTGCGGCGCAGCGACTCGCAGAGCCGGTCGGCCGTCTTCGCCGTGAAGCGGATGCTCATGAGCTCCTGCTGGATCGAATCCTTGAGGGGCTCGAGTTCAGGCGTCTTCGGTCCCTTGTCGTCGAAGGCGCGCACGAGCGCATGGAAGTGTTCGCTTACTTTGTCGAAGATCTGGAGGCTCTTTTCCTTCAGCTCCTCGAGCTGACCCACGGTCATGGCCGAGGCGCCCATATCGGTCTCGTCCTCGTGGCTTCCGAGCACGTTCTTCTGGTCGTCGGGCGAAACAATGCCGTCGACGATCTCATCAATCGCGGCCGCGCCCGAGCGGATGCGGTCGGCGCTCTCGAGAATTTCTCGCACGGTAACCGGGCAGCGCGCAATGGCGAGCACCATGTGCTTCAAGCCGTCCTCAATGCGCTTGCTGATCTCAATTTCGCCCTGACGCGAAAGGAGCTCCACCGATCCCATCTCGCGCATGTAGATGCGCACCGGATCGGTCGTGCGGCCGAATTCGCTCTCAACGGTGGAGAGCGCTGCTTCAGCTTCGGCTTCCGCATCCTCGTCGCTCACCGCTTCGCCCGCGCCCTGAATGAGGAGCTGCTCCTCATCCGGAGCAACTTCATGCACGGCAATATTGAGGTTCCCGAGAATGCTCACGATCGTTTCGATCGCATCTTCGTCGAGAAGCGTATTGGGGATGTTGTCGTTGATTTCGCTGTAGGTAACGTAGCCGCGCTCTTTGCCGAGGGTAATCAGCTTCAAAAGCCGCGAGCGGCGGTCTTCCTTCGACTCCTCCTGGGCGCCGTAACCGTGCTGCATGGCTTCAAGAAGCGCCTTGTCGCGCTGAGCGCGCGACCTTCTCGTGCGGCGAACCTTCTTCGTAGCGCCTTCGTCTGCTGCCCCCGTCTCGGGTTCGGGTTCGGGCTCGGCACCGTCTCCCGAATCACCGGCATCGTCGTCGGGCTCGATATCCTCCACATCCGCAACGTCTTCAATGTCCGGAATTTCTTCGTAGTCGCCGCTTCCGTCATCATCGTCAATCAGATCAACGATGCCGCCGTCGTCGGCAAATTCGTCCGCATCATCGGACTTTTTAGCCTTGTTCGACGTTTTTTTCTTGGAAGCAGCCTTTTTCGGCGTCTTCGCCGCTTTCGGCGCTTTTGGCGCCTTGGCGGTCTTCCTCGCCTTGGAAGTCCTGACGGGCTTCTCTTCAGCTTCAGCTTCAGCTGCGGCGTCGCCTTCACCGGCCTTTTCGGTCGTTTTTTCAGCAGCTTCTTCAGCCGCAACTTCCTCAACGACCTTCTTCACGCGCGGCTTGCGGGCCTTTTTCGCCGGCGCGTCAGCTTCCTGAGGCTGAGAAGCATCCTCCGCCTTCGCCGTCTTTTTGCGGGTAGCCGTCTTTTTTTCCTGAGCGGGAACGTCTTCGACTTTTTCTTCCGCAACCGTCTCAGCCCGGACTTCTGCCGGCGCGATTTCCTCAGCCGGAGTCTTCTTCCTGGCGGACTTTCTCAGACGTGCAGGAGCGCGGGGCTTTTCCGCTTCAACAGATTCAATGGAAAGCGTAAGGCCCGAAGTCTCGAGCTGCGCCGGCGCTTTTGTTTTCTTCTTGCCGTGCTTCTTCGAGCTCGTTTCGATCGTTACTTCCGCAACGACATCCTTCTTTGCCTTTTTAGCCACCGCCATGTACCTCTCCTAAGGCCCTTCGCGGCAGAAGAGATTCCCCCAGCCGCAGAAGTGTGACAGGCCGCCCGTCTGAAGCCTCCTTCAAAGAGGGACGGTCTGTAGTGCGCAGCCGTCTCCGGGAAAAGCCTGTCCTTTCTCGAAGCCGGAGGATCCCGATCTGTTCATACAGAATGCTGTCCTGACACGAGGCACAAAGCGGAGGGGGTCTGGCAAAGAGAATATTCTTTTTACTTTACATCCCGAAAGCAATGCACCCCCAAAAAAATCAGGGGGATCGTTCTAAATTTTGCCACATGAACGGATATTTAACCCGACAATTCGTGAAAACCCCACGGAAAATCAAGATCTCACAACCGATTATTTGTAACAAGATGTAAGCAAACTTGATTTCTGCATGTCGGAATAAAACATGCGGATCAGAAGCCCGTCCGTCCGCGCATGTCGGGATCGGCGTCGGGCACGTCGCCGGGGAGATTCTCCTGAGCCTCCTCAAGGAGTCCTGAAAACTCCTCGTCCGCCATGCCGTCGCCGAAGCCTTCCGGCATTTCCGGTGGCATCGCTTCATTTTCATCAACGGCAAAGGCGCCGGAATCCTCCGGAAAATCCTGATCCGGATCTTCAAGCTTCATGCCGGCACGCTTTTCGGCCTGCTCGCGCAAAGCCCTGGCAATGGCATCGCGGCGCGAGCGCGGCGAATCGACCGCGGCCTCAGCGTGAGCCGGTTGAGAAGAAACGTCCGTCCTTGCCTGCATCGAGGGTGTCGCCGCAGGAGGCGTTCCGAAAGGCGACATCTGCGGCGTCTGAACCGCGGGCGGTGCGCCAAAGGGGGATGCGCCGGACGATGTCGAAGGCGCCGGGGGCTTTCCAAAAGGCGAGGGCGGCGCCCCGAACGGGGACGCTGAGGTAGCCGGAGTCTCTGCCGCCGGCTCCGCAGCAGGGATTTTTTTCGCGTCCGCTTTGCCCACGCGCATTTTCCCGAAGAGGAGCTCCTGAATGGCGCGCACCTTGGGATTGTCGGAAAGGGTTGTTGCCCCCTCTCCTAATTCATTTTTGGCGAAGTCGCGCGTGCGGGATACGTCCTCCTGCTCGCGCCGATAAATGCGCTCGTCTTCGACAGCCTTCGCAATAAGCTTCATGAGCTCGGTGCGGCGGCACTTGAGCCGCCTCAGCTCCTCAATGGCGGCGCCGGAACTGCCGAGCACGAGTTCGCGCGCCTTGACGCGTTCGAGCTCAAGCTCAAGGAAAGCGCGGCGAAGCTCAAGGCGAGCGCCTTCCTCAGGCGTATCGAGCGTGAGTTCGCCCGCAAGAAGCGACTCATAGCGCGCGGCATCCGGGGATTCAGAAAGCCGCATCAGAAGCGCAGCAGGAGACATCGGCTCCCCGTCTTCCTCGCCCGCCGCTGCTCGCCAGACTTCCACGATTCTGTTGGCCGCGGGGCTCGGGCTCATCACGAATTCGTCTTCAATCTGAGCGCTGAATTCACCCAAAAGCTGCGGATAGGCGAGAAAGCACTGCAGCATCCGGTCCCGCACATCCTGGACGCCGATTCTCGGCTCCGGCGCCGGACGACGCCTCCAGTCAAAGCGTGCGTCCCAGCTGCCGAAACGTCCTGTGTACGGGCCGCCTGCACGCGGAGCGGCTTCAAAGGATGGGCGCTCCACCGTCTTTCTTTCCGTCGCCACGCCCCATTCTCTTTCGAGGTCCTCAAGCTGCAGGCGGGCGAGCGCCGCTATCTCCTTCATGAGGGAAAGCTTCAGCACCGGAGCGCTCTTCATGGAAAGAATGAGGGGCTTCGCCTGCTTCACGAGCTTCGCGCGCTCTTCGGCGTAAATCAGCTCCTTTCCTTCAACCAGAATGCTTTTCAGAAATACCGTGAGGGGAAGCGACTTCTCCATCTCGCGCTCATAGGCTTCAGGGCCCTTGGCCTTGATGAGGCTGTCCGGATCATGTTCCGGCGGGAGAAGCACGAAATGCGCCGACTGATCGTCGCCGATGACGGGAAGCGCGGCATCGAGCGCGCGCTTTGCCGCCTTTCTGCCGGCGCTGTCGCCGTCAAAGGAAAAGTAGACGGAATCAGAGAGCTTGAAGAGCTTCTTGACGTGTTCAGGCGTGATCGAGGTGCCCAAAGCCGCCACGGCTTCGCGGAACCCTGCCTGCGAAAGCTGGATCACGTCCATGTAGCCCTCGCAGACGATGGCGCGCCCTTTTTCGACAATCGCAGCTCGGCCTTCATAAAGCCCGTAGAGTTCGCTTCCCTTATGGTAGATGGGCGTCTCGGGGCTGTTGAGGTATTTGGGCTGCTCATCCCCCTTCATCGTGCGGGCGCCGAAGCCGATGACCGTTCCCTTCGGCGAACGGATCGGGAACATGATGCGGTCGCGGAAGGCGTCGTAGCGGCGTCCGTTCTTCTCGAGTACGAGTCCGGTGGTAAGGAGTTCCTGCGCTTTGTAGCGGTCTCCCGGGAAAACGGCTTCAAGTCCGTGCCAGCCGTCAGGCGAATAGCCGAGGCCGAAGCGCTCCGCCGTTTCGCCCGTAATTTCGCGGGCCTTCAGGTAGTCGATCGCCTTCGTTGAATTTCTGAGGCAGGAGGTGTAGTAGTCCGCCGCCTCCTTCATGAAGTCGGAGAGCGCTCGGGCTTTCTTCCTCGCCTCCTGTCTGCCGGGCGTGCGGTCCTCGGGGACTTCCATCCCGTAGATTTCCGCAAGGCGCCTCACGGCATCCGGAAAATCGAGGCGCTCAATATCCATCAGGAACCCGATGGCATTGCCCGCCTTGCCGCAGCCGAAGCACTTGAAGATCTGCTTCGAGGGGCTGACCGAAAAGGACGGCGTCTTTTCCTTGTGGAAGGGACAGCACGCCATGAAGTTGCGTCCGCCCTTCTTGAGGGTCACGTAGCGGCCCACCACGTCGACGATGTCGGCGCGGTCAAGGAGACTCGTAATGAAGCCCTCAGGAATCATGGAACACGCAGAAAATAGAGAAGTCTGACCCGGCAGAAATGCCAACTCAGATTCTGAGTGAAAAATGCTTCGCGTGCAAAAAGAAAAACCCCGAAGATTGACTCCGGGGTTCTTCCTTCAGTCCGCAGCGCCCTCAATCATTCCGGAGAGCCCTGCGGCGATACGAAGCTTTCGGCCTCATCGGCATCCGGTGCTTTCAGCTTTCCGATGCCGGCGGCCTGAAGCAGAGCCGAACAGCGATTACTTCGCGGTGAGGCGGGCCTTCACCAGAGCAGAGACCTTGCCGAGATCGGCGCGGCCCGTGACCTTCGCCTTGACGGCGCCCATCACCTTGCCCATGCCGGCCATGCCCGTGACGCCCGCGGCAGCAACAGCTTCATCGATGATCGCGATGACTTCGTCATCCGTAAGCTGCTTGGGGAGATACCCCGAGAGCACATCGATCTCATTCTGTTCCTTGCCGGCGAGGTCCTCACGACCGCCAGCGCGATACTGTTCGACCGAGTCGCGGCGCTGCTTGACCATCTTGGTGATGATTTCCATCACCTGATCGTCCGTCGCATCGATCTTTTCATCGATTTCCCGCTGCTTGATCGCAGCGAGAAGGAGACGAATCGTGCTCAGACGGTCGGCATCATGCGAACGCATAGCGGCCTTCATATCTTCGCGGATTCTGTCTTTAATCATCACCATCCTTCGAGCGATATCAGATTTTTTCTGAAAGCCTTTCCGGACCATCCGGAAGGCCAAAGAGAAGCAATTAGTAGAGCTTCTTCGGGAGCATCATGCTGCGCAGCCGCTTGTAGTGGCGCTTGACGGCAGCCGCCTTCTTGCGCTTACGTTCAGCGGTGGGCTTTTCGTAGAATTCACGCGCACGGAGCTCGGTCAGAAGACCGGACTTCTCGATGGTGCGCTTGAAGCGGCGCATGGCGACTTCGAAGGGTTCGTTCTCTTTAACGCGAATAGTAGGCATTCGACACCTGGTTGTGATGACCCGGAAATGTATGAAGAAACTCGAGCCCGCGTCTGGTTCCGGGGCAAGATGCGGCTGAGTACGAAGCGCGAATTTTCTCATAAAGCGCATGGATACTTCAACGCCCGAAGGCTATTTTTTTCGCATTTTTTGAGCGTCTCGTCCCGGGTCTCTCTTTTTGCTGATCCGAAGAGGCACGCCCGATGCTCTCCTTTAGAATGACGCCCACTATGCTAGTTCTTGGTATTGAATCATCCTGCGACGAAACCGGCGCCGCCCTTATTTCCGATACGGAAGGGCTCTTGGCCGACGCGCTCCACACTCAGATCGACATGCACCGCGCCTACGGCGGCGTGGTACCCGAGCTTGCAAGCCGCGATCATATCCGGCGCGTTGTTGCGCTCACCGATGAAGTGCTTGAAAAAGCGGGAAAGACCCGCAGGGACATCACGGCCATTGCCGTAACGGAAGGCCCGGGTCTTGCGGGCGCCCTTCTGGCCGGAAACGCCGTGGCGCACGCCATGGGCTTTGCGCTCGGGATTCCCGTAGTGGGCGTTCACCACCTCGAAGGGCACCTTCTCGCGGCGCGGCTTGCGAAGCCCGCCCCCGAATTTCCCTTCCTCGCGCTGCTGGTTTCGGGCGGCCACACGCAGATCCTCCGGGTTGAATCCTTTGGATCCTACGAGCTCCTGGGAGAAACGCTTGACGACGCCGCGGGCGAAGCCTTCGACAAGACGGCGCAGCTTCTCGGCCTCCCCTATCCGGGCGGCCCCGCCGTATCCGCGCTTGCCGATAAGGGAACGCCCGGCGCAATCGAACTCGCTCGCCCGATGATTCATGCGCCCAACCTCATGATGAGCTTTTCGGGCCTCAAGACTTCGGTCCTCACGGCGGTAACAAACGCGTCCGACCCGAAGGATGAGGCCTTCCGGGCCAATCTTGCCCGGGGCTTCGTCGACGCTCTGGTCGACGTCCTTGCCGCGAAGCTCGTTCGCGCGATCAAGATGACGCGCCTCAACCATGTTGTCGTGGCGGGCGGCGTCTCCGCCAACCGGCAGCTTCGCGAGCGGCTCACAAGAGAAGTTGAACGCCGCCGCGGGAAGATCTATTTCCCGCCCATGCGCCTCTGCACGGACAACGGCGCCATGATCGCCGCTGCCGGTATCGCTCGTCTGGAATCCATGACGGCGGCAGAACGCGATGCGCTCGTCGACAAGCTCGCCTTCGGCGTACGCCCCCGCTGGCCGCTCGAGAGTCTCCCCAAAGCTCAGGTGCCTGGAGCGCTTACTGTCTAAGGCCGCACTCCGCTATCTCACTCCCCCATCAAAACGCCCGGCGTTCCTCACGGAATCCGGGCGTTTTTCACTGCGTGCTTTTTCGTCAGAAAACAGGTACGAACCAGAACTAAGCGCTTTTGCTCAATCTTGTTGAGAAACGGCACAAATGTTGTGCGGCCATACCTCTAAAAGATTAGTAATCTCGTTTACCTTAGGGGTTTGGAGTACTCCATAGACTGACGAGATGATTAGGATGATTTCTGTGAAAGGGCAGTTTCTCCTTTCACATCTCTTTGGTAAACGAAGAAATAGATTCGACAATCCAACATTCTTTACATAAAAAATGGAAACGCAGCAGCAAACTTCTTCAGCGTCTCTCTCCCGGGAGGAAGTAAAGACGCTCGGACTATCGCCCCTCGGGGGCATCCTCGAGTTTTACGACTTCATCATCGTCTTCTTCTTTGCGAAGATTATTTCCCAGCATTTCTTCCCCGCAGGAATCGGTGAATTCTGGGCGCTCCTCAACACCTACGGCACCTTTGCTGCCGGCTACCTTGCCCGTCCGCTCGGCGGCGTCGTCATGGCGCACTTCGGCGACAAGTTCGGTCGCAAGAACATGTTCATGCTGTCAATCGCCCTGATGGTCATTCCGACCTTCTCTCTGGCGGTGATTCCTACCTATGAAGCGATTGGTTATGCTGCGCCGATCTTCCTCATACTCGTTCGAATCTGCCAGGGCATCGCGATTGGCGGTGAGCTTCCCGGCGCCTGGGTCTTCATTCAGGAACATGCTCCGCAGGGCCACAAGAACAAGTTCATCGGCATTCTGACGGCCTGCGTGACGGGCGGCATTCTCTTGGGCGCCATCGTCGCCCTCGCGATGAACACGATCTACACGCAGGCGGAACTCTCCGACTGGGCATGGCGCGTTCCCTTCGTGCTCGGCGGCATCTTCGGCCTGATCTCGATCTACCTGCGCCGCTTCCTTCAGGAAACGCCGGTCTTCAAGAAGATGCGCGAGAGCAAGGCGCTTGCCAAGTTCCCGCTCGCCGAAGTGCTCCGCACCTCTCGTTTCGGGGTCTACCTCTCCTTCGTTATCACCTGGGTTCTCACGGGCTGCATCGTCATCTTCATTCTGATGATGCCTGGCTTCACGGGCGGCCTGCTCAAGTTCACGCCGGTTGAGACCACCTACCTGCAGATGGCCGGCATTGTCTCGATCGTCGCCTCCTGCGTGCTCTCCGGCATTCTGGCCGACCACCTGAGCCCAGCGCGTCTGTGCACCTGGTACGCGATCGGCTTCGCCGCCTCCGCGCTCCTCTTCTGCCACAACCTCTATACGGCTGAACCCAACACCGCGTTCGTCGCCTTCTGGTACGTTGCGACCTGCTTCTTTGCCGGTCTCTATAACTTCTGCCCGATCTTCATGTCGGACGTCTTCCCGGCCCGCATCCGCTTCTCCGGCATCTCGTTCGCCTACAACATCAGCTATGCGCTTTCCGGCGCCGTGACTCCGCAGCTCTGCTTTGCGCTTCACACCTACGGCAAGCTCCATCCTGATTCGATCGGCAGCCTCGGTCTCGGCTTCTACGTCGTCGTCCTCGGCCTCATGGCAATCGGTTGCGCTGTTGCAATGAAGCGTGTTTACGGGAACGGCAACACGAATGCCAACACCGCGCTTTCAGGTGCGCTTTGATGATTCATTAAAGCTCTGAAGCATCCTCAGCAAAAGCCGCGCTTCCATCCACTCCGGATGGGCATGCGGCTTTT
>ERZ1673737.4298-NODE-4298-length-10188-cov-4.718839_pt1 | contig 10188 bp, 15 predicted proteins | sample MGYA00580211_ERZ1673737 | MGnify/ENA primary metagenome ERZ1673737 (study PRJEB41218, sample SAMN15661789) | gut metagenome | host: Homo sapiens | place: Canada: London | collected 2015-08-20/2019-03-30 | study: EMG produced TPA metagenomics assembly of... | reverse complement strand
TTGCTGCCATTGCCTACCGCGCCAGCAAGTAAGCGACACCTCTCCATCACACCCAACCACGAAATCACCTCTCGAACCATCCACAATGCCCACCGCCGAGTCCGCCGCCTTCCTCGCCAAGAAGCCCACCGTCCCCCCAACCTACGAGGGCGTCGACTTCGAGGACAACGTCGCCGTCCACAACGCCCGTGATGCTATCATCCGCGAGCAATGGGTACGCAGCATGATGGCCCGTCTTGTCGGCGAGGAATTGGGCAAGTGCTATGCGCGCGAGGGCGTGAACCACCTCGAGAAGTGTGGTGTATTCAGAGGTTAGTTTCGTTCGTTCCGTTCTTGCTGGGAGTTCCTCTCTCGGGACATATGGATAAATTGAAAATTCTGGCTCGTTTGGATTGGATTCGGCTTCATTTCAGACTTATTTGGACTTCGTATACTAATCTTCTTTCCTCTGCAGAGAAGTACTTCGAGCTCCTCAAGGAGCGCAAGGTTAAGGGTTACCTCGGCCAGGAGAAGAACCGTTTTGGTGGCGAGTCGGCATAAGCGTTTCTTCTTTTCTTGCATGTTACGCTGCGCGATTATGGTTCGGGATCCGCGGGTTGATTGTCGATATTGACATATTCGGGCCTGGAAAATGGACTAGGTGGAATGGGGATAACACTACGATGATTATCTGTGAATTTGGCTCATTGCCTAGTTTCAGTTATGCCCACATTGGGTCCCGGATTGTGGAGGGATACGAAGAAATGGAGGGAGAGAGTTTGGAGACGGCTCTCTTTGTTCTCTTGCCTGTTTGTACTGTACATATAGATATCAGTTTGTTTGATCAATCTTCCTTTTTGTCTCCATCATTTGAGCTTTTGAGGGTTTCGTAATTAATCTACGTACGAGGTGTCTAGGCTCGATCTACTACCTCATACTACGAGTGTATCAGTATGCACCAATGGTTTTCCAAAAGTATAATTCAGTTATATAACTACAACATATCCTCTACAGCTATATTTGATATCAATCAATAGTAAACGCTAGAGGCCGTGGCACTGCGGTCTGGGAATCCTCCCGGAGGACCTCGGCCATCAGACGGCTGGGCTGCATCTTCGTCACTGTCATCATCGCTTCCAAATTGCAGGTCGTCTCTCTCCTCTGGCGGAGCACGCATACGAATCAACTGGTCCACCTCTAAGGAAGAAGGTTGGTATGGTGCCGGCGGAGAGTGAATGTCTCGACCTGAAGGCAGGTTAGAGAGCAATGGAGTAGATGATGGAACGATTTGTGTGTTCATCTAGTACTTGTTAGTATGGCAACAATTATCGGAAAACACCCCACTCACTGTGTCGTTCATTTTCACCCATTTTGTTTCTAGCATCGCAATCACTCGTCCCTCCTCGTCCCGACCCGCATCATCACCCGACTCCAAAGCGCCCTTCTCGTTCCGACTACCACCGGCATCTTTGGCTACTCGGCGCTCTTCACGCCTCTCCGTCCATTCGCGCTTTAAGCGGGATAGCCCACCCTTCGAGGCCCCAGAGGCAGAGGCTTCCTCTTGCGAAGACGCAGCACCTCGAATTCCAAGCGACGTCCGCGCAGCTCTCAGCCAGGCAATACCCTCGCCGACCTTGCCTGTCAGTTCAGCTTCTACGCCAAAGAACCGACAGGCACGAGCACGAGCAACACGACCTAAGACTGAAGTGTAGCGAACGACATCCTCATCAACACGCCCTGTGCGCCCTGATGCAGACCCAACAGCCCCAAGTCCAGCAGCAGCCTGGTCAGAATACTCGGCAGCACGAACGCAAAGCCGAGCAAAAAGCAAAGCGCGCACCTTTGGTATCTCAGGCGCGTGAACCATCCACTCTTTATCATTCGGATTGCGCGACTGGATACACGCAGCGATATAAGCATCATCCTTAAGAACCGCTAGCAGAGTAGCCTCAGCGAGCGCAAGCGACGACAGCGCCGCCTGTGTTCCGGCATCCACATCTGGCACCGCCGTAGCGGAGGCCGGGGATGACGCGAGGAAGTTATGTACTGCGCTAGCCTGCAGTAGATAACGCGTCGCTGTTTGTACGGCAGCAGTGCGATCTTCCGCCGTCGGAGTTGAAGATGCATACAATGCGGCCACAACTCCTGCCCGTGCCATCCTGCTCAACACGTATCCCAGTGTTGTGAGCGTAAATGCTATTTCGAACTGGATGCCTCGGCCAGCGACCCTGCCATCACGCATGCGCAGTCCTTTCCCATTTGTATTATTGCTACCTGCTCCGATATTCAGGGCACTCGAAGATGATAATGTAGGTCTCCATGCGGACTCGATCTCGGCGTGCGGTGTAATGTCGATCTCTTCCCCCGCGCCAGGCGCGTAGGTCCTATCTTGGGCAATAAATGGTTGTGTATCTGGGTGAACTATTCTCCCGTTTAATCCGTGGGAAATGGCAAATAGGTATGGGAGGTAATCGTTCAGTGCGGATAGGACTGTTGGGAGATGGGCATCCTGACGCGGGCCGCGGGGTAGGCGCTTATGGGCTTTCAGCGCAAGGCGAAGGGCATGGCGGGATGTTGACGCCGACTGGGGGAGAGAGGGGTGAGTTAAGGAAGAGATGAAAGATTGAAATGAGAGAGGCGAGGTTGTTGGGAGGGTGAATGCAAAGACCATCGTGGGAGTTGGAGAAGTGAGACTCGGGAAGGGCTGATGTCAGATCACCTGGGCACTACTTAGGGCTTCACACTTCCACTCAACTTTGTGTCTCTTGGAAATTCGCTTCGATCGGAAACTGCATAACGCTCGAGAACTTGAAAATATATCTATTTGAGACGAGTATATAAAAGACTAAGAACAAATTCCCCTAAGGTGTTGGACCTGCTGATACCCCTGGCGGGATACCATCTGGGTAAATGTCATTCAGATAAGGATAGTCAGCCAGAGGTGCGTAAATTGCTGGGTTGAGAGGCATAGGCATCGTTCTCTGGGCAACCGTTGCCCTAGGCATATCACGAACCAAGGGGCGACCCTGGTGTACCCATAGACGGTGAGAATTATCAGGGGCCGTGTAGGTATACAACCTCCGTCGCATCCACGGGCCACTCAGTCTCGCAGAGTACGGTCCCAATGCGCCGCGTACTACGCACGGCACAGCAGTCCAATGATCCAATAGCATGCTATTCGTATTTGGATCCCGTATATTGACCTCGAGCATCCTTGAGAGGGCGAAGGACTGAGTGCCGTCCGCCATAACGCTGGCAGCCACACCAAGAACCGGTGGCAATGAAACGGGTATGACGCTATTAGCATGCATGCCTTGGAGAAGTCTCACATCGGCACCGTATATTGTCATTGTGCCGGCTCCGGTATCATCTACAAAGTCCAGCTCGAGCTCCTGTTGATTCATCCAGGCACCTTCCGAAGGAAATCGAATGGTAAAATCAATCTGCACAAAACATGTTAGCTTCCTATCACCTCGAGAGAGAGTTTGATCACACATCAATCAGCTTGCCGAGCCTACCAGGCGTGGCGGACACATGGAGCATCTCAGGTTCTGGTACATGATTAAACTGTAAATTATTCCTTGTTAGCACGTTCCTGGTAAGCGGAACAAGAGTATACATACTCCTTCCACCCAAAATCCAGTATGACCCTCGTATTTGACGTTGATGTGCATGAATTCATCCATTTTGAACGGCCTCGGTTGGCAAAGCTGTGCGCCCTTGGACCAGTATGTAACAAGTTCTGGATTCCAATCAAGGGTTTTGTCTTTGTATGTCTTTATAATGGCTTTCACATTGTCCATCTGCTGATATTCATCCTTCTCATCTTCTTTGCCAAGCCATTCTAGGGTTTTAGCTAGGACTTCCAAGCGCTGTACGACGGGCCAGCTAAGCTTTGGGTACACGTCCATTCTTGCACTTGAGGTTACTGAATCAGTGACTGCCAGGCCAAAAACATAACCAGGAAGAGGATGTCTTACTCGCGATCTTTCCACTTCTCTTTGAGCTCCTTCAGCCTGGTTTCAAAATAGATTGGCATGATGTTTTCTTCCAGTCGCTCCAGGCACCGTTCAATGTGGGCTTCATAATCACTATTTGGTTCATGTTGGTATATGTACGATGTAGCAGGCACTTCTCAACAGCCAAAACTTACTCAGGATGAAGGTCATGCTCATGACGAGTCCAGCCCGCGGGTACCTTGCTCAACTCTGTAATGGCAGGATCTTGGTGCATATATTGCGTCCGTTGTGGAGTTGGCTCTGCCTTTGCAGGACTTGGAACTCGACCAACGTAAGAGATTTTCAGGTCCGCTTCAAGCCAGTTGGTATCCAAAGGCTTTGATTCCACCTCGAGTGTCTTGGTGTTCTTGGGGGCCACCCCACCCTGGGCTTGCTTCCGTTTTCGACTACTAGGCTCATCGACAGGGTCTGCGTAAAATGACTCCTGTTTTCGCGCGCTTTCGCGAAGACCAGCGGCCCTACTAGATTCCGGACGGGATGCCATTGTGCACGATAGAAATTATCGGAGCCAGAAAAAGTAATAGGGAAGATCAATGCAATCAGTTTGAAAGTCGATGTGCATGCACAGAGTGATCCAAGGTCGAGTAAATAAATATATCAGAATGCAACTCTCTCCCCTAGTCTATTTTAATCTTACACTGCGTGTCAAAGAACATACCAAGACAAAGAAACATCTTCGAGATTTGGGACGCAAAGCTTTAGCAGATTTTCAAAGAATGATGATCTGGAAACCACAGGTAAACAAAGGATAGACCCAGAGGTTGCAAACGTGAAAGAAAAGCAGAACTTCAGTAAGGGGCAATACAGATTTTGTCGATTTCTCTTTCAAGCCACATGAAGTACTTGCTTTCATTTTCGGTAAATCAACGTTTCATTTCCGAGTCTATGTAGCAAGATGAAGACCTAGCCTGGTGCTAATTCTATAGCTCCAATATCTCTCACGTTTTCTTCGAACTTCTTGAGATCCCGGCGCGTTTTCAGCCCTCAAGGCGCATTTATTTTTCAAGAGCTTTCATGGCAATGATTTTCTTTGTTTTCTTCCGTTTACTTGCTTTTTCCCTAGTAATTTGATTTTTTTGCTGAGTTTGCCAACAAGTATTCAAAGGCAGACTTGGGTGGACTTTGAGGATATTAGGGAAATGACCAAAACTCACTTCCCACAGATCAATGAGATTAGAGAGTAACTTACCTGACCAAAGGGACTCGTCGAATGGAGATGAGAACTTATTCCGAAAGATCGGAACTCGGTAATGTACTCAGAAAGACAAAGGTCGATTATGATATCGCGTATATCACGCTCATAGTGTCTTTCGAGTTTCATTATTTGGCACCAATCCATTTGCCCAACCCCACATTGAGGCGCCCTAGGAATCGACTCCTGCTATTGACGTGACTTGTAGTTTTATACTTCGAATGAGAGAATAAGGCAGGATCAAAGAAAGAAAAGCTAAATGATAAACGACGAGATACTAGTCTAATGTATGGACACAATCATGAAACACGATACAAGAAACCCATCCTCCAGACCCTCTCAATTTCTTTTTCCATTTTCTCGTTTCCTTTCCGCCTACCTTCTTTCTCTCCCGGTGGCTACCTGTAGGGTGGCGGTGGAATAAACGGATCAGGCACCTGGCTCATATTCACTATAAGCCCTTGTTGAATGGCGAGTGAAGTGTCGACATTTGGAACATGGTTGCCAAACCCAGAATAGTTATCCATAACATGCATTAGGTTTTGACCATCCGGTGCCGAAGCGGTGTATAGCTTGTATCTCAACCAGGGTCCTACCAGCCTGGGAACGTCATCCACACCCGCACCACCGGGTCTCACAGAACATTGAATAGTGTCCCAGCTGGTCATTCGTTCCGTTGCATATTGGTAGCCCCCGTTCGGGTCACGGACGAGGTGGCCTTGATTATTCCTGGCCGGGCTTTTACAGTAGACGGTAACCTCGACTGAGACCACCAGAAAATCAGCCCAATGGCCATCAGCCTGTGCAGCTTGTGCCATTCCCAGGCATAGTAATCGCCTCCCTCCTAAACGTTCAAGTAAACGCTTGTCTGCGTCGTAAATGACCATCATGTCCGATCCAGTATCGTCAATGAAAGTGATGGGATGACCAGCAATTTGTGCATTCGGCACTCGAAGATGAAGGTCCATCTAAGAAGTAAAAGTGTGAGTCAAGGATGCTACTGGAATATTTCGAGAACTTACATAGTGGCAGAATGAATTGCGATTGGAACTCTGCTGTGTCTCGAAATGATTGCAAAATAGAGTATTTGTAGGCCCATGGCCGAACACCTAGAGTACACATGTTAGATTTGCCGGTGCGCAACTAGACATTTGACCAAACTGACCCCCTCTACCCAAAACCCCTCATATCCTTTGTAATGATTCCCAATCTCTTGATGTTCTTCTGCAATGAAGGTCCGCGGTTGTGAAAGCTGGGTTCCATGAGACCAGTAAGTCACAAGACCATCATACCAGTCCAATGTTTTGTTCTCGTAGGCGGTTATAATTGCCTTCACTGTGCTAATGAGTTTATACTCGTCTTTGCCGCCTTGCAGGTTTTTCAGAGTTCTTTTAAGGGTACACAGGCGTTTCAAAACGTTGATGTCAGTTATTCCTTGGGCCCCGGCTTCTTTTACCATCTCTCTAGATTCTCATTAGAAAAGTAGCCAAAAGTTTCCTCTGGGGCTCTTACTTTCTCGACTCTTGACTCCGAGTGAGTTCTTCCAGCTTCCACCTGAATATATCAGGCATGATAGCCTCAACAATCCGCTCGTTGCATCTTGTAATTTGAGCAGCCCAATCTCTGCGACACGTGGTTCAGCATTAATCCAGCGACCCATATGGAAAATAGAAGTATATTGTTTAGCTGGTAGCTCATAGAGAAAAGACTCACTCGGGGTCCAGATCAGGTTCGTCGTAGTTCCAACCAGGAGGTACTTTGGCCATATCTGTTATAGGTCTTGCCCCCGCAGGCCACGCTTGCTTTGCAGGCCGGGCTGGTGGATTAGCGGCCGTGGTGGCCGTGGTGGCCGGAACATAACTGGTGTTCAAATCAGCAAATAGTTGGGGTCCTGAAAACGGCGCCCGTTTTTGGATTCGAGACTTCGGGACCTCGCGCCCTTTGTGTTTGTACTGCGTGTGCGTCTCTTCGTCCTTGGACTTCAACTTTCCGTCCTTAAAGTCTGCTCCATTCCACTCATAAAGCCGGGGCTGGGGGCCTGAGTATGTTGGGTTTGGGTTTGGTTTTGGGGTAATTTTGATTTTCTTTCGTGGTGGCATAGTTCCAACTGTGTAGTTCCAACTGTGTTTCTTTCTCTATAGGGGCGGTAGGACTTAACACTTAAGCTTGATCGTGAGGGGAACGATCTATCAGTATAAATATATATTCCTCATCGTGTCTATGCCATCAATCGCCTCTCAAAGGAGCAATATCCGAACAAAGAGACTGGAGCCATTCGCTAAGCCCGAGGAAACGAGTATGCGAGGACAAAGAAGCCTACCATATTGATGGAGCAGCCGTATTCCACCTTTTAGACTTGCTTTCAGATGCACGGTCAAAGAAGATCATTAGCGCGAAGGATTCGGTCCGTTCAGTACGTACCAATGATTAGTGATTGGATTTTCGGAAATACCACCTAATAATTATTCCTCTATCCCAAAGCGATGAGAAAGGATTTTTATAGACCCTGAAGACCACCATCATTCCTAGCTACTGACCAAATACTATGCCACAGAAAGAGGTCCTCAGGTTGGTGTATTGCTATATAGAGTTATACGTGCGTGTGAGTTTATACGTTTATTTTTCTAAATTTTTAGGCAATGTATGATGATAGTGGAATGAGAGTCAATATCCTAACACGGGCCGTAGTCGGTATAAGAGCAACCGGTGTCAAATGAATGGGAATCCATTTCTTTTTCTGTTCAGCAAAAGGGGACAGATGGCTAGTGGGACTCATTCAGAGCTTGGCCGTTTTGGCTTGTGACTACGAATCAGGGTTCGTATCCTGGCTTTCAAATCCAAACAGCTTTCATGATTCAATTCTGTAATCACCTCTCAGTGGATATGCGAGATATTATGGAGAATCTTCAAGGACCGACGGATGCCTAACAGCCGTGTCATTTGGACGCGTAATATACTATTCCAGTGAATTGAGTTAGCGTAGATGCCAATCTGTCAATTCACCCACTGCAAAGAATCATACTTGCTGATATGGTCTAGGAGCTACAACTACTTATGAAATCATTAGAGACAGAAAACATATGTTGAAATTATAGTTATCGGACAGTCTTAAATAGAAAAAGGCAGTCTGTGTGCAAAATCTAGCAACCTAATCGAGTGATCTAAAGGCTAATTCCACAGCTCTCTTTCGTCAATATATTGCAGGATGTTCAATCCACGCGTTTGGTGTACCAGTTCTTGCCCTGCCAGTGCATCAGCACCATTGGAATGAAGCTAACACCCATGATCAAAGCGGTAACAACACCAGAGCTATTAGCGATGCCAACGCTCTCAAACATAGATGTAAACCTAAAGAGACGATTAGCAATTAGTCTATGAGTTCAAACACAACAACATACCAGAAAGGCCCAATGAATCCCCAGGTCGAGCGAACGAAGTTGATAAAGACACCAACACTCCCTGCATCCTGGGGATAAGTGTCGACCGCATATGTAGTAAGAACAGTAGTAACGACCTGGTTACCAAAGGCAGCAACACCAGTTCCAATGACAGGCCTAACATCCCATTTTCCAGTCGTCGCTTGCTCAGTGCACACCAAGAACACGACCATACCAGCAATGCTCAGCAAGAAGCCAATGTAGCTAAGCCATAATCTGAATTCAGGTGCAGGCTTGTGGCCGATCTTTCGGGCACGAGTATTCATCCACATATCAGACATGAATCCACCTAGCTGTTCACCGAGCAGAGAACCGATGATCAAACCGAGGAATTGTAAGCCGAGTTGCTGGGCATTGAGTTCGAACTTGCTTTGAAGGAGCTGGGGGACCTCTACTGAGTTAAGGACTGAGGCGAAGAGGAAGACCATGGAGTAGGCAATTGCTGCTAGGAGGACGGGGATGTTGGTGAATAATGTGAGCGGGTGCCAGAACTCTCTCATCTTCATTGGAGTCGGGTCAATTCGACGGAGGGACATGTATTCTGTCTTGAATGCGGAGGATTTCGAGTGGATGTCGGCTCCGATGTAGCGGGTTTCGGGTCCGAAAAAGATATACAGAATTAACTCGACTGCGTTGGTCTGTATAAGGTCAGCAATGAAGACAAATCATCAGCTTGGAGAAACTTACGATTGCCAGGATCCAGTAGATCCAGCGGTATCCAACACGTTGAACAACGAATCCGAAGATGAAAGGACCGACTGGGACACCCAAGGTGACCATCAGAGTCCAGACACCCATATACCGCGCTCTCTCATGTTTGAAGAAAGTCTCGGTGACAACGCCGCTACCGATTGCCATAGCAGGTGAAATGAAGAATGAAACGAGAGCTCTGCATGCCGCCATGGAAGCGTAATCCGTACTCTTCGCACAGCCGATATTACAAACGCAGCTTAGGATCAATGACAACAGGAAGATAGGGCGTCGTCCAAATCGGTGGGATAGAGGCTTCCAAAACAATGGAGCGCCTCCCAGAATTGCAATTTGCAAGGATGTCAGATAACTGACTCGCTGGATTGAGACACCCAGATCTATCGCAATGTCCTCATAAGCACAGATAATTGCAGCAGCAGTAAATGTACCCATGCAAGCGTGGAACGCAACTAGACTCAGGTTGGCAGTTTTCTGTCATATTGTCAGCGTGAGCACTCAGCAACGCCTTTGTCTCTGCTCACCTTCCACGATGGCCAGTTGTATGGATCTGCCGGATCCATACTAGGGATCGGATCGAGGTCCAACGTGCCATGTCGCTCAATCAGGTACGATTTATGCGTCTCAGACAATAGTGCAGTAGGGTCGGCGAAGTTCCCACCAATATTTTTCTCCTCGATATAATCAGAGTCGTATTTTGGCTGCTCAGCACCAGTGGCATGATCGAGAGAAGCCATAGTGGAGGATATCATGCGAGAATATGACCACGTTAGAACTCCAGATCAGTGGAAAGGGTCAGATAAAAGGGGGCCAGTCGACCCCGCGTGGTCTGGGGATCCGTAATCGGCATTTC
>ERZ1673737.4292-NODE-4292-length-10203-cov-4.623374_pt1 | contig 10203 bp, 8 predicted proteins | sample MGYA00580211_ERZ1673737 | MGnify/ENA primary metagenome ERZ1673737 (study PRJEB41218, sample SAMN15661789) | gut metagenome | host: Homo sapiens | place: Canada: London | collected 2015-08-20/2019-03-30 | study: EMG produced TPA metagenomics assembly of... | reverse complement strand
AGTTGATATTATCCCCCAATGCGTGGTTTTTGATCAAGTCTTCAAAGTCCATTGTCGTATTGTAGGTTGCATAAAATAGGATCCGACTTGTCACCATCTCATCTTCTGAGTTATCGGTCTTTAGCTTGTCGGCTAGCTTTCCACCGTACCCTGTGTCCACAAATAGCTGTCGCATTTTCGCATCAAGCAACAAGGCATTGGCAACACAGCGCAAGGCCGCACGTCGCACATCAGGGGATTCCCCTTCAACTCCATATCGCACCAATGTGTTTATCCCCTGGTGAGACAATTAGTCTCATTCTGACTGACGATGGATATATCCGTATTGCCATACGTTCTGCGAGTAGATCGGCTCTGCGCTGGTAGGGTTCGTGCCGTGCTGCCGCAATTGGAGGAGAGTTTGGACTCTTTCTGTCACAGAGATTCTGGTTAGAATTGAATGGAACCATCGGTGCTTAATGTAATAGGTCAGGACTCGCCCTCTGTTGTCAAGTTCTTCTCTTTTAGGTCTCTCTCGAGAGACTTAATCAACTGCACCACCTGCTGCAGCTTCGCTGCACCCGGAGTATCCAGTCAGCCAACCTGCAACCCTAGAGGTGTTAAATAGGTTTGATTCCGGCATACCTGCTCCTTGCAACTGGAGGGAGTTCATGATGATCTGCGCGCCTGTATCTGCAAGTCGCGCGCCGAGGGTCGTGGTTGGTAGGGGATGTAGGACGTGTTTCGTTCCAAACTTCGAAGGATCTGCTATCGTATAAAGACAGGGACAATACCACTGCGATCAAACGATCTCCACGCGAGAATGAGAAAAGGAGACAGGGGAAACTTTGACGCGGGGAAAGTTGGGTGCAAATCGTCATAAAATTGTTGGTACCGCAAAGCCCCCACTTGAGCTTTTTTTTGGCTTCTTCAGATCTTCAATTTGTACAGAACTAAAGTCAATTTATTCTTGAGATCAGAGCAAAAAAGATATGGAGTGTCTGCAATAGGATTTAGAGTCTGCAAAGACTACGCGAATACTGTACTCCGCATGCGCCACGAAGAATAAATGCCGTCCTTTATACCTTCTGCATTGCAGAATTCTAGAAGCAAGCAGTACTTTATCAGAGTATCTATATCCACAGGTTGTTGCTATATCACCTTGACATTGAAGAAGTATAGACCAGAGCGCGTGAAGTGGGTGCCTCGTCGCCTCAGGCGCCTCACTTTATGCGCATCGCGACCGCGCCGGAACTTAGTTTTCTCGGCCCTTCAACAGTATCATGGACAGGCTTTGACTGCACAGCAATGGTCCTTGACTTCCTCTCTCTTTTCATTTTCTTCTGATCTCCAACATGGTGGAGATCCTCTCAGCTCGTCCGCCCACACCTCCAAGGACAGCTTCACGATTTGTTGACGAAAACCGAGCCGAGTCAGCTGTTCAAACCCCCAAGGAGTCGCCCTTCGCGGCATTTGGGTCTGTTGAGGCTGTTCCCTCGAGCCGGAGCTCTAAACGTGTCAATTTCTCGCCATGGCCCAAGTACATCAAGCCGCCGACGTTTACTAGTGCCTCAAAATCGGTTCCTGATCTCAAATCCAACCCTCCGTCGACCGGTTCCAAACCCGCGAAATCGATCCTCAAGGCCACACAGTCCCCAATTCCAGTTTGGTCACCCAATGTCGATACCTTCACCACAGAGTCACTCGCCATGCTACTCGAATCGGTCATTCAACAACTCGCAGGCGAGTCACTGAGCTCGCGACTCGATGCCTACATGCAATTTTTTGGAGCACTTCGGACATATGATGGACTTCCCGCAGGTCAAGATATTGCCGAGAAGTTAAATCTTGTCACAGAGTTCATTCAGCGTGATGTCAATCGAGACCTGGCGAACGGTGGACCTTTGGACACAAATCTTGCCAACCAGGCTTTGAAGCTGTCGGCTGCGTTTGTCTGGCACGCCGATATCTCAACTCAGCTTTCAGATGACTTCAAGACCTTTCTGGTGGATCACTCCATCAATTGTCTTCACGAGGCCAAAGTTCCCAAATCTGTGTTGTCACACTATATGTCCATTTTGTCTACCCAGAACTTCGGCCCCAAGATCATGACAAACGCTCGCATCACACGTCTTCTTACAGTCCTCCAAGACATCACCAAAAACATTCCTGGCAACGCAATTGTCTCCCATCGATTGAACATATACCAACGCCTCCTTAGCCAAGCCAAGTCAGGTTTCATCACCCAGACACATTTGTGGATCGAACACCTAATATTTGGTCTACTTCATCATTTGAAGGATACCAGGTCAAAGGCGATTGCCCTTGGCTTTCAGATAACGGCGGAGTCTGGTCCGAATCCTATATTGTCGAAGAATATAAGGGATCTTTTCGACCGGACACTCGAGCATGACCGGAAACTAGTCACAGAAATCCGTGAGCGTATGACTCGAATGATGTCGTCTGTGGAGAGTGGTGTCCATGTTCCTCAGATTTGGAGCATCATCATTTTACTGCTCAGGAGCAAAAGATGGAACCTGGAACAGTGGGATTATTTTAAGGAATGGGTTCTGGTACTGCAAAAATGCTTCAACTGTAGCGAACCTGCCATCAAAGCACAGGCAATTGTCGGTTGGAATCGATTTATCTTTGCTGTCGGTCCCAACGACTCGACAAGTCGCTCATTGCTCAAAATGCTGGGCAAACCAGTCCTCTCGCAATACGACCGCAAGAAGAGCGACAAGTCTGGATCACCACCAACTCAGCTTGCCCTGACTAGCTATCACAACTTGTTATACTACACTTTCCGCCCTTCGGCTTCCAACGAGCATCTTGATATCATATGGGAGGAATATGTCCTTGCGCCTTCTTCGGGTATCTTTTCGACTGTCCCCGCTCTCTCTGACTGTCTATCTCGCATCTTGACAAACCTGCTGTGGAGCACACAGGCTAAGCTTTGGATTGAGGGTCGAATCAACGACACTAACAAAATTGAAGCCGAAGAACTTCCTGCAGCCGATAGTCGTTGGGTGCGATCAAGAATCTCAACGATTTTGAAAGTTTTTGAAAATTTGTTCAAATCCTCGGTTTGGGTTGAAAATGCAATTGAAGAGTCACACATTGCTATGGCCTGGATTAATCTGTCCAGCGCCTTGTCGCTTGCCTCGAGCAAAGAAATTACACCCTCCGGGGAATCGATGCAAGCTGTGGCCGCTGTTCTTGGCTTGTTGCATCGTCTTTGGGCTGTCGGGCCATCTTCTTTGAACGCTGTCGGGGATGACAGCATGAGCCTTTTCTTCGACAGGTTCCGCTTCCTATCGACGACGATTATTGTTGCTCTTGGTGGGATTCCATTCACCGAGAAGCTTCTCTTAAGAAGTACAGATGAAACATTCCAGACTGCCACCACTCCAACACCTCGCCATCCCAGTCCAGGCACCAATCTAAATAGCCCCATTCTTCATCTTCTCCGGACAATCACCAGCATTACAAAAACAGTATCACCAACGCAATCCTATGCACGCCTGGTCATGGGTACCATCGAAGCTGCATGTAATAGCAGAATCTCCCGCGGATCTCGTCTTGAGCTTTTGCGACAGTGTGCAGAATTGAGCACTGCAGAAACCAACATTATCCAACAAGCGCCCCAGCTGTCAGAAGTCGTCTGGAAGTCGGCTGCGCAAGCAGCTGCGAACGCCCTGCGATCGTTCCCTATCGAATCCGCTCGTGAGCGCGACGGGTCTGTATCCCGTGACTACGAAAATGCCATCAGAATCCTATCGTTCGGTCTGATTTTCACTACTGCTTTCCAAGACTGGTCTCATTTGCTTGATTCATTCGTTCATGTGGTTCGAACGGAAAAGGGAAACCAAGCAATTGCCACCATGATTGTGGAGCCCATGGCTGAACAACTCATGCGTCTTCCAGCTGGTGATACGTATCTACCCTCGACCTCACTCTTCAGCCACTCTTTGTCCATTCCGTTCCTGCAAGGCACTGGACTCGGTATCGCACGTGATGGAATTCAGTCAGTCGGCCATTCTCTCTTCCCTCATAAACTCCTCGAATCAATTTCTCGTACCTTATGTGGTGCATATGACCATTTCGATGCCCCTGGGGCACCCGGTCTTGCAGAATTCATTGAAGCCTTGACGTCCTTCTTGGGATCTGGCATTCCGCAATTTCGGTCTCAGCTTCTCCAAAGTATTGAGCCACCACTGAGTATTTGGCTGGAAGACGAGTCATACAAGATTAACGTCAACCACGGTGTTGAGAGCAGGATTATAACTGCGGTATGTATCCAAGCAGAACCCAAAAGGATCGTGTACTGACTTCAATCTAGTGTCGTGCCCTTTCCTCTGCAGCAGTTAACATCATACAAGCATCAATTACTGATGATCTTTCATCTGTGGGCAAGTTCCAGGCGACATTTTGCGCTGGTTTGAAGTCGTCGCACAATTCAATCAGCAAGAGGTTTGTTGAGCTTTGGCATTTGAACTTTGACTCCCAGCCTACTGTCTGCCCGAACGTTATTCTGGAAGCAGTGCGAACTGCCGAATCCGAGCTTCAGAGCATCATCCCGCAGTTAGATGGTGATCAGGTACTGTCAATACTTTTGTGCAAATTGGCATCCTATATTAACGTTGTTGCAGGACACTGAAATGCTGCCTCCGCCTGCACCGGAAAGGATTGATCGGCGTAAAGGCCACCTTGGGGCAAATCAAGACTCCCTTAATTCATCTCCTGTGATACGGACACAGGACTCAACTGTTTCGAATGGGGTGAATGAGCCCCAATTGCCCAGCAACTTCCAACTTGGAGTTCCGGACACGGAGGTCTTTGAGCGTGCTTCTGTCGCCAAAAAGCGTCGAAACCGTCGTGAAGTGTTTTCGATGATCGAATCCATCCAGTCCTCCTCGCCCGCCAACACTCCTCGGAGATTAGGCTTCAACACTCCCCCTCATTTGCGCCGGCTGCAGTCATCTGAATCAGCGTCCGAAACTCCATTAACGCCCACTCTAGCGCCAACCGAGAATGAAGAAGGATTCATTGGATCATCCCCCACGCCGGCGACACGGGATCCAACGCCAGCCGTGAACTCCGACGCTCCTGTGCCTGCAGTCCAGGAGTCCAACGCGATCCAGGGAACAGATCCTCCATCCTCTCCTCCTGAGATCCATTCTCGAAGCCCAAGTCCTTCAAAGAGTCGGAAGCCATCAAGAAGCGCGCGGCGAAGGGCTGCAAAGGCTGCAAAGGCTCTGGCAAGCACTTCAGGCAAACAATCCACCGTTAATAGTCCGGCTACTTCTCGACTTGCGACAGAGAATAGCAACGATACATCCATGGTTGATTCTCATGATCAAGACAAGGAAAATACCGACGCTACCCCTCGAGCAAATGCAACAACTCCCAGCAGACGTCTTCGATCTGGATTGAGTAAAGCATCACCCACTTCCCAGGACCCTTCCCATGCTGCACCACTTGATCCTCACGAAACTCCTGTTCAAAAGCCTGCCCGCAAGAGCAAATCAAACTCGAGTTCCAAAAAGAAAAAGAAGCAAGGAAGTCCCCAGCCTGCGGCGGAAGAAAAGCAAGAAACCACCGACCCGCCTCCTGACACCAATCTTCCCGATGCCTTTATGGACTCGAGTGAGGAAGTTGACACACAAATCGCATCTCAACTTGAACAAGATTTGGAGTTTGCTGTTGACATGGATGGCAAGCCTCAAAGCAAGCGCTCAGACACCTCTTCCCAGCAGTCAGCCGCAAGAAAGAGAAAGCGTGTTGAAGAAGAGCCTCCCGCATCAAAGAGAAATGAACGTCGTCGCTCAACGCGATTGACCACTGGAAAGGGTGCTGATGGCGTGGCAGAGGAGCTGGATGATTCTCGCTCCCAGGGATCTACTGTTACTGAACAGGCCGAACCAGTCTCATCTCCAACTGCCACTCGCCGATCTGCCCGGAATTCTCAGCGCAAAGCCGAGGAAAATGCTCCCGCAGAATTTGTCCCTGCTTATCAAAAATCTGTTGCGGAGCAGCCAACAGAAGATGCAGAGACCCCCAGGCCTTCTAAGCGGTCACGCAAATCACTCCGCCTCGAGGACCAGGCTCCCTCCTCTGCTGTGGGACTGGGTGTTTCCCGCGATGTCATCTCCGATAAACACATACGCAAGACGCGGTCTCGGCAAAATGTATCTCAGTCTGATGCAGTTTCTTCCGAAGTATCGGACCACGTTCAAATCCAGAATGGTGATCAGGACATGGTTCCTGAGAGCATTGTGGCTGAAGACCAAGCTGTAGAACACAGCACCGGTCTTGTTTCTACCGAGGAGGTAACAGACACTCAAATGAGTGAAGCTGGCCAAACTATTGAGCCTGCTCCAACCGTCACCAAAATAAAAATGGATGACGCGATCCCCCACCAGCAACCCGAGCAAACTACCAGTCTTGCCACTCCGAGTACCCAAACAGAGAACACACCCACTGAGCCTCAAACACATATCAACGAAGCAAGCATCACCCAGTCTCTGAAGACCCTCTTAGGAGATATGAAACTGGCAATCCTGGACCCCAGTGCCATCCGCGAGGTCGATGATCTCCTCTTCCACATCCGTGTCGAATCTCTTCGTGCATTAGATCGACACAACACTTCAGCATAGCGATGGCGTTTACAGCGAAACCTTTTGTTGGATATGATTTTTCTATTGGACGCCGTCTCATCATTATTCCCCTGCATCTTACATGTTTTCTCAGGTGGAAGCACTCCCCCCACATGTATGTTATCTTTATGAGATGCTTTCGGTCCCGTATCTCATCTTTCCATCCCGGTGTACTTAACTTTTTTTCTCGCGCTTTCGGGGGCTTCGTCGATTATAATTTAACCCCCAAACAATCACTATGAACATGATCATTTTACCTGGTCTCAATATACTCGAGTGGCGATATCCCTTAGTCCAATCGTCGTCTTCGCTTTTGCCACGAGTTTCAAAGGCAATGAAACTAATCTAATGGCCATATGGAAGGACATCCGACAGCATGGCTCTCTTGTTCTATTGTCATGATGACGCAGGCGCCACTCCTTCCTGTCCTTTATAGTTCACGCTTGGCACTATCAATCTGGATGATCAGTGCCACGGCACTTGTTATTATTGACTTAAATCGCCTTTTCTTTGTAAAGACTGCTGGCTCAACCAAGGCCCGACAGCTACCAAGTAAACCACAATCACAATGGCCACACCAGGAACCCAATATATGATGCAAGCCGGCCTAGCAGCCGGCATGTCCGCCACACAAGTCTTCCACCCTCCCCGCCCAAAGCTAATGGACCCCCATCTCAGCGAACCAGTCGACATGCTCCCAGCCGGCCAGCTGCCAACCTCGCAGAGCCGAATCGCTCTCCCTTGCGTCAACGACAAGGTCGTGCTGATCCCATATATGAGTATCGGCACTTGGTCATGGGGCGACAAAGCAACCTTCAGTTACAACCCAAACCGAGACCTGCCACATATCCACTCAGCATGGCAAAAGCTCAAATCCGTCGGGCTGACCTTCGTAGACACAGCCCAGTCCTACGGTGACGGCGAGAGCGAGCTTATTTGTGGAACTCTGTTCCAGGGCATGCCGCGGGATTCATTCGTCGTGCAAACCAAGTGGCTCTCAACGCCCGATATGACCAACACCCTCTTGCAATCCGGTGGGCCTAAGTCCAAGCTCCGAGATTCACTCGTTCGACTCCGGCTGGACTATGTCGATATCTACCTCGTCCACGGCCCGGTTCACCCTACCGTGATCTCAAAAGTAGCCAAGGGTTTAGCGGATTGTGTAAAAGCTGGCTTGACGCGTGCCGTTGGTGTCGCAAATTACAGTACCCACGAGATGATCAAAATGGCCGACGAGCTTGCGACGCACGGTGTCCCGCTCGCTGTTTGCCAATGTGAGTACTCGGTCATCCGTCGCTTGCCGGAGGTTAGTGGCATGATTCGGGAATGCAAGAAGCGAAATATCTGTTTCCAGGGTTTCGCTTCTCTCGCTGAGGGTCGTCTGTCCGGCAAGTATTCGCGTTTGAATGAGACTCCGCGGAGACGTCGCTTCAGCAGTTATGCAATGCATATGCTGGAGCCTACTATCGATGTGCTCAAGAGTATTGCTGGGGAGAGGCGTGTGCCTGTTCCGGCTGTTGCGTTGAATTACTCTATCAACAAGGGGGTTGTTCCTTTGGTTGGGGTTCGTGATGCGAAGCAGGCGGAGCAGGATATGCAGGCGCTTGGGTGGCGGCTGACGGAGGATGAGATGAAGCGGATTGAGGCCGTTAGTATCGAGGGACAGACTTCTTCGTCGTTGCAGCATGGCTAGGTGAGATTTGTATAGATCTTACTAGAAGTATATAGTGTAAATCATCTGCTCTATAATCTAGCTCCTGACTGATTCAATATTGAGATCAATTCTACACTAAGTTCATGCTGTAGGCAACGTATATACGTACCTCCAGGATTCAGGCCTTTGTAGTCCTTTAGTCCCTTCATGCATGGTATCGAAGCTTGGTCGAAAATATATAATGAACAACTCATGTACATGGTGTATACCTGGCCACCACAATACCCTAAATCGCTCATTTGAACATGGTTAACAAGGTCGATAGCAAAGAATACGCCTCCAAGGATTCATTGAATTGTTAAACGACTCGCTAAGTATATGGCACAATCACGTGATATGCACGTATAAGTGCTGTAATCGGCCGTGTTATCCATTATGAAGCCAATCCTAAGTGTAGAAGGGCGTGAATATCGAATTGACTGGATATGAGTGTAAATATTTCGGTATAAAATGCATAGGAAGATCGACGTCCAGCCACGCTATAAGTGGAACGCGAATCAAAACAGGCGGGGGCCGCGATAAGATTCCCCGCCATAAGCCTCAGCTCTTCCTCCTTTATATCTTCACTCTCATCAACAATGGATCGTTCTAACAAACCCTCCGCAATTGGAGTGGGTGCATCCCTCCCGCAGCCCACTCTGTCTATCAAGGACAATGTCATCGAAGCTTCATTGCCCTCCGGTCAATCCGTTACCGTGCACCTGTACGGCGCTACCGTGACTTCATGGAAGACAAACGGCAAGGAGCAGCTGTTCGTGAGTGAAAAGGCCCATTTGGATGGATCCAAGCCAATCCGTGGTGGTATTCCGCTCGTGTTCCCGGTATGTCATGTGCAATTATTCTCTTGTCGACTTAACTGCTAAGCGCCTTGCTTCATTCTACAGGTCTTCGGCCCTCCCCCCCAGAACCACGCCACCTCTTCCCTACCTCAACATGGTTTCGCTCGTAACTCTAACTGGGAGTTCTTGGGCAAGTCGTCTTCGGAAGCGCCTGGAAGAGATGGTGATCAGACCGATCTCACTGTGAAGCTGGATTTCGGACTGTCGCACTCCATGCTGACCGAGGAGTTCCGTGAGGCGTGGCATTACGAGTTCGGTCTAGTTTACAGTGTTACCCTCACAAAGGATACTCTGGAGACGGCATTGCAGGTCCGCAACGAAGGCAAACAGAACTTTGAGTTCCAGACACTGATGCACACATACCTCAACATCGCGGTAGGAGCTCCCTTTGAGTGCTAGTTTGTCTGATATCTTGCTAACTTAAAGTTACACGAAAAGGACATCTCCGATATCCGCATTAAGAACCTCGAATCCAAGACCTACGTCGACAAGACCCTCAACGCCACCACCCATACCGAATCCTCCCCCGCTCTTGCCATCACCCAAGAAACTGATCGTGTTTACCAAAATCTCGACCCAGCCGTTCCCATTGTCGTCGCCTCGGCTAAGGATGACCAACCTTTGTTCTCGATTACTCGGGAGGCTTTGAACGATGTCGTGGTCTGGAACCCTTGGATTGAAAAGGCCAAGGGCATGGCCGACTTTGGACCGGATGAGGCTTACAAGAACATGATCTGTGTGGAAGCTGGTTCTGTGTCTGGTTGGCAGACTCTTGAAGCTGGAGAAGCCTGGGAGGGTGCTCAGAGCATCAAGTCTCGACTGTAAACGCGGAGATATAGCATCTTCTCTTTGCAATTACTGTCTCTCTTTACACACAATAGCTTATGACTTGAAGACTTCTATTTTGAATATCAAAACTGAATCGAATATTTCTATGATCATGATGTACCTCCCTTTCTCTTACCCGTGATATATAACCTTGCGAAGTATGAATGAGTATTCTAAAGAGTAA
>ERZ1673737.4291-NODE-4291-length-10204-cov-4.393832_pt1 | contig 10204 bp, 6 predicted proteins | sample MGYA00580211_ERZ1673737 | MGnify/ENA primary metagenome ERZ1673737 (study PRJEB41218, sample SAMN15661789) | gut metagenome | host: Homo sapiens | place: Canada: London | collected 2015-08-20/2019-03-30 | study: EMG produced TPA metagenomics assembly of... | reverse complement strand
ACCGCTGAATAGTCCGCGTAGCCTTCTCGAGCAACGCGAAATTCGGATCACCCGGCCGAACAATAGTCCCAATCTGCACCTCAGCAACAAAAACACTAAGATCCTGCACAGCGCGCGTGCGCGCAGATCTAGAAATACACTGCTTCAGCATGGCGAGTAACATAATCCCCGCAGCGGGGAGGCCGTAGTACGCCACTTTCCAGATTAGGCCTGTGCCGGAGTTTGTAAGTTGGTCGCGTAGCAGGATGATCTCAACGACGAGTGTGAGCATCTGCCCTGCTGTGGAGATTATTGATGCTGAGGGTTCTGTTGGTGATTTTAGGAGGAGGAGGCTGTGTAGGAAGAGGACGTGGAGGTGGTGGAGGCGTACACTTGCTATGAAGTCTCGTTCGAAGGGGGATTGCGTGCATTGTTTTAGGCTGGTTTCTAGGCGGAAGTGGTGCGGGAGGGATTGCCATTGGGTTGTTGCTTGGGTTTGGATTATGCTGTGGTGGTTATTAGTTTAGGCTCATGTTCCTTCTGGGAGATGATAGATGATGGGTGACGGTTTTCATACCTCGCCCGCTGTGCGCATCCTGGGTCATGCTTGTCTTGGAGTAGTTCCCATATCTCCTCTTTGAGTGAAGCACACAGTGCTGACCAGCGCGTGTCAGCTCCATATCCGGCTTCTGCGTCGACTGTCCACTCTAGTGAGTTTTGAGCGTTTCGGCATGATGGGATTTGGAAATGGCAGAAACGTTTGTTCATGCGTGGTGGACGGCCGAGGAAGATTGCTATGTTCTTGTCTGCGGAGTAGATTCGTGCGAATGCGGCTTTGCGGAGTTCCTTGAGGAACTTTGGTATGCCTGGTTTTGCTTCTATGTTTTCGTGGTAGCCCAGGGCGAAAGTTGATGATATTGCGTCGCCTAGTTTGCGCCAGGAGTGGTAGCCTTGACGTGTGTTAGTCGGTTGTACATTTTAGGATCTGAGTGGGTTTGTGCTTACTTTGGTCTCCATCGACGTAGGAGTGGACGATGAAGTTCTCGTATTGCATTATCAGTTGAAGGTCGTTTAGACAGTCCAGTGAGAGGGATATCTCCAAGGCGAGGTCGCAGAGTTTCGTGCATAACCGTCTGAGGGTATACTGTTCTTGCTCGGTGGTATATAGAGAAGGAAAGAAAGCAATGTCGATGGTAGCCCGGGTGACAGCCGCGAAGAAAATACCCAGGGTCTCCCAGCGAGAATTGTGATCCAACAACTGGGCTGAAAAACTAGCGAGGTCGGAAGTTTCATCGAATTGCAACGGCTGGGCTGAATTATGCAAGAGACGTCTTGCATAGACTAAATGCCAGTTCTCGTCATGATATGTGAACAGTTGGCTCACACTCTGGGTGCATTGCGTGACGAAAGGCTCTGCTAGTGCTAGATTAGCTCCTTTGGCTAGCCAGAACATGACGAGGTCTCTCATGGCGGGTAGGTTGTATGTCGTTAGAAGGTGTTTGAGAACATCTGCACCTTGTAGCACCAGATGGTTGTCACCAAATAAACTCGAGTTTAAGGCTTCTGGTATAACCTGGTGAGCTCCGGTGAGGTCTCCGTCCGGAGTGATATGCTTGAAGATGGCGGCATGGCTGGACGACCCAAGATACCCGGGGTTCGGATATGGATTGCGCCTTGGATTAAAGGATGGTGATTCATCTGAACCGAGGCTGTGGTATAGTTAGTCAATCGGAAGTCAATCAAGTCCAGTATAAAACTCACCTATGCTTCTCAGCCCTCTTCCGCTTAAAGGGCGTGGTTCTGTAAATACATATCCCCTTTGAGGTACTGCATCGCGTACAAACAGGCTGCTTATGATCGCAAGCCAATTTAGCCTTTCTACAGGCCTCACAGGCAGCCAGACGCGACGACATGAGGTTAGAGTACAAGTAAAGTCCGAGTAAAAGTTGGAGCGGCTAACGGCGGAGTAATCGGAGAGTCGGCGTATTGATAAGGTGCGGGGAGAGAACATCTATAAATACGGAGTACTGCCGGACCCTTTCAACTTCACCACAACTCTCTCATCATGGCTCAAGATACGATCAAGCTCGGAGATTACCTCTTCGCTCGACTCCGCCAGCTGGGCGTCGAGTCAATGTTCGGCGTGCCTGGCGATTATAACCTCCGCCTGCTGGATTTCGTCACTCCGGCTGGCCTGCACTGGGTGGGTAACTGCAATGAGCTCAACGCTGCCTACGCGGCAGATGGATATGGCCGCATCAAGGGCCTGGCCGCTTTGATCACTACCTACGGTGTCGGCGAGTTGTCCGCGTTGAATGGTATTGCTGGTGCTTATGCCGAGAACACGCCTGTCGTGCACATCGTCGGAACGCCGCCGCGCCCGCTTCAGGATGCGCGCACGTTTATGCACCATACCTTCTCCGATGGAGATTACCGTCGTTTTGCCGCTATGTCGATACATATCACTGCTGCCCAATCCCGCATCGTTGATTCCACAACGGCGCCGGAGAAGATCGACTGGATCTTGCAGCAGGCATTGATTCACAACAAGCCTGTTTACCTTGAAGTCCCGGATGATATGCCTGATGTGCTGGTATCGGCTGCAAACTTGAAAACGAAGATCACTGTTCCAGCTCCTCCATGCTCGGCTCAGGAGCCTCAGGTGCTAGCTCAAATCTTGGAGCGAATCTACCAAGCAGAGCGTCCCTTCATCTTGGTCGACGGAGAAAGCACAGGCCTCGGCATTGTCAACCAGCTCGATGCTCTGATTAAGGCAACTGGATGGCCAACCTGGACATCCGTCTACGGCAAGGGCCTAGCCGACGAGCAACTCCCCAATGTCTACGGCCTGTACGCAGGAGGGTTCGGCGATGATGCCGCAAAGGCATACTTTGAAGAAGCAGACCTAGTCCTGACATTCGGCCCACACTACAGCGACACCAACAGCTACTTCTACACAACAGTGCCGAAGCCCAAAGTGGCAATCACATTCTCAGGAAGCAACATCCAAATAAAAGACGAGACATTCCGCGACATGTCAGCACGCAACATCCTCTCGCACATCCTCGAGAACCTCGATTCAACCAAACTAGTCAAATTAACCGGTCCCCCAAAGACCAAGCTCACAATCGACACCAACACCCCAGACACAGATGCACTAGTCCAAACCAACTTCTACCCACTAGTGAACCCGCTCTTCAAAGAAGGCGACATAATCCTCACAGAAACCGGCACAGCAGCGCACGGCGGGCGAAACTTCACTCTACCCAGCAAATCCCGCCTCTTCGGCGCTGTAACATGGCTCTCTATCGGCTTCATGCTCCCTGCAACACTAGGCACAGCCCTAGCCCAGCGCGAGCAAAACGCCAACACAATCAGCAAAGCACAGACAATTCTCTTCATCGGCGATGGAAGCCTCCAAATGACCGCGCAGGAAATCAGCGTCATGATCCGGGAGAAGCTCAACATTGTTATTTTCATTATTAATAACGATGGCTACACTATCGAGCGGGTGATCCACGGCCGCAAGCAGGCGTACAACGATGTGCCGTTCTGGAGACATGCGCATGCGCTTACTTATTTCGGGGCTGGGGAGGAGCATGCGGCTGCGAATACGTTCCAGGCACGTACTGTTGGTGAGTTGAAGGGGGTTTTGGCTGATGAGCGGATTTCGAATGGGAGTGGGGTGCGCCTTGTGGAGGTATTTATGGACAGGGAGGATGTTCAGGGGGCTTTGCTCTATTTGTTGAATAAGCAGCTTGCTCAAGAGAAGGTTGAGGAAGAGAAGGAGAAGGGACAGAAGTAGGGATGGATTTTCTGCTTTTGTCTTGCTCTCTCTTTCTAATTGGAAACCCTACTTAGAAATTTAGATTGTATCTACGTCTTAATGCATTCATGGAAATATCATTTGTTAATGGTGAATTGTATCTTACTATGATTAGGGCATATCGCTAGTCCCACAGAAGAAGAAAAGCACCCAGGAAAAAGAAAGAAAGAAAAAACCAGGCTATTTGAACGCCTATTCCCTATGCTCCAGAGCCGCCATGCACACCAGATGAGGCGTGAAACTAGAATAAATGAAAAAAAGAGGTAGAGCCAGACGGTGAAGGAAAAAAGACATCTGCCTGAACATGCACAAGACTTCTATCAATGGTCCGTCGTTGTGTGGAGAGGCTGGTTCTCTCATGTTGCATTCGGGTTTATTTGCGGAAGCTTTCAACGCCTAGTGTTGGGGTTTCCACCAGGCGATCAGTGGGGACGCCTTCATCACGTCGGCGGGCGAAGAAGCTGTCACATTCCGAAACTATGTGTGCCCATTCTGCAAGGGCACGGCCTGCATATTTGCTAGGCACGAGGTGGTCGTGGGAAGGTTGAGAAGGGAGTTCGGGTAGAGGGGAGTTTTTAGTGGTTGGTGTTCTTGGCCATGTGTCAGAGGTGGGTTGTGTGGGTGTTTCATCGAGGTTTATGGGATCCTCCGGGTCCTCTGGTGTCGTTGTCTCGCTTTCGATGTCCGATGGAGATGGGTTCTCGGATGCTGTGTCATAGTCTGACTTTGAAGGAGACCGCCGGTGCTCGACGTGCAATTGAGAGGCCACGGGGAGACAGGGGGTGAAGAGGCGTTTGTTCTTGGTAGGCCATTGAGGCCGATCCATCCATTCCAAGGAGAACTTGAAAAAAAACGGCTGATGCGGAGTCTTAGGGCGGACAGGCTCGTCCACGCTGTTGGTTGGTGTCTGCTCATGATCATCCATACACTTGCTATCAGATACTATGGTCAGATCTGTGCCATTGGTCTCAGAGTCTTCAGAGCTCCTGCTACTGAGATCACCATCACCAGAACGTGTGTTGGAGGAACTGCCAAACATGGCCTTGAGAAGGCCCCATCGTTTTTTGGCGGGTTGGTCATCTCCGTTCTGCGAGTCTGAAGATCCACTTCGTCGGTGCGACATGACCTGATCAGAAGGAACTGGTGGAACGACTCGGTCAAAGCTAACGAACAGATTGGCCGGAGAGAGTTGGTTGTCACATCGAATGATGATAATTCTTCGCCCTGGGGCCGGTGTGCAGGGGGCAGAAGATAGAGGAGCGGTCATTCCCTCTTCCGCCTTGGATTGAAACCCAATGTAATACTCCCAAACCCGCAGGAGTCGGTCTGAAAGAGTCTCATATATCATCGAATCAAGTGACGACGGGTCTGCATTGAACCGTCCAACCCGCCAGCACAACAGACGGTGGAAATACGCTCGAACCATTGGACTCCAGTGGTTGAAATAGTGATAGAATATCGGCTCGTGTAACAAAAAGTCCAGACATAGAGATGCTTTCCTTTCTTCCGTCGCGGTCCATGTACCCCAGACACAGTAGAGGAACGAGAATACTCGGACCTCGGTGAGCGAGTTGTGGCTCTGCATCATTTGTCGACAGACTTCAAGCCAGAAGCTCCAATCAAACAAGTCCGTCTCGATTGACTGAGCATAGCGTGTGATTATTGGAATGATCTCCTCCAGGAAATCACACAGCAAGAAACACGCATTATGGTCAAAGAGGGACATTTTCTGCGCAGCAGCTTTAATGATACCACAGAAGGATTCGGCAAAGAACAACCTGGCACGATTCGGTTCCGCGGATTGTTCTGACAGGAAATCCCGGAGTAGAATAATCAAACGATTCTCTGCCATCGACCGATGACTGTTGCTGCCACTCCGAAGATGGTGAGTGGAAGCCGAAGCATCTGGTGACTCGATGAAATCATCAAATGTGATCGCTGCAGCGGAATGTGGATCAGGTGCTTGCTGTGCCGATTGCTTGTAGATCGTGTCTTCTAGGACAAAAAGGAGCTGTGCATGAACCAGCAACAACCCAGGTGCCAGAATCCGCTTGCCCTTTTCGGTTTCCGGGGGCAAGTACTCGACATACAAGATATGAATGTACTTAACAAATACAAAGAACAAATCCGTGTCACGCCCAGCCCAACGTGATACCCATGGGCGATTCCAGGCAATACCAGTGGTATTCAATGGCGCTTCTGGCTTCTGTCGTAGATACCGCAACAGGGGTGCTTGTGAGTGGAAGGCGAGAGGACGAAGTGCAGGCGGGAAGCATAGGGCGAGTTCTTGGGTGTATGCACGCGTGTTTCCTGTTCGAGATCCGGCCGATTCTACCAGAATCCGTCGAAACATACCAGGAGGAGTGCACCACAACCGAACCAAGATGTCCGGGACTCCGGGGCAGAAGAAAAAGGCGTACGCGCAAGCCTTGCCGCAGAATGCCACCAAGCTTGCTGGCGCATGTCTCATAGACATTCGTTCAACCACAAATGCCATCTGGGACAGCAAGTTTTGAATAAAGATATTACGAATATTGTGGTGGATCGATTCAACCAGGAAGTCCGATCCTGACGAGGCCGAAGCGTCAGACGTTTCCGACACTGAAGTTGACGCATACTTCAACGAATCCGTAGGCCCACTGCTTTGCCGTGCCATGGGAAATGGGGTGCGCCATTCCGGTCGAGTCATGATGCCCACCACAGCCTCAAGAAACACCGGTCTGTCTGTCCCTGAAATCGACTGATTATGCTTGCCATTGAGCATCTCCAGCATTCCAATCCACCACTTGTTGAGTATATTGACTCGCCGGTCCAAGTCCTCTGGTCGGAGGTTCTTGCAGGACGCGTGTAGATGATGACGACCGAGGAAAGGGAGGAGTGAAGACCGGATAACGTTCGCTTTCAAGGAGCTCGACTTGGATTGGAACCTGAGATATGGTCAGTAATTGCAGCAAAAAGTACGCTGGCTTACGTACTTCTGGTAGTCCGCCTCCAGTCCACGAAAGACACCCCAGAGCTCATCCTTTTTCCGTGAGGGGTCCCCGCCGCTGTTCGCATATGCCGCAGCCGTTTCTGCGGCCCCCTTCGGCATCGGTGGTAAAACCGGTGTAGAAACTGAGAGTGACGTTGTGAACTTTTCGAACGATGACTTGTGTTGTAGAGAACTCCCCAAGGGGCTGCTAGGAGAGCCAGGGCTGTCTTCAGGGCCCTTGGCCACTACAGCCACCATGGGGCGACGCGGGCGTTTGTAGAGAATCGTTCGCCTGCGGGAGGGCTGTGACGGGTCATCGTCTGTTTTTCGGCCGGATCGAGTCGGAGATTGTTCTTGTTGCTTGGATCGTTTGGCCGATGGAGAAGGGGAACGAGAGGAAGAGCCCCAGGGTTTCCTCGCCAGGCTGACTATCCTCCCAGACATCGAACGGCTCTTCGAGGGCCGCACAGCAGGCTCTGGAGCCTTCGTTTCCGGCACATGCGGTTCTGAATCCTTCAAATCCTCTGATGACGACAATGTGAAACGTGAGACGGTGGCGGGCTTGTCCTTGGAGCGCTGAGAGGTCCGCCGAAGGATGTCTTTCCCCGCAGCCACACTTTCCTTGGTTGGCGATTTGGACAACGCTGGCACAGCATAGTCGGAAAATGTGCGTCTCAGGCTGGGTTCTGTTGTTGTCTGGCTTGGAAGGTCGGTATAGCTAGCGGCACGAGAGAGCTCGGGGGTCTGGTTATCGGCGAAGCTGGGCGTCGGTGTCGGTGTCTCGGGAGAGGGCGAAGACATTGTCTTGGGGGAGAAATGGGTGATGAGGAGTTATAAGCTGGTCATTTCCCCTTGACTCGGCGGAAGCTCGGCGTAGAAGAGACCAGCTCCTCTGTGCACATGTATTCCGAAGTAGTCAGGCGTACATAGGGCAAATAAAATACAAAGACAGGGGGTGAGAAGAAGGCTGTCAAATATTAGGTAGATCTATGCGCTTAGAAGGGCGCCACGCCGATTGAGCAACGGATCGGCGGTTATGAGAATCTCCCCAAGGCAGGGTCCGAGTTGGGGAAGTGAGGGAGGGAAGAGGTCCAAGGGAGGAAGTTAAGAGATATAAGTCAAACCGGGCACCTCTTAACCACGTATAATTCTGTATTATTCATATCTCTCTCTTAGATTAACCCGTTCCATTTAGAGTGAGACAACTCGAGTTTTCTACTCCACTTTCCCCGTCAGCTCGAGTCCTTGATGCAGTTGACTTTCAGCCCCAATTGCAAGGTATCTACAGGCGATGGAGCCAATCGCATCTTCTCCGGAAGATAAAATGGCATAATCCACCGAGTGGTGTTGTACTCTTGGGCTCGTATCCCTTTCTTTCTACGTGTACAGGAATGTTCTAGGAATGTTGCCTCTCATACATCATCCGCCACTATTACTTTATATCTGTCCCGCATCCTTAATATGTCATGTTTTGCGTGGCCTTGTCCTGAAATCGAATTGTCCACAAGATTCGAGGCATGTTGTTGGTGTATCGATCTATACGCCATACTCCCGATATGGTGTCTGCTCAGGGTCTGAACCGTGAGACGCTTAAATAAACCCTGATACGTGGCGCGGATATGCCATACTTTATTTTTTGGTCCCTCAGATGCATCAACTCGGTTCCAGGTACAAGTGCCATGCCGACACACCATGGATCACATTGCACAAGCCCTTGGCCAATGTGTTCATGGCACCCCCTGCTTGGGAAAGAACCGAACAAGTTTAATAGTTTAATAGCGTCTGTGGAGACTATTCTAGTGCAATAGTTTTGTAATAGTCTTGTTTTTTTGCCCTTGGGCATCTCTTGATGTCCAGCCTTCCCGGTCGATCCTCGCAGGGATATCGCTGGATATCAACTTGGGGACGGGACACACTTGCATCTGAGAGGTGTTCCACAGGAATGTGGAGAGCTGACACGTCAGATCAAGCGCAACGCTCTTTAATTCTTGCGAACATCTGTTCATGAAGTGTTGATCTATCCGTTGCAGCGGTAGATTCGAATTAGTGTCAATAGTAACTTTTATATCGACGCCCATATATATGTGTCTGCAACGACTAGCTCAATACATAAGGTTTCTTGTCTCTGAGATATATTGTAGATCAGACGTCTCTTGTTCCAAGCCAAGATTCAAGTTGGGTTGTTAGTTACCGGCTAAATCGGCGACGACAGCTCCCAAACTCTAACAAGTTAGGTCATGGAAAATTAGAGGCGCCTGAGCCTATACTGTTTCCAGAGATTCATTCAGGCCATGATTGGCTTGGCTCTATTCTCTACGAGCAATAGTGTTTACCCCACGTGGTGATCAGAAAAGTCAACAGTCCATTGTTTATATTGTCCAACTATATCAATGCTACCGACTCTACTGTTTGCACTGTATATCAGATATGACAAGACCGTCAAGATGACCCTAACGTGAAGATCTGATAATCACCCAAAGCAGACTTCAGGACCACCCAGTCTCTCAGTTTAGGGCCATGCTCCTCAGAAGTCCGAATATGATATGGGCGAGAAAAAGGAAAAAGAAATCTCAACGTTTCAAAATGTGGTCTAATTTACAAGCTTCAGGACCCGAGAGGCGGCCACATTAGTTGCAGCACGGGCATTGCAAGCCGTCCCCCCATATCTCCCCAGACCTTGCTACAGAAAAAGAAAGGGCGCTTAGTGGGCGGCGGGAGCCTCCTCTTCCTCCTCGAACCAGCTCTCCTCGACGGGGGCGGCCTCACCGGCGGCGGCCTGGCCCTCGACCTCGACCTGCTGGGCTTCGTAGGCGGAGAGTTCGCTGGCGAGGTTGGCCTCCTCGGGAGACTTGGGGGCCTGAGGAGCGCTGAACTTGTGGACGTGCTCATCAGCGTCGTTGGCCTTGAGGGGAATGGGCTTGTAGGCCTTGAGCTCGCGGAGGTAGAGGTCCTGGACGGGGTCGGCTAAAGATAAATGCGGGTCAGCGATTGCACGATCCAAGGGCAATGGAGGGATATGTGCACAAGGGCAACGACTATCCCGATCGAGAAAACATACCCTGACGGATGGCGGAGGTCAGGAAGGTGCGGCGAGCAACCGAGACCTGTTGCCGAGAGGCACGGGAGAAGAGGGTGCGCTGTGTTCGCGTTAGCTGCTGGTTAACACGGCGGAAATCATTCAATCAGGACTCACCGAAGCCCGGAGAGACTGAGACATCATCTTGACTGAGGAGGTGTAGATGAGGGATGAGGGGTGGTTCTCAAGGATAGATCTGATCCGTCTTTCCGTGAAGTTGGAGGTTCAAACGACTTCTGTTCGGAAAGGTGGCTTGGCGCTGACTCAGCCGGGTCATGTGCATCCGAATCTCTTCACATTTCCAGTCGATAACAGCGCAGACATCTGTGTTGTTATTATTAGGTGTATTGAT
>ERZ1673737.4289-NODE-4289-length-10209-cov-4.054757_pt1 | contig 10209 bp, 7 predicted proteins | sample MGYA00580211_ERZ1673737 | MGnify/ENA primary metagenome ERZ1673737 (study PRJEB41218, sample SAMN15661789) | gut metagenome | host: Homo sapiens | place: Canada: London | collected 2015-08-20/2019-03-30 | study: EMG produced TPA metagenomics assembly of... | reverse complement strand
CAAATGAGTCTGTTGAGACTCGCCGCAATGTCCCTGGAATCAAGATCAACGCTGGAATTGCAGTTCCCTCCTCCGCGAACTCGCCTAACAAACCCGGGTCCTCTACCATTCAGAGTCGTCGCGTGTTGAGAACCGGCGAAAACGCAGCCCCGGGTCGCCTTCTCACTGTGCAGACACGCCCTGAGCACCATGGACACGGTTCTCCTCGCGCGAATGGCAAAAATGCGGCCTACGATGAGTCTCGTGCTATCAGAGAGGCCTTGGAGGATATCGCAAACTCCAGTGACTTGCCAACGCCAACCAAACCATTCGCCAAGAAGGAAAAGAGGCTTCCCACGCTTCCCAACTCTCCATCCTCCGTGATGGACGAAGCCGTCCGTGCCATCGACGAAAGAGACAAAGCGATGGACCCGGAGGTCCTGCGCAGTCACTTCTCCAGCATGACAATGACAGACGATTCCATCCACTCCCGCTTCATCCCAGAACGCAGCCGATTTTCCGAATGGAGCACCGATACCGAAGCCGACGACTACAACACACCAGAATCAATGGTTTCAACTTCTACGTTCAATCAGGACTGCAACTACGAAACCGAAGCCTCAGATGACAGGTGGAAAACCCCCGAACTCTCCCAGTCCGGCGACGCAGCAACAAACACAGACCCGAACACCCCCCACCTGACAGTCCACTCCAAACCCTCCTCTCCAAACTCAGCCTCCGGCGACCTCCCCTGGAACGTCCCCCTGCCCCACCTCACAGTCTCCTTGTCTTCCCCCAGCATCGATGGCTCAGGACTGGGTATCGAAGGCATGGACGAAGTGGAAAGTAACCCGAAGCGCCACGCCGCCCTCTTCAGCGCTCTTGAATCAATGCAGGCACTCGCTATGTCCCGCAGCCCCAATGCCTCCCCCATCCTCCTACCGCAGGTCCTGCGTGACTCTGTTTCTGAGAGGAATCTCTCTGTCGAGCGGAGACACAGTGATCAGGCTGAGTCTATTCGTTCTCGGCGCAGTAATGCAGACTTTCAGGGTGGTAATGCTACCATGCAGGAGTTGATGGATGAGCTCAGTTATCTGAAGAATATGATTCAGTCTGAGATGGATGGCACTCCTTTCTGATGGATGACTGCCTATACTTTACATGTACTTTAGTCGCTCGTTTTGTATTCTTATTCTTGTCCGGTGCTGGTCGCCGGGGCAATTACTGCATACATGTATCATTTATCTATCTGTTTAAGAGATGAAATTCCATGAAAGTGAACAATTCAAGAAAAGTGATTATTCTCACCTAAGAAGACCATCAATAAGTAACAGAAGAAGAGTACGGAGTAGAAAAGCGAAGTCCCATACAAACATCCTCCAAACACCACACACGCGCCAAGAATCCCTGTATCCACCACCCGTCAACAGCTTCAACCAAGACCAAATCAGCCATTTCTACTTGACCGCAAATCAAGAATGGGCTGAATCTAGTCCAGCCTCTAGACAAAAAGCAATGGCAGAAGAGGGCCCCCAACTAACACCCGTCGGAGAAAAATCTCTACCAGCAAAATGCAAAGCCGGCGCCGTGGCATACTGTCCAACAATGGACCTGATCGCGCTAGCGACCGAAGACGAGGAACTACGCGTCTTCCGACTCAATGGGCAACGCGTATTTGGGGGTTCATTTGGTGGTGATCCGTACCTCGGCGAGGACGAGGAGGATGGAGAGATTCGAGGGATGGCGTGGAAGGGGAATGGTACGTGTGCATTCATTCAACCAAGCCATGCAAATCTATTCTAGTTTTCCATTCCCATTGAAAAAATCAAATACTAATATCCCACCCCAGGTCGTCTACTCGCCGTCGCCTGCGGAGATGGCTCACTCCGCATTATCAGCTCGTACAGCGGCAAGACAGTGCACCACTACCGCACCTACCAGCACCAGCACGCTGGCGAAGACGCAGCAGACTCAACCGAGCAGCAGCCTCTGCCCAAGGCAACATGTCTAGGCTGGGGCGTGAATTTCACAGATAGCAAAGCCGCTCAGAGACATCTGCATGAGTCCGCCGGTCAGATCTCCATCGATGACCTCCTCGCTCCGGGAATCCATCCCTCTAAGGCGGCTGCTGTGCTCAAGGCTGATTTACCGCGGGAGCTTGCGCTTCTGGATGTCGAGAGCTCGTTGCCTAAATTGAGTACGCTTCCCGCGACGGGGGGTGAGGATGATGTTTTTAGTTCACGGGCGTCGCTTGATGCTATTTTTCATTCGGCTAGGGATACCAATGATTCTGTTGATGTCCTTTCTGTTGGGTTTGATGATGGGAGTGTTCATCTGCGGATCTTTGATTGTTTTGAGATTGGTTCGTTTCCTGTTGGGAGGACGCCTGGTGTTGCTGGCTCTTGTCGGGTTTTGAGGCACGCTTCTCATCCGTTGAGTTCTACGCATGCGCTGTTGGCGTCGGCTGTTGATGGTGATGGTGATACGAGGACTCTTGAGCTTGTTACGTTGGATCTACGGTTCATTACTAAGTCTGGGAGGTATTTGTCTCTGCTGGCTTCGAAGACTACGCAACTTCAGAATTTGCTGCGTTATGTTGGGCAGGTGCAGCGACAGATTGAGCTGGAGTGGAAGAACGCGCAGGAACTACCTGCGCGGTTCTTGCGCAGTGTTAATGAGGACTTGCAGGAGAAGTGTCAGTGTGATTTCATCACTGCTATCTACCATCTTGTTGTTACTGGTCATTGCTATGAGCCGATGAAGGAGTTCCTCGTTGATATTGTCGGAGAGAGGGTATGTGAGCCTTGGAATATGTGAGAGCATTGGCTAATGAGCAATTAGGGACACAAGCGATGGGAAAAGGCCGTTGGCGGCGGATACGAGAACATCCGCCGATTGACGCACGAGTGCCTTCTGCCCGCCCTCGAGCGCAGCCAGGTACTTCTCAGTCGCCTGGTTGGACTATCCAAATTCCACAAGCTCAGTGATGTCCTCGGACTGAACACGCCTAAGCTAAACGCCATTGTGGAAACACTCGATTGCCTACACCTCCTCGCCCACCGAATCCTCATCCTCACCAACGAAGAACTTGATCAATTCGGTGCTTTCTCCAGATGGCTCCGCCACGAAATCAACATCCTCAACAGCGAGCCTCTATCGCAGACTCTAGAGGAACTGCAAGACAAAAGGGATCTGTTTGACGTCCCTCCCACTGTCAAATACATCACTGGTGCATTGACAAAGAGTGCTCTGCGTAACTTCATCCGCCAACTCCCCATGATGGGACCTCCTCCCCCATCTTCTGATAAGTGGCTTCCTCTGCCGGACGGCCATGACAGCTCCTTCTACGACGCTTTCAAGTCTCTCCTTCAACAACAGCGAGTTGCCCAGGACAAAGGCGGAGACGGTACATCAATCGATGCACCTAAACTCAACGATCTCACCAGGCGTTTGGGTGTCCAGTTCGAAAAAGTCTTCGGGGAGATCGCCTTGACGCAACGGAGAGGTATCCTACATCGCTCACCCATCACACTTCGCTCCGACTGTGATCAGGGAGTTATCGATCTTGCTGTCTGTTACGAAGACCATGAGGAAGGCCATCCCTGCTCTATATACGTTGCGACCAGGTCAAAAACGTCAAAGTACCAAGGTTCGTCCCTACCCCTTCCCTAACTTAACCATATACTTACACCTCCAACCCCAGCCTACATCTACCGAGTAGTCCTCGACTCAATCGGCGGCGTCAGCTCAACAAGAAGCACATCAATCGCAACCCTCAACCTGGAAGAAGGAACCATCCGCCAACTGCAATTCGTGGCTGACCACACCCTAATGATCCTCTGGACAAACAGCAGTAAGTTCTGTCCACCTTGAATCCACGGATCTAAATCTAATAATCGAAACAGGAGGATCCTCCCACCTCCTCAACTTCCCCTTCCAACCCTTATCGGCACACCCAAACCCACCACCCTTAATCCTCGACTACATAGAGAGTGAAGCCACACCATCCTCTCCGAAGCCTTCCGTTCCAGCTACGAAACTCGATCTGTCGGACTCGTCTCCTCATGCGGAGGTGCTGAAACATGTCTTTGCTTCTACGGGACCGAAGGCGAAGCCTATTTATGTTGATGTTAATGGAAGGAAGGGGAGGCGTGCTGTTTGTGTTTTGTATGGAGATGCTATGCGGTATGAGGTTTTGGATTTGGACGCTGCTATTGATGAGGAGGAAGTGGATGAGGAGGGAGAAAGGGGAGAGAGAGAGGAGATGGGGAGTGAGGAGGAGGAAGTTGATACTGAAAATTAGCATTTGTAGTGTGGAATTTGTTTAGATTATAGCTAATATTCAACGGTACCTCTTGTTGGAGTATGTACTTGCTAGCTGGGAGGGCTTGGTGACTGGGATTACTGTGCGACCAGACACAAAATCGGTATTTCAAGGACAAGCACTCTCTCTAAGGAATCTCCATTCTCAAGTTCTCACGTCACTGCAATATCATTCTTGAGTCTCAGACCGATACAGGTGAACAGTCCGTGCCACATATATATAGAGGGGTACAGGGTCTTTGTGTGATATTGTCGAATTCACCACCATTGTGACTCGGCCGTGGTTGCAATTAACCTGCAGGGTATCAGATATACCCAAGGGTTGCTGGTTATGACATATAATTTCTCTTTGTCTCCGGGTCTGCTCTGTCACAATGTGGCTAGCGTTAGACCCTTATCTAGTCTCACTCCGTGCATATATAGTGCGTCGATCAATGAGGCACACGCAAGATAATTAAAAAAAAGGAAACCTATAAATCGAATTTGATATTATTAGAGCACCAACTGCAGGCAATACAGAGCTGTCCTTTGTTATTATTCTAGAGGCTTCTGTTTGGATATTTTCACCCCACTGGTGGACTCGGTCGCTGGGGCCACAGATGTCTCTAAGGAGAAAAATCAAAACAAGCAAGCTAGAGGGGCTGCCCCTCCATGAAAGGCCTTCAACACACCAGTCAGTAGAGAACACTCAATAGAGCTATTGATATGAGAATAGCTCTGTGCCGAGTACAAATATAACCATCGTCTTAACTATACAAAAAGCCGGGGCCTGAGTCTAAATCACGTGACATATGACTAAACCCCGCACCCAATCAGGTAGAACTTCATCTCTCCTTCGAATCGCTTTTTTTGTCTCTTCACTTTCTTCACTATTTTCTTGTACTCCAGATTTCCTTGTTTGAAACCTGGGCGTGCACTCAGGCACCTTTTCTCTCTGCTGTCGCGGAAAGACCTATAGTGCATGCCGCCTCATATCCACAAAAGCACCCGTCCCTTCCTCCCACTCAACTTCCACATTTCTTCTTCCCCCCCCATCCAGGACTTGGGCGTGATTTCGACTTCCCGCCCTATCTTTCTTTCCTGTTTTTCTCATCTTTAATACTTTCTGCACACCATGGATGCTCGTCAGGTGTTGCAGAGCACCCTCGCGCCAGGTAAGACCCCCAGCTCCATCGCAGATTCGGCCTTCGAGTCGCGCTGCGTGATGAAGATTTTTTTTTTAAGAGCTCCCCTTTCTAACCGTGATTCTCCTTGAAGATGCGGCCGAGCGTACCAATGCCGAACAACAACTCGCCCACGCGGCGGAGGTCGACTTCGTACGTTTTCCTATCTCCCAGTTGTCTCCCGTGTCCCTGCGATGCGAAGGATCCCTTCCCCGGATTCAACCTGAATGCTAATATTCCCGATTCCATAGGCCGTCTATCTTATCACCCTCGGTCAGGAGCTGGCCAACGAGAGCAGCCCAGCTCACATTCGTGTCGCTGCCGGTATTGCCCTGAAGAACGCCTTCACTTTCCGGGACCAGGCCAAGCTGCGCGAGGTGCAGCTCCGCTGGGTCCAGCAGATTAACCCCGAAACCAAGACACAGGTTAAGGAGCTCGCGCTCAAGACTCTTCACTCACCAGACGCCCGCGCCGGAAATGCCGCCGCCACACTTATTGTCTCGATTGCCGCCATCGAGTTGCCCCGGAATGAGTGGACGGAGCTGATGAACATCCTCGTCCAGAACGTGGCGAGCGGAAACGACGCCCTCAAGCAGTCTTCTTTGACTGCCATCGGTTACATTTGCGAGTCTCAAGATCCCGATCTCCGCGCGAGCCTCACAGCACACTCTAATGCCATCCTCACTGCCGTTGTTCAGGGTGCCCGGCGCGAGGAGCCAAACATGGATGTCCGTTATGCCGCTATTGCTGCCCTCAGTGATGCTGTTGACTTTGTGCGGACCAACATGGACAACGAGGGAGAGCGCAACTACATTATGCAGGTTGTGTGCGAGGCCACCCAGGCGGATGAGGTTCGAGTCCAGGCTGGTGCCTTTGGCTGCTTGAACCGTATCATGGGTTCCTACTACGAGAAGATGCGCTTCTACATGGAGAAGGCTCTGTTCGGCCTGAGCATCATGGGCATGAAGAGCGAGGAGGAGGAAGTCTCCAAGCTTGCTATTGAGTTCTGGTGCACTGTCTGCGAGGAGGAGATTGCTATCGAGGACGACAACGCTGAGGTATGTGTTTTCTGCTAAAAGATGAGTGCAATTGATCGAATATTGACCTTTTTGTAGGCCCAGCAAGAGGGTATTGAAGCTCGTCCTTTCTTCGGCTTTGCTCGCGTGGCCACCCGCGAGGTTGTTCCCGTTCTTCTGCAAGCTATGTGCCGACAGGACGAGGACGCTGGTGACGACGAGTATAACGTGTCTCGTGCCGCCTACCAGGCTCTCCAGCTCTACGCCCAGTGTGTCCAGGGCGAGGTCCTTCAGCCCGTCGTGACTTTTGTCGAGGAGAACATCCGCAACGAGGATTGGCGCCGCCGTGACGCCGCCGTAGCTGCTTTCGGTGCTATCATGGAGGGCCCTGAGCCCAGCGTTTTGGAGCCTCTGATCAAGCAGGCTCTCTCTGTCCTGCTTGGCATGATGCAGGATGACTCCATCTCCGTCCGTGACTCCACTGCTTACGCCCTGGGTCGTGTGTGCGACTGCTGCCCCGAGGTCCTGGACCCCGAAGTTCACCTCCAACCCCTTATCTCTTGCCTTTTCAACGGTCTTGCCAACTCCCCCAAGATTGCCAGCTCTTGCTGCTGGGCTCTTATGAACGTCGCAGACCGCTTTGCCGGTGACGCTGGCTCGCAGACTAACCCTCTGTCGAAGCACTTTGAGGACAGTGTGAAGTCCCTACTCACAGTCACCGAGCGCCAGGACGCTGACAACCAGCTCCGTACCGCTGGATACGAGGTTCTCAACTCCTTTGTTCTCAACTCCGCAAACGACAGCCTGCCTATGGTTGCCACTCTCTCAGACGTTATCATCCAGCGTCTTGAGCACACTATCCCCATGCAACAGCAGGTTGTCAGCACCGAGGACCGCATTCTTCTTGAGGAGATGCAGACTAGCTTGATCAGTGTTATTCTGGCCATTGTCCAGCGCTTTGAGGTTGAGATCAAGCCCCAGGCCGACCGTATCATGAGCATTTTGCTCCAGGTTCTCCAGACCCTTGGTCCCAAGTCAAGCGTGCCCGATGTTGTGTTCGCTACCGTTGGTGCTATTGCCAGCGCCCTTGAGGATGACTTCATCAAGTACATGGACTCTTTCAGCCCCTTCCTGTACAACGCCCTCGGCAACCAAGAGGAGCCGGGTCTGTGCGCCATGGCCATTGGCCTGGTTAGTGACATCGTTCGTGCCTTGAACGAGAAGGTCCTGCCTTACTGCGACTCCTTCATGAACCTTCTGCTCAAGACCCTCCAAACTCCGACCAACCAATTGAAGCCTGCTATCCTTGAGACCTTTGGTGATATCGCTCAGGCTATTGGAACCAACTTCGACACCTACTTGGCTGTCGTTGGCCAGGTTCTCCAGCAGGCCTCCAGCGTCACCACCAGCTCTGACCTCCCCTACGATATGGTGGACTACATTGTCTCCCTCCGTGAGGGTATCATGGATGCTTGGGGTGGTATCCTTCTTTCCTACAAGGGCACTCCTTCCATCACTCAGCTGCAGCCTTTCATCGAGTCCATCTTCCAGCTCCTCCACATCATCTCCACGGAGAGCAACCGCAGTGAGGGTCTGATGCGCTCTGCCATGGGTGTCATTGGTGATCTTGCCGATGCCTTCCCCAACGGTGAGCTCGCTGCCTACTTCCGCAACGACTGGGTCACTGCCCTCGTGCGCGAGACTCGTACAACCAGAGCTTACAGTGAGCGGACCATCGAGACCGCCCGCTGGACTCGCGAGCAGGTCAAGCGCCAGATCAACATGAGCACTGGCATGGCTTAAGCTTTCAATGCACCTCAGCATATTGACCAAAGCGTTTAGCACAGCTTCACCTCCTGGCAGACCATGCCACTCGGCTCGGAAGTGTTGTTGAAAAAGTGACAGGTCCTTTGACGCGGTACTACGGCATCCTGAGGCCCCCGCCCCTTGGTATCGGTGTCCGCAGAGAAGCCACCTCCACGCTCGACGCTGGCATACGTGAGCTGTTCGCTATCTCACTCCCAGAATCCCCCCTCCCCCTTCCCAGCACAGGATATCTTCTTATCCACCCCCCTTGGTCCTGAACTCTGTTTCCCCTGACCCTTTGCTGGTGCTACTCCCCTGATGACACACGCGCGAATGAAAGCCAGTTACCCCTTCCCCCATTTGCCCTAGGCCCTGTCCAATTTCTCTTCTTGATACAACCTTTTTCACCCTCCCCGTCCTCTTTCTACTTTGTTTTTAATTAGACAAGACCCCACCCCGTCGCATCTTATAGCATTGCGAATCATGTAGCCCAAGATTCATGTACTTCCCTCACCAATTCCCCAATTCCTGCCCCCCCGCAATCATGTATCCCCTCCCCATCATGTCACCCCTCCAGAAACGAGTCATCGTCATGAAAAAGCTGTCCCTGAGTACCTCTCTTCCTTCCTCGTATAATATCCAACCTCCCTCCAACCCACGCTCCAATGCTGGAAAATTATGTATAGAACAATCCGTCTGTGGATTTACCCATGGATGGCTTAAGTTAACGGTGTGCTAATGAGTTAGTAGTAGAAGTAGTTGTTTGTATGGTTGTCGCAGTTCTGTGCCTCGTGTAATATTTTACTGGAATTGGCGAAGACTCGATGGGCTTGTATCATGTATACTTTCCAAATTGAACCTCAGTCATAGTCAAGTGGTGGAGTTCACAGTATGTTGCAATGAAGTTTAGACTTGTAGACCTAAAGGCGGTATGTTAAGCCTGGGGCAGAAAACTAAATCTTTATCACCACGTGACAAAAAAAGATAAGGGCTGTCACGCCGACTAACCCTACGGGCGCACGACCCGAAAACCAAAGTTCGACGATTTCTTCACTCCTCATCACCCAACGGACAGTCTTTCGAGGTATGTACCAACCCCCCCAACAACAGCCTCTCAGCTAGTCTGGGAGTTGCAATCATCGATTCTGGATCTGCTTTCTTGAGAATTACAGATGGTTCCAGTGGCAGACCAGGAAAGATGATACGCATCTCCCAAATCGGCACGGGCTGAAGAACTCCTTGCAATGCAAAAGGGGCACTCTTTGCGCTCGAGGACTACTGGTGGCTGACTTAGTTTGCAATATGGAAACTCGCCTACGGGCGGGGTTTTCTGTTGCGTTTTCATCGAACAGATACCTCATAATCTTTCTTTAATTTTTTCGATTTGAGAATCTCGATTCCTACACCGCCACAATGGTCAAGACTTCCGTCCTCAACGATGCGCTCAACGCCATGAACAACGCCGAGAAGGCTGGCAAGCGCCAGGTTCTCATCCGTCCTTCCTCCAAGGTCATCGTCAAGTTCCTTGCTGTCATGCAGAAGCACGGTACGTTTACATTGAATTTTTGTCGTCTTCTCTTTCCTATTTCGTCTTTTACTTTCTGTTCATGTCATGTCGTTTCTTATGTGCCACTGGAGGATTTTATGTCATCCGGCTTGATAACTAGGCGGCCGGTCTCAACAACCTACGACGTCTGCCTTTTAAGTAGCCGGTATATTGATCTGTCGAAGATCTTACACGTTTTCAAAGCGCTGTTATGGCTTTTTTTCAGTATTTGACGACTTTTAAATCTTCGCAACATACTGACGTCTTTTCTTTTCAGGCTACATTGGCGAGTTCGAGGAGGTCGATGACCACCGCTCCGGCAAGATCGTCATCCAGCTGAACGGCCGGTTCGTACACCATCTCATCATCAACCTTC
>ERZ1673737.4288-NODE-4288-length-10209-cov-4.062635_pt1 | contig 10209 bp, 9 predicted proteins | sample MGYA00580211_ERZ1673737 | MGnify/ENA primary metagenome ERZ1673737 (study PRJEB41218, sample SAMN15661789) | gut metagenome | host: Homo sapiens | place: Canada: London | collected 2015-08-20/2019-03-30 | study: EMG produced TPA metagenomics assembly of... | reverse complement strand
GAAGACGAGCCTGTATAAAGGGTCAGCATACTCAGAAGTATATCCAGATAGGCAGGCCATACCAATAAATAGATAAATAGACAGATTAAACAATAATAAACGGCGGTAACGCGAGCGTCAAGCAAAAAGCCAGAGTAAACAAGCACCTGCTGGACAGCAGCCACACTCTGCCCGGTGGCATTAGCCTGGCTATAAGCGAGTTGGCCAAGCGCTTGAAGCCTAGCCTGGGTCTCGGCCGCCGGCCTTGCGGCAATGGCAGCCTTCATAGCGATGACGCCCCAGGCCCAGCCCAAAGCCATACCCAGAACCAGGGTGAGAGCTCCCAAAAGGAAGATGAAGACAATTCCGGTCGGGGGCACCATAAACAGCACCAAACTGGATGAAGCCCGTTAGCAATGGATTCGCGACGATATGGAGAGCAGCTTACGTTGCGAAAAACGTCGCGGTTCCAATGGTGCTTAGAGACGGCGTGATAAAGATCAACAGCGACGCGACCCATGCTGCCAGCGAGCACCGGAACAGTACTTTGAGATCGCGCGCATTGAAATGATCGAGCCATCCAGGCAGCTTTCTGCCTGTCTTGGCTGGCGCTGCTTTCTCGGCGGACCCCGACCGCTCTCCGTTGGACGTCAGCGGAGAGCTTGGCCGAGCATCGCGCGAAGGCGAAGGCTCGGATGTGGGTTCAGTCATAACATGAACGGTGCATCCGGGCAAATAAGCTTGAAGCAGTTGGAAGTTTGAAGGGATGTGGGCATTCCGCCCGATTAAAGGGGATTAAGATTTTTGTGCCCAGACTTTCGAACTTTCAAACTTGGAACACGAAAACGACCGATCGGCACTATTGCCATTATTTGATTTGGCTGTAGACCTGATGGTTCCCCCGTTGATCGTCCTTTAGCTTGCCACATTGTCTCGCTTCGGGACGTTAGACTGTGCATAATATGTTATGCTGCGTCCAACTTGGGCTTGGCAACGCGTGTGCTGCATCGCGCCAGCATAGAAGCTTGGCGACGGGGCCTGTCTCACGGAGTGGAGATGGTGAAAATATTGCAAAGACATTGGATTTCTGGATCTTGTCGGGTACTATTGAACGCCTCTGTCTTATATTTGCTTGGGTCAAGGCTAAATTTGTGGTATAGCACCCAGGCCCCCTATTATGGGGTGCGACTGGCATACCGTACCCATCGTCTCGAGCATCCAAATATCTCGAACGGTGTAACTTTGAAGCGTGGGATAGACCGCGTGGTCTGAGTATTCAGAAATGATACCATTTCCGCAAACAAGGAAAACCACACGTTTGGTATCACATTTCTCAACATGCTACCAATTCACTCTCGGTCCTCTATAAACCATGAGGATAAGATGCTAGAGGCTTATCAACTATTGAGGGTAATACAAGGTTTGGAAATTTTCGTTCAAAAGTTTACGCAGAGTCGAATATGCCTTTTTTATCCCTCCAACGTCTCACTGGGAAGGAGAACATATACTCGGGCCAACTACCATTAATTGGCAGAAATTGTCGCTTTATCTAAAGCGGAGCAACTTATATAATCTTTTTTGGATGAGAAACTGCAAATTTTCATAATTGCAGCACGGGATCTACCCCTTTTGTAAACGGTCGGTGATACTTAGATTGGTTCGTAACGTTGTGCAATGGGTTGCCGGGCTTCAAGGCCAACTTTTGGGTTGACATATCTATCGGAGAGTGAACGTTGAGGATTGAGAGACAATTTATGTATGGTTGGGTAGTGACCCTCTCTATATTAAATGCGTTATGTGAAGCAGATATCCTTTGAATAGCATGTAACCTTTATCCAGGTTCGATTCGAACTTGTTCATATCACCATGTCGAGCATCAACGAATATATGCGCGGAACGACTTCCAGGAGGAAACGAAGCAGGCTAGTCAAGATAAATCATGTCAGTAAAACGTGTACATTATAATGGACGACGTATCTCTCACCTTATCCGATGTACCGGCTCCCGAAGAATTAGGTCTCTCGTGAACAAACAAAGTGAAGTATGCTTCGCTGATTGATGAGTAGCCCTGCAATGTATTGACCAACCAGCGTGCTTCTTGGTATGTATCGCTTGACTCTTGATCAGATCCTTCCATGCTGGTCAGGTAGCTCTGTAATCCAAGTATCCTCGAGTCTAACTCGGGCGTTCCCATGAATACCACTCCACGGGTTGACATCCTAATACTGTGAAGATCCACGGTGGGAATTTCTTGCGCCGCGTCCGAATAAAGTAGCGCCTGAGATGATAGTTAGTAGAAACTATCTAGTTCAGCATAGTTTCACATACACTCTTGACTATAGTTCCTCCCAAACTATGTGCAATGAAGATGATAGGACGCAATGTTGTCTGTGTCACATACGTTAGTCCTTATAATGATAGGACCAATCGAGCTTACAGATGTTGATGATCTCAGATCCCACAAATCCAACACAAGTTTCTTCGAAACCTCTTGATGAGATGCTCCACTACCTTCGCCTCCATTTGATGTATCGTAACCCCAGGAAACAACTCGGGCGTTGGGTATGTCAACCGGCAACAGGTCTCGAAGCCAATTTACTCCATTGGCTGCTGTCCATGATCTTTCACGGTGGCCACCTAGGCCGTGAACAGCAACAAGGCTTTCATATCTTGTAAGCTATACTGAAGCTTGGAGCTAAGAAAGGGCGTACTTACTCAACTTTGGAGTCTGTTCCTGGGCCGTCATATAACAACTCCAGTCCGTTTTGTTCAGCGTCCGGTGAGTGCCGTGACTATGACGAAGCTTGTCAATAAAAATGAAGTCTAGGCATTTTACAAATTATGAGTCTCACGGCCTTGTTTTTCAACTTATTCTGTTTGAACGAACAACACCAAGACCAGGGCATGGTTTAGTGCGGTTTAGGTGCGGGGTTGAAGATGGGTGGAGGTTAGCGTCTATAGAGAATGATACTTATACGCTTTCATTAAGCAATGTCGCTATCTATCCACATTTTGCCAAGAGGTTTCTTGTGAGATTAGTTACAGCATTTGTTTCTAGTGCTAAGTTTAACACGTGAGGTCTTCCATTTCTCTGTTGAAGGCCAATTTTCTCCCGAATCCAGACATTTTGAGGATGACACGTTCTTTCAGCTGCATCATTTCTCTCCCTTATATTACAAGTTACTATAGCAAGCAAGTGACTACAAGCGAACACATGTATTTAGGCTTCCAAGATCTACAACCCAATCTGCTAAAGGATCTGACGGAAATAAGGTTGATTGCCTCAGGCTTTAGCTGGTGCCTTAGGATCTAGGTGTCAAACTTTAATCCAATTTTTTCTTTGTCCCTTGCATCGGCTTGCCGAGATGTGGCATGGCATATGTCCATGCAACCGCAAGTGTTTTCAGTCACCAATCACTAATGACAGCGGGCAAATCTGAAATGAATCGATATGAAACCACTAAGCCACATATTTGCCTTCTATCGCGATTATGGCGAACATGAAAAAGTTAGTCAATTGCCTCCCCAAAAGTGGAGCAGACGGCCATACAACCCAATGAGTCTCCCCGCCGTAGATGGTGTGGAGCAAAATCATTGCGAAGACGGGCCCGATGTCGTGCTCCAGGGCGATTAGCTCGGAACAAAAGGAATGTTCCTCCCGCCGTGAGGCATTTCCTCTTTCTCAAGTTTCTGGAGTATATTCGACAGGACTCGACCATGACACACGACATGGACAAGTCAGGCTTCACGGACGACAAGGTCCAGCCTGCTCCCAATGCAGACTTCGACGAGTACGATGTGAACCCCAAGGCGGAATTCGAGCTCAACGTCGGCGGTCGCGCTGCGCTACAGCGTCGCCTGCGGAATTACCAGGTCACCATGATCGGATTCTGCAGTGGAATTGGTACTGGTCTGTTCGTGGGGACAGGTTCTGCATACGCCAAAGCCGGTCCCGCTGGTTTGCTGCTCGCTTATATTATTGTCGGAGGTGTGCTGTGGTGTGTGATGCAGAGCATCGCCGAACTCGCAACCCTATTCCCTACTGCTGGATCTTTCCCTCACTGGGCAACTCGATTTATCGACCCGGCTGTCGGATTTTCACTCGCTATTTCATACGGATATTGTTACACAATCGCTATTGCCTCAGAAGTGTCCGCGGCTGCGGTCATTGTTTCATATTGGACGGATATAACGCCTGCGGTCGTGATCACCGTTGGATTGGTGCTTATTTTGGCTATCAATTTGATGAGTGTGCGGTTCTATGGCGAATCAGAAGTCATTGGAGGTGCTGTGAAGGTTCTTTGTTTCTTGGGCTTGGTGGTCGTCTCGATCGTGATTACTGCAGGTGGCGGACCCAACGGCGAAGCCATCGGCTTCCGTTTCTGGAACAACCCTGGACCGTGGACGGATTATAATGGCATTACAGGCCCGTCGGGCCACTTCCTCGGTTTCCTGTCATCTTTCGTCAATGCCTCGTTCAGTTTCATCGGTGTCGAGTGCGTCGTCATCACAGCATCTGAATCAGTTGATCCCCACCGCGCGATTCCCAAGGCCGCCCGCCGAGTCACCTACCGTATTGCCTTCTTCTACATTCTCGGTGCTCTTCTCATCGGCCTCATTGTGGACCCAAGATCATCCGGCCTGGTTTCCGGCTCCGACAACGCGAACAGCTCACCTTTCGTTATTGCCATTTCCAACGCCGGCATCAACGCACTCCCTTCTATTGTCAATGCATGCATTCTGGTTGCCGCTTGGTCCGCCGGTAACTCCTACTGCTGGGTCGGATCGCGCATGATCGTTGCCATGACTACCGACCATCAACTCCCCCAATTCTTTGGACGCGTCGACAAGCATGGTGTGCCATATGTGGCTGTCATCACTGCTTGGCTCTTCGGCCCATTGGCATATCTGAGTCTTGGCACCGGCGGTGCCGCTCAGGCCTTCACCTGGCTTCTGAACCTGAGCACCGTCGCTGGTCTGATTGCCTGGGCCACCCTCTGCTTCTGCTACATTCGCTTCTATGCCGCAATGAAGAAGCAGAACGTTTCCCGAGACACAATTCCATGGAAGGCACCTCTTCAACCTTATGCCGCATGGGTGGGATTCATTGGTGCTACCATTATTACTTTGGTTGCCGGTTTCCCCGTGTTCTTGAAGGGTAACTGGAACACATCCGACTTCGTTGCATCGTATGTTGGTATCCCTATCTTTATCATTCCCATCATCTGCTGGAAGCTCTGGCACCGCACCAAGTTTGAACGTGCTGCCAACATCGACTTATGGTCGGGGCGTCTTCAAGATGGGGAAATCATGCCACACGAAAACCCGCATAACAGTGCGTGGAGAAAATTCGTCGACTGGCTGTTTTAAAATGACTTAACGATGTATTATATTTGTATGCCATGCAGTGCAGGCCATTCAACATGAGCGGTTTATAAATTCATTTAATTTCCAACCATATTCTGTTTCAAAGACATTGTAAATGATCCATGCTTCTGCCATGTAGGCCGATTAATTGATTTAAAACTGCTCTTTGAGCTTTCTGATATCATGGTGAGAAGCTTTGCAGCATCCACCGACGAGGAACTCCTTGAAATGACCCCGGTCATAAGCATCATTGACCACCTGGGCCAATTGTTTCTCCCAAGGTTCCTAAAACCAGTCAGCAAATCCATCACTCAAAACACCCAAAAAACGGGCCATAACCCGGACTCACAGAAACCCTCACATTATCACCCAACCCATCCGGCTTCTCCCAAACCTGCGTAGTGGTATTATAAACCTCCCCATTCGTCCCATCAGGATACAAAACCAAACAAGGAGCAGCCCCAACAACTCCATCCTTAACAGCCCCATCAACAGCAACCCCAAATCTCTCCACAAGCCCAGGAAGCTTATGAATCTTCGTACAATTCATCCCAATCCCCCAAGGCACGCTTCCCCCCTCCAAAGGCCCGACTGCCGCCCGCACAACACCCTCAATAGAACTCCCATCCGGCAAAACGCCCTCATCTCCAGGAAAAACACAAGCAATCCAATAACGCGCCGTAATTCCCGAATCACGAATCGCCCTCCGAACAGCCCGAACCTCATCAAGCCTGGGCAACGTCTCAAAGGCAACATACTGCAGCCTCCCCACCAATCTCCCCCCATCAGCCTCAGCAAACATCCTCAACCTCTCCAAATGCCACCTATACAACGCCTCCTCACTATCATGCTCCGCATCATACGCACCACTATACTCCTGCCCGGGAATCATGCAAGCGCCGTACGGCCCCAGACTCAGCGCAATGGCAGCAGCATCCCGCACCTTGGCTGCTTCGGCGATGTCTACCGAGCGCGTTAGGTATGGGCCCACCGCGCTGGCGGGGATGCCGTCTGGGTGCGTGGGTGTTTTTGTGAGCGCGAAGCCTGAGGCCGAGACTTGGTATGTCGCTGTTAGGAGGATGTCTACTCCTGCGTTGCCGAAGTCTCGTTGGCAGGCTTCCAGTGTTGTTGGGTCGGTGACTAGTAGGTCGCTGGCCCAGAGGGGGGTTGTTGCGCTGTCGAATTTTATGTTGTATTGGTCGCATAGGGAGGTGCCTAGGCCTCCGTCTAGGATTTTGATTGTGTCCATTTTTGTTGGATTTGGGGTTTTTGAGGTGTGTTATGTGGTGAAGTTTGGGATTTATTTCGATATCGGAGTAGTTTGATGGATACTTCTTGGTTATGTAATCTCCCGTTTCTAGGTCGCGGTAGAATGCTTATTTGAGGGGGAATTGTGGGGATGAGATGGAGTTTATGTGGCATTGCATTGGAGGTTTGTGGTCTGGACTCTAGAAGATAGTTGGTGATGTGTAGGGAATGGTTGGCTGCACATCTGCGCACCAGCCCTACCCTCTCTAATCCAACCTCCAACTTCACCACTTCGACTAAATCAAGCAAAAGTAGGTGAAATCTTCCCAGAAGCCCGATCCGCCAATCTCTCTCTAATAAGCACCTCGTAAACATGCTCAGCCCACGAACAACAGACCTTTCGCGTATCCTTCGGATCAATAATCTCCTCAATCCCAAACGCATTCGCCGTGCGCACCGGGTTCATAAGCCGCAGATACTCCTCTTGTAACTCTTGATACCGTTCTTCCTTCTTACCAACCTTTTCGGCTTCTCTCAGTTCATGTCTATGACCAACTTCAATACCTCCATCGAGTGGTAACGAACCCCACTGTCCAGACGGCCAAGCAACCTGCATAACGGGATCCCGACATCCAAGCATAACACCACCAGCAACACCGAATACGCGCCGCGTAACCACATTAAAGACCGGTACGGTGGTGCTGAAGTAAGCCTTAGCGAGTTCAACGCCCCAGCGCATGGTAGCGGTACGCTCCGCAACAGTGCCAATAGCATATCCCGCTTCGAGAACATAATGTCAGATCCTATCACCAAATTCGGAGAGTGGGGGGATGTATAATTCCACTTACGGACATCAAGGAACTGCAAAATAGGTAAGTTCATCACATCACACAACTTAAGCAGCCGCGTGAGTTTCTGACTCCCAGCAGCATCCAATGCACCACCATTCACTTCACAGTTAAGCGAAATAACCCCAACAGGACGTCCGCCTAGACGTGCAAGTCCGCCGATAGCAGTCCGGCCCCAGAGGGCACCGATCTCGAACCAGGAATCCTGATCGACGACTGAAGTGATGATCGTCCGGGCATTGTACATGCGAGCTTGGCGTCGGGGGATGATACTCCGTAGTGCAATATCTTCGCGGTCTTCGGGGTCTGTGCATGGAATTACTGGGGGAGCCTCGCTGCCCGAGTTAGGGAGGTAGCTCAAGACGACCCGTAATTGTTCGTAGCACTCTGCCTCGTTGGCAGCGAGGTTGTCAATTGTACCGTTCATACAATGGACCATTGGACCGCCCAGATCTTGGAAGTCCAGACCTTCCTCGAAGGTCGCGCCCTCGACGACTTTGGGGCCGGCATTAAATAGAGCGCCGATATCAGCAGCCATTACGGAGAAGTGACATGATACGACTCTCGCGGCACCGAGTCCAATCTGCAAGTCATCAGCAACCCCATTTATACAAATCCCACATCATCGGAATAAAGAAACTAACCGCAGGACCAACAACAGCCCCCAAATTCGGAATCCCCATATTCAACTGCTGCACAACAAAAGGAAAAGAAGCAACATGGGGCAAATAACTCCACCCTTCCTTCTTAATCGTAGTAACACTCCCACCCCCCGAACTCCCATCAACAAGCTTAACAACCGGTATCCGCAACGCAATAGCAAGTTTCTCCACATAAACCGTCTTTCCGGTACTCGCACCATCAGCATGTCCAGACCGAATGCTGAAATCATCAGCCGTGAGGAGAACCTTCCGGCCACGCAACAAGCCCGCGCCTTGGACGTTATTGCTCGGCACGAAGGCTACGGGCTTTTCGCGCATAGGGGCTGTTTTGGCCCATGTTACTGTGCCGGATACGGAGCCGATTTCTGTGAAGGTGTTTGCGTCGAGGAGTTGGTCAATTCGTTCGCGCACCCATAGTTTTCCGGCTTGTTTTTGGCGGATGTAGCCTCTGTTTTTGGGGTCTGGGGTTGCTGCTATGGTGCGCAGGTCGGTTATTTGGGCTAGGACGTCTGAGTGGTCTGCTGGCAGGCGGTTTGCTTGGGTCTTTTTTTGTTTGGTTGGGGATATATGTGACGAGAGTTGGTTTAGGCGGTTTGTGGCTTGCTCTTTGCTTGCTCCTGCTGGAGGTGAATTGCTGTTTCTGGCCATTGTAAATAGATTCCTATACTTCTTTTTTTGTTCTGTTGTTCAGTGTAGAATTGGAGATATAAAGATGGGCGCTAGATGGGGTGAGGGGGTGGACCTTCCGAGGGCCGAGGTCCCTTTTGGGTTATAAGGATATCTGGGAGTGTCAAGTCCGATTGCAATTGATGTTAAACTTGAAATATCAGCACCTATTTAATTCCGTTCGAACAGTGTCACCTATCTGAGGTGCAATTATATATACCCCGGCTACTTCCCCATGTCGTCCCCGCACTCACCCATCAAGCGATTGTTGGTCGCAAACAGGTATGAACTCATTCAAAATACAATGAATAGGTCTCTAATGAACCAAATAGAGGTGAAATCGCCGTTCGCATCCTCCACGCGGCACGGGAATTACCCGAAAAGGTCGAGACATTTGCACTCTACACAACAGACGACCGATCACATTGCAATCTAGGCCGACCTGAACAGGCAATCCAAATCCCATCAGCCACCTCCTACCTGGACATAACCCATCTAGTAGGTCTAGCCCGCAAGTACTCCATCGATGCCGTCCACCCGGGCTATGGCTTCCTCAGCGAAAGCGCCGAGTTCGCCCACCGTATGTGGCACGAAGCCGGGTCAATCGTCATAGGACCAGGCTGGGAAAACCTCGCCCGAACAGGCGACAAGCTTCAAGCGAAACAGCTTGCGAGGCAATGTGGTGTCCCCGTTTTAGAAGCCATGGCGCAACCCACCGCTAGCGTGGATGAAGCAGGCGCTTTTGCTCGACGGGTTGGGTTTCCTGTTATGATTAAAGCCGTTGATGGAGGTGGTGGGAGGGGCATTCGGCTTGTGCGTGAAGAGGCTGAGTTGGATAATGGGATTCAGCGCGCTATTGGGGAGTCGCCTTCCAGGACGGTGTTTGTCGAGAAGGCTGCTGTTGATGGGTTCCATCATGTTGAGATTCAGATTGTTGGGGATGGGACGGGGCAGGTGCGGCATCTGTGGGAGCGGGATTGTAGTGCTCAGAGGCGGTTTCAGAAGGTTGTTGAGTGTGCTCCGGCTTTGATGCGGGATCGAGGGTTGGTGGGGAGAGTGATTGAATCTGCGATCAAGATGGCGAGCCATATTCGCTATAAATCGCTTGGGACGTTTGAGTTTTTGGTCAGTGAACTGCGGGGGGAGATTTATTTCTTGGAGATCAATCCTCGTCTTCAGGTTGAGCATACTATTACGGAATCTATCAGCGGGATAGACTTGGTGCAGACGCAGCTTTTGTTAGCGCAGGGATATACATTCAAAGATTTGGGTCTTGGTGGTGAGACTAACGCATTCGACGCTCCGCCAAAGGCCTTCTCGGTTCAACTCAGACTGTGTGCTGAGGACCCGAGCAACAATTTTGCTCTGAGCATTGGCAAGGTGAATCGGTTCAGCGTCCCAAGCGGACATGGAATACGTGTCGATACCAACGTCAATTT
>ERZ1673737.4286-NODE-4286-length-10212-cov-3.793443_pt1 | contig 10212 bp, 13 predicted proteins | sample MGYA00580211_ERZ1673737 | MGnify/ENA primary metagenome ERZ1673737 (study PRJEB41218, sample SAMN15661789) | gut metagenome | host: Homo sapiens | place: Canada: London | collected 2015-08-20/2019-03-30 | study: EMG produced TPA metagenomics assembly of... | reverse complement strand
AAAGAAGGTTTGTGTCACGCTTCCCTATCTGTACTTTTGCCTATTCCCTCTGTGCATTATGCTTCAGAAAATCCCCCCTTTTGGTTTGGTAATACGCCACGCTCCCCCCGAGCCTTAAATCCCCCCTAAACCCTTTGCCGTTGCGATGACTTCACCCGCTGGCGTCATTGATTCCTCCCCACCACATACTCAACCATGAAGCCCCCGACACGATCTCAGAACCGCCGTGGTACCTATTTGCGATCGCACGAATCTTTAACGCGTCATTGCTAACTCAAACCTCCCTTCAGACTTGCAGGCCGTGTCTTCCAAGGACGAGAAGCCTAACCTAGATCAGACCTCTTTGGCGCCCCCTCCGCGACCTGGTGCGCCTACTGCGTCTGATACCCCGGATTACTTCAATTCTATGCACAACCCGTTCTCCCTGGAGCCCAACCCATTTGAGCAGTCCTTCAGTGGAAATTCATCTGCCGAGACCCCGGGCAAATCACTTCTGCCCCCGGTGGCTTCACTCACCTCCCCGGCTTTGCCTGGAGCAAGCTCTGCTGGCGGGTATAACTGGCCCAACTCCCTTCGTTCTGGACCTCTCAGTCCGGCCATGCTTCCAGGGCCCACTGGATCTAATGACTACTTCGACAGCATCGGTCGCGGCTTCCCTACACCTAACGAATCTTCTCTCCGTACTGGACTGACCCCTGGAGGCGGTGGCTCTATGTTCCCAGCCCCCAGTCCCAACTCGCAAGCTATCCTACAACAACTCCAGAACGGCGGCGCGACTCCCTCCACCATCGATTTCCATCGCACCGCGCTAGCCGCCAAGAAAAACAACGCGAATGCGCCCACCTCCAACCCCAACGAGCAGGAACAGGCTAATATGGATGTAAAACCCGCTCGTCCTGCCGACTTCACCCAGCATGACGCGGCTGATGCCGCCAATGGACTGTTCATGCTGGCCAAGGGTGGCCAGGCGAACAACATGCCCATGAACCACGCTATGCAAAATGAGACCCGCGCCGCTGCTGCTCGACGTGTCTCGCAGAACGCCAATGGCGACAGTGGAGATGGATCTGACCAGGACATCAAGCCGGCCAAGGGCAAAGGCAAGCGGAACGCCAAGGCACCGGCTGCCAACAACCGGCGCAAGGCCGATGATAACCAGAAGGGACCCAACAAAAAGGCCAAATCTATGGAAATGCCATCGGATATGGAAGAAGATGACGACGACGATGATGACATGAAGAAGTACCCTATGGATCCCAAGAAGATGACCGATGAGGAGAAGAGACGCAACTTCCTTGAACGCAATCGGTAAGATCATATTTCTTTCACATCCATGAACATCGCTAACGCTTGCACTACAGTGTCGCTGCCTTGAAGTGTCGTCAAAGGAAGAAGCAATGGCTGGCCAATCTCCAAGCTAAGGTCGAGCTATTCACTACGGAGAACGATGCTCTTACTGCCACCGTGACACAGTTGCGCGAGGAGATTGTCAATCTCAAGACTCTGTTGCTAGCACACAAGGACTGTCCCGTCTCCCAGGCCCAGGGGCTCGGCCCCCTGATGATGAATGGCATGTCCGCCGGATTCGATCACCACAGCGGCTATAACATGCCTCCCAACATGGGCATGCAGCCCGGTGCCATCCCTACCCAGGGCATGCGCCGGGCGTAAGCGAGAGACCGAAACCTCGCTTATTTTTCATATTGAGATATATGAAACTTGCTTCGCCGCGCAGGGAATATACGTTTGATGCTTAGAACCGGCGGCTTGCTCTATTCTTCCTGGGAGTTTCTTTTCCCATTTCGGTTCATTCTCCCCGAATGTTTGGCATGGGCAGGTGTTAATGATTCGCACGACTCAAAAAACGGAACGGGCTCGACTCGGTGGTCTGGAAATTGCTTTCTTTTGAGAGCGTGTCAATCCGGCGTATGAGATGCTTTTTATGGCTGATTTTGATTTTTTTTGCCAAGGTTGCTTCTGTTTGTTTTCTGATGATTCTTCTTCGCTGTTTCTCCAGTTGTATTTTTTACTCCCTTTGTTTTCTTTTCTTTTCCTTCTAATACTTTTCCTCTTGATGCCCCAGAGGATCTTCTACCTTTCGCTTGTCTAATACTTGAGGGCACACCGGTGCATTTTCTTATTCTTTTCTCTCCCTTTCCTGGTTGCTTGTGTCGAAATACATGATTCCTGGATGGCGTACGGATGGCTTTTGTGGATTCTTTTATGTGTTTGACTAGTTTCTTGAAACCAGATGGTTGGCCAATAAATTTTCGACAGTCGCTCTGGCACTCAATTTATTGAGACTTTAGACCTCTTCATGGTATTTATTACTTTTAGCAATGTACGCTAGGAATCACTCGCCTAAGAACGGTTTGCACCCGTGCACCGTTTGCATGGTCAGAAATGTGCAACCTAACCAGCCCAGCACGATGATGGGCATGTAGACAATGAGATACCCCCAATCCCGGATAATAGGGATAATAGGGATAATAGGGATAATAGGGATAATAGGGATGACAGTGGGCTTCACGGCCCGGTTCACTAACAAATCTGGAACTATATCCAGCCTAGGTTGTACTGACATGCCTACAGGTAGCATTAAGTCGTTTGCGAGAAGAAGCCCTAACGACATACGTATACTAGCCTGCAAGTTTCCTTCTGGAGTCGTTCCCAGCAAGATTCTTTGATAATTATCTCTAATCGACATACAATGGCACTAGACCTATTGAGCCGTAGATACCACGATGAGTTACGCTTCTATTCGGCGACGTGTGTCCGCTGCCCTTCCCGGAAAGCGCTCATAAATAAGAACAAGATAAGCAACAACGCCCTAACGTCTTTGACACTAAGTTTTATCGCCGCAAACTAAGACAGCCCACTTCCCGGGTTTAGGGTTTCTTGGAAGTAGCCCAAGTCAGTCTCCGGGTGTGATATTCCCAGGGAGAGTACATAGCACAGACTATATATAAAATTGACACTGTTGATCTTGCCCGGTGTATATCCGATAACGAATATTCACTACACTCCAATTGTGCCTGCAGATAACATCCTTACAATCCTACAATGTCTGGACTTCCCTTTCCCCAGAAGTCTTCGGAGACTGTTGCAAACAGCATCGTGACAGCCAAAGATTTGGAATTACTTGTGCAAGACCGGGCTTTCATTGATGGGTGCTGAGTGAAGAAAGAGCAGGCTTTCAGTGCATAGGGTTCGTCTCCAAGGATCATTTTATGTGACACTCATCTCATTATTCACTAGAGCCGTCCACGGCACAAGTTCTCGGAGTTGTAGCAGACTATGATTCAAATGACATACACCGAGCCATCGAAATTGCAAATGTGGCACAGAAGAACTTTTACTCTTCAACTACAGCTGCACAACGTGGAGGCCTCTGCGGAAATGGCACGACGTGGTCATGCAAAACATTGAGGACCGTAAGCATCTTCCTATTCCCCAAAGCTCCGCGTTCATCTCTAACAGCCATCCCTGGTCGGAAGGATTCTATGTCTAGAGAATGGCAAAACTATAAATGAGGCCAAGGGCGAAATTGCCTATGCAGCGAGCTTCATTGCTTAGTTCGCCAAGGAAAGCAACACGCTCGTGCAGTGACACAATCCCATCATCAACACCGAACACCATGGTAATGACGGTGAAAGAGCCAATCGGTGTCTGCGGTATCATTACTCCATGGAACTTCCCAGCAGCCATGATCAGTCGCAAGGTCACCCCAGCTCTGGCCGCTGGGTATGCCGTAGTTATCAAGCCACCAAGTGAGACACCATTTACTTATCTCCGCTCTCGCAGAGCTGGCTTTGAAGGCGGGATTTTCTGGTAAGGCCATTCAGGTCTGCCCTACGAATAGGCAGGTGGCCTCAGGGTTCGCGACATGATGTCCAAGTTTCGATGCTCGGGCCAGACTTGTAGTGTGAGTTTACTCCTTACCTTTGCCGCTATTAAACTTACCATTCAAAGTGGCATTTTGGACGAGTTCACTCCCAGACAGGTGCAGAAGGTCTTTGAACTCCGCCCGGGACCCGGGATCGAAGACTCATGCACGCAAGGCCCGCTGATCAACGTGCCGGCCGTCGACAAGGTCAAGAGTCATCTACACTTCTTGCATCTACTCTTCCTACAGCCATACACTGCCATCGGCATCAATAGTGGGATAAAATGGTGATCGTGAGCTTTTCTCCAAATGAAGCAGACAACAACATCTATTCAACCGGTTTCCAATATTTTCTAGTCTATGTTGGTAAACTTGTGGATCCATTCAAGATTTCCGAGAGATCAGTCGTTCACTGACACAAAACGGCCTTCAGACCGAACTCGCCGATGCTGGTACTTTCTCGTGTGTAGTATGTTATCAATATCTGACGGGGAATTTTTGCCTTAGGGTTTTTGCCTGTCAGCCCTAGGTTCCCAGGAACTATAAGTCCCTGGCCCTCGCAGATATTTCACCATCCTTCTCCATCATCTCCTTCCGGATCTAGGTCTATTGACATATCCATTTAAAATCCCCCATAAGTAGTCACTAGGAGCTATAACCAACCGTTTTCGGACAATTTACCCACAGTGCGGTTAAATATACAGTCCGATCAATGCGGTGGCCAAAACTTTCATGCAAAAGTATGCAAAAATTACCCCTTTAGCCCAAATTGTACATGAACTAGTCTTGGCATGATCCATTTTGACGACAACAATTATTTACTCGCTCAGTGAAGGCTCCACTATTACTGTGGAGTTGGTGCTTATAAATTCCGGCAACTGCTTATAAATGATGGATACATAATTTCGAGGTTTGGCATAAAGTACCCAGGTGTGCGTATAAGAAGCCTTAGAGAGATATAAGGGGTATCTCATCAGACAATTGTTCATTCGGAGACCTTTCTTCGACTCTTTCTAACTGGTATATCTCACAATATTGGAAAAGTTTGAACAAGATGTCTTCCACTCCGCGACTTGAGTGCGCCGACGTCGACCCTAGTCCCCTGGGGCAGCCTCTCCAGTTTGCATTCTCCGGCCGTACGGTACCAAACCGCTTTTTGAAAGGTGCCATGAGTGAACGTCTTGCTTCATTCTCTCTCGGCGATCTTAATGCGCGGGGTGTCCCTTCTCCTGCATTGATTCAGGCTTACAGGAGTTGGGGCGAAGCACAAATAGGAATCATCCTGACAGGAAATGTCATGATCGATCCTGGCCACCTAGAGGCGGCAGGGAACCCAGTGATTCCGCAACATGCAGAGTTCTCGGGTGAGCGTTTCGAACGTTTTCAGGAACTCGCAACAGCTGGAAAGGCCAAGGGGTGTCTCATCATTGCTCAGGTTGGACATCCGGGTCGTCAGACTGCCGAGTATCTCCAGCCGCATCCAATCAGTGCCAGTGATGTGCAGCTCAACGGCGACCATATGGGCATCGCATTCGCAAAGCCCCGTGCCGCGACGCAAGAAGACATTGCCAACATCATCGATAGCTTTGCTCACGCGGCTGAATACCTTGACAAGGCTGGCTTTGACGGTATCCATCTTCACGGAGCTCATGGCTATCTACTCAGCCAGTTCTTGTCCCCTACAACCAACCTACGAACTGATCGGTACGGGGGTAATCTAAAGAACCGAATGAGGTTGATCTTGGAGGTCAGAGACGAGATCGCTAAGAGAGTTCGCAAGGACTTTGTGGTCGGCATCAAAATAAACAGTGTTGAGTTCCAAGAGAAGGGTTTCCAGCCCGGCGAAGCTAAAGAGCTTTGCGAGGCTCTCGAGGAGCACGCTTTCGACTTTGTCGAGCTGTCTGGTGGCACTTACGAAAACTGGCCCTTAGCCAACCAGAAGCGGGAATCAACTCTGGAGCGGGAAGCAGTAAGTATTACTCTATTTGTCTATTCTATATAATCTTTAATATTCCAATCATTTCTGGAGCTATGCTAATAGTGACTAGTTTTTCTTGGAGTTCGCCAAGCTTATCGTTCCTGGGTTGACCAAGACCAAGACGTATGTGACAGGCGGCCTGAAGACTGTCGAGGGCATGGTCAAGGCGCTGGACACTGTCGATGGAGTCGGACTTGGTCGCGCTCTCTGCCAAGAACCGAACCTTTGTGCGCTTATCCTGTCCGGGCAGGTCAAGGGAGCCATGCTCCAAAAACTGAATATGCTAGACTTTGGTGCTACAGCTAGTGCGGCCGGCCTTCAGATCTCGCAGTTGGGCAAGGGATTGCAGCCCGTGGACCTCTCCATAGAAGAAAACGTGGCAAAGGTTTTCAGCACCTTCGGTGCCTGGGCTGCTGCCAAAAAAGAGAATTTGGAGATGTATGAATTCCCCGTCCTGCCTGATTATAATATCCCCTATGCTACCGCGGTTCTATGATGTCTTGTGTGAACACAAGGTTCAGACTCAGTGCCTAGGTGCATTATAGTGAGCATACTTTGCAATGGAAGAATTAAAGCGTCTTAAAAGTTAGACGTTCATTATCTTGGAATGGCAAAAAGATCAGGTCGTACCAGAAGACATTAGATTCAGACGATTACTACAAGGGAGAATAGATGCCTTATAGATGTTTTATCCACTGTTACTCAATAATGATCGTGCTATAATCAGTCCTAGTCCCTTTGTGGAGAGAATGGTGACAGTTGACAGACAATAGTTTAGGCATCTAGGGTTGTATGTAACTTAGAGTTACTAGTTAGGCAGTCTACAGATCTCTGTTAATCTTTATTTCTTTCAGGCGCTTTATCGCACCTTTTATTTACGTTCACGAACAGGGTGAGCAGATAGGGTCGATACAAACATAGTTACTGTGCTAGCTAGGAGAAGTGTCTTCCTAGCGGGTTATATAAAGGAACGAGACCAGGAGTATTCAGAGAGTAAACCAGCTGTAGGCTTTTATAGGATATATCTTAAGTTGCTAGTAGAAGGGTTGGTATAATTATGTATTGCTGGCAACATAGCAGATAGGGGCGATTACAATTAGGGCCGCATGAGCAAGAAGTTGCGAAATGTATCTCAGACTCACACTACTCCTAGCCAGGATACGCAACCCAGTAGCATCACCGGCTATATCATGGCAGGAATTGCTCAGTATTTATAGTTGTGCAATGTCTGAGTTTGATTATAACAACGATGTGTAAATTCTTCATTTGCCTTCCGCGTCCTTCTACTTCGTTCCTAGAAAGTAAGTCAGAGAAATTCTGAATTAATTCAGCAAATATTTACAGGGGTCATGTCTATATAAGTCAAACACAACCCCTAAGTCCCGTGAGCAGCCCAACAAGCTAACTACCATCTACCGTCCCCGAGTAACAAGGTAATTTTCCAGATATTAAAACAAATCCAAAGAAACCAGGCTAACAAACAAGCCCATACCCCCAGTTCAAAAATGAACCACGCCGATCAAATCCCGCTAGTCCCCACCCCTGGAGGCAACCCACGAGCCATAAGGAGCTACCTAGAGAGCTTAATTCGGGACGCGCTCGGGGCAGGCACCCAACTGTCCTGGGACAGCACCCCCCGAACCATACATGAGCTGGCCTCCCGCACAATGACATTCTCAATCAGCGTTACCCATAAAACCCCCAAGATCGCAGTTGGCGAAGTCTCGCTGTACCACCACCTCCATGAAGAGCAGCATGAGAATGTCCTCGGTTTGGCCTCTAGCACTCTGATCCAGCAGGGTTGTGCTTGTATTATCGCTCTGAAACTGTCTATTCATGAGGGTATTTTACACTGCCAAATCTATCGGGTTGGGAGGGGGGCTGATCCTTCTGTGCTTTCCGATGGGTCTTGTCCTGAGACAGACTATGTTACGCTGCGTGCAAAGGTCAATTTGGCTTTCAACTGGGTCAGTGCACCTTACATTGAAAACGGCCGGTGATTGTGGCTGGTGAATATTTTCTGGCCTTGTTTTGAATACTGTTTTCTCTCTGTTTGTTGAGTATTTACATCTTTATCTTTCGGATGTATGCCTCTTTTTTTGGTATGTTTTAGTTGTCCTTGTTATGATCTTATGTTTCTCTATATTGAAATCATGACGTACATGCATTTGTTTTGCTGCTTAGTCTTTTTTGTATCGCGACCTAAATCAAAGTAGTAACATTATATAGCTAGTTAAATAGACCGTATAGACACGAGCCAAAATATCAGGATAACAAAGAGTCATAACTCTTTTCTCTACTTCTCGAAAAGTCGCATATAATGATTCAGTTCCTTGGTTCAGTATTCATTCAAATATCCGTGAGATTCATTACATTACGATCTATATAATTCAATACATGTACATTGCCAAACGCTTCAGAAAATGCGCGTCAAACTTGGCTTCATCCATTGGGGGCTTTCGCACTGATTCGATGACCGCCATTTCTTGATCTTCTCGTTGTCCCATCCAGCTGTGAACTGGTCGACAAGATCGGGCTTACTAGAACCAAGCCGCATGCTGCGTTGAAACACACAAGCTCCCTTATTATCATAGGTAAATGCCATACACCAGTCCTTGTCGTGACATGCTTGCCGGCATGCGTCTAATGATTGGTGTTGTGGCAGAGTATCAGGAGGTTCGATGAACCCGCCCCAATCACCATTATCCCAACCCCTCTTTTCTGGTAGATCCCCTAGTTGGTGATAGTTGATCAAATCCGCGTATAGCAGAGGATACTATATTGATATTTATCAGCTCTGTTGTCAAATCATATGCGCAGGACAGAAAGCAACACACCGTTCGATTCCGTCCATTTTCCCATTTGGCCAGCCCATCCATATCTGACAAGAGCGATTTGTGCATGCTAATCACAGGCTGACACCAGTGATTGTCGTTGCCGAAAGGAATTGAATCCAACGGATGCGCATTGAACATGGGCCACATCCCTGACAACTCGATGCCTTTCTCATATAGCGCAGTGCCCAGTACAGAGTCACCACAGCAGTCGTCGGTAACAACCTGCAAATATTGATCACTAACGGACGGACCAACAAATTGTCCATATCTGCCAACGTCCCGGGCTACCAGTCTATCGACTGCCGCTCTGGAGAGCACAAAGCCGGAGCCACCGTAGGCAAACCAGATCACCCCTCTACCTTCGAGAGCTCGACCTGGTGCAGGAGAGCCCATATATAAAGGCACCGAAGGATCAAACTGCTCCAGCATGCGGAACAGATTATCCCAAACAAAGTATGTATCCGTCTCGAGGAAGACATACCACTCTGCAGTGGGATTCACTTTCTTCGCCCGTTCAATCATGGGCAAAAGCTTGAATCGATCTAGTCTCCACCCCGCTGCACCGTCGATATCGGCCGTGCCGTTTTGTAGCGCATCGTATCCTGTGAAATCGGGAATCTTCTGGCGGGCAGAGGGCGAAATATCGGCCAGAATATCGTACACTTTATGGCCTAGGACTTCGGCTTCCAGGTCTGAAACCACGAGGAGATTCGAGATGCAGCGGGTTACGGAGGTCAGGTGTGTGTTCACTCGTTTCGCATTTTCGGTGGCGCTGGTTTTCAGGACAATCTGGACGCGCGATAGGACGTCCAAAGGAAATGAATCGCATGCTGTCTCGCCTTGTTGGTTATTGTTGTTCTTGTCGAGAGGTGTGTTCCGGAATTGAGTTCTCGTTTCCCATGTCCAATAGTCCGTCTGATTTGATATATTATCTTTCACCCTCGCGGTGGTGATTCCAGACAAATTCCCAGAATACAATGTGAGCAAGAGGATAGTGGATACAGTGAGGAAGACTGCAAGCAATTTGAGCTTTGCATTGCCTAAAAATCTGAAAAATGGCCGCCCGGTCGCGGACCTGGTTGTTGTGTCCATTATAGTAGGAGATCGCCCATCTGACCGTTTATTAAAACGGGCAGGGACATGGAAATATGAACAGAGAGAGAAAGCGACTGAAAAAGAAAAAGAAAAGAAAAGAGTCTACGCGACAGGTTTGGAGCCGGATATTGTACCGTTCATTACTTGTGAACGTCACCATAGCGGGTCTTGAACACCGGGCAGTCAATTGGCCCCCAAATCAAGCCCCCCGAAAGCCTTTTCAGCCTTGGCGTCAGCCTCAAGAGATGATCTTTATAATTTGGGGGCCAAAGGAATCAAGTCATGTTTGGCCCGGAAATGTATTGAGTTCTTTTTAATTTTTCCAGAAAAGAAAAAAGAAAGAAAACAAGTGAGTCGTTCTTTTCTCATTTCATTGGTTTTTTTTGTTGAGTGAAGTTGAGTGAAACCTACGCTCT
>ERZ1673737.4285-NODE-4285-length-10212-cov-4.562765_pt1 | contig 10212 bp, 23 predicted proteins | sample MGYA00580211_ERZ1673737 | MGnify/ENA primary metagenome ERZ1673737 (study PRJEB41218, sample SAMN15661789) | gut metagenome | host: Homo sapiens | place: Canada: London | collected 2015-08-20/2019-03-30 | study: EMG produced TPA metagenomics assembly of... | reverse complement strand
GCTTCTTATTTTGGTCATCAAAATTAATCAAATTAGATGCTCCATTACTGTGATCATATGCCTGTTCGTCGTGACAATCCGGGAGATCCGGCTCTGCGTCATCAGCTCTCCTGAAACCTGCGCATAGTGGTGCTTTTCATCTAGACCTTTATCACTGTATTCACCAACAGTTTCCATAAGGAAGATACTGAACAGAAAATAGAGACAATACCTACGAGCCTGACATGACCACCAAGTTACATAATCTACAATATCAAACCCTCAACAAGACATAACAGAACAAGGCTGCCCATTATACCCCAATACCTGATTGATAAACATCAAATATGCCACCAAACAAACCACCATCCCAATCAACCCCGAGGGAAAAAAACAGACCGCCACCGAATCTTCGCCGCTTCTCCCAAAAAGCCTACCAAAAAAGATAACAATCCCATCAACAATAAGCAAAACACCCTGCGAAATCAATCTCTACATATACACTACCCCGTCAAACCCATTCACCAAACCCAACCCCAAAACCACCTCTAATCCCCCATACCCTGTCCTCCTAAACCTCCACGGCGGCGGCTTCACAATAGGGCACGCCACAGACGACGCACGTTGGTGCATCACAATCCTAAAAGCCCACCCAAAAGCCATATCAATAAGCATAAAGTACCGCCTGCCACTGGAACTCCCCTTCCCAACTGCAGTAGAAGATAGTGTCGACGCTATACTCTAGGTGGAAACACATGGAGCCATACAATCCTGATACATCGCGTTTCGTGCTTAGTTGTGCGAGTGCTGGTGAGAATCTTGTATATTGGATGTGCCGTTTCGTTTGGAGGATGAGGTGCGGAAAGGGGGATATTAGACTTGCTAGAATCGTGGCGTTTTAACCACATGTTGATTGGACCGGGGATAGAGAGGAGAGGGATGGGAGTAATCCTATTGCAAGGAAGAAATCTATGATCCGGCCTGGTGTTTTTCTTATTTAGGGTGTGGGGATTTGCCTATTAAGCCTGTTTCTTCTACCTCGATTTCTGATGAGGGTGTGAGTGGAGCTGATATGGCTCATCCTTATTTATTACCTGGTCTTGTACCGGATGAGCTGATACAGGCTGTTTATCCTCCGAATGTGGCTATTTATACTTGTGGGTGGGATCAGTAGCTTGTTGAAGAGGGGACGTTTCGGGAGAGGTTGCGTGGGTTTGTGAGGGATGACAGGACAAAGAGTGTATATGGGTTTATGGTTAAGGGCGTTGTTTGTGGGTTTGATAAGAGGCCTTTATTTTGGAGGGGGATTCTGTCTGAGAGATGTATGGGGATGCGGTTGGGGAGGTGGGGGTTATATGGAGGGTTGGGGAGTGATATATGTTCATGATAAAGTCTTAATAATTCATAGTGTTTATTCGATATGAACATTAGCTTGTATTGAAGGAGAATATATCGTCAATATTGTATATCTTGGCAAATATGAAGCTTGTGCAGAGCGGGGCACCAGTCAGGCGGGGTACAAAAGTCAGCAATTTTCACTCACTTCGATTTGTTGACTTCTCATCACCTCTTACGGATCAGAACCTCTTGCACATCCAACAGGTATGTTAACTTATAAGTTATGCTTCTCCACATATGAGGACCTTGGTGGTTAACATCTGCCAGACCCGATCTACATCTACATCTCCATCTACATCATGGGTCACGCTTCCTGCCCCAAGTGTGGTGCCGCCACTGACGGCGCTGGCAAGAGCTGCGGCTCTTGCGGTGCTGTAAGTTGACTCCTGTGTCTGTTGTGTTGTGGCTATACTGACTATGCTAGACCTGCCCCGTTTGAGCCGTCCATGTGACACGAAATGGGTGCTCGGTGAAGTTGAGCAGGAGTCCATGGCCGGGGATTGTCAGATTTGCCATGGGAGTCCGGGATACATAGCCATACGATGACGAGAATGATATCCAATCTATTCAAGAAAGCCAAGTTATATACGGGAACATAGGAACTGCATGTAGACATATACTAGAAACAGGAAAGTACAACTCTGTTCAGAGACTAGAAACGCATTCAGGATATAGGTGGAGTGCGCAATAATAAAACCTCGACTAATTCTCTCATCTCCCGGACCAACATTCCCTTCACCATTAGGTAGTGCCGAGAGCGCGGACCAACGTGTCTCTCCTTTATCGCCATCAACGAGACCCTATTTATGCGGTCTTGCGCCACTGGGACCAGACACCAATCAAACTGCTGATGGTACCAGTGATACCGACGATGCCATCGTCGAGAGCAACCCAGCCAACAGCAGAAGCAGGGGCAGCCAAGTCGCACAGGTCAGAGATGAGCTGTATCCGAGCAGCGGAGCGCTCCCTAGAGAACAAAAGTATTAGCATCCCAACCAGACAATCTGCCGTTCCGGGGTAACGGGTAACAAAAACTCACTTCTCAATCTTCTTAGCCTCAACAACCCCCTCACCCTCCTTCCGATCGACAGTCTTCTCCTTCTGCTGCAGACCGTACAGAGTATAAACACCGGCAACAGCACTGCAAAGCAAACCAGCAGCCCAAGCCTTGTAAGCGGACTCCTGCAGCCGCTTCGCGGAAGCCAGCTTCCGAACGCCGATCACGTCAATCACGGTGATCGTGTCGAGGGTCAGGTAGCCGGCATAGCCGAGCTGGCGACCAATGGCCAGGTAGCGCAGCACGGGATCGATGGGGCTCTTGTTGTCCAGGGCGATGGAGGCTGCCTTGAGGTGTTCGATGAATTTGCCGATTCGGAGGATCTTGCGCGTCGTGCCGAATTGCTTCTTAATTGCGTTGAAGGGCTCGATGGCGGCTTGCGGGCGGTTTGTGCGGTACAAGTACCATGCGTAAAAGCGGGAGAAGTATTGGATTGTTCGGAGGAGTTTGTCGCGGCCGACTGTGATTTGATTAGCTGGGTTTCGGGTTTCGGGTTTCGCGTGTGCTCGAGCGCGGGCGGGGGTTGGGTGGTTTTGTTGGGGCAAGGGGTTTAGACTGTGAGGGCAGTTTGAGGTGGTCGCGATGGGAACAGGGGATAGTTGGCACTGCTGTGTGCAGGGCTGGTGGCAGGAGTGCAGATGTCGTGTGCAGGGTCGAGGTGTACAGAAGCCGAATCCGGGGTCACGTACCTGTGGTTGCGACGAAGCGCAAGTAGTGCGCCAGCGCAGGGTGATAGACAAGAGCGTCGGCGACCATGGTGACTGTTACCTTTGAATACCAGAAATGTTCCAAGAGGTGAGGTGTTGGGAGGTGATAAAGGGAGATGGTCGGTAATTGAACGGCGAATGGAGCCGGAAATCCAACCTCGGCTTGGGAGATCTCGGGTTCCAGTATTGTTACGCTGGCGTCCTCCACTTCCCCGTGTTTTACTCGTGCTTCACGTGAATGCCCGAGTATATATACGTCAATGAGTTTAATGAAGAAATAGAAATGCAAATTCTCCTGGATTTATGTGCCTACCAGTATACCGTATTATGAATCTTCTCGCTCTGGATTCGCTTCGCTTTTTTTGCCTCTTTTGGGCCTATCTTTCCAGTGGAGCCCAGGGTGGAATATCCATTGTAATCTGAGCTGTCCACACACTTAATCTCCATGTAAATGATACGTATTGGCCTGGTAATTTACAATTTCTACACTTTCATAACTGGATGCAGATTATATTGCCAATCACAGCTTATACAGCAGCATCCTATTCTGCCAATCCATCAAGTCAGAGGAAGCATTCAAATTCACAAGATCCTCCTCCCCCACCACCCCGGCCGGATCAACATCCCTCGCCTTATTCTCGCGAGAATACAATACATACAACAACGCAAAGACAGCAATATTCACCGCAAACGCAGCCATACCCACTATAATGCCCGTATGATAATAAGGCGCCTCACGAGCCAAGAAAACCTGCGGCGACACAATATTCGAAACACAATTCGACGAGAAGAAAAGCGCGACCGCAAGTACTTTCTTCGAGTATCCGGCCACATTATTCCTCGGAAGCGAGTACATAATACCAGCAGAGGAAGCAACAACCAGAACGATAAAGATCGCTCCGAGGTGGGCAGTCTTCGTGCCTGTGTAAAAGGACAGACTGAAGAGCATTGCTGTCGAAACCAGACCAAGGATGTAACAGAGGAAAATGAAGAGAATGCGCTCTCCTTCTCCCCATCTTGTCGACAGCGTAATGCTGACGATCACCATCGTCACAGCCATAATAATTGCAGGCGGGACCTGATAAGTGGAACATCCAAAACCCTTAATAATAATCCCATAAAAGTCGTATGCAAAGGCATTCGTCATATTATGAGCAAAATAGCAAAATCCAACAGCCAAATCCGCCCATCCCACAACGCCTCCATAACCTGATCTTTTTTCATATGCGCATTCTTATGTCGTATTACTGCTCCACTGGTGGATAACACTGTACCGCTGACGCTTTGTCAAGAAGCTCGCCGTCAAAGGTGAATCAGGAAGTAGCCAACATAAACTGATACCAAAGAGGACGGCGAACATCCATTGGTACAAGAACCGTCCACGTTTATGTAGGCGTTGCCCAGGAGAGGACACCGGACGGTGCGCCGCTCGGATCCTACGCTTAATCCATTGCCGTTTGCGGTTTATGAGCGCGAGTGGATATCTATATCTGTTTCGGGGGACCGGGATGGGGAGATTAGTGTTGATGAGAGGGTGCGGCGGATGAGGGGTGTTAAGGTTGGTGTTTTGATTAGGAATTACTCAAGGGCTGCGTTGGGGCCTGTTGGGACGGGGTTGCTCTGCCTCAGGGGTGGCGGTTTGGGGATGGACATAGGTCAAGGTGTAAGGAGATCATCCTTGGGAATACGAATGTCGAGGTGTTGACAACCCTTGATGCTATCCCTGAGAATAGTCCACAGGAGAAGCTTGGGGAGATGATTGATATTGCTTTTCCTGATGAGCAGATTCGGAACGAGTTCCGTACGGCTTTTGGGTTTAGTACCAAAGCCCAGTCGTTTGAAAATATCGTGATGCTGTTCGGCTCTTACTTGATTCGACGATGTTTCAATACCCTATATCGGGATTGCAAAGGCAGCACTTGAATCTCAGTCTACTGGGCGGGATGTTTATCTCTATCGTTTCGAGGAGCCGTCGCCGTTTGCTACTCCGACGGGGTTTGTCGTATCATGATTTGTGTGCTTTGCTTATTTATTTGAACCAGTTGGAGGGGTTGTCTGAAGATTTGAAGACGTCGTCGTTGGAGGCGGCGGGGGCCTTTGCTGCCTTTGCTTATGGGGAGAAGCCTTGGAAGGCTTTTGGGGAGGCTGGGAGGTTTATGCGGTGGGGTCCTCGGATGTTTCGGGAATGCATGATTCTGAGAGTGATCAGACTAGGGAATATGGGCATATTCAGTGGATGGATGGCCATTTTGCGTATTCTGTTGAGGTGACATAGTCTCGGAATTTGGGAGGGAATGCAGTAGTTGAGAAGGAACCTTGAGAGGCGCGTCGAGATCGTGTCAAGATAGATTGATTAGATTAAAGTATTTGACTTGTTTGCTCCCCAGGATTTCCTATATTGGGACGTGTCAATTTCGCGACGTTTTCCAATTATTAGGAGGGAAGGAATTCAGTCGCTGACGTAAAAACACGTCTTGATGGTTTGAAGACGCGTCAAGAAAACCTTAAACCATTTAAACTATTTGAGTTGTTTGCTATCCCGGATTTCCTATTTAAGGACGTGTCAATTTCGCGACGTTTTCCAATTATTAGGAGGGAGGAAATTCAGTCGCTGACGTAAAAACACGTCTTGATGGTTTGAAGACGCGTCAAGAAAACCTTAAACCATTTAAACTATTTGAGTTGTTTGCTACCCCGGATTTCTCCTGTCAGGACATGCAGCCCGCCTGATGCATCGGACCGATGCCTCATGTCTCAGGCCTCATGCGGTCCTCCGGCCTGCCCGCAGTTCATCCTAGGGCTTCCCGTCTTGGCAGTCCTAGGCTCTCCATCTCTCTCTCTCTCATTTCCAGACCTATTAAGGGTTCTATTCCTCGAAACTTCGCAATAGAGATCAAACAGACGTTGTCTGACACTCTGGAGTATGAGGATATCTGATATCTATGATGCTCAAGATGAATGATCACTACAGCAGCCTCGAAAGTCAGACTAGAAAATAGATTATGCCTTAAGGCTTGGATTATTTCTCAACTAGGAGATTCAGCTCGATCACACACCAAGAGACAATTACATATCCCGCGAAATCGCACCACCGAACTAGATCACCAGCAGATCCGCTCTGTCAATGCCCGCGCTAGTTACATGAATCTCGAGTCTCATAAAGTTATCAACCATGTCGCAGGGGCAGGGGAATAAGTCGCACGGGCCAGTATTTTCGCTGTCTCATCAATCGTGCCATGGTGTTTCAAAGAATTACTGATCGTGGCGCATGGGGTATTATGACTCTGGGAACGGGTGGTGATAGAGCTGCAGGCTGCAGAGCAAGAGCCCATCTGGGTAAGCAAGAGTGTGGTGCGATGGGCCTGGTTTGGAGTAAAGCGATTACTCCTGTTCCGGGATGGCGCTCTGGCGGTTGTGGTTGTGGTTACCCATCGTGGTGGTGTCGTAGCCGTTTGCCTCGAGGTAGTCGCGGAATTTGGAATCTTCGTAAGTAATTGTGTCCTAGTTGGTGATTAGCGTCTGAGTGAGATCATCCTTCTGTGCTAAGTCATACCTGGTTAATCTGCGGGATCATGAAAATGGCGAGGAAAGCGGCCAGAAGGCACAGGGCGCTGGAGACGAAGAAAGGATCCTGGCCGGCGCGGATTTCGTTGGGGGCATTCTTTTGAATGATTGGGATCACATAGGTGCCCACGAATGCTCCAACCTTGCCGATGGCAGCTGCGTAAGAGTAGTATTGGCCACGGATGGCAGTTGCACTGGTCTTGGCTGCAATTAGACCGATGTTGTCGCCAGGTCCCATTTCACCGAGAGCAGAGAAGATTCTGGTATCAATTAGTTAGTATTGGCGGTGGCTTTAGTGAGAGAATCCTGTCAAAGCTCTCAAAAGACTCACCCGAATACAACAACAAAAGCGGCAACGTTGGCCTTGGTAGCAAGCCATTTGTAGCACCCGGCCATGATGAATCCGACGATTCCCTGGAGACCAACGCCAAGAGCGAGGGTATACCGAGGACCGATCCAGTCACTCATAAAGGCACCGAGGGCGGAACCGGGAATATAGAAAACATTGACCACGGTAGCCCAGCCAAAGCTCTTCCACAATGGGGCGTCGGCGCCGAGAATGATGTCAACCCACTTGGAAGAGTAGATTGAGAAACTGTAAGCTGAAAAGTCATAGAGGAACCAGATGAGAGAGACGACAGTCTGTTGAACTAGGTTAGTGCCTGGGAATTTCAAAATCCGACAAAAGTCCACATACCAGGCGCTTCCAGTAGAACCTAGAAAGAGGTCAGTGAAAGTTCCACGTCTTCGACACTCGTCGAACTTACTTGATGATCAACCAAATAGGGAATTTGTGCATGCGCTCCCGGTTAAACTCCTCCGGTTCGTTCATCTTCAGTCGAAGATACATGAGACTCATAGGTGGAATAACACCCAGTCCCAAAGCGACACGCCAGCAAGCCCGCAGGTGGTCTTCGGTAAAGATCAAAACCAAGATCATAGAGACCAACGAAACCGGCATCAATCTGGAAGTTGGTAAACATAATAAACCAGCGGTTGCGATGACCATGTTTCAACTCTCCGGTATTCTCAGCAGCACCGACCGATCCAGCAGGATACTCGCCGCCAATACCCACACCGAGGAAGAAGCGATAAGCAGTCAGGGCAGCGAACATGCCTCCAATGTTACCGCCAGCGCCATAAGATCCTGCTCCGAGAGCAGCAAAGATGAACAGGATGATAGTAGAAATCATCAGTGACCACTTGCGCGACCAGTGGTCACTGGTGTAGCCGAAGCCCAGCATACCGACCACGGTACCGGCAAAAACGATCGAGGAGACATTCTGCGCCGCGGTGGAATTAGTGTAGGCATCTCCATAGAGCTTTCCCAGCATGGTGCCGACTGGACCGATGATCTAAATCAGGGCATGTCAATAATGGCGCATCCCACGTGTATGTCGGACAGCATTGTTGTGGTACAACGCGGAGGAATAGTCACCTGGTTCAGATACCCATCGGAGAAAAGACCAGCACCGCAGGCAATGGTTGGCCAACTGCGCTCCCAGCGACCCTTTGCGACATCCTCGAGGGGTGGCAGCTCCACGGGCTCCTCTTTGAGGGGATCGGGTCCTTTTTCGGCCATTTGCTTGGACTCGGTTGCGCTCATGTTTGCGGACTAATCTTGAGGCCGGCGGGTTTGCGCTTCACTATCTTCACGATTGGACCTCAGCAGGATCGCGGAGGTGAAAAGTTGAGGGGAAGCCTGCAGTGGGCACGAGACCGTTTGCGGTATTGTATCAGCTGGTCACGATGACAGGAGTCGGGCGTGAGGAAGTAGATACGAGAGAAGAAATAGGTTTGAAACCCGGAGAGATAAAAAAAAGGCATGAAAAAAATTAGGGGAAATCAAAAAAACCTGGTTGGAAATCCAAACTGGGAGTAGCAGCAGTAAGGTACCGGCTTGGTACCTATCAGTACCTATCACAGAATGCGGAGGCCGCGTCTAACCAAGTATCGGACAGTAGTGGCACCCGGCCCCCGAGCTTTATCCCCCTAAGCTTTAGCCCCCCAAACTACCGGTTTCCGCCATGTATGGGCCAATAACGGTCGCGTGTTCATTTGATAAGATTTGTTTCTCTGCAGGGCTGGCCAATGGTGCTTATGGATGCATTCGGCCACTCCGAGGTGAACGATGTGCTACCGGGAGATAATTTAAAACCAAAGAGTACACGCAATCCAGTCCACGCAATCCATCTCTATCGCTTGCCGTTAAATGACATGGGAGAGAAGCCTCAGAAGGAATGAGCGTGTCTCCAGAGCACGTGCCAGTCATAAGTGGGCTCCCGTTGTACGGAGTGGATCCTCTCTGCCTTTTTTCCTTTTGCATTTTAGTGCCACTCGTTTGTGAATTAGTAGTTACATAAACCCTACGTTCAACCTTAATTGCTCGCTACTACCTGCGTTATAAGGCAAGTGTGCGCATACGAATTATTAATGCAAGAAAATATGATACACGTATTATCTGAAGTGTGTCTAGCCCAGTAGTAAAATACATGTCAGTACAAGATGTCCCCTTGCAAACCTATTTAAACAGAGTGCAGAACAGTCAATAGCTTGAGAGCTTGCGATGGCTTAAATCACATTTGAAGTTACCTTTAAGCATGCATCTTTCCGTAGAAAGAGTCAACAGGACTCGGACCTTTGGCGACACCAAGAGAGTTATCAAATTGAAGACGCCACCGCTCAACAAGGTCCCGGTTTTCCATGAAAGTGGCAAACTCAATAAGAGGTGTGTAAGGATCATCCCACGCACTTCCAACCTGTCCCTTCAAATCCTTCCGCGTGAGGTAGCTACCATTGTCAATGAACTGTTGTTGACGTTCGTCGCTGAGCAACCAGCTCATGAACAGCTTGGAGCTCTCCGGCCGAGGGGTGGTAGAAGATGGCAGCAGTTTGAGGCCACAACACGCGAGTTTCACTCACCGGCTAGTAAGCGACATTGTCGGTGCTGTTCAAGTTCGTGGTGAAGGACAGAACGCGAGAGGTATTCTTCTCTGCCATATAGTTTGCAGGCTCGCCTGTTCCACGCACCCACTTCATGTTTTGCTTCTTGAGACCCTCGAACCACTCCCAGCCGTATTTTCGATAATCACTGAGAACAAGTAGGTTATCGCGTCGTCGTCGTTAGGCTGGGTGAGGACGAGTTTGGTTTTCCAAAAGGGGTCCAGGAGTTCGTCGTATGTCGAAGGAGATCGGAAGCCTTGAGTGATTCATTGTTGTAGACAAAGCTGCCGAATTGTCTATTTTTATTGCATGGTTCGTTAATAACGTGTTCGATAACGACCTGGGCAGTGGGGACAGTGTTGTTTACAGATGGAGGTTCCAAAGAAAGCGCCTTCGGGGTCCTTAATGAGGAAAATACATATTCCCATTTATGAGGATTGAAGGGAAGAAGTCTTCCCTCACGCTTCCAGTGGCCATAGTCATGCAGGGTTTGCAGAAGCAATATCAGCACCATCGGTACCGTCACGCTGGAATTGGCGATTGACACAACTATCATGGTATTTC
>ERZ1673737.4284-NODE-4284-length-10215-cov-4.358366_pt1 | contig 10215 bp, 10 predicted proteins | sample MGYA00580211_ERZ1673737 | MGnify/ENA primary metagenome ERZ1673737 (study PRJEB41218, sample SAMN15661789) | gut metagenome | host: Homo sapiens | place: Canada: London | collected 2015-08-20/2019-03-30 | study: EMG produced TPA metagenomics assembly of... | reverse complement strand
CTTAGGTGTTTGAATACCCTAAGCGCGAATCATACCACTAGACCACCCGGGCTGTCATGTGATAGACGCTTGAACTTATGGCTATACGAGTCAGAACGCAGAGTTTGAATCTAGGCTAATTGAGTTGCTGGTCGTGTATTGATTTAAAATGACCAGAACACATCCTCTAGCCTCGAATGTATGTATAATGACATCAATTCAACTTTCCAATATCTATCCAACTAACAAAAGAGACAGAAAGAAGAATATATAATACAAGACCAAGAAATCAGGAGAGAGAACAATCTACTGAAGTCTCTCGGACTCCTCCAAAAGCTCCTCAATCTTAAAGTTCTCCACATCGCCACGAGTGAACATACGAACAAGCTCGCCCTTCCGGCCATTAGCCTGACCCTCGAAGTCATAGAATCGCTGCAAACAGCTAACAAGGAAAGTAGCCTCAGTAGTGTTAACACCACGATCCGGCACAACCTGACCATGCATAAGAACCAAACCCTTCTCATCCGCTAAATCAAGGTGGTGGGTAACAGTAGTGTGAGGCTGAGCAAAAGAACCATGCATCTTATAAGCACCTAGGTTAGTAAAGATTACAGTCGAGGTGTGAGTGTTAGAAGGCGACGGCGTCGAGCCCTCAGCAGGAGGGTGGAAAGCCCACTGCAGGAAGTGAATCTCTGCAGCAGCTCCAGCTCCCTCGAGGTTCTGCGCTTCGGCTTCCTCCTGTGGGATCTGCGCGCGTGGGAGGGGCAGCACGAATTGCGGGTTCTGGCGCGCCGCTTGGGCAATGCGCTTGTATGTGTCCAGTGTGATGACTGCGGAGATGGAGTGCGAGTTTTCCGCGTGGCGAAGGCGCCAGAGGGCTTCGATCTCCTTTGCTGGGAGCTCGCGGATCTTTTCGATGTCTAAGTATGCGTTGAGAGGCTTGACGGGGCTTGAGTCGCCGCCTGACACGCGGCGTGCGGCCTTTGCCGTGGCTGATTCCTGGCCAGGGGGTGGAGGCGGGTGGAATGCTGGGGGTGTGCCTGGGACTGCGGTGGTGGAGATGGGAGAGCCGGTCTCTGGGGTGGCTGCGGTGGATGCTTTGCGACGGAGATCGGAGATCTTTTCGCTGTAGGCTTCTTTCAATGATTCAACCGATTCGTGTCCCTCTCTGAACCAAAAGTATGAGCATTGAGGTTATAAAGTATATTCGAATGAACTTACTCCTTGGCCTTCTTGTCCAGCTTGGACCGGTACTTGTCCAGGACATATTTGGGATCGTGGTGAGAGGCGAGGAAGCGAACGTCGTGGACCTGAGCCCACCGTCGCTGCTGGTGGCGCAGCAGATGAGTGCTGCCACGGAAAGCAGACTGGAAACTCCTCAGATGGAAAGATGCCATTTTGACCAGTATGAAGTACAACTTGAATGTCTCCGAATCTCCAAAAGAAATGCCCGAACTATGGGATGACATAATCTCCATCTGACATAAGCAGACTTACGCCTCCCGCTGTTGGGTATACTTCCAGCATTGGAGATGCGTTATCTCATGCCAACTATGCTGCATCTGCTATTTGGAAGAGCAAGTCCTACTTATATACCCTAAGCATCTAGTATATGACCCGTAAAAACACCCCAGATCGACGTCGGATGGACTCTTACCCATTTGTCAGCACTTCGCCCAAGAGCGAGCCATACAAACTGTAACTTTAAGCCCCCAACCTCAAACCTAGCCTCAACAACATCTCCCCAATTAACATCTCTACATCTAACTTATCACACAAACCTGAATGACCATCCCACATCTGGTACCACAACAAGAAAACCAACCCTCGAAAATGCCCTTCAACCAAAAAGAGTTCAGCACCCCACCACCCCATCCACCAGTGGGCACACCCCAAGGCTCCGAATCAGCACTCCCCTGGTACTCAATTGCCCCAGGGGTCTGGGAGTTCCTCTTGAATGGAGATGCAGAACATAAAGCCGTACTGCAATGGTGGGAGCCAAACGCCGTCTCGGCTCAGACTGAGCCCATCACTCATACTTACACTGAAGAGGTTTGCTTTTTGCGCGGTGGGCTGGAGGATGTTACTCTAGGGAAGGCATGGGGTATTGGTGCTTATGCTTATCGGCATCCTGGTATGAAGCACGGTCCGTATCGGGCTGCTGCTGAGGGGTGTTTGCAGTTTGTGAAGGTTGTGTCTCCTGCAAAGTAGATCTATGGATTTGGGGTTTACCTTGGATATGTGACTACAAACTATCACGGTTGAGGAATTGGTATTGATAATTCTTCTTTTTTTTGGCGGGTTTTTACTTTCTTCCTTTTCGTTGTGTACAGAAAATATCAAATTCAATGCTCGAATGCTTCCGGACTCCGACATGATGCCCGACATAAGATATCATGAAAACGCACAGATAGTGAAGCTTATCGTAATGTATTGATGCGTTGATGCGTGTTATTTTATTCATCAGTGCGAGGGAACTAAACAGCCACGTCTGTAGCGGATGAAGCTTCCTCAGCTTGAGCGGGGTCATCTTCCTTGGGAGCATCGGATTCGGCCTCGGGCCCAGCTTCGGGTTTGCCCTGAGGGTCCTCATGAGTAACCGTCTCCTGCCCCCGTCCCGCCTCCAACTGCTCCTCTTTCTCTTCAGCCGCTTCCTCGGCATCTTCCCAATTCTCAACAACCTCCGGAGCAGGCTGCTTCGCACGCAGAGACTTGCCAGCACCAACCCCAGAGCGAAGGACCAAGCGCTCCTTCTTAGCACCTCCATCAGCATCGAGAGCAGAGTAAATAGACTTGCTCACAAATGAGCTCTGGAGAGGTGTGCTGCTCCTCGTGCTAGCACCGCTGCCACCTTTGCTTCTCGAAGCCACTTGAGCCCAGCCATCTCCAGCATTAGCCTGTGTCTTGATAGATTCACGGGCCGCCTTTGCTTCAAGGGCGGCAACTCGTCGAGCCTCTTGCTCCTTGGTGCGCTCTCGCTCGCGGAGCTTGACGCACTCGCGTACACTCATGCCGCCGATACCGATTGTGGAGCTGCTTCCCATGCCGAACATGGGAGGTGTCCAGGCTACTGGCTTGAGGACGAAGACGTGTCGGTGGGGTTCTGGATCGTGGCTTTCTGTCACGAAGCCCCAATCTGCTGCGAGGGAGTGTGCAAATGCACGGAGAGTGGGTTTGGCAGGCTGGAAGCGGAATGATCGAGTTGATTTGTCGGCTGTTGCCAAGGAGTGAAGGTTTGATTCGTATGTTTGAAGGGTTGCAAGAGGTGCTGAGGATGCAAGTTTGATGTACTGGTTGAGAGTCTCTTCCGAGTAGGGGAGGTTCTCGGCGGTGATGGTTTGTGCAGTGGTGTTTGGGTTGATATCGATGCCCAGAGCGGAAGCCAAAGAGCGGTTCCGTTCAAGACGCGTGCATTCGTCGTCACAGGACAAAGGAGTAAGCTCTGGCTGGCGCTGAGGAGACTGTACCTGGCCCTTAGATGTGATAGCCTTTGCGGCGTTACAGCGTCTTTGTTGCCGAAGTCGTCCACAGCCACATGTCACTGTGAGCACGGCGGGGCATGGCGTCTTCTCAGGGCATGCGTAAGGCGCATGGCATAGATCAGTGCAAGGATGCCCGCAAATGGTCTTGGTCTTACCACAGGCCTGAGTGCAAGGCTTCGTTGCATCTTCGCAATCATCCGGACGATGACAGTCCTTCCGGCAGAGGTGAGAGCCACATTTAAGCGGCTGCTTACAGACCTGACCACAGCGGGCATCTGCCAGCCAGCAAGGAACGTTCTTTAGCACCTGCTTGCCACAGAGACACGCCTTCTCAGTCAAGAATGGACACTTGGGACAGTTCTCCTCATCGGTGTGGCAAGTATGCGCAGCCTGAGGATGTCCACATGCCTTTGGACGTTCGCAAGGGAAGTCACAAGCAGGCGGCTTCGCGCCACATGGCTGCGGTGGATACAGAACAGATCTTCCGCAGTTACACGCAATCTCTTCAAAGATGGCCTCTCTGCAGGTATTGCATGCGCCCTTGTGGCAGAGCTCTGGACAAGTGTGTCGCCCGCATTTCAGCGTGCGACCACAGACGCGAGTGCAGATATGTTCTGCCTCAATGTCCTCTTCGGCAGGACGAAGATGCGGCCTAAGCTTGCGACGTGCCGCTTGACGCTCAAGTGCCTTTTGCTCTCCTGGGCAGCATCTTTCAGTACAGGTATGGCGACCACAGTGTAAAGTCGCCTTGCACTGGCGTGGACACTGGGGAGGCTCAACAGCACCTTGGTGACATATGCTCATGTTATCAGTACGACCGCATTGACACTTGATATTCACACGGAGCAAACAAGCGCGACAGGGTCCAATATGGCAGAGCTGCTGGCACGCATGACCACACAGCAAGATCTTGCCACATGGTTTTTCGCAATTCAAAATCGGATCTTCGCAAGATGTCCGAGGTGTGTATCCTGAAATTTCAGATAGCGGCGTTTTACCGCAAGCGCAACGGTCAACGACATCTGGTGACCGTGGGCAGTGGGCAGGGTGCGAATCTTGTGCATGGCAGTCTTTCTGACATGAATGTACGCCACAATCGAATGGACGACCGCAAGTATCTCCACAACCAAAGCAGCCGGTCCATTCATCCTCCGAACCATCTTCACGAACGATTCGACTGTTTTTCGTAACGTCCTGGGAGCTGCACAACATTTCTGTTTGTAGCTTGCCGCAATAACAACGGGCCTCAATGTGAACTTCACAACGGCCACACAGGCCTTCATGACATGGGAGAGGACATGTATGTTCTCCACATGGAAGTAAGTCACCACAGACGTCACCACAACTCCATCCATTTTCATAATCAGTATCCTGGCATCGCTTTTTCGTTGAGTTTAGACCACAGAAACAATCCTGTGTCGGGCCCATGGCAGTACAAGGCGCACAAGGACCAGCATGGCACGTCGAATCGCAAGGATGAGGACAGCCCTTGCGAGGCCGAGAACACGTCTGACCACACGAGTGTGGAGGCAAACCCGGAAGCGGCCTGGGATCAACCTCTTTCTCACACCAACAGGTGTAATTGGAAGGGAAGTTCTGATGCGAAAGATTGCAACCAGGACAACGCCAAGCACGAGGAGTAGCACTTTCCTGTCCGTCTTCTGGACCAGAAGCCCTCTGGGCAGCTGCGCCCTCATTCTTGGACCATTTCTTGACGCAGGTCAAGTGGAAAACCGTCCAACATAGCTCGCAAGACCAGACCTTGGATCTGCGACCCAGCTCGCTGCAGCAAATAGGACATTCGTACAGATTGTGAGAGATATCTTCGTGGATTCGTGTGGCGAGATCGTCGGCCGTTGACTTGGTAGTGACTTTCGGTGGGGGCGGCGCTCTGGATTTTCCCTTTCCTTTATTTGACTGTCCTGATGGTTGTCCAGCTGATGCTGACGGCATACCCGGTACAAAATCCGGCACATCAGCCCTAAGTGCATGGTCGTTCAAATGCCCCGCACCATCATCCGAGGCCGGACCATGTTGCGTCAATTGAGCTTCAAAGCCGCGCGCTCTCATGCCGCGAGTTCTTACAGGTGGCCGTGTCTCTTGACTTTCCTGTCCGCCATTTTGACCCTGTCCTCGTGGAGGCGCATGGCCCCGGTTTCTCCGTCCTCTCCCTTCTCGAATTCCTTTCCGCGAGCGAGACGTATCATTTTGATGGTTGGGCTGTTGCGATACTGGAGCCGGTTGGGACTGAGGAGGCGGCAGTTGCGTCTGTGTTGTCGCTTGACCCTCACCGCCAGATGCAGGTCGTTGTTGTTGTTGACCTTCACGGTTTGCGGAACCCCGCCCTCTGCGCCTAGATGATCTAGGAGCACGCGGAGGCCGTGGCCCAGCTGGGATTGAAACCTCTGTTTGTGGGCCGGACATAGCCAAGGACGCGTCCGAGACCCGACTGATCACGCCCAACGTGCTCATATGATGCCGGTAAATTTTCTCAATGCGGTTGAGTGGGTTGCAAGAAAGTGAGGATCGATGGATGTGCTCGCTTTAAAACGAAGCTCGAAGATCAGAATATGGGTAAAACCAAAGAGTAGAATGCTCGAAAATAACACAAAAGATAAAGCAAAAGGCAATAGCCCTCCGAGAGAAATGGTAACAGAACGAATTATCTAGGAGGCGATAAAAGCTCTCATCGGCAGTATAAGGCGGCGTATGCAGGGCGGTGACGTGGTGGCCAATTGCTGTGAGTCAAGAATTACATAACATGACTCATTGTGCCTGGGCCCACCTGCGGGAACCTCGGCGATCTATAAACATTGAGATGTATACAATTGAGTCACAGTAGATACGATCTGAAAATATCCGCCTACTGATGAAATGCACCAAAACAATCAAGCCAGAGTAGACATTATCAATGCAATTTAGTCCCAAACCGAATTAATATGAACAGTATGTAACAATGAAGCCTCACACATCAAAAAATCCCAAAAGAAGCATAGCGCTATGCAAAACAAAACCCAGCCTAGTCAGCTCATAACAAAGACCATGACCACCCTTCCAGGTTCAAATCCACAATCATCGATCATAGATCATGGATCATTTTCAACGCCTCTCGAGTTCAAATAAACACAACAATCTCACCACGATCATTGCGGCGAAGTCTCAAAGCCCTCCACAAATCCTTCTCATCATCAAATCTCCGATCCCGATCCTCCTCATCATCATACTCATAAGAAAGATTCCGGTGGAACCGCTTTAGAGTCTTATTAACCGAGCAACCACGCTCACTACCACTCGAAACCAGCGAGAGGAAATGATGCGCCAGCTCACGCTGCAAATCCTCATCGGTACGAGCAGGAGGCTTGGACTGCTTGTAGACAGCCACCTGGCGGCCGTCTGGTGAGTAGGAACGACGCTCGTCAACCTGCTTCAGACGGCGGGAGGGACGGTCACCGTCAGTGGGGTTGCTGCTCTTGCGCTTGGACTTGCGGCTTTCGCGGCTGTCAGCGTGGCCATCAGTGCGCGAGCGGTGAGATTTCTTGCTCTTGCGGACTTCGAGCTGGTCATCATTGCTGGAGGCGCTGCCACGGCGGGTGCGGACGACAGCCTTGGAAGTTACTTCGGTGTTACCGCCGTTGGCGCTGGAGACGGATGAACCACCGAACATCGAGGAAACGAGGCGCTCGGCGCGGTTTCTCATGGAGATTCCTAGACCTTGATCGCCGTTTCCGTTGGCTTCCTTGCCGTTGCGGCGCGTGCGCTTGATCGGCGAGGATGTGTCTTGGTAGGCGCCACGGCGGGCATCGGGACTGTCGTCTGGTGAGGCGGAGCGCATCATTCGGTTTAGACCACCGGTCAGGCCGGAGTGGGCTAGCATTGGTGTGCCGGCATTGTTGATGATGCTCGAAGGGGCATCCATCATGTCGGTGTCAACTTCGCCGGGGGTGCTGAGGACCTCGGGCTGGCCACGCTTGCGCTTTTTCTCGCTGACAGTGCCGGCCTGCTTCTCCTCCTTGCGCTTCTTCTTCTTATCCTTGGGGGCGGGGGTGACGAACTCGGTTGACACGTTCGGGGGCGAGTTCGATTGCGGGATGCTGCCGGCGCCATATGAAAAGCCGTTCTGCTCGTAGGCGATATCGTAATTTTTACCCTCATCATCGGTAGTGGGGTTGGCTTCGAATTTGGCCAAGGAATCGCTGGGCTCAAAGACCGACTTGGCGTTCGAAACCATCTTCATCTGCTCCTTGGGCGTAAGAGAGACCTTGGACGCGTTCGGGGTCTCGTCGGTAACCAGGTAGTCGAAGACGTTTACAGGCTTGTTGTTATCAACCTTGGCAGCAGCAGGAGTCCTTATCTCACTAGCAGGCGGGGGCGTAGGAGCAGGGGGAGGAGGGACGTTCTTGAGACCCTCGCCATCGGAGCCATCCTCAACACGGGGTTGCTGGTGGCGGGCGTTGGGGTTCTGCTTCTGGTTCTTCGCGGTGTTCGGTCCCTTCTTTTGGCCCTTGACTGGCTTTTCTTTGTAGAGAGCTCCCTGGTACTTTTGCGCCTCGCTCATGCAGGACTGTATGAGCCGTTAGCAGATGCACCCCTTTGTTATGGCTCAATCCCAGCCGAGTAGCCTCGAGACTATGCGGCAATACGATCAGGTCTTGACATACCGTGTGCGATCTGTATTCGGTTCCGTAGAAGTGCACCATGCAATCAATGCAGGTGAAGCTAGCACCGCGACATTGGTTGCGATGAGGGTCGAGCTTCTTCTTAGTGAGGATATCACCGCATGCCTACCACGCATATGTTAGTAGCCATTTGAGGCCCGGGGAGACCCGTCTCTCCTCAAGCGCTGATCAGAGTTGTTTGACTTACCTCGCAAGAGAAAGACACCATGTTGACTGAAGATCACCCCACCTAGCAGGTGTTGGCAGAGACGGGCGTTAGAGGGGAAGACAACTGAATGATAACGTGTCGGAAGACTGAAATTCAAGATTGAGGCGCAGTATGGAAATGCGCACTCGGTTCTTTGCCGGAGGTGAATGCGACGGCAATGTGCTGTTGCCGATTGTTTTGCGAGGAGGGGGTGTTATCCCTTGAAAGTACCCCGACAGCAGATAAGCCAACAGCAAGTGTTATGCGCCGAGTCTAACAGATCAAGCGCTTAAGAAAAGCCGAACCTTTTGTTGCTTGGTTTTTTCTTCTTTTTTTGCGCGTCGAAATTTGGCGCGCAAATCGACGCTAGCCGGGATTGGGTTACGCTAGGCTGCTTTGGGTAGTATGGCGGCGCGTCGGATGTTTTGTCTCTTTGAATGTGTTGAAGATGTTGAATGTTGTCTTTTCTTGAATTGAATCATAAGAAGAGAAGCTGTATTGTTCTATTATCAAACTTACGGGGCCATTTCTTATTTTCATGTGGACTGGAGTGGATTAAAAAAGCACCGGCTGATGGCCGATCAGTTCCCCCAGTATGAAAGATCAGCCAGGCCTGTCAGGAGACCCCAAGCTTTCATTTGTCGGGGATGATTCGAAACAGTGAGACTGGCCCTTGAAACGGCTTCATTCACATCCTTCCCGGCTCTATTTTTGGCCCAAACTCAACCCAGATAGGATCCCTTCCCGTCTTGCAGTTGATGTCCTGCGCTAATGCGCAGCCGTAGACACCAGGATTGGGGCCATTTGGGGGCCATTCGTCATGATACCACATGCGACTACCCTAGACTAGAGACTAGTTGGTATCACGAGGGTGCAACATGACGATATCGACTTTGCGCTTCCCTGTTTTGAAAAAAAAAAGTTTATTCAGTGCTTCCGCTGAGCAATATGAACATGTACGACGGAATGCGCTTTTAGTGTGCTTTGCCAGTCAGGGATATACTAAGCTTGTCGGGTCATGCGCGCTTCCTCCTGATCACCAGATAGGATGATCTTTGCGAGAATGTGAAAGTCTTGCTCTTGTCTTCTTGACCGATAGCATAGTCTGTCTAACTCTTCGTTGCCTTTCTCTCGTGCCTATTGCGAGGTAGATATCCGGGCTATATACGTATAGTTACGAGATCGAAGCATCCAACCAAGAGTCCTCGGAAATATGCTTCTGTGTGAACTTAACTTTATATCTTTGAAGACCAAAGTCTCATACTACAGTATGATAGCGCAAGGGATCTACCCCTCCTATTCAACCCTCAAAAGCCACATGCAGAACATTAAAGGGTATATTGGTACTTTCGACGATCTATTACTGTACAAGGGAGACCAGCTCCATATGAACAACCAACCCGAGCGTTGCGCCTAGAGTAGGTCAAATGCAAGCCAAACAAGACCGGACCTGAATGCATAGAAGCAAAATTCAATCGATTAACCGCGGGTAGTCCTAAATAGCAAGTTAGCCATCGTCCATACTGTAAGCAGCAATACCAGGAAACTACTAACTCTTCCTTGGAAATCTCCACAGCGGGCCCATCATGCCTCGTGCCATCCTTCCCGGCATCAGACCGTGAAGTAGCAGATCCTTGCTTGCCCTTCCCACCCTCTTCATCCCCATTACACCCACAATCATAAAATTCACCCAGATTGGCGCAGTCGAACTCGGGCTTATCGAGCATCGCATTGACCTCATTATGGATGAAGCATGCCCAGCCCGCAGCTGCATTGCGCGAGGAGACCTGAGGGGGATATTTGCTGAGATGTTGCTGGAAATGCGATGCACATTCTCCGCTGTTTCAAGTTTCGTCAGCTCCATTCTAGGATGTAGGTTTGGATTCTGGGA
>ERZ1673737.4283-NODE-4283-length-10217-cov-4.399528_pt1 | contig 10217 bp, 8 predicted proteins | sample MGYA00580211_ERZ1673737 | MGnify/ENA primary metagenome ERZ1673737 (study PRJEB41218, sample SAMN15661789) | gut metagenome | host: Homo sapiens | place: Canada: London | collected 2015-08-20/2019-03-30 | study: EMG produced TPA metagenomics assembly of... | reverse complement strand
GGGCATGGAGGTATGGTAAATAATGGGGGTCCTGGGTACCGGGCTGGGATAGGGGGCCCGCATACTGGAATCAGGTACCAAGTACCTGATTGTCGAACACGTACTCTTTCCCTGTAATGGTGACGGTAAATTAGACAACGAGCGCCCCCTCCCGACCAAAAATAACACCCAAAGCATTTTCTCACCTTCTCCAACCCCCTTCCTTTCGCTCTTGCTTTCGTTTAGGGAGGTTGCTTTTTCGCTCTATAATCCCATCGCACCTTCCTTTTACGGGACCCTTTCCATTCGTTACTTGAGTTTGACACTCCGCGTTCGCTTTCCATTCTGTGTCGATGAAGCATTAATTTCAACTTTCGGCATAATACTACTTTGAATGGTTACAGTTAAGGTGAGAAGGACAGCCATTAGGGGAGAGACCCGCTGCTAATGACAGCAGAGTTCCCATTAATCGATCGCGACTTTTTCGCCATGTCGGGTTACGCAGGCGCTGGCGGCGGCGGCGGCCACTACGATGATGGCTACGCCCAGCAAGGCCATGGTGACTCTTACTACCAAGATGAACATGCCCAGGGGTATTACGATAACCAGGGCTATGGAGATGGCTACTACGACCAAGGGTAGGAGACCCCGGATCTGAATGACTTGACAGAGGGCTGACAATCAGAGCAGAAACGGTTACTACGGTGCCGAAGGTGGTGCCCATGGTGCCGAGGCTGGCCACGGATACGCCGATGGAGGATACTACGAAGGTGGTCACCAAGACCAGTACTACGGCGACCAGTACTACGATCAGGGCCAGGGAGAATACGGACGAGGCCGACGGGGACACGACTCCGAGGCAGATTCTGAGACCTTCAGTGATTTCACCATGAGGTCGGAGACTGCCCGTGCTGCCGACATGGACTACTACGGCCGAGGAGACGACCAGTACAATAGTTACACCGACAGTCAATACGGCCGCGGCGGCTACGGCTACCGCCCTCCTTCATCCCAGATCTCCTATGGTGCCAACCGTTCATCTGGCGCCTCGACCCCCGTCTACGGAATGGATTATGGGAACGCTTTGCCGGCTGGCCAGCGTTCGCGTGAGCCGTACCCAGCTTGGAGTGCTGATGCCCAGATCCCCCTCTCGAAGGAGGAGCTTGAGGATATCTTCTTGGATCTGGTCAACAAGTTCGGTTTCCAGCGCGACAGCATGCGGAACATGTACGACCACATGATGACCATGTTGGATTCCCGCGCGTCGCGTATGACGCCTAACCAAGCCCTGCTCTCCATCCACGCCGATTACATCGGTGGCCACAACGCCAACTACCGCCGGTGGTACTTTGCCGCTCATCTCGATCTCGACGATGCGGTGGGTTTCGCCAACATGAAACTTGGCAAGGCCGATCGTAAGACGCGCAAGGCCCGCAAGGCTGCCCAGAAGGCCGCCAAGAAGAACCCAGAGAACGAGGAGGAAACTCTCGAGGCTTTGGAAGGCGATAACAGCTTGGAAGCTGCCGAATACCGTTGGAAGTCGCGCATGAACCGCATGTCTCAGCATGACCGCGCCCGTCAAGTCGCTTTGTACCTGCTCTGCTGGGGTGAAGCCAACCAAGTTCGATTCCTGCCCGAGTGTTTGTGCTTCATTTTCAAGTGCGCCGATGATTACTATTCCTCACCCGAATGCCAGAGCCGTGTCGAGCCGGTGGAAGAACTCACGTACCTCAACGAGGTCATCACCCCTCTGTACCAGTACTGCCGTGACCAGGGATACGAGATCATGGACGGCAAGTACGTTCGTCGTGAGAATGACCACAACAAGATCATTGGTTATGATGACATGAACCAGCTCTTTTGGTACCCCGAGGGTATTGAGCGAATTTCCTTCGAGGACAAAACCCGTCTCGTCGATGTTCCTGTCGCTGAACGTTGGCCCAAGCTGAAGGATGTTGTGTGGAAGAAGGCCTTCTTCAAGACTTACAAGGAGACTCGATCCTGGTTCCACATGGTCACCAACTTCAACCGTATCTGGGTCATCCATCTGTGTTCGTTCTGGTTCTTCACTGCTTACAACGCTCCAACACTCTACACACCGAACTATCAGCAACAGCTTGACAATAAGCCGATTACCCCAAGGTATTTAGCCGCCGTCGGTTTTGGAGGTGTTCTCGCCGCTTTCATTCAGATTTTTGCGACTATCACTGAATGGCTTTACGTTCCGCGTCGTTGGGCTGGAGCTCAGCATCTGCGCAAGCGTTTCTTCTTCCTCCTGGGCGTCTTCATCGTCAACCTTGTTCCTGGTGTGATTATCTTCGGTTTCTTGGATAAGCTGCCAACGAGCGCACGAAACCCGGTCGGCCTCGCTCTGGGTATTGTTCACTTCGTCATCGCACTTTTGACAGCCGTCTTCTTCGCGATCCAGCCCCTTGGAGCCCTCTTTGGAAGCTATCTGAAGAAGCACGGCCGTCAGTATGTCGCCAGTCAAACCTTCACAGCCAGTTTCCCCCATTTGTCTGGCAACGACATGTGGATGTCCTACGGTCTCTGGGTTTGTGTTTTCGGTGCTAAGTTGGCTGAGTCTTACTTCTTCTTGACCCTGTCCTTCAAGGATCCTATTCGCATTCTGTCTCCTATGCAGATTCACCAGTGCACTGGTGCCAAGTACATTGGCAATGTCGTGTGCCACCGCCAGCCGCAGATTCTGCTGGGTTTGATGTTCTTCATGGACCTGACTCTTTTCTTCCTGGACAGCTATTTGTGGTACATTATTTGTAACACTATTTTCTCCGTGGCGCGTTCCTTCTACCTTGGTGTCTCAATTTGGTCTCCCTGGAGAAACATCTTCTCCCGTCTGCCCAAGCGTATATACTCCAAGGTCCTGGCTACCACTGACATGGAGATCAAATACAAGCCCAAGGTCCTGATCTCGCAGGTTTGGAACGCCATCATCATCTCCATGTACCGTGAGCACCTTTTGGCCATCGACCATGTGCAGAAGTTGCTGTACCACCAGGTTCCATCTGAGCAGGAAGGCAAGCGGACTCTCCGTGCCCCTACCTTCTTCGTCTCCCAGGAGGATCAGTCCTTCAAGACCGAATTCTTCCCTCAAGGTAGCGAGGCAGAGCGTCGCATTTCGTTCTTTGCCCAGTCGCTCTCTACACCCATGCCTGAGCCGCTTCCCGTCGACAACATGCCTACTTTCACCGTCCTCATCCCTCACTACAGCGAAAAGATCCTGCTCTCCCTGCGTGAGATCATCCGTGAAGATGAGCCGTACTCTCGTGTCACCCTCCTGGAATATCTCAAGCAGCTCCACCCTCACGAGTGGGATTGCTTTGTCAAAGACACCAAGATTCTTGCCGACGAGACCTCCCAGTTCAACGGCGAGAAGCCCGAAAAGGATGCCGCCAAGAGCAAGATTGACGACCTTCCCTTCTACTGCATTGGCTTCAAGTCCGCCGCTCCCGAGTACACCCTTCGCACACGTATCTGGGCATCTCTTCGCTCCCAGACTCTATACAGAACTGTCTCCGGTTTCATGAACTACAGCCGTGCTATCAAGCTTCTGTACCGTGTTGAGAACCCCGAAGTTGTTCAAATGTTTGGTGGCAACTCCGAGAAGCTGGAGCGTGAGCTGGAGCGTATGGCCCGCCGCAAGTTCCGCATCTGTGTCTCCATGCAGCGTTACGCCAAGTTCAACAAGGATGAGCGTGAGAACACTGAGTTCTTGCTGCGTGCTTACCCGGACCTGCAAATCGCTTATCTGGATGAGGAGCCACCCGCGACCGAGGGTGAGGAGCCCCGCCTGTACTCTGCTCTCATCGACGGCCACTGTGAACTTCTCGACAACAACATGCGTAAGCCCAAGTTCAGAATCCAGCTTTCCGGTAACCCCATTCTCGGAGACGGAAAGAGTGACAACCAGAACCACGCCATTATCTTCTATCGCGGTGAATACATTCAGTTGATTGACGCCAACCAGGACAACTATCTCGAGGAGTGCCTCAAGATTCGCAGTGTCCTGGCTGAGTTCGAGGAATTGACCACCGACAACGTTTCGCCCTACACCCCTGGTATCGCCTCGCCTGATAGCAACCCAGTCGCTATTCTTGGAGCTCGTGAATACATTTTCTCTGAGAGCGTTGGTGTCCTGGGTGACGTTGCTGCCTCCAAGGAACAAACATTTGGTACTCTGTTCGCCCGTACCCTTGCCCAGATCGGTGGTAAGCTGCATTATGGTCACCCCGATTTCCTGAACGCTACCTTCATGTGTACCCGTGGTGGTGTGTCCAAGGCTCAGAAGGGATTGCATCTTAACGAGGATATTTACGCTGGTATGAACGCCATCCTTCGTGGAGGTCGCATCAAGCACTGCGAGTACTACCAGTGTGGTAAGGGTCGTGATCTTGGTTTCGGTTCTATTCTGAACTTCACCACGAAGATTGGTACTGGTATGGGTGAACAGATGCTGTCGCGAGAGTACTACTACCTCGGCACCCAGCTGCCTCTCGATCGCTTCTTGTCATTCTACTACGCCCATCCTGGTTTCCATCTTAACAACATGTTCATTATGTTGTCTGTGCAGATGTTCATGATTGTCCTGATCAACCTGGGTGCCCTGAAGCATGAGACTATCATGTGCCGGTTCAACTCTGACCTTCCGATTACTGATCCTCTCCAACCGACTCTCTGTGCCAACCTGATTCCCATCTTGGACTGGGTAAACCGTTGTGTTATCTCCATTTTCATTGTGTTCTTCATCTCGTTCGTTCCTCTCGCTGTTCAAGAATTAACAGAACGAGGTGTGTGGCGTATGGCTACCCGTCTGGCTAAGCACTTTGGTTCATTCTCCTTCATGTTCGAAGTGTTTGTCTGCCAAATCTACGCCAACGCTGTTCACCAGAACTTGTCTTTCGGAGGTGCGCGCTACATCGGTACAGGTCGTGGTTTCGCTACTGCCCGTATTCCCTTCGGTGTGCTCTACTCGCGTTTCGCTGGTCCCTCCATCTACGCTGGTGCACGTCTCTTGCTGATGCTCTTGTTCTCCACCACCACTGTCTGGACTCCTGCCCTCATTTGGTTCTGGGTTTCTCTGCTCGCGCTGTGCATCTCGCCGTTCCTGTTCAATCCTCACCAGTTTGCCTGGAACGACTTCTTCATCGATTACCGTGACTACATCCGCTGGCTGTCGCGTGGTAACTCGCGATCGCACGCATCTTCCTGGATTGGTTTCTGTCGTCTCTCGCGTACCCGCATTACTGGATACAAGCGCAAGCTTCTTGGTGTTCCATCCGAGAAGGGCAACGGAGATGTTCCCAGAGCGCGTATCACCAACATCTTCTTCAGTGAAATAATTGCGCCTCTGGTCGTTGTCGGTGCCACTCTGATTCCCTACCTGTACATCAACTCCCGGACCATGTTCTCTGATGATAACAAGTGGGCGGCGAACCCCATCGCTCGTATTGCCATCGTCGCTTTCGCCCCGATTGGTATCAACGCTGGTGTTGCGGGCATGTTCTTCGGTATGGCTTGTTGTATGGGTCCCATCTTCGGCCTGTGCTGCAAGAAGTTCGGTGCTGTCCTCGCCGCCATAGCTCACGCCATCGCCGTCATCGCCTTCCTCATCTTCTTCCTGGCCATGTTCGTTTTGGAGTCTCTCAACTGGCCTCGAACCATCTCTGGCATGATCGCCGTCATGGCTCTGCAGCGATTCATCTACAAGCTCATCATTTCTCTTGCCTTGACCCGTGAGTTCAAGAATGATCAATCCAACATTGCTTGGTGGACGGGTAAATGGTACAACATGGGTTGGCACTCGCTTTCCCAGCCTGGACGTGAATTCCTTTGCAAGATCACCGAGCTTGGTTACTTCGCCAACGATTTCGTCCTCGGCCACATTCTCTTGTTTGCGATGCTTCCAGCCCTCGCCATTCCCTACGTTGACAAGTTCCACTCTGTCATTCTGTTCTGGCTCCGCCCCAGGTAAGTTACCAGACGACACCCGCCCTTTAACTTGATTCTAACAAAGGTTCTTAGTCGGCAAATCCGCCCCCCTATCTACTCACTCAAGCAGTCCAAGCTGCGCAAGAGACGTGTTGTTCGTTTCGCCATTCTCTACTTCGTCATGCTCGTCATTTTCGTCGTAATCGTCGCCGCCCCCATCGTTCTGCGCAACACCAAGATGCTGGACACATTCCTCAAGGACACTCTCTGGGGTGTGATCGGTGTTCAGAATCAGGGTTCTATTGGACTTCTCCAACCTCTGGACCATGGACTTAACGACACTGTCAAATGGTTCACAGGCAGCGGTCTTCCCGGTGGTTACTCATCCTCGGCCATCCCTACGCCTTCTGCCGGCTCAGATAGCTGGTACATCTAAGGCCTCGACATGATATGGGGATGGTTTGTACAAAGTTCTGCGTTTATTAAAACTCGCTGCATTTTTCTGAACTCACCGGCGCACACGTTGATCTTAATGAATGCCTGTTTTTCAAATACTGTTTGTGGAATGACGCTTGTATGAAGGGTCTTGTCATCCCGGGGGTTTACCTTCGTTTCCAGCTTTCTTTGCTTGTTTTATTTACACTTCCCACGGAATTAAATTGCATTGCTTTCGAGATAAATTAAATCGACTGTTTAGACCACCATTTCTGAACGATCGTAGTCATAGTGGACTCCGTACTCCGTAGTCATGCAGTATATGACAGGTCACGTGCCCCTGTGTCTAGGACTACGGATCATCGGTTTCATCCACATTTCATCACCGTGAGCAAGCACATGTCCATTGCGCCGTTCTAAACCCGGATCCCCCTTTCTACCTCACCGGCCGGGCATATTGCAAATAACCAGGGAACCCACCTGACTCCATCGCTATGGATCTTCAGGAGACTCAGCGTGTCCTTTCCGAACATCTGCACAACCTCGCGGACTTATTCCACCGCGTGCCAGGCTCCGCAATTTTCCTCCGCTATGTAAAATCAAGTTATCAAGATGATCCCATCCGCTCCGCCGTCGAACTCTTCCTGTTCCTGTTCGCCGTGCGCTACCTGCTCGCCCCGAAGTACTCGACCAAGCCCGGCGTGGTGCCACTGACGGAAGACGAGATCGATGACTTGGTGGACGAATGGACTCCCGAACCTCTTGTCGGAAATCCGACAAGTCTGGAAGAGATGGAAGTGGACAAGCGGACAGTAATCGTCGGGTAAATATTCCTCCTTCAATTGATGTTCCTCAGTTATGCCTCCGCGGACAATTTGCTAACGGATCATCACGGGATGCACAGCCCCGTAGGCCCCAAATCCAAACTCGCCAACGGCCGCACAGTGATGAACCTAGGCTCTTTCAACTTCTACAACTTCAACACGAACGAGGCTCTCAAGGAACAGGCTATCCAGACTCTCCGCGCGTACGGCGTTGGACCTTGCGGTCCGCGTGGATTCTACGGTACGCAGGATGTGCACATGAAGACCGAAGACGATGTATCGGCGTTCCTAGGGACTGCCGCTTGCATTATCTATTCCCAGGCCTTTTCGACTATTTCCAGTGTTATTCCGGCTTTCTCGAAACGTGGAGATATCATCGTTGCCGATAAGGGCGTTAGTTTTGCTATTCGGAAGGGTATTCAGATCTCCAGAAGCATTGTTCGCTGGTATGAGCATAATGATATGGAGGATCTTGAGCGCGTGCTTGCCAAGGTTACTAAGGAGCAGGCGAGGAAACCTTTGACTCGGCGGTTTATTATTACTGAGGGTCTCTTTGAGTCTTATGGTGATATGGCTGACTTGCCTAAGATTGTATGTGACCTCTTTTGACTGGATAGTGCGATAGTTTTGCTTACTTTGCCTTGCAGATTGAACTGAGACTCAAGTACAAGTTCCGTCTGATCTTGGATGAGACATGGTCTTTCGGTGTCCTTGGACGTACCGGCCGTGGTATCACAGAGCACCAGAACGTCGATGCGGCTGAGGTTGATATGATTGTGGGATCGCTGGCTGGTCCCCTTGTTGCCGGTGGTGGCTTCTGTGCTGGTTCAGAGGAGATTGTTCACCACCAGCGGATTTCCGCTGCCGCTTATACTTTCTCCGCTGCCCTTCCTGCGCTGCTGTCCACTACTGCTAGTGCCACTATCAACATCCTTCAGAACAGCCCTGAGACGGTGACGCAACTTCGTGACCTTACCAAGGCCATGCGCGCTCAGCTCGATCCTCGCAGTGACTGGGTTTACTGCTCCAGCTCGCCTGAGAACCCTATTCTCATCTTGGTTGTTAAGCCTGAAGTTGTTGCTGCCAAGAGGCTCACGCCTACCGACCAGCAGTTCCTCCTTCAGGATGTCGTTGACGAGGTATGCATTGCGTTTCCCTTATTACTCCTTTCGGGTCTAGTATCTAACTCCTCCACAGTGTCTGGCCAACGGTGTCCTCATCACACGCCTGAAGACCCTAGAGGACAACTTCGAGCCCAAGCAGGTGGTCCCGCCAGCTCTGAAGGTGTGCGTCACGACCGGCCTCACCAAAAAAGAGATCGAGAAGTCAGGCACAATCATCCGGCACGCCATTACCAAGGTGATGAGCAAGAGGAAGTGATTAACATCTTACCTCACCTTGTTTGAATCTTGGTCTTGCCCGGCCATCCGATGACTGCTCACGCCCCTATGACCTTGGCATCTTATCACTTTCCTTCCTCTCAGTCGACATACGACCTAATGCCCTTCAATCCGTGTATTGTTAACCTTGTCGATATATATTCTTCTTGCATGCCTTGCACAGGACCGCCCTTTTCTCTTCCGGGCTGGATTTGCTTCTCGCTTAGCCTGTGTGCTTGGTTTAGATTGTTTAATACTATCCTTCTTAGCCCTGGGCTTTTTGCTAAGTGGCTTGCGTCTATTTGCATACATTATTCATCCCAGGACAAAACTCTATGTACTCATGGAGCGAATGCTATTTTTCTGCGTCTGACTTCTTTCGAGACCCCCTATAGTAGGGTTCACAATGCAATGTTCGAACTAACGTCTAGATCGATCAAACCCCAAAAGAAACCCCCGAGATCTACACTCAGTGCCGTCTATCCGATGTTACCTACCAATCTTTAAAACAAAACCCTAATGTACCAAGATTAGCCTCCTAGAACCACCCCCTTCAACCCCCCTTCCAATCAAACACCAAAACCCCCAAATTCCCTTTAACATTCACAGAACCCTCCATATCACTGCGCAACATCCAAAAATGCACCCCACATTCCACAAGGAACGCAACACAAATGACATTCCAAGCCCACCCATCCCAGATTTCATCCATACGCCATAGTGTACAGTATAGCCCTAACTCCCGATCTCACCAAGGGATCCCATCGAAACTCCGAAGTTCCAGATCCCATTCCACATGTCCAAGAACCCCAGCCCCGCCCCTGTGCCTGCTCTCCCTTGTGTTTACATGCTCCACTGTCATAGTGGCGACGTAGATGCTTCTGTATTCTTCGATATGGGGTTGATATAATGTCATTGATCGACACTCCACGGGGACTAGGTTATGCATTACCTTTTCTCCTTTCCTTTTTTTGGGCTGTAAACGGATGATTGAATAATATACGCCATTTGTGTTGGGATCGACTCGTCTTACTAACGTTGGATCTTGTTGAGGGATTGTGGTTGCGATTCTGATACTGTACTCGGTTTTCGGTTTCCTTTAGTCTTGACTTTTGCCTGGGCAGGGATCTGCCTACGGTAGAAATGAAGCGCCTATGCCTTACTCGGGCATTTGTTGGGTTGGTTCTTGCGTGCGGTGTTTGTGCCGATGTCCAGGGTAAGCATAGATCCAATGCAATCGACGCCTATTCCCATCTCGAATCTATAGATGTCTTTGCTGATGGCTGTTTCTATAGATCACCAACTATGTCAAGGCGATCTCGCTCCTTCAACCGCTGTTAGAGAGGTCGTTGTCTGGGTTAATGAAGACGGTGTTCCTATTACTCCGGACAGCAAGCATGTTCAGGCTTCGATAGCATCAGAGCATGGAAATGTTAGTAGATCTATTCCGTCCTGATCGTTGGAATCGTTGCTGATTGTTTGTTCGATAGCCTGCGCAGACTCAATCTTCAGTATCACTTCCGGATACAGATGTCTCGCGCTTGGCATCGACATCGACTGCTTCTAGGAAGGATAATGATATGAATGATCGTTCTGTTGATACTCCTCCGAAGGGCCAACATCCTGCTCCTCCTCCAGCAGCAGCAGCAGC
>ERZ1673737.4282-NODE-4282-length-10219-cov-3.979831_pt1 | contig 10219 bp, 11 predicted proteins | sample MGYA00580211_ERZ1673737 | MGnify/ENA primary metagenome ERZ1673737 (study PRJEB41218, sample SAMN15661789) | gut metagenome | host: Homo sapiens | place: Canada: London | collected 2015-08-20/2019-03-30 | study: EMG produced TPA metagenomics assembly of... | reverse complement strand
AAATTGTTTACTCCTTCCACCAATCCACCCCCCACTCCCGGGGGTCCCCAGACCAAATCCCATCTAAATCAAACACCTCCAAATCCCAGAGTTAAAGTAAAAAACTATCACGCGATCACCGCACAAACCCAAAAACCCAAAGTACAGGACCCCAAATCTCCAACTTCCAAATCCACCCAGTCAAATCTCCAGATCAATTCCATTCCTTCCCCTCCTCATGTCGTGCAACACCCTCCGCCTTGGAAAACGAGGCTCCGTTTTTCCCTGTCTCTAATGAGGGGTGTTCCTGCCGGTTTCGGGATGAATGTACCTGTGCGTGTGCATGGTGGCAGGTGGGATGGGAAGGCTGGTGGATTTACTCATGGTTTATGAGCTGTCTGTATATACATGTAACAATAACCTTGAATGGTTTTATAATGACTATCTTTGTTGTAGACAGAGGGATGGAGCTTTGGTAAGTCAGTCTGGTTTGTAGGCAGTCAAATATAGAACGGGTTAAGCTATACATCTGGAGTTAAGCCGGTTCATCTCAGTCGTGGAAATCGGGACTCATGAAATGGGCTTGTTATCTAGATGGTTGATCAATCGTAGTATAGATTGTCTGGGTATCTATCCGACTTTGAGTCTAGATGGTGCTCACCCTACTTACTGCTGTATCATCCATTACGTTTAGTGTAGACCGCAAGGCCAGTTAGTACATAGATAGTACAAATTCGAAAAGTCGAATATCAACTAAAGTTAGGCAATGTTCATCTAGGGAAGGCACGATGCTTAATGACGTATCAGTGAACAATTTAAGCCGGTCAACTGCTCAATATACTGATCAAAGAGTGACATAAGATGACCAGAACAGAAATGGAGAGGTTCGAGAGAACAGAAATTACTACTGCTTCAGACTAGGCTGGACCAGACTGGCCGGTCTACTTTGCGATTAGTATCTAGGAGATGGAAATGGTAGTAACTTAACGTCGCACTGAACTGGACTGGACTGGATGATTCTACAATAGACTAGCAACTCACGCATAGAGAAAGATGTCACACAGAGCATAAAGAACAAAACAAGTGATGGACCAAACTGTTCATCCACGTTCTGGACATATGAATCCATATTGTTCTAGATCGGTCGTGGTACACGTGGATATATATCTAGCATCAACCACCAGGGTGAGCTTAAGCGATTTATGACCTAAGACACAACATAACAAACCAAGCCCAAACCCAAGTATATACTTAATCCTATTTACTACTGTATCTGTATTTCCAATTGCATCCTGTATCCCATCCTCCCCCCATCCTCCAATCCCGCTCGGCGTCCCTCGGGTATCACCACCACCAAACCAAGCCCAGCCGAATCCTGGGTAACCCCGCGTGTCGCGTGTCGGAGAACACTTCGTGTTTGGTGTTCGCCGTTCGGTTAACATCGACGGATCAGGAAGGTAAGCTTCCACTTTGGGTGACGGTAAGCTTAGGTTTGGACGTTGCTTGGTGGGTGTGAGAAGTGTGAGATGGCCGTGTCAGGCTTTTGGTTCGTCTTGGCCTTTTGGATTTCGCTTACCTGCGGATATCTTGCAGCTTACTCGAGGGGCGTTTGTGCTACGTCCTTGTTTCGACTTATGTTTCCAATGTGATTTCGGGGGTTGGTTAATTCTTTGGTTTTTTTGTGGCTTTGGGGTTGGTTTCATGGGGTTGTGCGGGTTCGTATAATGCTTGTCTTGTTTGACTATGTCTTGCTGGACGCCTTGTTTGGGGGGCTTGGGAGAGTCGTACATGATGCACACTGACATAGGAGGAAAGGATTCGAAGAGGTCGAATTAGACGAGGCATTTGTCCATTCACCCTGTTCTTCTCTACTTTTGGTTATGTTTTTGCTTCCTTTCTCGATTTCTAATGGGCTTTGATCGCGCTCAATCCGATCCTGCTCCGTCTTGGGTGCCAGTTACACAGCATCAATCCCAAGAACCAGGTTGTAGGCGAAAGTCTGATCGCAGGCCGCGACTAAATAGAAGGCTCGTGTTGGTTATGTTGACGATTGCAGACATACGTTTTGTTTTGTTTACGGGGCTGCGGAGAATTTGCGACACTTCTTTTGTTTCTGATTCTGCATGCACTGGACTTACTCGCAGCATGGACGTTCCCTGATGATTTCAGGCGCGGTGTTTCATGATATATCCCGGTTGCTTGAAGAGTGGGAGGGGTGTAGACCTTTAGATTTGCCTGGATGTCTTCTGGAACATGTACTTGCCATTGTATTGTATGCTCTAGGGGACGGTTTCCTATTTTGGCAGGGTAGATAACACTCCCAGAGGTTGATACTGCACACGTTGTATACTTAACACAGCAGCTAAGCTACAACTCGAATATCCCCGGTCGCAATGCCATGAGTGCATACTCACACACCGTCAACCCAGCTCAATATCCAACTCGAATATCGTAAGTCCATGAAACATGGGCGATGCCTGTCCTGAGACTGGCGATCAGACATAAGCAGCGAACCGAGCTCAAGCGTGGAAGATCCTCAGCAAATCAATCATAACGCCTTGCACTCTACATAAGCATGGTAGTCATGTATGTACCTGCTCGTTGAATGTACGCCACCATCAATCCCCAGCATGTAATAGGAGTACCTGATCAAATACCCAGACAGAATAACCAAGGAAAGTGCTAGGCCCTGCAGCACCACGAATGCACCTGCCACACAGATACCTGCATAGGATCGCCCAACTATAGAACCTAATCATGAGCAGTTCCTTGATCTGCCACGGGGGTCATGTCACAATCACAATCACAGTGCGTACATGTAGACTCCAAGCAGATCACCAACGAAAATGCGTACATTTGTGCAACCATCGTAATGCACAACGCTCAGGCCGACAATGACAATTATCAGCGGACCAGCGGACTAGCTTCGCCCTGTGCCGTGCTCACGGAAGTTAGCGACGTGGAGATTCAGTCCATTCCCAAAGGCGCGCCGGAGCGCCCGACTTGCCCCATGCTCCAAGGCGTGTCACCAACATCGTCAATTTCGGATACTCGGATGAATAGATTAACACCGCCTCAGTGGGGTTTGGATCGAGCATTTGCGTCATCTCGGGGAGCGCGATGCTGCTCCCCCATAGGCTGCATGTAGTGGCTAGAGGGCTAGAGGGTGGGGATAATATGGGGAGATTCAAATTTTTGTCTGTGGCACAGGTGGGAACAGTCAAAATCGTGGAATACTGTATCTGAACTGTAATTGTCGATCTGTCGTGTTTATTCCGGAATTCCCTAGACCCACACCCACATCTTTCAGACATTTCTGGTGGGCCTCAATGTTTTTTACCGCCTGTGGCTAGTTATTGTACAGTACATGTAGATTGTTTGCCTCGCCATTGATCGGGGGATCTGCGTGCCGAGGGATTAAGGTCAAAGTGACAGATCAGAACTTAGTAGTCAATCTATCTGTGTCGATCGGGGTATTGCGTATACATGTACTCTAACTCGCAGGTATACAATCTAGTTTCCGAGATCATCGTAGAGTCGGTCATGCTCTGCGTATTGTTGCGTAAACCTGATTTTGTAAAAGAGTGACTGCAATTGGACTAATACTCTCATTCTATTCCCATGTATAAATTTGGAATACCTATACATAACATCATGTGTCTATAGACTGCTACAGTCGCATAGTTCAGATAAGGCACCCGGCAGCCGGAAACAGAAAAATGTCCAACAGACAAGGAACAGCTGCTCGGGGAGCTCCTAGTAATTTTTTCCAGCGCTTATGCCACTGCCTCGTCTTCGGTGGCCCAGTGTAACGCCTGGCCTCGAGGCCATCATCTGAGTAGCCATAGAACACATCCACGACATTCCCTCTTTAGTCGTTACACACATCTCAGAGACCAGGGTCAGTTGGTCGGGTCCCAGTTCTGATTCAGATAAAACCTGGTTGAGGCAAGCCTGTGAGAGCCTACTAGAGGATTGGGTAAAAGCCAAGCCGAGGGGGTTGCGGATCGCTTTCCCACTGCGAAGCGATTGGACAATATTCTATGTCTGTGATAGTAACGCAGGATAGCATTTATCGAAACATAAATTATATATCCGTTTTTTAGAGTCCAGACCAATCGATTCGCGCAATTATCCTGCATGGTACTGTACATGTGAATGTACTGAATCAGAAAGTTGATCAGGAAGGCGGGTCACTGATTCACTGGGTAAAGAGCTTGGCTCTGCTCCCGAAGTTAATCTTGCATCGATAGTGTCGTAAGTGGCAGGCGGGTAAGTGAGTGATTGGTGGTGTTTTGACCCTCGTGGAGGGGTGATGTGATTCACCCAGACGAACCGGTAGATCAGAACTCAGAGCCCGGGTGACATTACCAGGCACCCGCGTTGGTCGCAGACAGGAAACAGAAACACAAATCTCCTCGAATTGAGGGCTGCATTATGCATATTATCAAAAGGCACACTAGTGACCTATGTACAGTTTCTAGAGAGAATCTTATTCTATCAAAATGGCCGACGTTCATGTTCTAGGCCAATTCTTTGGCCGTTTCCGAACTGGTTTTCAAGGCCATAATGTTAAGGTATCTTCAGCACAGCTTCGGATGCTTTCTCGCTTTGTATCGGTAACTTTAATTAACAAGACGAACACCCTGTTCCACCACATCAACTATAAAATCAATATAAGTGTATTGCCTATCTGGGAAAAGGTACTGTACTTATCGCAAGGCTTGAAATGCGTAAATGTTGATGCATAATCGGGCCCTCGCTTCCCAAAACTCAACCAGCGCTAAACCAATCCCAATCCCATATGGACTCGCAATGGGACCCAACCACATGGAACCGTGGAGGTGTAAGGATCGGTCCGCGCACGGCGCACGGCATAACTGGGCAGCCCGCGAGACCAATAGAGCGGACTGAAAATCGAGAATTCAGGTGTATCCGAGTAAGACAGACAGGGAGATACCTAGCCAGTGAAGATGATTTGTGTCAAGTCGTAGGTAAATGTCACCACTTGCCTTACGCAGGGGGCGGGGGTGGCCATGTGACGCCCGTGGAGATCAGAGCGCCGGTATTGCAGGGGTGCAATGGGTGCCGAGGGAGTTGATTAGGACTAGAAAGGAAGGAGATAGATGTTGATGCCTGTGCTATTATAGATGCGAGGCGGCATTACTCGGTTAGCGAGTCATATCATCAATTTAGAACGTTAATTCTCTTAAATTGTTACATGTACTTCCATTGCTGGATTTGGGTATTTGTCACCCCCGACAGGGATCTCTACAGTAGATCGAGTATACTATACAGCAAACCACTAAAAACACTGTAACAGACGAACCCCTAACCCAATTCGAATAGATCATTCAAGATCGCCAACAGAAATACGCTAGTCATAGCAAACACGCACCCTCCTATTACCTATCGCGGATACGTCAAGCGGGTCCGACCTGTCATTCTGGCTTCAATAGTGTAACTAGCGTCTGCATATCACGCCCGTGCCCGGCACTCCTGAATGCTCGACGGAGAATACTTTGTCTTTGTGGAGCTGAAGACTGGAGACAGACTACACTTGATCGGAAATTCCCGTGCACGTATGAACAAAAAAAAAAATCTCTACTTCGTATGGCCGCCTGAATCAATAGTATTATGAATTTCAAATTGCGTACACCTCCCCACTTGATTCTTTGTCTCATCCGAAACTTACTGTAGACACTCTGTCATTTACCCGCTTAACCCGGGTGACTGGGGCTTGTCATGAGCTGAGCCGTGCCTGTGCCCGTTTCCGTGCCCGCCCAGGCTTACTAAACATGTCCAATGTTGAAATTCCGCTTACTGGTCTGTTTGCTTGTATAGTGTAGTGAATACTATAGCAACAGTGGGGGCCAAATGGTATAGGCGATGTCCGTCAACGATAACCAACCGAACTTCAGCTAGTTGTACATCTGCCGTAGAGCTAACAAAGTTAGAAAAAATATCACCAACCGTGGTTAGGGGAAGTAAGCGACCAAATTACGCTAGAGGAAAGAGGCTTATCTGTTTATTTCGCTCCACAACTTCTCTCAGGGGACGGGACAGTTAAGCGGTAAAACTGCGGGTGATATTTCAACATCCAGTATCTTGCCCCAATTTGTGGGACTTGGGTTCGGGTGTTGGGCGTTGGGTCGCAGGATCCGGATCCAGGCACCTGGATTCTAGAGCAGTCACCCGGCTTGTGTTTAAGGGATTTTGCTGGGACAGTCTAGAGCGTTTGATCGTCGAGTTGGCTGGGGAATGTGGACTTGTCAATATTCGGTGGGTCATCCGATGAGACTAAGTAGGAAATAGTAAGATGTACTTCAGTTCGCAGAGGATGGGGGTAGATTAAACACAGAAACTAAGAAATTAGAATGATTGAATTGTTTTGTTAGATGCTGAGAGATTTCCCACGTGTCTACTGTATGCCGTCGGTCTTGTCTGCATGCATGGTACTTGGTTTTAGCAGGGCATCGTCGCGGGTTTGCTGTTGTGCAACGTGCCATGTGTGACACTTGGTAATGTTCTGGAAGACACTTTGGCTTATTTGCACAAGGTCCATCCCTGTAGTTCATTTTGTGTCCTCATTTTGTGGCGCGCCGTTGAGCGACACAAGGGTCGCTTCTTGAAACACGCCTCTGGACTCAATAGAGTGAGGCCATGCCCGATCGGGCAAATATTGAATTAAGACTCGGTGGGTCCCGAAGTGATTTGTGTGGGTTTGAGTCCTAAACGAACTGCTTGCCTATGCGCCGGGCATAGCCTGGAGGATCAGTAGCGTATGTCGACTTGGACAGGAGAACCACGGTTTTCATTCAATAGGCGCTCTTACCACGATTTCTAGGCAGGGATATGGACGAACCTAACAATTTTCCTGATTTTCTAATTGGAAGACGGGAATGCATCTAACAGTACAAACCCCTGTGAAGCGCGCGTGCTCGAGCCCAAAATAGTCGTCAGATCGTGAAGGCGTTTATGGGGGCCAATACATCAAGCCAAGATTTGGGGTCCAACCCGTTTTCATCCTACGAAATAAACAAGGGGCAATAGACAAGAGCCCATCGAAATAAACCGCGAACAAAAGAACAAGCCAACGGCGGATGTCTAGGTTGTGCGACTCAATCAGCGGGGACCATTACATCCATGTATCGCCGACCACATTGCAGCTCATACCAACACTTAAAACATGGTATCTCAACTAGAGTTACGCCATGTACAGTAGGATGTAGCTAACCTTAGATGGTAAACATAGCAACACCAACCTCCGTCATGCTGTGCACCCAGAAAAAAGCAATAATAAAAAACCGATACCGTCGCTGCAACTACCAGGATCGCTAGACTAGAGTAAAAACCACACATGCCTAAATCAGTTAGCCATGTCAAGACGTAAACAGTATGCACGATCTCAAAGCATGCTGATGTCGATCTTTGCCCCTCCAGACGTGGGTGTTTCACCCTGGGCTTGTTTCATTTCTTATTTTAGAAACACCACATGGGTGACAGGGATTAGGCCTGCTTTCCCCTCCCCTCCCCCAATAATATGTACCCTGTCTCGGTAGGGCTAAGAGCCGCTCTTGATGTTATGAATAGACCGGAGGCTCAGGAGTTGGGATCGGCAGGTGTGAATACACATGTAGATCCGGCGTCTACAGGACGGATTTAGACATGACTGTGATTACTTCCTCCGGCTTAATGTTGGCTGTGTGTTTATTCTTAGAGGGTAATCTTTGGTTTATCCGGGGAAATACCATGGAAAATATCAATGCTTCACGGGTAGTATTTGCCACTATGGGGAGAAATGAGCCCCTGGGTGATCTGACCACCGGGCAAATCTGTCAACGGTGGAGAGTGCCATATGGCAGTCACCCATGGATCACACCCAGATCAAACATCCTTTTCCCCTTTTGGTAGCGTGTTGTGTTCTCTGTTTTTGAAGCTCGCTTCCCGAAGTACCGACGCATCCCTCTCCACCATGGTGCATTCATTCTTAAATTAAGCTGACAAACCAAGAGCCTCAGTTAATTTGTAATCTCATATTGCGGGCCTTAAGAAAAAGGCTTCGGGGTCGCCGGACCCGCAAAGACGGTCGCAGAGTCTGACGGCATGTATGAATGCTGAATGGGCAGACGAGCATCCCGGGTCCGTGGTGACGGCTGGTGTGGAGAGGTCTTGGCGGACTCTAATCTTGACAGTGTTTTACGCGTGTTTCCGATGGATAATTACCGAAAAGATGAGGCTGTTGGGGGCCAAAGTGGGACGGACCTCAGCGAATTGGATTGGTCTAATGTCCGATCTTCCATCACACGTGTGAAAAGAGATGTTCCGATCATGCTGTTCTGGGTGCTTACTGGGTACAGTTGTCTGTCAAGGCCTCGTTTCAAGTTTGGGTTTGGGTTTGACACGTTGATCATGCCATCTTACGCATGAAGTATAGGGTAGTCAAGGTTAACGGGCAGGCCGGTCAGAAAGCCAAGCCTACACCTTGTATATTAAATCAATACTGTTCACACAGCCTCATGTCAGGCATGGCGTAAATGGTCCACGATTCCCCAGGGCAAAATACGAGATGATATCATTTTCCCCCAGTTTTGCCGTAATCTAGATTTTAGGTGCATAACTTTACAGTAGCACCGGGATCGCCGACAGATACGAACCTCTTGGCCGTCAAGCGGTGTATTTGACCAGACTGCGCCTCGATTACAGTATTTGGACCCGCTTGCCGACATATCCTCGCCCAATTATCAGACGACTTTTCAACCCTGCAGCCATTCAATGGATCTGACACCCTCCAGCTTCGCCTATGATATGCCAGTCACGCTATGGAGCCTGTGGCTCAGGCAGGCATTGTGGCGCTAGTTTTGAGCTGGTGCATTGGCGCTCACCGACCCTGTAGGGACGGTAGGGACGGGCGCTCCGAGTTGACACCCGGCTAGGGCTACATAGTCTATGCGCAAGAAAATTAAGTGGATTGGTTATTGCTTCCCCCGGCTGACAGCATGAAGGCTATCTCAATCCATATTGAGTGTTTACCGTCATAATCCACTCCACACACGGGATAGGACCAGAAAATCAGTGTTTCTGCTATATATGTATACCCATTAATCCGGAATTCCACTTGAATTCCCCTTCCGATAGACCCACCTGGGGTTCTTTTTTCCTTCGATGAACTTCCGCTGTCACTATTGACGGCATGTGGGTAAAACTACGATGTGATAGATGCAGTCGGATATATATTAAAAAAAAGGAGAACTGGAAAAGGCAAGAGCTGCAACGATTCTACGTGTACATTACATCCGAGTATGCCAGATCATCCCATCGTTCCAAGGCGTAAAAGGCAACCAACTGCAGGCCGAATTACAATAGCTATGCGGCTCTTGCACGAGCACAAGGACAACACCGAGGCGTCATCCAAAAGGGTATAAGTAGAAGCACACTAACTGCAAACAGACACAGATTACCGTAATCTGTACAGTGTTCACTGTAATCTGTAATGATCGCCCAGGACAAACGCAAAAAGGGTATAGCGTCCCCAAAGAAACCAAAAGTCGCGAACCCACGCCCTAAGGAACGCCCCCCTTGATCGGAAGGCCTTTCCAAGCCCTGATTGGGGACTCATGGGGGACTCCCTCATTTCACGTTTGATTGGGCGACCACCTGGACCAATCCCATGCCCGTGCGGGCAGTGGCCGTGCCGAAATGGCTGTGTGGGGAGGGCAGATGGTCCCCGGAGCCGATCGACTGAATGATTGGATTTTGTAGTCTTCGGTAGCATCGTCGGCCAGATCTTGGACTTCCCTCCTAGGCTTAAATGATAGGCGTTGGCCCACTACAAAATTTCCCCTTCTGTCATACAACAAGTGCTTTGGGTCGGATCCGAACTGCTGGAATGGGGTGGGATTAATTTTTTCATCGGATGGTGAGATAAATCTTCTATTACCTTTACATATTCCCAATTGGGTACTGTAGGTGACAAGCCTAAACGGATGCCAAGCCCTGCCATGCGGACATGCCGATGACGAAAAGGATATCTGGGGCTATTTTACTGTCATATCTCCACATAACAAAGAATAGGGTAGATAGTTACATGTAATGATGCATCTGAGAGGATTCTGGGTAAATCTTGTTAATTCAACACCATGTGTAATAATAGCCCAAAACTATTAAAAGAGGTCCACCCCAGCCTGCATAGGCGGCTAACCCTTGTCCCTGTTCGTGCCAACAATACGGTATTTTATTT
>ERZ1673737.4279-NODE-4279-length-10223-cov-4.522620_pt1 | contig 10223 bp, 7 predicted proteins | sample MGYA00580211_ERZ1673737 | MGnify/ENA primary metagenome ERZ1673737 (study PRJEB41218, sample SAMN15661789) | gut metagenome | host: Homo sapiens | place: Canada: London | collected 2015-08-20/2019-03-30 | study: EMG produced TPA metagenomics assembly of... | reverse complement strand
ACTAAGCCAAACCCAGAAACCCCTCCACATGAGACCTTCAATGCTTACTAGCATTGAATGCAAAATGAATGCGTGGATGCACCGTCCACCTCTCCAAGTCCTCTCTCTTCTCACGTCCCATATAAACACTTCCGCATCAAGCTCCCAGCCCATCCTTACTGTAGCCAGATCAAAACCCCGTTCTCCGACATCCTCACTTCAGCCTCGATTACTGTTCATTGTTGTTTCAGGCCGTTCAGGGATCGCCCAGTCCGGCAGCGTGTATTCGAATAGCTAAGTGAGGTCTGATATAATAGTATCATAATCGGTAAGTTCTCTCACTCCAGCTTCATGCAGCTGGTCAAATAGCCGCTTTCCTCAATTCGCCGAAGGTCTCACATTGAAGCAAGACATGCTTCGGCGTTTGACAGCCCTCTCCACAGAGGAGGCACTTGTCAGATTCCACTTCATTGATCTTATACAAGAAGTGCCTCAGCGCGATACGCATCGACCTCAGTTGTATCATGACACGAGCTGGCGTCGCTGGCACAATTGAACTATGGCGACTCGATATCAACGGTGACCCACACAAAGAACAGGATGAAGCAATTTTTCCGGTACCTGACTTTCCTCAACCTCCTATTACAGTCACACGGGAAATGTTGTTTGGAAATGGTCTTTTACATGGATGCCCACCATTTGATATTTTTTTGTTCCCACTTGATGAATTTCAGTCTTTCCCTACTCTTGACAAACCGGCAAATTTTAGCGGAGACCCAAGATGTCCTAGCTAGAATGAACGATACGACCTACGTACTTGATATCTCTGTTTGAATGAGACAGAGACATTCCCAACCTGATCTCCATCCCACAGCTTACAACCCGCGTGTCTAAAGTACACGGCGATATACGCCTGTTTGGAAAGAAACATGGCCAAATATGACGAACGTGAAAAAGGAGGCTGTGGTGCTATACTTGGCTTCTTTTTGGCATTCCACGCACTGCTTGAGTGGTTCTCAAGTACGGTCCAGTGAATGAACAGAGAGAAGTATCAGACCACCAGCATTGACAATCCAAAGATCGCGAAATTACTATTATTACACTTACCCTTGACATTAAATCTGCACAAACTCGACTTCCATTCCCGCCGGACAGTTTCGAGCTCATTGATTGGCACGGTGGATGTCAGGATTCTCGGCCCCCAGATAATTTTTCCTCGAAATACAAAGCACATTCGGAGTGGATGATGACCTTTCTCGATGGGTGGATAGCTCGCCTCTTTGGGATGTGCTTCGATTCTGAGCGATCTGGACAAATCGTCTATGAGCGCATTGGCGAGATTCCCATGCTGGAATCCCGCTGACCGCTTGTCCAAACTCGAAATCGATCACCCATCCCTGACTATGGGCCATTGGCTCCGCGAAGGACAGCTGAGTGTGTTTCAGAAGTGGAGGAAGAAGACCCTGCGGAAGAGGGTGGCGCCTGGCTTCCCAGTAGTGTGAGCATGGAATCCGCCTTCGGCTATGGCCGAATGAGTGCCGATCTATGTCTCGCTTTGTCTGCTCGGAATTTGCCGTGGCTTGATTTAGCAGTTCTGTGATCGGCTCGTTGCTTCATTGACCTTATGTGGGCTTGAGTGGGTTCAGAAGTTCTTTCGCGTGTGTCGATCAACAGTTTGCATTTTTTTATTGAGCTTTGAAGATATAGAGGTTTAGGGGTAGTCGCGAAATGCAGTCGAATTGATGACAAAGGTGTTCCTGGTAAATTCATTCCAGCGGAAAGATCTATGTAACGCTACTTAAACACACTTTGAGCCCAACCAAGAAACCAAAAGACTCACAAATGCCTCATTTCGGATATTCAACGGACTTAACATTAAATGGTCCATGCTAGAAAAAGCAACGGTTCGCAACACCACCCATGTCAGTGGCTTGAGCGCAATACAAACAGCAAGGGGGGCGGAAGGCTAAAAAAGGCAACGTGTCAGAGATCATCGACGCTAAGTTCCAAGTTACAGCAGTTACAGAACATCCCTCGGTGAGCAAAACAGGTTGGTTCTTCCCCAGTCCTCCGCATCTCCCAGGAAGCGGGGGATGTCACATCGGACTACACGTATATGTCTGTGAATGTTAAGTTAATGCACACTCGGTTCTACACATGTCATCTTCCCAACCTTGGAAAGAACCATGACCGCTCCACTCTAGACAACCAGTCACAAGTACAAAGCCGAAGCCTGAAACATTTTCAATTTAACTTTCCAGCGGAACGCAGAGACCGGCAAAGTTCAAAGGAACAAAAAGAGATGGGAAAAGGAAATAAACGGACATCGGCCCACGCTGTCCCACCAGAACATACACTGGAAAGGCCCGAGTCGTGTCCGAACCCACATCGGCGTCAGCCAACGAGGCCGTAGGATGCCGTGCTGGGTTCCCGTTCTGGGAAAATGGCCGTAGTCGGGGCCCCAGACTAGTATGTGCTCGGGACTCCTCCCCCAATGGATTTGTGCATCTACAGCTAAGTGGATTTCTCCGGGTAATTGTGAGAATGTTGCAGTCGGCTAGGCAAAATTACGTTTAACACTGTCAGGGTTCGGGATATACAGAGCCGAGACGAATTCCATACGTGTTTTGTGGGTTAATCTGGGGACGGAAAAAACTTGTTCATGGACCCCCTTTTTTTTGATGTACAGGAACCACATTTACCTTATTTTCTTGTTTACATGTTTTATAGACAACCAAGTGCCATTTTGAACTCTCTTTCCCTCAAGACTCTGCCGAGAAACGCCACTGCCGTCCCGAGTGCAGGGAGTCAGCCGGCCTTTTTCTGTCCACCCGAACCCGGCTTCAGGCCGGGTTCAGGGCTAGAAATACAGCGCTTGACTAGATTGGGCCTAGTAGTGTCACCCTCGTGGCCGATTCCCCGGATCCCATCAGGGTGCCGGGTGGTTGGCCAATCAGAGCCAGGTAAGTGGGGTAGCTAGGGAGACGACGGACCAATTAAAGTAGTTACATAAGCCTGGGGTTGCAAACGGGGTCTTGGCAGCCTTGTGTACGAAGTGTATGTATCTTCCTTTGTATTTCAAGTCCCGCATAGATTGTCTCTTTTGTCCGCTATTATCCCGTGTATGGCATAGCATGCCTTGGTTAGACGGGGCCACGGACATCTCAGCTGTAGAATTTCCCACCTATTTAACCAGCCCTCCCCCTTCCGTTCCCAGCTCTCCTGATCGACTTTCTTTTTCCCTTTTCCCTTGCCCCCTCTGGGATCAAAATTCACCATGTTTGTCGTGGGGAATATCTACGTAATTGCGGCGGTGTCCGTTATTGGCGGCGCGCTCTTCGGTTTTGATATTTCGTCCATGTCGGCGATTATCGATACTCCTGCCTATAAATGTTACTTCAACCATGGACCTAATGGCCCCCCATTCAATGATTCCGTGCACTGCTCTGGTCTAAGCTCGCTGGAGCAGGGTGGTGTCACTGCTGCTATGCCTGGTGGTTCTTGGCTTGGTGCTTTGATCTCGGGTTTCATTTCGGATCGTCTGGGTCGCAAGTATTCTATTATGGTTGGTTGTATTATCTGGTATGTGCTGGCATTATCCCCGTGTCCTTGTCTACTTTGCTAACAATCTTAATTTGTAGGATTATTGGCTCTATTATCATTTGTGCGTCCCAGAACATGGGTATGCTCGTCGCTGGTCGTATCATCAACGGTCTGAGTGTCGGTATCGAGTCTGCTCAGGTTCCCGTCTATATCTCTGAGATCGCACCTCCCTCTAAGCGTGGTCGTCTGGTCGGCTCTCAGCAGTGGGCTATTACCTGGGGTATCCTCATCATGTACTAGTAAGTACCTCCGTCTTTGATGCGGCTATCCCACTCTTTATACCTTCTTTCACTCCTTTTTGCACACTTACTTCCCCAGGCATATAATCTGAACAAAATACTAACCCTTATCCCTACAGCATCTCCTTCGGTTGCTCCTATATCGGAGGCAAGCTCCCAACCGACAATAGCGAACAAGTCTTCCGCATCCCCTGGGGTGTCCAGATGGTCCCCGCCGTCCTTCTTTTCTTCGGAATGATGGTCCTCCCCGAATCTCCCCGTTGGCTAGCCCGCCACGACCGCTGGGAAGAAGCCCAGTCCGTGCTAGCCTTAGTCCACAGCAAAGGCGACGCCAACAGCCCCTTCGTCATCGCCGAGATGCAAGAAATCCGCGACATGTGCGAATTCGAGCGCCAGAACAAGGACGTCTCCTACCTCGAACTCTTCCGCCCCAAGATGATCCACCGCACCATGACTGGTGTTTGGTGCCAGATCTGGTCCCAGCTCACCGGCATGAACGTCATGATGTACTACATCACCTACGTCTTCTCCATGGCCGGCTATGAGGGCAATGCCAACCTCCTCGCTTCCTCTATCCAGTACATCATCAACGTCGTCATGACCGTCCCCGCTCTGATCTGGGTTGACCGCTGGGGTCGTCGCCCTACCCTCCTCATCGGTGCCACGCTCATGATGATCTGGATGTTCGCCAACGCGGGTATCATGGGCAAGTACGGTGTCGTCGTTCCGGGTGGCATCAAGGGTGTCACCGAGGCATCGATGAGACTCTCCGGCGCGCCTGCTAAGGGTCTCATCGCCTGCACTTACCTCTTCGTCGCCTCCTACGCCCCAACCTGGGGCCCTGTCTCGTGGGTCTACCCTCCCGAGCTGTACCCTCTGCGCGTGCGTGGCAAGGCCGTCGCGTTGGCTACCTCGGCCAACTGGGCGTTTAACACCGCGTTGGGTCTGTTTGTGCCTTCGGCGTTTGCCAATATCCGCTGGCAGACTTACATCATCTTTGGTGTTTTCTTGTTTGTTATGCTGCTTCATGTTTACTTCCTTTTCCCGGAGACTGCTGGTAAGACTCTTGAGGAGACTGAGCAGATCTTTGAGGATCCCAATGGTATTCCTTACATTGGTACCCCTGCCTGGAAGACGACCCATGACACTAAGCGCACTGTTGCTGCTGAGTCTGGGGATGTGGAAGTACTCGGGGAGAAGTTGGCTAGCAGTGAGAAGCGGGGTGCCTTGCATGCTGAGGTTGTTCCTAAGACTGCCTAGGCTCATAGTTGCTTTAGATTCGCTTTATTTTACCTCTTGCTTTCCTTTCAGATATCAATGACTCTGTATTTCATTACCCCTAGTTCTCGCTATTTATCGGGCAATTTCTCATCACATAAAGGTCCTCGGATATATCATATACCCGAAACATTTGGATCATCTATAGACCCAGTCTTCATGCAGTATTCGAAGGTAATGCCGACAACACAGTGTGGCCTGAGGACACCAGACGGGTACAGTGACCCTCCCTAGATCTCCTGGTCCTCCCAAATGTCTTCAGCAACCGATTGAAGTCGTTGCTTCGAAAGGACTGTGTCCTTTTCTGCAGGTATGGTTGGCTCTCTGTCGAATAGGGCATTAAGCGAAATCTGAAGGGGGGCCGTAACATTCACTCTTCCTGTTTTGTTCTTCGTGATCCAGGTGCTTTGTTCATGGTGCGGACGCTCGTTGACCATTCCCCACATCTGGGTTTAGCCAGTAGTCAATGTCACGCTTTAGCTTTGTCGCGGTTTTGGAAATGCCGACTTCAACAGTAACCGTGTATGTTCTCTTGATTTCATTTGCTCGGTCTCATCTTGCTCGCCGTCTAGGGCCGAAACCCATATCAGCATCTTTACCTTTGCCATTCTTGCGAACGGTAGCCATCGTCATCGGACGAGGGGAAGCGGATATGGGGCATTTCTGCTATGAATGAGGCTGTGAGAGCACAAGGGGAAGAGGAAGATGATCTGTATTGTGCTAGCTAGGTGGCGCAAATGGCAGCTTTCTGCCCGTAGCTACCCCCTGGTCACAGAGGCAGTCAGCAAGTGAACGTGAACCAAGAGATCAGGGACAATCTCCCTAAGGAGGGGGATAGAGCATGAGAGCCCCATGCATACCTCAAAAATGAGCATCCAAAAACGACCCAGACGTCTCAGATGCCTAGCAAGAAACAGTGAGATGTGAAGACTTACTGATGATGCAAGCGTATTAGTTGGGGAGAAAGAAGAGGAAGGATTGTGAAGCATAGAAAGGGTCCTTTTATAGACAGCAGTCTAACAATTGGACGCTGATGCTAATAAGCAAACATGATCTACCTTTCCCTATGCGGGGATTTCCCTTCTAAGAACGGATGTCCTACATGGTTTTAATAGACCAATACGGCCTATAGGAATGACCCATTTTACTACAAGACCCTAGGGACGTGGTCTCTAAGGAGGGGGATAATGTCGGGACCTCTGCCTGACTAGAAGAATGCCACTAATGCGTGGCCAGTGACGAACCCTAGGCCTGTAGTACCCTGGTTCTCTTGGACGTAAGAAGGCCTGCACGGCAAATTGTCACCCTTGGGGTCTTCAACAACGGAGGAGAAGTCCAAGTCAATAGACCAGCCATGGCTTAATTGGAGAAGCCTACCTGGGCCATGTCACATCACCGAAGATGACAATGGGCAGGCCGTGTCTAACTGTACGCTCTGCGGTATAGTAGGTGCCGTGTTGAGTAGGCCTGCCCTACGTCTTGATAGCGTGTCGAATTTGTTGTGCGAGCCATCTCAGCGGGTTCGATATGGCGTCGTTCACGGTAGTTAGTCTGATGGGCATAAAGACAGTGGGAGCACCCACAAGATTTTGCATTGATGCCACCATAGGTCAATGATTCTCTGATTAAGTTTCCAGACCATCCTGTATATAGTTTTCTTATAGGCTTATTAGTAGTATATGGAACGGCTATTCGCTATAGATAGCTCGAAAAATATTTCCTTTGGAGAAGACTTAATTATCTCGCGCACTGACACTTGCTTTGGTCAGTTCTTGTTTACATCATATATTATAGTATTAGACAAGGCTCTATATACCCTGAAAATGACTGGCTTCACTCCGTAAAGCAGTAAAAAGTAGTTCAAATGCTGAAAACGTCGAAATTTATTGGAGAGGTGATATGGAACTAGAACCACAAGTCTATACCAGACTTATATACCTTTGAGTAGGTGTATTTTCATCGCCCAAGATTATTACCAATGTCCAAATACACCAGAACACTTTTCCGGCAAATATATTGTTCCCAAGAAATCACCGTGGCATCTTATGGTGTTGTTACCGCCCCTATAAGTTAGTTCTTCCTTTCGAGTCTTTGTTTTGCAGGGCCCCTGTATTCCTCAAACCAACATCATCTTGGCCCCCTGCAAAGTTCGAAAACATTGCCAAGGGAGTCATTCGATACATTTTCTTTGTTCCGTTCTGCTTGAGAAGTCTGTTGAGGTTGTCATTATCAACAAGTTACCCCTGATTGTTAACTCTGTTTGTTTTTACTCAATTGCCAAAGATCAATACATGTGCCCAAATTGCTAAGTTACAGTCTGCAAAGTGCTCCGAGTAGGAAATGCTACTAAATTTGCATAATTTTCTATAGCTAGAGTCTAGGTTACCTCTAGGTAGTAATCTGGCCATCAACTTTCACTAGCCTGAAGCGGACTACCGAGGTCGATATGATGTCATTTGTCAAGAATTAGATTTGCATAACGTTAAAACACATAATTCATTGAGTCTCTCGAATGTAGACTGGCACACATGTTGACATAGACACGTACTGAGATATGTTCCGAGTGGCATGTGGTCTCGTGCTCAGTCTCGGACATCAAAGCAGACAGGTTTACAATCACGGGAACAGAAACATCCGTGTATTCTTTGTGTAGGCGGAAAGACAAATGCCAAGGAATCCCGCAAGCTCAGCTGGTGGAGTCAGCCCCTGGGAAAAAGTTGATCTTTGATCTTCCCTTCTTATCCGATCGTTCCGACGTGTTCGAGTTTCGAGTTTGGACTTTTCGTTCTTTTCCTCTCTTCTTCTTTTTTCCCACACTTTTGGTTCCGTCATCGAGCACGTGAGCTCGAAACCCCCAGTCCCATCGACTTCCTCATCCGAAAGCCGGATACGAGACACTACAATCATGGTTCGCCCGCGGGGAAGCTCAGCCCTGGGCGTGGACATCAGAGGCGACACCAGTGCACCAGCAATGTCAACAATGAACGAAGTCAGCCCGATTGAACCCACATCCCCGGATCTAAAGGTACGCGCGACGTTATTCCAAACCTGGTCCCGCGCGCATCACGCAGACTGACCCCCCGACAGCAATTCGATGCTCGCAATGCAGACAAATCTGCTGGCAAGGCACAGCCTAAGCGCCGTCGCAGCCGGTCTCTCCTCCACCGCTTCGCTGATACCTGTCTGCGATACACCTGGCTTTTGCCGCTGGTCATTATGCTGTTCCTGCTCGGCTTGTACGCCGTCAATCCCACCACATCGAACCCCATGCACAGCGCTATCTTCCTCTCGTACCCGCAGCCCCCGAAGACACCCGGTGGCCCGATCATGTACGGAAAGGGAAAGAAGGATATCGCTTTCGTGGCCTTCTACACCATTGTGCTGTCTTTCACGCGCGAGTTCATCATGCAGCAGATGATTCGTCCGTTCGCTGTTTGGTGTGGTATCCGTGGAAAGGGAAAGACGGCGCGGTTCATGGAGCAGATGTACACAGCCGTCTACTTCGGAGTATTCGGACCATTCGGTCTGTTCGTGATGAAGCGCTCCACCATCTGGTACTTCAACACGACCGCCATGTTCGAGGGATTCCCCCACCGGGAGCACGATGGCTTCTTCAAAGCTTACTACCTCCTCGAGGCAAGTTACTGGGCCCAGCAGGCGATCGTGCTGCTCTTGCAGCTCGAGAAGCCCCGCAAGGACTTCAAGGAACTGGTCGGCCACCACATCATCACGCTTGCGCTTATCGGCCTGAGCTACCGCTTCCACTTCACCTACATGGGTCTAGCCGTCTACATCACCCACGATATCTCCGATTTCTTCCTGGCTACCTCCAAGACACTGAACTACCTCGACGCATTCATCACCCCGCCCTACTTCGCCATGTTCGTCGGCTGGTGGATCTACCTGCGCCACTTCCTGAACCTGAAGATCCTCTGGGCCGTCCTGACCGAGTTCCGCACTGTCGGTCCTTTCGAATTGAACTGGGAGACTCAGCAGTATAAGTGCTGGATCAGTCAGTATATCACGTTCGGTCTGCTCGCCAGTCTCCAGGCTGTCAATCTCTTCTGGCTCTTCCTCATCCTCCGCATCCTGGCCAACTATATCTTCACCAGCGTCGCCAAGGACGAGCGTAGCGATGACGAAGACGAGGAAGAGGAGGAGGTCGATGCTGATGATACGAAGGCTGTCGCCACTGGCGTTGATCAATATGCCAAGGAGAACCACGCTCCTCAGGTTCTCGTTAACGGTGAGCCCGTTGCCGAGCAGCGTAGTCCTCGCACTCGAAGCCGCAAGGCGTGAGTGTACACACACTCTCCACCCCCTCATGGTTCCAGTGGGCGCCATTGCCCCAGTTCCCACACAGGCTTTTTTCAACCGTGTTATAGTTATATTTTATACTTTGGTTGGGCTTCCGGATGTTACTCTGGATGTGTTGATATGCTGTTATGTATTGCTTTGAGCTCGTTTCCGCCAGGTAGATTAGCCCTATAGAAGAGCGGGCGCGGGCGCTTGTTTGACGAGCACATGAATTAAAATAATACTCCTTTGGGGATGTTAATATTCCAGTTATTCTTCTCTCCTTCTGTAGCAAGTCTCTACCTAGGTAGACGGTAGCTTCAGTTAGTAAACAAGCACCATTGACCGACGGAAGACTTAGGCTTTTGAAAAGTAATATGCTGGCATGATCATATTTATCTCACATCTCTTAGCTAGTACATGTACAGGTAGAGAAATACATCAAACAGTAGAATGGGCGCTCGATGCAGTTGGTCGTGTGACAGGTTGAGGTTGATGGCTTTAGGACTTGTCCTCGCCCTTCTTTTCGTCCTTGTCCTCCTTCTCTTACTTCTCCTCCTTCTTGTCCTCTTTCTTGTCCTCTTTCTTGTCCTCCTTCTTATCCTCCTTCTTATCGTCGGTGTCTTGCTTCTTTTCTTCCTTGGACTCCTCCTTCTTCTCTTCCTGAGACTCTTCGTTCTCCTCGCTCTCCTTCTCTTCACCACCCTTTCCCTCCTCCTTCTTCTCCTCACCACCCTGAGTAGCCTCCTCCTCCTCCTTAGGAGACTCTTCAGCAGCCTCCTCTATCTTCTCACCCTCCTCTATCTTCTCACCCTCCTCATCCTTATG
>ERZ1673737.4275-NODE-4275-length-10229-cov-4.285237_pt1 | contig 10229 bp, 8 predicted proteins | sample MGYA00580211_ERZ1673737 | MGnify/ENA primary metagenome ERZ1673737 (study PRJEB41218, sample SAMN15661789) | gut metagenome | host: Homo sapiens | place: Canada: London | collected 2015-08-20/2019-03-30 | study: EMG produced TPA metagenomics assembly of... | reverse complement strand
ATGGCTCCTCCCGCACCCCCTTCTGTAGCTCCTCCCGCGCCCCCTTCTGTGGCTCCTTCTATGGCCCCAAGCCGCTCAGCTTCTGTCAACTCACCGGTGATGAGCTCTGCTGGAGCCATCCCTCCATATGGACAGTACTCTCCTCACTATTCTCACGATCCGCACTACATGCAGCGAAGCTACAGTATTCCGGACCCATCTTACGCAGCCTCATACCAGGCCCTGCAAAATTTGTCAATGGCCGGTCAGCCTGGTGAGAACGGAGCCTTGTCTCCCCCAGACAGTGACAGTGAGCACCTCGAACTTCTTCAACGGATCCAGTCTGCCATACCGGATATCAACCGCCTCCTGCATGGGTTCCGTAACACCCATAGCAAGCTTTCAACCCGCGAGGCGGAGATAAAGCAGATTGGGAACCAACACGAACAGGCTTTGATGCATAAGGAGTACTATATCGAAGCCTTGCAGTCCCAAATGAAGAAGACTGCAAACCAAAGCGCTGAAGATGGATCCAAACTCAAGAACACGATCAATGAATTGCGACTGGAACTCGGAAATCTACAAGAGAAGCAGAAAGATCTCGAGGATGGTTTGGCCGTTCACCAGAAGTCAAACGAGGAACTTACTCAGACTAAGGCCCAACTCGAGGGGCAGATTGCGCAACTGAACACCGACATTCAAGAGGCAAAGGAGACTCACGAGAAAGAGCTGGAGAACCAGAAAGAAGAACAGGAAAAGGCTCTTGTAGCACAGAAGCAAGAGCTTACTGAGCTGTTCGAAGAAATCAAGAATGAGGATGAGAAGATCGCAGCGGAGAATCTTGAGACCCGTGAGCGAGAGCTTCGCAGTGAACAGGAAGCCGCGAAGGGCGAGTGGGAGAAGGAGAGATCGACCATGCAAGAGTCCTTAGAGGCCCAGCGCACCGAGCTGGAAGCGATCAAGACGGAGCTGTCGTCCAAGATCGCGGACTTGGAGTCCAAGGAGACCGAATTGGGAAGCCAACTGAGTGCGCTCACATCGACACGCGAGGAACTGGCAGCTAAGCTAGCCGAACTCGAAGCATCACGAAAGGAAATAGAAGAACTGCACCAGAAACACGCTTCGGAGTCAGATGGACTTCGTGATGGCCACGCAGGTGAATTGGACTCTCTACGAAAATCTCATGACGAGCAGGTCGCCGCCGCTGCCAAGGACCTCGATGACAAGATTGCTGCGCTTGAAGCTCACTTCCATGAGAAAGAGCAGCTTTGGGCCGAGCAGCGTGCCACTCTTGAGAAGCAACTTGCTGAGAAAAATGACGAGCTCTCCAGCGCCGAGCGAGAGAAAGAGAGGATGGAGGGAGATGGTATCATCAAGGAGCAGCATCTTCAGCGTGCTGTGAGTGAGATGAAATCGACCATCGATCACTTGGACCGAGACTGCGACAGACTAAGGAAGACGCTTCTGAGTCTTGGAGAGGCCACCGACCTTAAGAGCACCAAAGGCGATCAATTCTTGTGAGTGAGCCTTTGTAACCCATACTTTTCGTTCTCTTCTCCTTCTATTTCATGTCACTCTTTTTACATTTCATTTGTTTGAACTGCATCAGCGCGAAGGCGAACATACATTCTCTTATAAATTCTCATGTTGATAACGATAAATGGACACGATCTAATAAACCTCTTCACCTCTAGTTTGGACTGCTTCAACGAGCTCTCACAACTGATCTACGACCTATCCAAAGAACACTTCGCCTACCTCCCCATCGACCCACCAAAAGACATCCTCTCCAAGATCCCATCCGAAATCCCACCCTTCCTCGACAACACCCCAGCCTCACGCGAACTACGCTGCGGCTACATCCAGCATGTCGTATCCAAAACCATTCCATACAGAGTCTTCCAACCCTTCCTCTTCACCCTAGGCCGACGCTACGACAAAGCAGACACATTCTTCCAAATGCTCTCAATGGACATCCGCCGCAAATCCGTCCGCCGCGAAGCCTTCTGGCGCCAACAAACCCTCAAAGCAGCCTACACAACCTCAGACGCCAAACAATCCATCAACGTCGCCGCAGCAGTCATAGTCGACGAAATCATAGACCACATCAAACACTTCGCCGACCCAAAACACCTCGACTCCCTCGTCACAGGCGTCCGCAAGATCGTCAAGCTAGCCGCCGAAACCTGGCGCCACGCCCGCGTCGAACGTGAACTCGTGCTGGCAACTTTCCCCGCCCCGGACGCAGACAGCATCTCCAACGAAGGCTGGCTGGAGTACGGTGTGAACTGTGAGCACAGCTATCCGCAGGGTAGCGAACCAACCCGTCATGTTGTGCTGCGCACGTTCCCGCGTATTGTGCGCGAAGCTGCGCATGAGGACTTTACTAGTGATCAGGAGCGGGCTAGCTCGTGTATCTACTCGCAGGGTGTGGTGTTGTACTCTGATTCGCCGGTGATTATGGCGCGGCTGCAGGAGTTTGCGAAGAAGAAGTCGACTGATACGGTTGTCTCGGATGATAGTTCGACGGTCCATCCTAAGACGCCTAGACCTTCTAGGGAGGATTTGGTTGCCGCTGCTGTGGAGAAGTTGACGCCGGTTGTCAGTTCGCCGCCGCGTGTTGCAACTATTCGGTCTGCTCCTACGAGTCCTGGTCCGAAGGGGCAGTTTGTGAGAGGTTGATTTGGGGGATTCGATGCGCTGGTTCTTTAGCGTTTAGTTCTTTTATTTTGTTTTGCCTTTCTTTCTTTGGATCCTGGCTTCTTTGACTTGTGTTATTGAATCTGTTGTTTGGTTTTGATTGATACGCGTTCCAGCGGATTTGAACTTGATGTTTCTTTGGTGTGTTTGTTTTATATGATGTTTTATACTCCTGTTTCAAGAATGTATGTATGTAGCCAATTTAGAGAGTTTTATACTGGGAAGTTGATGAATTGATAGCTCCTCAATCAGACACGATATGGCGAGGTTCCTCATGTCTTTCATATATCAGCTCGATTTCTCTAAATCTGTCAGAATTCTGTCAATGTCTGCCACGTTTTCTTTGGATGACAGGACCTCAGTTTCTCTCTGGAGGCCATTGAGGTGGTGTAGGAGACTGAATCTTTTATATTTAGTGACATTTTCCTAACTTAGGGAGGTGGTCTAAAGGAAGACGTGACTTCTAATCTAATGACGTAGCAAGTAGGATTCAAAGCTATTTCAACTATTTGACTTGTTTGCTCACGCTCACTTGATAGCCAAGTTATACCGAAGTTATTTCAGAAATGCCCAACTGTTTCGCATTTTGGTATTCTATCTCACACACTATGGTATATCCTTACCGTTCAAGAGATCGCCCCTATTACATGTATTAGCTAGGAGCAGGATAAAGGGACCATACAAGTTGATAAGATGTAGACCAGCGTAGACGGCAAAATATATGTTCACGGAGGCGAATGATAGAATGTATATATAGAATCGACGCCAAAGTATGAAAGCAGGGTATTAATAGGACAGGCGAAGGCATCGTCTGAATGAATGCACATAAACAGATCGAAAAAAAGTGCTGGTTAACTGCTTGTACATGGTGCATGAGCGGGTATCAAATGATTACAGCTTGGCGTCCGTTGCAATTGCCTTGCGGCGCATTTGACGCGAGGAGATATCCGCAGGGGCCGGTGCTGCGGCGTTCAAGAATAGCTGACGTCCAACTACATCGGACATGGTCAGAACGCGAGAGGAAACCGTTGCACCGTCACGGCGATTTTTGCTGCTCAAAGTTAGTTACCAATTTGCAAACAGACGGATAGTTGAAGAAGACTTACCCCTCGCGACGGGACTGAGCGATCAGTTCGGTAAAGTCCCACAGTCGTCCACCCTCCATCACTTTGCCGGTGTTAGGATCGCGGTACGGAGCCCATTCAGGTGCGAGTCTTAGAGACGGGCCGACCCGTGATTCTTTGTTCTTCGAAACCAGAATGATGCCCTCTTCTTCGAATCGTTGATAGGAGTTCTTGAGGGTCTCTTTGTTGACAGCTTCGAAGTAAGAAAGATCCCCTTGGTGATATAAGGTTTTACCAAGCTGTGATTGTCAGTAAGTACCACATCTTATGGTAAAGGACTGGAAAAACCTACGATCTGCGCACTGTCCTGTGCTTTTTTCGAATCAATCCAGATCTCCTTTGGACTATCCAGAGGCGGTGTCAGCCCAAGGAGAGACACCGCACCAAGCCAAGAGGCCTCAATGAAAGGCCAGATCAGGAAACAGTAGAAGTCATAGTTCTCACGACCGCAAAGCCGTTCAGCCTCGCTCAACTCGACGTAGAGTGGCGTGCTAGACTCATCCCGGGTGATCTTAATCACATCGTCCTTCTCCAACCCACGCAGGGTCTTGTCCAAATTGGCAGCCAAACCTTCAGGCGGGAAAATAAATTCACCGCGGAAAAGCTGGGAAAGGAACGAGACTTGGTTTCTCAAAGCCTCGTAAGTGATTCTTTGGTTGGCAGGCCCACCACCTTGCTTGATCTTCGTATACATTGCTACAGAGACCAACGCCTCAGTGATAAAGAGGTGGATAACCATGTTGCGATAGAAGGAAAGCTGGAAGCGATCTACCGCGTAATAGGTAGGCTCGACCAGTCCCGAGATCACACCAACAAGTTTGGGCCCCAGAACATCCAGGGCACGATCGACAACCATTTCTGTCGGTGAACGATAAAAGTGTGCAACCCTGCCACCTTTGGCCCGGACTCGTTCGCAGAGCCAGTCCAATCTCCGTACCAGTTCGTCCTTTCCGACTCCACGGCCACGCAGAGTTAGGAGCACAGTTCCCACGAGAGCGGTTGGCATCATGACGGATACATCGTTGATTTCAGATAGAACCCGGTAGCCAAATGTTCTAAGGATACGGCCATGGTCCGCGTAGCTGAGTTTGTTATTGATGTTGGTGCTAGGCAAATCCAGGCGCGTAAGCTGCTGACCAATGAATTCTCGGAGACTCCATGGCTCGTGGAACCTGACATCGACTCGGCCAAGTTTCAGGGACAAGACGGAGGACGAGGATAGAAGATCGGCTAGGTTTTCCTTCTCCTTCGGCTGGCCAAGCAGCTCACTGATGTATGACCTGGAGAAGTTGTCAGCGTCAATTCCAAGTTGCCAGTGGGGTGCCATACTCAGTTTCGATGACTTTGTCGTATTGTGTGCTGACAGGACAGATGATCGTGTCTTCAACTCGACCTGATAGCAAGCTGTCCATAATGAAACTCAAGATTCCGAACTTGGGTGAAAGCAGCTTGCCAGTTCTAGAACGGCCACCTTCAATAAAGCATTCAAAGTTGAACCCTTGTTGAAGTAGAGTATCGATGTAGGCCTGTACAACAGTATTGTACAATGGGTCATTTCCAAAGCTCCGACGGATCCACATAGCGCCTATAAGAGTCAATAAAGCCCAATGCTTAGAATGTCTGCCCTCAACTGACCTGCGTGTTGCAAGAATGGGCCCAGCAAGGGAATGTTCAGATTGTCGCCTGCGACCACAACTGGCAGGGCAATTCCAAGACGGTAGCAAATAAGTTGCAATGAAACATAGTCCACATGCGACTTGTGGCACGGTAGGAACACGATCGATTGTTTCTTCTTTGCGGCAGCATCGGCCACCGATCTCAGACGCAAAACTTCCTCGCTGGACACATGAATGCCTATAGACCTGGCTTAGTATTCCGTCCACAGGGAAGTAGACATAGCGCAAGCAACTTACCTTGATGGTAAGCGCGAGTCAATAGTTGGGTGCACATGTAATAAGCACCCCGAATGAACGTCTTGCTTTCCATTTTGCAGATCATGTTGTCCATCATCGTGTCCACAACTTCCCGAAGGTTGCTTTCAAGCTCAGTCCTCCGACGAGCGCGCTTGTCGTCGAGTGTTGCGCCATCCTTGATTGCCAGCAATCCTTCCTTCTCTTCTACCGTAAGCCGACGATTCGCTAGCTCGGTCACCTTGTTCTGTAGGAGCGGACTGGCCAAAATAGAGGTCTTCATCCTTTCGGAAAAGCCTGAATAGAATATCGGTTGGCCGATAGCATCGTCATAGGCACGCCAGCCTGTCCCAGACATGTACAAGCTCACTTCGCGGAGGAAATAGAAGGGGTTCTCGCGGAATCGCGCCATGTGGCGGACAAGATTGCGCTCGGTCATTTGATCATCTTGGGTTTCGGGGCCTCCGGTGAAGCCTGAGGGATGAATCGTTAACTGGTCCTTGACGATCTCTAGGTCCGGCGCCGAATGGTCATCGGCGACAGCCGGTTTAGGGGGCATCTTGTACGGGGTATAACGCGGGGAAGGTTCCTGGGGTCAAATCATAGAAGCGTCAACTCCATTGACGAGAAGATAAAGTAGAGAAATGAAGGGAATCTCTCAAAAGCGGAGATATGGGAGAGGCCATAGCTAAGCTACCAACAATAAACGGCCGATCCCCGGATGTCTCAGGTTTCCCCATAGAGCCGAGGCAGGTCACGTGGTGAGCTCCAACTTACATGGCCTCGTACTTTTGATCTTTGTGCATCTTCGTCAATTTTCAAGGGAGGGAACACACTCAATTCCCTCCAAGATGTCTCGTCTCGTCAATGGAGTGAAATCTTTCTCATGTATGTGTCTTATAACTTAAATTGCTACCTCCATATAAGCTTACCTTCTCCCCCCGCCAGCGACAGCTTCGTCCCTCCTTGCCGATGCAACTGCGGTTTCTCAAACCGCCCGCCAACCATCTTCGTTCCAAGTCTTCCGCGATGTTCCCTCGATCCGTGGGCTGCGACGCCAGTTGCTTAAAAAGGACCGCACCGTGGGTTTTGTTCCCACCATGGGCGCTCTTCACGAGGGCCACCTTTCATTGATTCGGCAAGCAGCACGCGAGAACACAGACATTTTCGTGAGCATTTATGTCAATCCCACACAGTTCGGAGTGACGGAAGACTTGTCAAGTTACCCCCGTACCTGGGATACCGACGTGGAGAAGTTGGAGAAGCTGAACGAGGAGCTGGAACGCCTGGGAGAAAACAGTGCTAGCGCGGGACGTATCACAGCAATTTTCGCCCCGACATCCAAGGTGATTTACCCCGGTTTGCCTCCCTCGTCCGAAGTCGATGGCCATGGTTCGTTTGTTACCATTACCCCGCTCTCTACAAAATTGGAGGGTGGCTCTCGACCAGTGTTCTTCCGAGGTGTCGCAACTGTCTGCATGAAGCTTTTCAACATCACAACCCCCGACCGTGTCTATTTCGGCCAGAAAGATGTGCAGCAGACCGTGGTCATCAAGCGCATGGTGGAGGATTTCCACGTGGGCACTGAGGTGCGCATTGTGGAAACCACCCGTGAATCTGATGGCCTGGCATTGAGCTCACGGAACGTGTATCTGGGAGACCGGAGGCGATCCATTGGACTCACTGTCTACAAGTCTCTTAAGGCTGCAGAAGATGCCTATGTGGCTGGTAAGACCAGCCGGGCAGATATCCTTGGAGCTGCAAACAGTGTGGCAGATTCTGTCCTCTCTCAGCAGCAAGGTCTGTCACCGTCTGAGAGGGCACTCTATGAGGTCGATTACATCTCCCTTGCGGATCCCGATACCCTCGACGAGCTGGATATCGTCGACCCGGCTAAGGGAGCCGTCTTGAGCACTGCATTCAAGATGGCACCATTGGAAAAATCCAGGCCTGATGAGGACTGCGGATTGGGAGATGGCAAGGTCCCAGTGCGATTGATCGACAACCTCATTCTGCATCCTCGTGCTTGATCAATATCGAGCCCTTAGTAAATATGTACATAGCGCAGGTCACCTTCATATAGAATCAAAATAGTAGGCTTTACTTAACATAGAACAACGTGGCCCGCACGGCGATCAATAACTATATTAAATCTCTCTATGATAGATCAAGACCAGCACAAATTTGTATCGTTATCGGTAGGATGTATGATGTACGGATGCCTATATGATAACAGCACACCCTGGCGCCTATGAGATTGACCTATACGCTAAATTAGGATCAAACAAAAAGTATTGAATCAAACAAAGTAAAAGGATTAAAGCAAAGTAAATAAAATAAAGGAAACAAAAAGCAGCTAGGAATAAAAACAATAAAAAGAAGATAAACCTTTCACACGTTGCGTGTGAAAAAAGCAAGGCCCGAACCGCGATTCGAACGCGGGGCCTCTCGCATAAGAGTATTTTACCATGAGAATTGTTCTGAAACAATTTCATAATTAAGCCCAAAGCGAGAATCATACCACTAGACCATCCGGGCGACGATGTATGGAACGTAAATTTCTGGCATAATTGTGCACAAGAAAATAAAATTCGCTTTAATACTACGTAAATTGTATAGTAAGACAGAACTTTACTTTCCTAGGCATGATTGTTTAACAACCAAAAATTTAAATTTTTTTTTTAAAATTATCCTCGACTAGATTATCTAGCGGTAAGGCATTGTTAATCTCTATTCAGCCTATAACAAACAGTCACGCTGTTTCTAATAGGGAATATACTTTAGGTACTTAGATACAATGAACCGCATGTCTTAGAAAAAGCAAATACGGTAGGTTTTCTTAGTGGATATTTAATATAAATGATACAGTCAAACATCGCTACAGTAGGTCATAACTTCCACAGGGAGTTGTCCGCTGTAGCGAGGATTATACACGGATATTCCTGCACATGTAAACTAGCATAGGTCATATGCTTCCGTTATATCATTTGTTCTTTGTCTATGTTTTCAAATTTATCGAAGGGTTTAATCCGAGGAGTCTATAATAGGAATTTGATAAAGCTCGAGTAGCCATGAATTCGTTAGAATACATGGCGAAGGATGTCTATACGGCGTAGTGTGTTTAAACGTGTTAAATGGAGGAAGCCGCTTTCTTCGGGTAGGCTGTAGCAAAGCTTTTCTGTATCAATGACAATATTGAGCTCTAATAAACCAATAGAACTAAGCAAAAGAGGACACAAGCTTTGTATCGCATCTCAAACATCTCTAGAAAGTAGGGCAGATCCTTAGGGCGGAGAAAATTTGCTGGAGCCGTGAAAGTCTTGGCGCGGAAAAAAAGTCTCAGCGTCAACCGCCTTAACCAAACCCTCCAACTCCCCCATTTTCAAGGGACTATCTTTCAAAATGGCTGACGATGGCATGCTTATGAACTTCAGCATTGCTGACACTGTCATCAAGCCCGAGGCAAAGTTCAAAGGTGGAACATGGCGAGACCGATTGGTAGCCAAGAAGCGTTTGGCGCATCGAGGCTCGGAGAAAGACCCCAAAGACGCAGCTGCACGCAACGCAGCTTCCAAAAACCCAAACCAAATTCAAATCGGCCCGCGGCCTGCTAAGCGCCAAAGGACCGAAGAGTCTTCTCATCGCCCCGGCGGCGATCGACGCCCACACCAGACCCCGCGAGACCCCCGTCACTTCGTTTCCTCGCTTTTCACTAGCAATCCCGAACCGCGCAATGCCGAAGAACCCAAGGCCGAGGGAGAGCAAGAAGACGCAAAGCCGACCAACGCTCCGCTGATCGACGGCCTGGACACTTTCACGAACCTGGGATTGTCGCCCAATCTCGCGGCGCATCTGCTCACAAAGCTTGAGCTGAAGGCGCCGACGGCGATTCAAAAGAGCTCTATTGGGCAGTTGATGAAGGAGGAAAGTGATGCGTTCATCCAGGCCGAGACAGGTTCCGGTAAGACGCTGGCTTATCTCCTTCCGCTCGTGCAACGAATTATGGATCTCTCGAAAGCCACAAAAGAACATAATGACAACCAAGTCCACCGTGACAGTGGGTTGTTTGCCATTGTACTGGCGCCTACTCGCGAACTGTGCAAGCAGATCTCGGTCGTGCTGGAGAACATTCTCCGCTGCGCGAACTGGCTGGTCTGTGGTACGGTAATTGGTGGAGAGAAGAAGAAGTCGGAAAAGGCTCGTTTAAGGAAAGGATTGAACATCCTTGTTGCGACACCCGGTCGTTTGGCTGACCATCTCGACAACACGGAAGCTTTGGACGTCAGCAATGTGCGTTGGTTGGTGCTGGATGAGGGTGATCGCTTGATGGATATGGGTTTCGAGGAGGAATTACAGGGAATTGTTAAGAAACTGGACGCCAGACAAAGACCGAGTCGTGTTCCCGGTGTGCCTACGCGCAGAACTACGATCTTGTGTTCGGCGACATTGAAGATGAATGTGCAGAAGTTGGGAGAAATCAGTTTGAAGGATGCGGTACACATCAAGGCTGATCCGG
>ERZ1673737.4274-NODE-4274-length-10229-cov-7.381659_pt1 | contig 10229 bp, 6 predicted proteins | sample MGYA00580211_ERZ1673737 | MGnify/ENA primary metagenome ERZ1673737 (study PRJEB41218, sample SAMN15661789) | gut metagenome | host: Homo sapiens | place: Canada: London | collected 2015-08-20/2019-03-30 | study: EMG produced TPA metagenomics assembly of... | reverse complement strand
GTCTGTATGCGACGGGAACAAAGGATTTCGTAACCGCAATTGATGAAAAACATATCATTCTGGTAAAATCATTGCAGTCGACCGATGACTATCCGCAGGTAGAACAGATCGCCAAAGAGCTGGTCACAACACTGAACATGGAAGCTATGGTAAGTGTAAGAGCAGCATATGGAACAATTGTAGAGGAGTTAAAGGATGTATCCAGATCATATAAGGAAGCAGATATGGCACTGGAGGTTGGAAGAGTATTCTATGTAGAGAAGAAAATTCTTGCATACAATGAACTTGGGATCGGGCGTCTGATCCATCAGCTTCCGGCATCACTCTGTGAGATGTTCCTGAATGAAGTGTTCGAAGATGGCAAAGCAGATATTTTCGAAGAAGAAGAACTGACGACTGTTTATACATTTTTTGATAATAATCTGAATATATCAGAGACGGCAAGGCGCCTGTATGTGCATAGAAATACACTGGTGTACCGTCTGGAGAAGATTCAGAAGAAGACTGGACTGGATGTTCGTGTATTTGATGATGCACTGACATTCAAGATTGCTATGATGGTAGCGGATCATATGAAATATATGAAACAGTAATTTTGTTAGAAAGTGTCTGAATTCAGACATTTCAATATATTTATAACACGATAGTAGGAGGACAAAACATGCTGAAATTATATGACAAGGGAGTCTATTTACTGAATGGAACAGAGATTGTGGAAGAAAAAGAAGCAGTTGCTGCAAAGACAGGTAAAGATGTGACTCCACAGGAAGCTGCAAAGAATACGATGGCATATAACATTCTGGCAGCGCATAATACCTCAGGAAATATGGATCGTCTGCAGATCAAGTTCGATAAGCTGACGTCCCATGACATTACATTTGTCGGAATTATTCAGACGGCCAGAGCATCCGGACTTGAAAAATTCCCGATTCCTTATGTACTTACGAACTGTCATAACTCACTTTGTGCGGTTGGAGGAACCATCAACGAAGATGACCACATGTTTGGTCTTACCTGCGCGAAGAAATACGGTGGAGTCTATGTACCGCCTCATCAGGCAGTCATCCATCAATTTGCTCGTGAGATGTTAGCCGGCGGCGGCAAGATGATCTTAGGATCAGACAGCCACACCCGTTACGGAGCACTCGGAACCATGGCTATGGGAGAAGGCGGACCGGAGCTTGTAAAACAGCTTCTGAATAAGACTTATGATATCAAGATGCCGGGCATAGTCGGAATCTACTTAGACGGCGAACCAATGAAAGGTGTCGGACCACAGGACGTAGCACTTGCGATCATCGGTGCAACATTTGGAAATGGCTATGTTAACAATAAAGTAATGGAATTCGTAGGACCTGGTGTAAGCAAATTAAGCGCTGACTTCCGTATCGGTATCGATGTTATGACAACCGAGACCACCTGTCTGTCATCTATCTGGAAGACCGACGACAAGATCAAAGAATTTTACGACATTCACGGAAGAAGCGAAGATTATAAAGAGCTGAATCCTGGAGCTGTTGCTTACTATGACGGTATGGTATATGTGAACTTAAGCGAGATCAAGCCAATGATCGCAATGCCGTTCCATCCGTCTAATGTGTACACGATTGACGAAGTAAGAACGAACTTAAAAGACATCCTTCACGATGTAGAGCAGAAAGCTCTCGTAAGCCTGGACGGAGCAGTTAATTATTCTCTGCAGGATAAGATTGTGAACGGACAGTTATATGTGGATCAGGGAATCATCGCAGGATGTGCCGGTGGTGGATTTGAAAATATCTGTGCTGCAGCAGACATTATCAAAGGACATTACATTGGTTCTGATGAATTTACATTCAGCGTATATCCGGCAAGTACACCGATTTACATGGAACTTGTAAAGAACGGTGCAGTTGCTGACCTTATGGAAGCGGGAACGATCGTGAAGACAGCATTCTGCGGACCTTGCTTCGGTGCCGGAGATACACCTGCCAATAATGCGTTCTCCATCCGTCACTCAACCAGAAACTTCCCGAACCGTGAAGGCTCTAAGCTTCAGAGCGGACAGATCGCATCCGTTGCACTTATGGATGCACGTTCCATCGCAGCAACAGCAGCAAATAAGGGATTCCTTACACCTGCAACTGACATGGATGTGGAATACAAAGGACAGAAATATCACTTTGACAAAAATATTTACGCAAACCGTGTCTTCGACAGCCACGGCGTAGCAGATCCATCTGTAGAGATCAAATTTGGACCGAACATCAAAGACTGGCCGGCAATGGCAGCACTTCCGGAGAACTTACTCCTGAAAGTAGTATCCGAGATCCACGATCCGGTTACAACAACAGACGAATTGATTCCGTCAGGAGAGACATCTTCTTATAGATCAAATCCTCTGGGACTTGCAGAATTTGCATTATCCAGAAAAGACCCTGCTTATGTAGGCCGTGCAAAAGAAGTGCAGAAAGCCGAGAAAGCAATCGAGGCAGGACAGTGTCCGTTAGAAGTATTAGACGAACTGAAACCAGTTATGGCAAAAGTACGCAAGACGTATCCGGAAGCAGGAGAAGGCAACCTTGGAATCGGAAGCACGATCTTCGCAGTAAAACCGGGAGACGGTTCCGCAAGAGAACAGGCAGCATCCTGCCAGAAGGTACTCGGCGGCTGGGCAAATATTGCGAACGAATACGCAACCAAGAGATACCGTTCGAACCTGATCAACTGGGGTATGCTTCCATTTATTACAGAGGAAGATCATGAGAACTTAAGCTTCAAGAACGGTGATTATATCTTCGTGCCGGAGATCAGAAAAGCAATCGAGGATAAGAGTGCTGAAATTAAGGCGTATGTGGTTGGAGATACTTTGAAAGAGATCACTCTGAAGCTCGGTGATATGACGGATGCGGAGAGAGAGATTATCTTAAAAGGATGCCTGATCAATTATTATAGAGGATAGAGAATAAGGTAGATAGAGAATAAGAAAGACAGAAAATAAGACAGATAGAAACACTCCGGGAGGTCTGATAGACAGCCCGGAAAGTTTTGATTTTTCAAAAGTCCATTATGTATTTACGACAGTGTCGATTACCAAGGAGATTCCTGTACCAATCGTAGAAGTCGGAATGTTCCTGGGACAGGACGATGTACAGATCTGGTGCAGAAAGAAGCGGCCGGTGAAGACGCGAAGATGAGTCTCATCCTTGCACATGCAGAAGACCAGATGATGAGTACGGAAGTATTCAAGGTTTTGGCAGAAGAAATGATCGAACTTTATAAAAAAGTGAACAAATAAATTAGAATTATTTTAATAACCCTTTTTCTCTCCAATATAAACAAATAAAAACTCTTCAGAATTCTGAGACATGAAAGATTTGTCGGGATTTTGAGGAGTTTTTTGACGTCATAATAAAATAGGTAGATGAAAAATAAAATTAAATTTACTATATACAACCTGAGTGCCTTATGCTAGAATATATCCAAGCATTATATTTCTATATTTTCTAAAGCAGAAAAACTGTATCTATATTCAAGCGAAATACATATCAGAGATTTTCAATGCTTAAGATTCACAACATATTAAAATGAGCGGGAGGATTTCTGAAAAAGTATAGATTCTCCTGAATTGCAAGTGGAGGATAATGGATGGAAGAAAACAAAAGAGAATGATGGAAAAAAGCAGTGTTACCGGAAGGAGACACAAAGATGGGATTTTATCTTAACAGTAGAGCACCATATTTTTTTGTACGAAGGGGAGACGAAGTCACGATATTTTATTGATAAGACATTGATGCTGGAAAAAATATTTGGATTTATAGAAGAGGAAGTAGACGGGCTATATGAGAAGTATCTTGCGGATACGGTGAATCCGAAGATTGGAAGGGATGATCTCAAGGTCTGGTATGACGGGTATTATACGAAAAGTGGAGAACGTATTTATAATCCAAGATCGGATGTCCTGTCATTATCAAATAATAATCTGGGAAATTATTGGACAAATTCTGGTCCATATGATGAGATCTAAAGGTTGATGATACAGCAGAATCAGCAGTGCGTCAGATCAAAGAAAAGGGTTATGCGTTACGTTTTCAGGGAAAACTGGGTGATGACGAAATATACACGGGTGACATTCTGGCAATTGGAATCGGTTATTGGAAGGACTCAAAGGAACATGAATGTAAGATAGAAAAACTTTCAATTTAGTGCAACAGAATCTGGAGTAAAAGACTCTTATATATGTAGATGATAGAGAAAAGAAAGAAAAACCATGAAAACTCATATCTGAGGGAGGACACGATATGAAATGCAGTATAAAGAAATTCTCGGAAATGTACGAGACTGTCTACCGTGATCTGTACCGTTACGCACTGTGCCTGATGAAGAATCCGCAGGAAGCCGAAGATGCGGTGAGTGAGGCGGTTATCGCAGCATACGAGAACATACATAAATTAAAAAAAGAAGAAGCATTCAAAAGCTGGATATTTACAATTCTTACGAATAAATGTAAGAAGAGATTGAAGAAAGCGTTAAAAGAAACACCGGGAAGAGAAGAAGAACTTCCGGAACAAGCGACAGCACCGGATTATGATCTTGCAATCGATGTTAAGAAAGCATTCTTTGTGCTGTCGGAAGAGGAACAGATATTAGTCGGATTATCCGTATTTGGCGGGTATTGCAGTCAGGAGATCGGTGAGATGATGAGGCTGAATCCGAACACGGTACGGTCGAAGCGGAGCCGGGCACTTAAGAAGATGGAATGTGTGCTGGGCAGTTACGGCGAAGATGAGAAGGAAAGAAGGGAGTGAGAAGGTATGAAGCGCGAGAATGAACATAAAGAATATTGTGAACAGGACATCGTAGATCAGATTTCAAGAATGTCAGAAGATACAGAAGTCCCGGATAGTCTGAGATCGGAGAATATAGATAAATTATTGGAAAAGAAAAAACAGAAGAAACATTTCCGTCCGTATCAAATCGGGCTTGTAGCGGCGGCCTGCGTGGCAGTTGTGGCGGGAACTGTAGTGTGGCAGTATGGAAGGATGCATGAAGGAGCGATAAATTCTCCAGATGTGTCAGGTGGCAATGCAGGCAGCAGTGCAGGAAATAGTAATACAGTAAAGAAGATCAGCGACAGTAAGAAGATCAGGACAGCCCAAAGTTATGACGAAATCTATAAATATATTAAACGTTCACAAGATAACTCCGGCATTGCAATGTATGCAAGAAGTGTAAATGAAACAGCAGCCGTAGAGGATTCGGCTTCAACAGGAAGATCAACGGCGTCTTCAACGGAAACAGCCTCGGCAGATACCGGTGTGGCAACAGCAGATGGTAGTTATTCACAGACCAATGTACGACAGTCCGGTGTAGATGAAGGGGATATTGCCAAAACAGACGGGACTTATTTATATGTGCGGGAAGATAATGGCCGGACCATCGATATTGTAGACGTAGGAAACAGCGGAACGAATATAGAAAAATACAGCGAGATTACGCTTGGAAAAGAATACACAATACAGGAGTTTTATGTAAATACAGATCAAAAGAAACTGGTGGCTGTATGTCAGAAAGAATGTGCAGATAAAAGTAACAAAAAGCAGACGAACACAGATACCTGGAATCAGACTAAAACAGCGGCGGTCACTTATGACATCCGTGATATTAAAAAGCCGGTAAAAGAAGGCGAGGTAACACAGAGTGGTACTTACAATTCGTCTCGTATGGCAGACGGATATCTGTATCTGTTCAGTGAATACTATACAGGTGGCGACGTGGTCAAAGATAAACCGGTCACCTATGTGCCTCTGGTGAATGGCAAAGAGATGAGCCAGACCAGTATCTGTCTGCCGCCGGTGAATTGTGGAACAATGTATGAAGTGATCAGTTCCGTGGACATCAGCAAACCGGATAAAACAGTAGATAATAAGGCAATTCTCTCCGAAGGCGGTCAAATGTATGTAAGTGGAAAAAATATCTACTATTATGAATCGGAATGGCAGCAGGATAATCAGACTGTGACGACACTTCGCAAGATTTCTTATAGAAAGGGCAAGCTAAAGGCCGTAGCTCAGGGAAAAGTAAAAGGATATCTGAATGATACATTTTCACTGGATGAATATAAAGGGAACTTAAGATTATTTACAACCAATGATGATGAAAATCTGGTAACAATCTTAGATAAGAAATTGGATAAGATCAGTTCTATCGAGAATCTGGCAAAAGGGGAATCCATCTATTCTGCAAGATTCATGAAAGAGGCAGGATATTTCGTGACATATGAGCAGGTAGACCCGTTGTTCAGCGTGGATCTGTCCAATCCGGAGAAACCAAAGATCCTCGGCAAATTAAAAATCCCGGGATTTTCAGAATATCTGCATTTCTATGGAGAAGATAAATTACTTGGAATCGGCATGTCAACCGATGAAGAATCAGGGGTGTCGGAAGGTGTAAAAATCACCATGTTCGATATTACAGACAGAGCGGATGTAAAAGAAGAATCAACCCTTGTATTGGATGATCTGTATGGAACAAATGCAGCATACGATTACAAATCCGTTCTGGCCGATCAGCAGAAAAATAGGATCGGGTTCTCCGGCTACAGCCAGAATGGGGAAACGTACTGCCTGCTGACTTATAATGGAAAAGAGAAAAAGTTTGAAACAATCCTGAAAGAAGAGATTAGTGGAAATACTTCGCAAGGTATCCGGGGGATTTATATAGAAGATACATTATACGTGATCAGTGGAAATATTATCGAGGCTTATGATATGGATACCGGCAAGAAAACGGGAGATATTATATTGTAAAACCGGAAGTTTTATAGTCGAGGTTCCAGAAGGGAAAATAAAACACACAATACCGAAACAGAAGGAATCATATAATCGGTATTGTGTGTTTTTTAGATACCAAAGTATGCAAGAGAAGCTGCCAGTGGCAAGTTCTGTAGATGTAACTGTTACTGCATATGACTCAGACGGCTGCGAAGCACAGGTCCGACAATGATCGCAATGATAATCTTCACTGCGTCACCGGCAAGATAAGGGATAACTCCGACAGAAAGTGCTGCAACAAAGGACATTTTTAACTGAATTGCAAGCCACTCTGTACCGAAGATATAAGTGATCGCCATACCGATGAGCATACCGACAACGGCCAGGATTCTGTTCTTTGGAAATTTGTCAACGAACAGTCCTGCGATCAGTGCGAGGAAGATAAAACCAATCAGATATCCGCCGGTAGGACCTGCAAGCTTACCTAATCCGCCGGTGAAACCAGAGAATACAGGAAGACCGACAAGGCCAAGTAACAGATATACGATATAGCTGATCGTTGCATCTTTAAATCCAAGTACATAGATACTGATCATGATCACCAGGTTGGTAAGACTGATCGGTACCGGACTGACAGGGATCGGAATCGCCATAGGAGCGAAGATACAGGTGATCGCAGTCATCAGGGCGATCAGAACCAGTTTACGGGTGGAGAGTCTTTTCGTTGTTGTGCTGTTTGCTGTGTTATTCATAGTAGTAATTGTCTGCCGGCTGGCAGAACTCCTTTCCTTTAGATTCATATCAAAATATAAAAGCAGTATAAAATGAAATGTGCAAAATGTCAACTATGTGTTTGATGCGGTTAACAATTGAAAAGGTGATATGTTGACAAATATGGTTACAGAGAAACTGTATAGTATTGTGCAAACATTAAAATAAATATATAGAAATCAGACAATTTAACGTAAAAAATAAAATAATGAAAAATAAAAGAAAATAATCGCAAAAAGCATTGACAAAACAAAATGCGGATGATATTATGTAATCAATCCAAAGGAAATCCGAAATAAACAAAAAGGACTCCTGACGAGAAAGGGAATCTTGAAAATTCTATAGCATATATTTTATAAGAGAATTTTTATTATCAGAGTTTCGATTCATTTAGAAATCTAAAATGCATATATAGGTATAAAGTATTTGGTAATGCATCGAATATTAGATATCGTAAAGTATATTGTAAAGATAGAGAATGGATGAAGTAAGATTATAAAATGATATCACGGGGATATAGGAATAATCTTAATGAAAGAGACAAGGTAATAAATATCATTTATATCTTATGTGTATAAAGAATGAAAAAAGTTTATAAGGATAAAAAATATTTCATATGTCGGTGAGATATGTTGATTGGAAATTTATGAAAAGGAGGCTTAATCCAATGGACACAGTAGAATCATCGAATCAATATGTTAGTGGTATGACAGTTAAAAATTCCCATAGAGTAAGCCTTTATAATAATAGATAAAAAGGCCGGTAGAGGAGATTCAGATAATAATAAAAATAAACGGAGAAAATAAAACCGGATAATAAAAATAAAAAAACTGTAAACATATTGAACATAATACCATATATTTAAATATATTATTAAAATGTGTAAAGAAACATGAATAGTAGATTTGAATGAACATGTAGGACAATGAGTAAAAGATCATTGAAATACATAAAAAGGCGTCAGGGAATAAAATAATAATTAATTCTCCGAAACAAATGAAAAGTATATGATAAAATTGAATATGTAACAGCCATCATAATAAAAAGAATTATGATGGCTGTTTTTTTATCGCCATGCGTTCGTAAGGAGCTGCCAGTGGCAGGTTTTCGGCATTGCCATGCATTCGGAAGAAGCTGCCGACAATAAATTATAAACTTTTGTAACTTTTGTAATATTTTTTTAACATATTTAACCGGATATTTTGACAATAGACAGGTCATATGATAAACTTATATAAGTAAAATTGTAGGGAAATACGCTTTTTTAAAATAAATATTTGAGGTGAGAAATATTGGATAAATATGAATATAGGGTAAAGACCGAGCAGATGCTTGATCATCTGGAAAAAAAGGAATACCAGAAAGCAATGGATATTGCTGAAAGTATAGACTGGCGAAGAGTAAAGAACGCTTCTATGCTTAATACGGTAAGTGAGATTTATGAATATAACGGAGAATTTAAGAAAGGGAGAGATATCTTATTCCTGGCATTTGACAGAGCACCGGGAAGCCGTAAAATCGTATATCGATTAGGTACATTGGCATTAAAGATTAAGGATATTAGAGAAGCGACAGACTGTTATGAAGAGTTTGTTAAGCTGGCGCCAAAAGACCCGAATCAATATATCCTGAAGTATAAGATCCTGAGAACTCAGGGAGCAGCACTTTCGGATCAGATTGCGGCGTTGGAAGAATTTAAAAAAGCGGAATATATTGAAAAATGGGCATATGAACTTGCCAAGTTATATGATGAGGCGGGAATGACTGCGGAATGTCTGGAAGAATGTGATGACCTGATTCTTTGGTTCAGCGAAGGAAAGTATGTATACCTGGCGATGGAACTTAAGATGAAGTATAAGCCACTGACGCCGCTTCAGCAGGAAAAATATGACAGCCGTCCGGGAGCAGTAAAGAAGCAGCCGGAACCTGTAAAACAGACGGAGTCAACATTGGAAGAAGTTGACGATGAGAATGAATATGATGAAGGTTCTGAGGAAGAGGTACAGGAAAGTACGGTGCAGAGAATAGATGATGCACAAGTACAGGAGATTCCGCCGGAGCCGGTTCCGATGCAGGAAGAGTTTGAAATACCGGAGGAAGCCGCACAGGCAGATGTCGTACCGGAGGAAGTTGTACCGGAAGCAACTGCAGCAGTGGAAGAGACTCCGATGTACAGGGAAGAAGAACCGGAAGCATCTGTTGAGACACCTGAAGAGCATGCATCAGCAATCAAACAGGTAGTTACGGGGGCCACATTAGAAGAAGCTCTGGCACAGGGTGTTGCTGTTGCAAGCGGTATTAATATTGAAGAAGAAGCAATGAAAGAGCGCGAGGATGAAATCCTGGCAAACGGTCAGATGATGATCGATGATATCCTTCAGAAATGGGAAGCAAAACAGAAAGATCATGAAGAGGCGATTGCAAAGCAGAAAGCCAAAGATGAGGAGCGTCTCCAGAAGGAAAGAGAACAGGCAAGAATCCGTCAGGAAGAAGAGCGCAAAGAAGTAGAAAGAAAAGCAGCTGAAGCAGAGGCCAGAAGAAAAGCCGAAGAAGAGGCAGCAAGAAAAGCAGCTGAGGAAGAGGCAGCAAGAAAAGCAGCCGAAGAAGAGGCCAGAAGAAAAGCTGAAGAAGAGGCAGCAAGAAAAGCAGCTGAGGAAGAGGCAGCAAGAAAAGCAGCCGAAGAAGAGGCCAGAAGAAAGGCTGAAG
>ERZ1673737.4271-NODE-4271-length-10232-cov-4.149062_pt1 | contig 10232 bp, 5 predicted proteins | sample MGYA00580211_ERZ1673737 | MGnify/ENA primary metagenome ERZ1673737 (study PRJEB41218, sample SAMN15661789) | gut metagenome | host: Homo sapiens | place: Canada: London | collected 2015-08-20/2019-03-30 | study: EMG produced TPA metagenomics assembly of... | reverse complement strand
CATACACAGGTTGAAGCCATTGGTGGACAGGGTATCGCCTGCGAGAGTTTGGGGCAGGACGGCCAAGCCCAGTAGGGCCCAAATGAAGTTCCGCATATTGGCAAAACCAATCCTGAACTACCAACTAATACCAACAGGGCACGTATTCATAAGGATATAGGGTTCGAGGATCGAGGATCGAGAATGGTAGCGATTGGATTATAACGGTGGGTATATCGGTCAGGGCAGGATCAACCTGCGCGAGAAAAGCAACGAGAAATGAGCTGTATGGGGTCGGATAGAGCGCCCGAGGAAATAAGACACTGGTTAGTCGACCAGGGGCGAGAGACAAAAGGATGAAGAGAGTGAAATCCCCCAGAAACACAGAAACATGAGCGAAGAGAAGTCTCGCAGTCTCGCGGTCGAGACTTCTCAGGGCTGGAGGAGCCCCCTGAATTTACGATTGGTCGCGTTTCAGAGTCTAGACCTGCCCTACAACTTTAGTTCTATATCTGGTTTGTTATATTATGGTCTACTCGACTATTGCTCGTATTATTGCTAATTTTAACTGTCATTTCCCATAAAACAGACCAAAATACACCTGGAATAGGAGTAAACAATGAAGCTATTGCAATATAAGAAACTCTCAATCCGTGGGAACAGTCGTGCCCTAAAACCAATTGGGACATAAGACCCACACTTACATTACGCCACAGGAGATGCCACTATTGTCTCTAGTTCTCTCGGATTACTCGCTGATTTTTGTGCATGTATTCCCGCCCTCCCTTAGGATCTTACACGTATTTCTATCCCTACAGTTAGGCATGACGTTGCCCCGCGAGGGGTGTCCAACAGATTCACAAGATTCACAAGATTCACAAGCTCGCCACACTGCCGATCGGTGATCCTCCCAAGTTCTAGATGTACAGTGGACCTCTTACAGCTCAGGACATATCTTGTTCCTGGTGAAAATCCTCTTGCCAAGGTCCAGAACATACTCACAGTCCTCTGTACACACAACCCACAAAATTGAATTGTGTGAAATTCAAATGTGTGAGGTGAGACAATTAAGACCTGGTGGGCGCTATTTCATCCTATCATCAATGTGAGACAGGCCAAGCGCCCCATATGACAGATATCTATTTACAGTACGGCTGGGCCTATAGCACACGATCAATGATGATCACTGCCACCTATGGCGCTTCCATGTACTGCTGGTCCATACATTTCCCAGTATTTACTATCTACCCAGCTTGTGGCTGAGTGATCAGCAACACACCTGTGCAGACATTTCTTCAGAAAGTCAGTTCGGGTTTCAGAATTATTATCTTAGCAAACTCTTTCCTAAAATGTGGAGACACGGGGGCCTGATCGTTAATGAAGGAGTGCCATAATATATTGTAGCCGAGTTCCTTCGTGGCAGGTATATTTCGTCAAAACGGTGATCTCAATGAAGTGCCATACGTTGATTTCTTGACACTGTGACCTTGGGTGAGCCACAAGATCATCTGCTGATCTTTATATCGAGAAAATAGGGAACAATTATGGACACTTCGGAGATATACTCCGGAGACCCAAAATAGCACTAGAGTAATGGCAGAAAAGCCAACTGTTTGCTACACCGCCTGTTATATCGCGATCACGCCAAGTCTCGCAACTTGATATGCCCCTTCCTAGGCAGCTTGCTATCATGGGACCTGAGGACTTGGAGAAGCTGAACAACTCCTAAGACGACCGAGAAGTCGCATCGTCAAGAGGCTGAGATAAGGTGGGCCCCAAACTATAGGGGCTCTGAATGAACCATGGTTGAACGGATATCTTCTAGTGCTCATGTGGCTGTATAGAACTTGTTATTTCCGACATCTTGGCCAAGGAAGTTATATCAGGGCATGGTATACCATTGAAGGAGATAGGGATACTCAAGCCAAAGGGGGTCCAGCTGGCAGGCAATCAGAGAATTCTCGCCGTGCCCATTCCTATACCAAGCTATGCTCCATTCATGTTGGAAGGTAGAATATTCAATTCGCTCAATGTATCTCACAAATTGCAATGCAATGCAGATTCCAATCATAATCTTCAGTAAGAGCCTTAGACCGAAAGACAGATTGATAAACAAATGGTCCATTAGAGGACTACTCCAGACACCGGGGTATTTTCCTTTTCCCGAAAAGCCAGCCGCCATGCACAAAGAAAGAAAATCGTTAGAGAAATCACAAAGATAAGCTCATGTCATCGTCACATCCTCCGCCGGAGTGGCGGCGGCAGAGGGCAGGCCAGAGGCATCAGTCATAGCATTGTCACCATCTGCGTCATCTGTAGGGGGGTCGTCCCGCAGATTAGAGTCGGCAGAAGCCGAATCCTCCTCTCCAGGCTGCGAGCCATCTTCGGACACCTCCTCAAACAAACGAACCGTTTTGTCCATTCCACAACTCACAATCATACGCTTGCCATTCAAAGTGCCAGCGTGGACACCGAGAACAACTCCTTCATGAACATCGATGCGCTGTAGGATTTGCTTGCTCACAATATCCCAGAAAATGATAGCGCCATCCTCGCTGCCGCTGACAGCGAATGCCAGAGGCGGTTCATACTTGATGTTGGGTGATCCATAGAGACCAAAGCATCCGGACAAGCTGTACTTGTTGTTGACATGTCCCTGGAAGGTCTTGATAACGCGGCTCTCGAGATAACTCCACATGCGGATACAGCCATCCAGAGTCCAGGCCAGAACATAGTGACCATTGGGAGAGAACTTCACACATGTAGCAGGAGGGTTGTCTTCCATCACCAGAGTACGGAGACACTGGCCACTGATAGTGTCCCAGATACGAATGAGGCCATCCAGGGCGCATGAAACGATAAGAGTTCCGTCGTGTACAACATCAATACCAGCAACAGGGTCGGAATGAGCAGGGAGAGAGCGCATAACTGATCCTCGGCGCACATCCCACATGAATACAGCTTCATCATAGGAACCGCTAACAAGAATGTTTCCCTTGGGGGTAAATGCAATTTGATACACATAGTTGTGGTGGCCACTGAAGATCCGAGGGTGCGCCCTGAGCTGTATGAGAACATCAGTGTGAGTTCCAAGAAAGGATCGCAAAAGAGATTTCTTACAGTCTTGACATTCCAGAAACGAATTGTCTTATCATCGCTACCAGTCGCGATCCATTGGCCATCCGGGGTCCAAGCAAGAGTCGAGATACCTGCAAGATGTCCTTCAAAGGTGTGTATAAGTCTGCCAGTAGCAGTGTCCCAGACCTTAAGATCCGAATCGGCACCTGACACGCGAAGGTCAATCCAATGATTCCGCAGTCGGGCGAGTATAATGCAACATACCTGCACTCGCGATCATACTGCAATCCGGCGAGAATTGAACAGCAGACACTCCACGGATATGACCGCGCATAACAAACTTCTCCTTGTAGTTCAAATGGTCGGGCTTGGGAGGGACCGGGGGAGGGACCGGGGTAGCAGAACGGTCAGACCACGCGTCGCCGGGGGCCTCTTGCTCGTTGGAGCTTTCCATATCTTCATCAACAGGCTCCCCCGAACTTCCCTGGGATTCGCTGTCGCGGCGGGTATGGCGATTGACGGGTGAACGGCTGCGGCGACGGCTGCGCGAAGTGCGCCAGTACTCATTGGCGTCAACAGCCAGCTCATCGGTGCTCTCAGAATCGCTGTAGCGGCGGTCCTGCTGCTGGGGGCGCTGCGGAGTGAACCCCTTATGAATGGTCCAACTAGCTCTGCGGCGCTCGGCTTCATCATGCTCGGAGCCCGCGGCGAGTTCATCAGAGGACGATTCAGCGGGAGAGATGGCGCGAGGGTTGCGACGCCGAGGAGCAGACCTGGATTTGTCCATTTTGAATGACTGATGCTCAGCGCATCAAACAATAAATGCGAGTCGAGGCAGTGTTGAAAGCAATTGCTTCGCGTTGCGATGGAAAGAAAATCGTTTGAACGCGTGGTGCCTAATAGGAAGGCGGTAGAGATATTGCCAGCGGGCGGTGGGAATATGGGCTGTATCAGATTGCGTCATAGGGAACTATAAGTCACTGGAAGTGATCTATAGAGACTTGGACAACCTCAATGCTGGAGATAAGGAAGGAAAGACCTGAAGTGTAGGTTATGCCTTGAAGCCTTTATGTCAGGGACTGGTGCTGCTTGGAATATAAAAACCAGTGCATCAGGTCACTTTACTTTAGTTGTCCTAAGGGCATCGCCAACGACTTTCAAGAATGAAAGAAAGGTAAGGGAATGAGCTATTGTTTTCCATAAAAATCATCTAGTGTGTCTTGAAGTCCATAGACCATGCCCAAAAGGTATTTCAGTTCGGCAAGCTTGCTCACTTTGGACAAGACGTATGAATGATGTGCAAAGGAACCCCATTTATCATGAGAAAGAAGCAAGCAATTTCCATGTGCAGCAATCTGTACTCATGGCCATGTCACGACAGTATTTCTTTTACTCTTTTCTTGGGTGTACGGTCCTAGGTCGACGAGGCCTCGAAATATACCGAGATGCAAATCCTATGCAGTCATGATATTGCCAGTTGACCTCCAGGTATGATCCCTGATACTAAATGTAGAATATTGATAGCAACAATATTTACACGGGTATGATTTGTCTATTAAAATGACATCTAGGACTTGAATCCATTTCTATACACCACATCACATGACCGTCACGCTCAAGACCAAAATTACATCATGCCGAGTCAACAACTTTATACTCGACAACGTCAAGCTCACCACGGTCAATTTCAGGCCCAATGGCCCCAAATATTCCCCCCGAGGCCCCTTCCAGCATTCGTATCCTCACCCTCAACTGCTGGGGCCTCAAGTACATCGCCAAGTACCGCAATGAACGCATGTCAGAGATCGGACGGCAGCTGGCAATAGCCAGCCCGCCGCCGGAGATAGTCGGACTACAGGAATGTTGGACACAGGAGGACTTCGAAAGCATTCGCGACCAGACTCGACACATCCTACCATACGGAAAATTCTATTACGGGGGCATATTTGGCGCAGGGTTGGCCATTCTGTCAAAATGGCCGATTGAGGAGAGCAGCATGTTTGGGTACCCGTTGAACGGTCGACCAACAGCGTTCTTCCGGGGAGACTGGTTCGTTGGAAAAGGCGTCGCAAGTGCGAGAATTCGATTCGGTCCTGGTACTGCAGATGTGGCAGAAGTGTTCTGTACACATTTGCATGCCCCGTACGAGCGCGAACCGAACGACTCCTATCTGTGCCACCGGACCGCGCAGGCATGGGAGATTTCAAAACTAATGCGCGGTGCTGCCGAACGTGGTCACCTTGTCGTTGGTCTAGGCGACTTTAATATGCTGCCCTCTTCTTTCGCCCACCGCCTCATTACAGCCCAAAGCCCCGTTCGTGACGTCTGGCGCGAGCTCCACCCAGACTCTTCCCTCGCAGCAGCAATCGATCCTATCGAAAAGGCGCGAAACCTGCCTGTTCCTACCGCGGAATTCAACGTCACCGAGAATGGAGCCACCTGCGACGGCTCCTACAACACCTGGCGCTGGTCCGAGCCCATGCGCAAGCGTCTTGCCAAGGGCGAGGAGATTGTCATTGACAAAGACACCCCAGATCCTCGCGGAAAGCGTCTCGACTACATCTTCGTCGGTGATGGTGGCTACCCGCCTGCCTTCCCGCCCTCTCGCTGGTCCGTCGAGTCAGCCCATATCGCCATGACCCAGCGTCATCCTACATTAGGCTGTTCACTGAGCGACCACTTCGCTGTCGAGGCCGTCATTACTCGATCTTCGAACACCTACCCTCCCTACCACTCAGGTGATGATATGCCAACTGATCCCGATTCTCCAGCCCTCCACAAAACAACTTCAAAACAAGTCTCCCCCAATGCCGCCCTCTCCCCAGACACATATGACCATATCATTGATATGACCCACAAATATGTACGTCGCGAACGGTCTCAACGCCGCTGGCGTATGGCGCATTTCCTTGCCTCTATTGTGATTTCCATTGGATGCATGGTCGGTGTCTGGTGGGTTGGCAACCGCACATACATTGGTTTCATCCTCATTCTAGTAAGCACACTCAACTTCGGTGCTGGAATCTTGGATGGTTTGATTGGCGGTCTGTTCATGTCGAGTGAATTGCGTGCTTTGAAGGAGTTCGAATGGGAGGTGAGGAATGCGAGGAGCTTGGTGGTTGCTGCTGAGGGCGGTGCTGCCTCGGGAGAAACAGAGAGCAAGAAGGACGATTGATCGGCGTACTCACTTTTTGCTTCGTAAAAGCAGATACGGATTGTGCTACATGCCGTACCCGGTATTTATATGTTAATACTCTTTACGAAGTGTGTGTATTATATTCCAGCCAGTTGCACTGCGAATGGCGAAAACTAATCTAATGTTGAAACAAGCCATCTAGTTAGTTATTACTTTCTACATTTGGAAAGGTTGTGCACAAACGAGTGTGGAGTGCATTTGCTAAGTAGTCATCATCAAAGCTAAATGAACGTCCACCGATACCATAATCATCAAAAGCAAGCAGAAAGAACAGAACGAGTGGACCAACACGAGAAAGTGCGATTTTACTCAGCACACTCGCGCTTGCGGGTGTCGAAGACCTTCAAGGTCTCCTCGGCAGCCTTAACACCGCTCATAACCATGGCACCGAAAGTAGGGCCCATGCGGTTGAAGCCGTCGATCTCAGACAGCTCCATACCACCAATGATGAGACCCTTAGTGACCTCACGTGTGTTCTTGACAATCGCGTCCTCAGCGGCGTTCATGTCAAGACCACGCATGCCACCGAGCTTCTCGATGGAGTTCATGGAGACCAGACGCTTGGCACAGAAAGCACCGAATGGGCCGTCGTGGCCGGTGGTGCTGACGATGATGGGGGCGTTGATGGTGTTGGGGTCCATGCAGGAGTGGTCGTCGTGGTGGAGGGTGACGAGAGTCCAGTTGACGACGACACCGGCGAGACGGACGTTGTCGCCGTCACGGCGGGTGATCAGGTCCTCGACGCAAGTGGCGTTGAAGAGCTTGACGTTGGGGAAGGACAGGACCTTCGACAGGAGAGTCGAGGTGAATTGGGCGGCGTGCTTGACGACCACGAAGTTGGGGTTGTTGGGCTCCTCCTCGAAGGGGACACCGAGCTCAGTCAAGAAAGCATCGGCGGGTCGGCGGAGGACCATTGCGGAGAAGAGCTGGCCACCCAACCAGGCACCACCACCTATGATGGATGTTAGTTGTGGTCGATAGGGGTTTGCTTCCACAAAGGAAAGACTAACCAGGCGATACGGAGGCCTCCAGAATGGCAATCTTCAGGTCCGGACGGGCCTTGGCCAGCACGTAGGCAGTGCTCAGACCACAGGAACCAGCACCGACGATGACGACATCGCTCTCGGCATAATTATCGAGGTCCTGGAAGTAACGCCGAGTCATGGCGCGCGAGACTTGGCTCTCGCGGATAGGAGCGAACTTGAACTCATCCCATTTGCCGCCGAACTGTTCCAGAAGCTTTGACTGGCCCTGACCGGTCAAGGTTGTGGTCACTGTCTCGGGGACGTTGACCTTACCCTTGATGCCGGTAGGGGCAACAGCGGCCTCAAAGATAGCAGCGGGAGGAGACATAATGGGTTAGGGATCAAGTCGAAGTTTTGACTTCAAGGTTTAGTTAGTTTCGCTACTCGAGGTGGGGGAAGAAGGGGAGAGTCATGATCCTTTCGCTGGTATTATCCAGATCAAGTTGACGCCGTATAATCTCAGAACGAACCCGCACCGATGATGTACCTGTTCATCTAGGCAAGATCTAGACGAACAGATGCACCACCGATACAGGAACGAACACCGGCCCATGCCCAAGAGTTACCTGAGATACCTTGATCCCTAAGGGATAACGTGCCCAGCCAAAGAGTATCCATGGCTCCCAAAGGAAGGGCAGTATGTACTTGTCCGTTTGGGATCTATATGAAAGTCAGCTGTGAAGAAGAGAGAACAAGTAAAGGGCGGATAGTTACTGTTGTAGTTTGTCAATATGAATTGATGATGGGAAAGAAAAAGAAAGAGAAAGAGGAGGGGTAGCACAACTTTATATAGCAGGCGGTTCGACCCCACCATCGTAACGTCATACAGAGAGTATCGAGGTATTTCCCGTTTCGTGCTGGTCGCCCGCCGCTTTTTACCTCTGCGTAGCCTTGGGCACGGGCGAGATCCTAACCCTAACTTCCTTCAGTAACCCAAGTATTCCTACCTCTTTTGTATATCTCTCTAGATTGCAATTTATATAATGACAGGGATGAAATAGCGATGTAACAGCGATGAATGGGACTTCTACATCTAGTGTGACATCTATGGTCTCACACTTGAGTAACGCTAAATCATATCCGAGCATGCCACAGGTATGTCACTGTCATAGCACCTTGATGGATATACGGTAGCTTCAGGTGTCTTTAATGATCGAGAAACTTGCACATGCAGGCAGCGCCATCCACCGGGCAATCCAGGCTTCCACTTCGTATCAAACACGATCAAGATCACAATACGGGAATGTACAACTGAGCGGTAATAAGTATTAAGTGAGACCGAGAGAAACATAACTAGGTGGAGTTACCGTGCAAAATTGCCCAAACCACCTTGACTCGAAGCATCGACTCCCTTCATGTTGCCTCAACTTTTACTTTCACGGAGATTGAACACGCAGGGAAAGCCCAGCCGTGGAAAGATTCCGAAAGTCCGCATTTGATGACTAGCGTAGGGCAGCTCCACGATCCAGGAGCTAGTTTGCGGCTGAGAGGGAGCAGACAGTTGTCGGCTTGCTTTCCAGTAAGTTGTTTTGGCTGATAGGTCGACGCCCCTCCCCAGATGGCATCTAGTCGTGGTACACCCATAAGTAGAAACATTCTGTTGAGCTCTGTCGAAACATAACAAATAGTGACTTCATGGGGCTGATGTACGCTCCCACTGAAGCCTGAAGGTTACTCCTAGAAGAGAAGTGTCGTTATCCAGCTTCTCAAACACGTGGGGCGGGACGCCTAGCACCGGAATGCACTGAGTTGTAGAGCGCGAAGACGTAAGAGCAGTGCGTTCTGACTTGGAGTAAAGAGAGGTGGATTGGAAAGACATGTATATAGGTTTGTTGTCCTACCATCATCCGAGCTCAAAATTTACTTAAATACAACACAGGCACTTCCACGATATATTACTGATTCCACACTACATCATCAGAGTATAGACGCTCAAAATGTAGTAGGCACAGCATAGCCCTAAGTCTCTAAAGGCCCACTATTGTTCAAGATCAGCTAGACAGTTCTGAGATCTACCCAAGCCCCAAAAGCGGCAGCAGATATAATACAACAAAATACAGCCAAGTGTATTAAGTTGACAATCTGACTCTCCCCGCCGGTGAGCTTTGAAAGAAATGCAGATCGAACCGCATAATGACGTTCCTAACCGTTCTGGCTCTGTTTTGCCCTCACCGTGAGTGGACCGGGGCAGAAGGCTCCGGTCGCTCTGCCCCCACGGGCCGAAGTACGGAGTACAGTATCAGGTTTGTGGACAGCATACATGGAACAGGAACACGGCACCATGCTCTTAGAGATATATAAACTCAATTGATTCACAGCTCTAATTCCTCGCGAGATCGACAATGTCAAGTCTGTACAGGTATAGATGTTGCGCTTACTGGCGGGCGATCGCGGAGGCCAAAGCAAACCTTAAAGTAGAGCAAATTAGACGATCCACTTGGAATAGTTTCTGTTACGCCTAGATCGGAGGGCATCGGAGAGTTAGCTTGTAGGGAAGCAGATTTACAATTGTACAAACTGTACACATGACCTTGTTTAGCGTTGAAAATCTAGTGAGCTTCCTGCCATCATACAAATCATCAATGCTTCAAGCAGGGGTATATATGTAGATATCCTATCAAATATGAGGAAACGCTGGAACCCATTACAGGATCCCTGTACTCCGAATCACAACACGTAACGGTAATTAGCACCGTAATTGTCCTCCGCAACAACATCCACCGATTTCGCCGAGGCTTCCTCGATGCGGGGCCCATACTTCTTGTCAAGGCGTTTGTTCTCCCACACAAGGAGAACACGCAGACACAAAGCTAGGATTGTGGTGAAGAACATGAACGCTGCGCAGATCGCCATGCCCTTGATAAACCGCGGAGCCTCCTCATCTGGGAAGATGTTTGTTCCCAAGAAGGGGCCACATTGCCCAACTATATTGAGCAGAATGATGCCTCCTCCGC